>Ga0316205_10000285_pt1 | contig 106489 bp, 99 predicted proteins | sample 3monthpyrite_MG_FD_204941 | JGI IMG/M metagenome (GOLD analysis project Ga0316205, IMG submission 204941) | Microbial mat bacterial communities from mineral coupon in-situ incubated in ocean water Damariscotta River, Maine, United States -... | ecosystem: Environmental > Aquatic > Marine >... | reverse complement strand
ATGCATTAAAAGCCTCTGTCATCCCCGAATGCTTGTGTCGGGGATCCAGTGTCTGTCAGTCGGCAAAGTCACTGGATTCCCGATAGAAGCGCTCGGGAATGACGAAGTCGTTGTATCTTTTTTATGCACCCTTATAGGGTGAGGTCAAAACCACGTTCTTAGAACGTGGACATTTACTTCCTGTCTTAGTAAAAGAGAAGCCTGAAAAAAGAAGGGCATGGCGTGATTTGATGTTGAGCTGTGTTTTGTTTGGACAGTGTGGGAATATGAAAGTGATTAAATCCCCCTCAGTCCCCCTTTTTCTAAGGGGGAGGCTAACATTTCCCACCCTTTTCCAGGGGGGAGGCTAGTATTTCCCCCTTTTGCTAAGGCATTTCCCCTTAGTAAAAGAGGAAGCTAACGTTCCCCTCTGAGTAAAAGAGGAAGCTAACGTTCCCCTCTGAGTAAAAGAGGAAGCTAATGTCCCCCTCTTAGTAAAAGAGGGGTTAGGGGAGATTTTATTTTAATCAAAACACACAATATGCACATCATTTTTATCATCAATGATGATTACGTAAACTGGCATCAACCGTCGCCGACATCGCCGATTCATTCAATCCGCCCCCCAGAAAATGATTAACCTGTGCAGCAATTTTTTGTGGGTCACTCAGTGCCTCGGTGTAATTAACAGAAAGCACATGTATTTGATCCTGATGTTCTGAAAGTATGTCGCTCACTCGACTTACCTGTTTTAGATAGGTTTCTGCTAACCGGCTATCCGGGAGCTTACCACCCGCTTTACCTCGACGTTCTAGCATTTTTTGCTGTGAGGCAATCACCGATTTTATTGGGCGCTCCATAAACACTAAACGGTAATGTTCTCCCTGTCTTAAGTTTGGGAGTAATTGCGCAATAATCTTAACTGCTTTACCGCGAGACTTTTCAACCCAGCTGCTATCCGTGGCGATTTTCTTTATCTCTTCATGCTCATAATAGCCGCGTAGATTATCATTATCCGCTTCCCGCATTTTATCAGTTAATACAGGAACTCCTCCGGCTTCCAGCATTTGCATCATCATAGATGTGCCGGAGCGGGGTAAGCCAGAGACCACTACAATGCCATTGTCCGGTAGTTGCCCGAGGTTTTCGGTGTTGTTGATGGCATTAAGTGACGCGATGGCTTGCGCTTCAATACTGTCAATATCTGGCTGTGTGTATTTACCTGCTTTGAAATCAGCGATGCGTTGCTTGGCCTGTTCTGCAAGCGCCATGTGTGCATCAGCTTTCGTTCTATCTCTTAACCATAATCGATAGAGCTGTGATAAGCGTCTATGCACTAAAGGCATATTTGGATTCTGGCTAAGCGCAATTTCATAAGCATCTCTTGCTTCGCGCGTGCGCTCTAATCGATGTAGTGCAACGCCACGTAAATAGTGCGCGCGGGGGTTATGGTAAAGCAGTCCAAGAGAGGTAGTGACCGCATCCAGTGCCTGCTGAGATTTTCCGCGTTGCGACAGATAGCAGCGACATAAGCTTAGTTGTGCTCCAGGGTTTACAGGGTCGAGCTCTAACGTTTTATGACAAGTGTTAATCGCATCATTCCATCTACCCATTGCCATGAGTATTTCACAGCGCGTCTGTAGTAGTGGCGGAATATTGTGGGTTTGAATGTCTTCGGCTTTTTTAAGTTCAGTTAATGCATTTTCATACTGGCCTTCGTTATAAAGCAGGCGCGAAGAAAGGTAAGCGAGGGTTGCTAAATTGGTGGATGCACTGCGGCGTAATTTCTGCAATGTACGCAGCTCTTTTTCATTAAGATCTTCAGCGCTGACATTTTTGCTTTCGTGGGTCTTAATCAGTTCGCTGAGTTCTTCCTCGGCTTGTTTAGAATAAATTTCCTTGCGCTCAATAATTTTCTCTAATGTTTTTCTGGCTTCTTGTGTTTGCTGCGTTGCCAGTAGACTATCGAATATTTTAAGACCAAAGCGGCTTTCGCCCGGGTACATTTCCCAAAGGTCTTCAAATAGAGGGATGGCTTCTTTGTATTTACGCGCACCGTATAAATCGCGTGCCAAATTATAACGCAGCTCTTTTACCGTATTGTCGGTGGTGGTTTGCTGGCTTTCGTCCAGTTCATCAATGTAACCTAAATCAATTAGCTGTTGTAATGATTCATGAGCATCAACAAAATTCATCGTCAAGTCAGTGGGGTGCGAGCCATCTTTACCGGCAATTTCATCCCAGCTATTAATATATTCAGGGGTAGTTTCTTCCATGGCGGTAAGCAGAGGTTTGCCATCCATATCGCGGCCAATGGGTAAGCCCAGCAGTGTCAAAATGGTGGGGGTAATATCGAGTAAGCTGGCACCAAAAACCAGCTGGTCTTTTTTAATTCCCGGGCCGAGTGCGGCAAACATACCAAATGGGCGATGTTCTTCTGCAGGGCCAGCGGGTTCATTGGGCAGTTCTCTGGGGCGCAGGTGATCGGGGTGAAAACCGTGGTCAGAGACAATAATAATAGTGGTGTCTTCTCCGGCAAGGTGCATTAAAGTGCCCAGCATTAAATCGTGAAATTCATAGGTGGTGTTGATCACGTTCTGGTATAGCTCAAAATCTTTATCGCTTATCCAGGGCAACTGGGGAGGGTGGTATTTCATAAAGCCATGGGAAAAATGGTCAATGGTGTCGTAGTAAACCCCCATGAAATCCCATTCTTCCAGTTGCATAATGCCTGTTGCGGCAGAGTGTACCGAGGCGCACTCTGCCAGAAGCTTTGCGACGCCCTGCAGGCGAGTGTCTTTATCCTGATCTATCTCCTTTGCATTTGGCACAAACGGCAGTAATTGATCGCCGGTGATTTCAGCAGGGTGCACCCGTAGCTCGGCCATGGATTTTCGTAGTCGTTCCGGGTGAACCGAAGCCTGATGTAGGGGCCAGGGTTTATCAATTGAATCAACCGCATTTTGGTAATTATTAGAAATCATTACCCCATCGATGGGTTCGGCTGGGTAGGATGGCCACCAGCTAACAACATTTGAGCGCAAGCCCTGCTGGTTAAGAATATTCCAGATAGCCTTGGTCTTTCTCCCCAGGCTGGTAACCGGACGAACCCCGCCTGTTTCAGGGTCCGGTTCGGCAAAGCCATGAATTCCGTGCTTATTGGCGCGCTTACCGGTGGCAATTGAGGTCCATAGCATAGGCGAAAGAACGGGGTATAAAGTAGATAAATTGCCCACCACTCCACCATCGGCAAATTTCTGTAAATTGGGCATTTTGCCCGCATCCATTAGTGGGGTAATTACTTTCCAGTCAGCTGCATCCCAGCCAATTAGAAGTACTTTTTTACTTAGAGGGGAGTTCATAAAAACACCATTTGAACATGTGAGTAGCTGAGGGAGAAAACAGGTAGGTAGCTTTGAGGGGTAAGCAAACAGGTCGCCCAACACGTTAATGTTGAGCGCTGATTAATGCTTTTTAGTTAATCGAATCAGGCTGCTTTTCTTAGCTTTCTGCCGCGTAGAAGTCCACCTGCACCCAGTGCTAAACCGCTTAGCATAAGTAACGCAGACGGTGGTAGAGGAACTGCTGAAACTTGCCCTACCTTAATGCTGCCACCATCTGTTTCATAGGCCCACTTATCAATTGTCATATCTAAAGTGTTTTGATCAAGTGTGATTTGAGCCCAGCCGTAGAGTGTGTCGTTGGTATCATTTAGAAAACTGAAACCAATAAAGCCGGTGTCATAGATATTACCTGTGGAAAATCCAGAGTAACTTGAAGAGGTCATCATGACGCGGTTAGCACTTGCTCCCCACTGTAAACCCGTATCAAGGGTGGGGCCAACCGTAGTATCTAGTGTTAGATTTGATAAACCACCAACACCTTCAACCATGCTCTGATTTGATCCTGCCGAGTTTAATTCCAGTCGGCCAAAAGGTCTTGAATTGCTGTAGCCACCACCGTAAGCCGTTGAGCTACCACCAGAATATGCAATGTCTCGGAAAGCTTCTAAACGAAAATCAGCGACTGAATTACCATCAACATCCCAATCAACGGGTTGATAATCAAATGCACGTGCATCTTCTATCGATATTGTAAGTGATGAAGTATTTTGAATAATAACCGCATGTGAGATGCTGGGTAATAGAAAAAGCGTTGAAAGTGCAGTTGCGTTACGTGATAGCTTTTCAGTGTAGTGAGTACTGATTTTTTGAGGGGATTTAGATGTCATATATGATCTCCATATTTCATTTAATGCATAATTTAATTTTAAGCCTTCTTCAGATGACAGCGAGTAGAATAACCTAAGCAATATGCAGAATTTATACCAAATGGATAAATAGCTATGTTTTCAAGTAGATAGATAAATGGTTTGAAAAGTGTTTTATAAATGTGTAAAGAATGCTTTACGTGTGGCGTTAGGTGTAAGTGCTTTTTTACAGTTTGGAAATAACTTAATCAGATTAATAATTATGAAAGAGGCCTGGCTCGTTGCTCTGTCAGTTTTTAGTGGTATGGGTTAAGGGGACGGAGCGCAGAAAGCGCGTTCCATCCCCGAAGGAGAAAAGATTGAGCAGTGGTGTATCGTAATTAAATATCAACCCACATCCGCATCAAATTAATATAAGCATGGTCCACCTTCACCACTTCATCATCATCCGGGTATTTTTTCTGCAACGCCTCGCGTGTGTTATGCAAGTTAAATAACAACTCACGCTTCTCAGCATCGCGAATTAAACTCTGTGCCCAGGTTACGGCAACTAAACGTGTGCCTTTGGTAACTTCAGCAACATGATGCAAAGAGCCGGAAGGGTAGGTAATAGCAGAGCCAGCCGCTAATTTAATTTTTTGCTCACCTAGCTGCGATTGAATGACAATTTCCCCACCGTCATAATCAGCCGGTTCATTTAAAAAAATAGTGGTAGAAACATCAGTGCGGTAACGCCCCTGCATCGGTCCCATAATCGGGTCATCCACATGCTGCCCATAAGTTTCACCCGGTGTGTAACGCGCATAGAAAGGCGTGGCTAAACGATGAGGTAAAACTGCGGCCTGATATAGGGGATGGTTAAATAATGCGTTCATAACAACATTATTTAACTGATTGTGTAAATTAGAATCGGCGGCTAATTCGTGGTTTTTTTTAACTTTACGTGCAGTTTTTCCAGCGCTTAATCGCCCGTCAACATAATCGGCATTTTCTAACAATGAGCGAATATTTTTAAGTTGTTCAGGGTTGAGTACATCCGGAATAGCTAGCAGCATAATAACTCACAGTGTGTGCGGTAAAAATTCAGCTCTTTCTGTTATAATCATGCCCAGATAATAGCATCCGAATAAAAGCACAGAGTTAAGCAATGAATTTTAATATTACCATCGATGAAGAATCTTATACACTGGAAGTGAATGACGGGCTAATGCAGGAGCTGAAAAATTTTCACAGTGATATGGATGCCGAGTATGACAAAGGCATACAGCTGGGGCGCTACTGGATTGAATCACCGGATCTGGAGCAGCGTTGCCAGCTAACGGCGGATAAAGTTGTGAGCGCAATTCATCAGGAAAATATCCGACTTTTTTATCTTAATGCATCTTATATTTTAACTAAGTTTCCAAATTTAAAAAGCGTAACCGTTAGCTCGGATTTTGAAATTAGTGATATTGATATTGAAGTTTAAAGCCCCTCATCCCAGCCTTCTCCAGCCTTTTCCCAGGGGGGGAGAAGGAGCTCGTTTGAGATTGCAGCAATAATTTATAAGGATTTAGTCATTTTATAATGCTGAATAGAATCAAATAAAAGATAACTTTTTTCAGTAACTGAATAACCTAGCCTTTCATAAAAGCCCACTGCATTTTCTCTGGCATTTAAAAATAATTCTGAGTTATTTTTTTGCCGGGCATAATTTTCAACATGCTCGACAATTAAACGTCCAATACCTTTATTTTGATAAATCTCATCAACCGCCATATAGCGTAATTGTGATTGACCGGGCGAGGGAAATTCTAAACGGGCAACGCCACAGATAATATTATTTTCCATGGCCATTACATGGTAACAGTGATCAGTGTTTTTATTATCTGTTTCATCGCGCTCACTACCTTCAGGTTCACCCCAGGGTTTTCTGAGTATGCGCCAGCGTAGCTGGAAGTATTGCTGGAATTGTATTTCGGTTTGCGGGCAGGTGATAATCATTAATTTAAGCACGCATTAACCCCCTCTCCCACCCTAGTGTCAGAGGGAGAAGGGGCTTAAGTAAACGACAACCACGTAGTCGCCACATACTTAACACCTTTTTGTAATTGCGAATTACGATGTTCATGGGTCCAGAATGGCGGAAACAAAACCAGCGCGCCTTCTTTGGGCTGCACCGAAGTATTCTGATACATAAATTCAGTTTCACCACCCGGGCCTTCCACATCATTTAAATACCACAGTGCTACTAGTTGCCGGTCAGCAAAATCATGGCTGCCCCCGTCGATGTGCCAGTTATAATATTCACCTTCAGCAGTGCGCTGCATGTTGTAGCCCACATCTTTAAACGGGCCTTTAAAAAACGGAAATGCATCCGAAAATTCCCGCAAAGAATTACCCAGTGAGCGCATTAATTCCTGCGAAATATCTTTCCAGTTTTCCTGCGCACTAATGGCTAAATCGGTGGACATTTTTACATTGTGATCTTCTTTAAAGTCCTGCCCGATTCGGCCACGGTATTGATGCTCTTTATCACTTTCAAAGCGCCGGATCATTTCCCGGCAAATGTCTTTTGGCAGGGCGTTTTCGTTAATGTAAATGAAGCTGTTTTCTTTGACTTCTTTAAAATTAATGAGGGGTTTTCTTTTTGTTGAGTCGTGGTACATGATTTTAATTTCTATAATTAATTATATTTTTCAGGTTGTTTTGTTCTTTCTCTTATCTTCTATTTTATTCTTGTCTTTTTCCTGTCATTCCTGCGAAGGCAGGAATCCAGAGTCTGATGTTGTTCAAAGTCACTGGATACCTGCCTTCGCAGGTATGACGGCATAGCTTTGTTTAAAGATAATTATCGTTAACCAGTGTTTCAATTTTTGTTTGCGATTGATCGCCATGCCGTTTATAAATATCAAGCATCTGCTCGGCAATATTAACCCAATGGTGATTAGCTTTTTTAACCAGCGCAATTAATTCACCCGTATCTTTATTTTCAAGCCAACCCTTATAGGCTTCAGGCAAACCCGGAAAAATCATTTTACGCATGCTACTTAAATTCGCAAAATAAAAATGAATTTGTGCGGGCTCATTTTTTTCTAACATCTTTGGCAAAGTAGAAAGTGTATCTGCAATATTATCCCGTACTGAGCGCGCCATAATTTCCGCCTGTGAGTGGGGCAGGCTAACTAGCATTTCTTCCCATGTATCACCTAATATCTTACCGGCTTTAATCTCACCGATTTCATGTTGCAGCACAGTATCCACTTCATTATCGGTCATTTTATCTAATGCATTTTCGGGCTGGTTTTTAAAATCATAACTGCCCAGTGCGCGGGATAATGGATTTTCCTGTTTATGCCACCAGGACTCTTCATACTTTTCCCAGATAAAGCGCCGTAAAGATTCCCGTCGAATAAAAATAGTTTTGTCTTGCATCATGCCCGGTGGTGCGGCTAAATCCCGCGCGAGTTCTTTACCGGAAATATACAGGGTGTAATCATCCAGCGTTTCTTTGTGTAGTAATTCGCCCAAAAAGAACACCGGTTTACCGTATAAACCATAACCACCGCTATAGACTAAGTTTTCTTTTTCTAATTGTTGATTGATTTCATTGCTTTCAAAGCAGTCAAATTTCTGCTGATTAATATTTAAAATATTAAGCGGTTGCTCATCAATCTCATCCCAAAAACCTTCACGCTCGGTGAGCCAGCCACCAATATCATTATTATCAATTTTTTGAGTAAAGGGCAGTTGTGCCTCCCAACGATAAAATTCACGCATTTTTAGCAGGTAAATACACAGGGTGTAATTACCCGCGTACTGGGCATCAGAGATGTGGCAGTTGTGCTGAATTTGCTGGGCTAGTTGCGTCATATATCACTTCAATATATTACCCATATATCACTTATGGGTGAAGATAATTCCTTAGCTAAATAGTATACTATTTAGCTATTAAAATCTTTAAGAGACAGCACCATGAGAATGAGAACCAAGTGGCACGATAAAGAGCGCACCGTGTCGGTAGATGAAAAAGCCAACACTATGGCGTTTATTTCATGGCGCATTGCAGCTGCGCTGGTGCTGAATTTAGAGAATGAGAATTTTCAAACCGATACCCATAAACAGCGTTTAGACGTGATTCGTGAAGCGCTGGCGTTTTTAGTGTCGGTAACAGATCGATTAGTTGCGCCCCAAATGAGCGCAGAAGAGCGGCAGGAGTTTGTGGCGAAATATGCCATTAAATTATCTAAAACCTTTCAGGAAAACTGCGAAGATTTACTCGGCAGGGATACTGATTATAAAACCGATTTTATTAATATCTTAAATCAGCGTTTAAATGCGTATGCCGAGTGCTCATGGGAAGATGAAAAAGACATGCCCGGATTTCAGTACAAAAGAGACTTTGGTGATTATATTAGTGCCGAAATGGGTGCCAGAGATAATAAGTGGATTACCGATCAGATTATCGAAATAGAAGTACCGGAGATGATAGAGAATCTGAAAAAATCCAAGTATGAAATGGTGGATGGGGGTAGTACCGCACAGCTTGGTTAAAAACTGAGTATCCAGTCTATGATATATATTATATTGTTCGGGCCGGGCTAACCTCAGGCTTTCAGTTCAGAGTCCTGATTTTTCATTCTGGACTTAGAACTGCTGGTCGAATCTTCTTTCTTAATAAAGACAGCATACTTACCTCACCAGAAACACAGGTATATTCATTGAAACTCACATCAATATTCTAAGTTTTACCCAAAAAATGTTATATTCAGGAATAACTAATCCCCTATTTATGGATAAACCATTATGAAATCTACTTTTGCTTTAATAATTATATTGTCACTTTTTCTTGTGTCCTGCGGTGATGAGATTGATCTGGAGTCAAAAGTTAATCTTCGTCCGGTGAGAACAATGCTAGTTGGGGGGGCGAGTACCTTAAATGGCAGACAGTTTTCCGCTATCGTTGAGGCGGATCAGCATGCTCAACTCAGTTTTGGTATTGGGGGAAAGGTTGAGACCTTTAATGTGGCTGAAGGTAAAAAAGTTAAACAGGGAGACGTGCTGGCGCAGCTCGATGCAACCGATGTTAAAATTAGTTTAACCCGATTACAGGCTGATTATGATAAAGCCAGTGCAGATTATAAGCGGGGTCAGGAGCTGGTCAATAGTGGTGTTATTTCACGCTCAGATTTTGATCAGATAAAAGCCAAATATGTTAATGCAGAATCACAGTTAAAAGCAGGTAAGCAAAATTTAAAATATACAAAAATTATTGCCCCATTTGATGGCGTGGTAGTCGAGCGATTTGTGAAGGAGTTTGAAGAGGTTAATTCAAAACAGGAAATAGTTGAATTACAGGATTTATCAAATTTGCTGATTAAGATTAATGTGCCTGAAAAAGTCATGCAAAATGCCCGTCGTTATGAGGCGGAGCGAAAATTCCATGTTAGATTTGATAATTATAAAGACAGGAAATTTCAAGTTAAGTTAAAAGAAGCCGTTACTCGGGCAGATGAAACCAGTCAAACCTATGAAGTCACATTCTCATTGCCTGAAACAAAAGATATTCGTTTGTTTCCAGGTATGACTGGCTTATTAATTGTTGAACAGGCAGTAACGTTAGGTAATGGTTTTATTATACCCGCGAATACGGTTTTATCAGATAGTCAGGGAAAGTATGTTTATTTACTTTCAGTTGATGAACAGCAAAAGGCATTGGTAAAGCGAGTAAATATTAACGTGGGTAATTTAACAAAAAATGGCCTTAAAGTTTTATCTGGTTTAAATCAGGAAGATCGGTTAATTACCGCTGGCATGTCTCAGCTGGTTGATGGTATGCAAGTGAAAGTACCTGCTGATTTAAAACAGAGTGAACTATAAAAAATGAATATTACACGCTTAGCTATTGATAATAATCGCACCAGTTTTGTCCTGTTTTTTATTTTAATGTTTGCTGGTTTTCAGGCATTTATTGATATGCCACGAGCTTATGACCCTGGATTTATTATACGCACAGCGCAGGTTGTTACCTATTTTCCCGGCGCGAATCCTTCACGGGTTGAACAGTTGGTGACTGATCAACTGGAAAAAGTTGTCCAGGAAATTCCCGAACTTGATTTTGTGAATAGTGAATCACGCACCGGGGTATCTATAATTTCTGTAAATATAAAAGAAAGTTATAAAAATATGCGGCCTATCTGGGATGATTTGCGCCGTAAAATTGAAGATGCCGAAACAGATTTACCGGAGGGTATTCAACCATCGGTTGTAAATGATGATTTTGGTGATGTCTATGGCATAGTGGCTACTCTGTCCGGGGAAGGTTATAGCTATGCCCAGTTAAAAGAAACCGCGGATGAAGTACGGGATCGTTTTTTGCATATTGATGACGTTTCAAAAGTTGAAATAATCGGAGAGCAGGAAGAACGAATTTTTGTTGAATATAATAATGCACGTTTAGGTGAGCTTGGGATTTCACCTTCCCAGTTATCTGCCATATTACAATCCAGAAATATACTTATATCCGGAGGCTCTATTACTCAGAAAGATGAAACCATTGAACTACAGCCCAGTGGTAACTTTGATACGCTGGATGATATAAAACATACGTTAATTCAAATTCCCGGCTCCAGTCAGCTGGTGTATTTAAAGGATATAGCCAGTGTTACCCGGGGATATGTTGATCCGGCAACGGTAAAAACCCGTTATAACAACCAGGCGGTTTTGGCCATTGCATTATCTATGCGTGAGGGAGGCAATAATATTCGCATGGGGCAGGAAGTGAAGCAGGCGATAGATGAATTACATGCCAATTATCCGATTGGCATTGACTTAAATCTGGTTAATTTTTCTCCCCTGGAAGTTCAGAATAAAGTTAAAAGTTTTGTCACTAATTTAATACAGGCGATTTTAGTGGTTGCCGCAGTTATGTTATTTACGCTGGGGTTTCGCACTGGATTAATTGTCAGCCTGTTAATACCCGCCAGCATGTTAATGAGTTTTCTGGTGATGTCATTTATTGATATAGGTATTGATCAAATATCACTGGCTGCATTGATAATTGCTCTTGGTATGCTGGTGGATAATGGCATTGTAATGTCTGAAAGTATTATGGGGCAAATGCGAAATGGCAAGCCACCGATAGATGCGGCTGTTTCATCTGCACAGGAACTCTATTTACCCCTTTTAACATCATCCCTGACAACCGCGGCAGCTTTTTTACCCATTTATCTGGCAGAATCCAATGTCGGGGAATTTACGTCGTCTCTATTTGTCGTAGTGTCTATTACATTATTGAGTTCGTGGCTTTTCTCATTAACGATTATTCCCATGTTATGCATGATGTTTCTAAAAGTAGAACTTAAAAAAGATGATTATTCATCTCGATTATTTAAAAATTATCGATGGTTTCTTGGCTGGGTTTTAAATCATCGTAAATTATCACTGAGTGCGGTTGCAACACTGTTTATTGTTTCATTGCTGTTTTTTAAATTAATACCCAGTGTGTTTTTTCCACCATCAGATCGTAATTATTTTACGGTTGAACTTGAAATGCCACTGGCAACAGAAATCGCTAAAACCGAATCTATTGTAAAAGACTTTGAGCGTTATATAACGGCAGAGCTACAGGTTAGTGATAAACGTGAACAGGGTGTAGTTGACTGGATTGCATATGTAGGTTCAGGTGGTGTGCGATTTGTTTTATCCCATACGCCTGAATCACCCAGTTCTAATTATGCGTTAATGATTATAAATGTTACCGATTATCGTTTGATAGATGAAATGATGGATAAAATAAATACCTATGGTTTTAATCAGTACCCTGACCTGGTAATTAAATCCAAAAAAATTGAATCTGGAGCACCGGTTAATAACCCGGTTGAGGTGCGTATCTCCGGTAAAAATGAAGAGCAGTTATTTCAACTGGTGAATCAGGTAAGAAAAAAAATTAGTTCAATGAATGGTATAGGGCAGGTTAGTAATGACTGGGGCCAACAGATTAAGTTACTCAATGTAAATATTAATCAGGCACGAGCTCTACGCTCCGGGGTGAGTTCTGAAGACGTTGCTGTTTCATTACAGGCCGGTTTAACTGGTTTGAAATTAAGTGAGTTCAGAGAAGAGGAAGACTCAATTCCGATTTACCTGCGTTCAAACTCGGCGGATTTTGAAGATATACAACGGCTGAATTCACTGGCTATTTATTCTAAATCAACGGGTGATTCAGTTCCTCTGTTGCAGGTTGCAGATGTGGATGTGATCTGGCAGGCTTCAAAAATATTGCGCCGGGATCGTATTAAAACTGTGGTATTAGGTGCACAAATTAATACCAGTGTTACCTCGGCAGATGTATTTGCAAAACTAACACCATGGTTAGAAGAGCAATCTAATAACTGGCCTGTAGGTTACAGTTATGAACTGGGTGGGGACGCAGAATCTTCTGCCAAAGGTAATCAATCCATTTCAGAAAAACTGCCGATAGCTGCCTTGATTATTCTGTTTTTACTGGTTTCACAGTTTAACTCAATACGTAAGCCGCTTATTATACTGGCAACGATTCCGCTGGGTTTAATTGGTGTGATCTGGGGTTTACTCATTGCAAAATCTTTTTTTGGATTTATGACTTTGCTGGGTATTATTTCATTGGCAGGCATTGTAATAAATAATGCAATTGTTTTATTGGAGAGAATAAAAATTGAGCTGGAAAATAAGCAAAATTCAGATTTTGAAAATATTATTATTGCAGCTCAAAAACGTTTAACACCTATTTTATTAACTACTGCAACAACGGTGTTGGGACTGATTCCATTATATCTTGGAGGCGGAGAAATGTGGGAGCCGCTAGCTGTCTCGATAATGGCAGGGTTGCTGTTCTCAACATTATTAACCTTAATTGTTGTACCACTACTCTTCGCAGTTTTATTTAAGGTTAAAACACCTGTATAGGTTCCGTTTTTTTAGTAAACGATGCCAATAAAAAAGGCCGGGTCACCTGTATCAGGGCCCGGCCTATTTTACATCTAGAGTGTAAAGCTAAAATTAAGCTTTAAACTTAGATGCGCTATCTGTGTTGTGATCGCTGCCATCAGCAAAACCAGCATCGTAAGCATCGTTAGTACGCTGCTCTTCACGCTCCGGGTTACATACATAACCACCCTGCCAGCCCTGGATATACTCTGGATCGATACCATCTTTTTCCAGTTTAACAACTGTATCGTAATATTCTTGGTTCATAACTTACTCCTGGTAAAGACCATGTTAATAGTCACGTTGTCGGTGTTATCACCAGCAACTTAAAATTGGTAAAACGTGAAATGGCCTAAATAGACAATTTCGTAATGGGCCGTATTATAGCAGACATATAAGTCGTCTATATATCCCTATAGGGAGGGTTGCCCCTTTAATTGTGTATAAAACAAAATTTTATCGGGAAAAGGATTTTAAGACTAAACCGCTAAAAATCAAGTAAATATGTGCTTAATTGCCTTTTTACGCTTATCCCACATTCGCAGTCAGTTTATGTATCGATCAAAAACCTGTTAAAATGCGCGGCTGAAATGAGAATTATTCTCCCCGAAATACAGTTTAAGAGGTTTACCCCATGTCTGAAGAACCCATTATTGATCCCGGCCTGGCCAGCGGCTACGCAGCATTCGAGTCGAGAGACTTCACTCAGGCAATGCGTCTGCTGCTGCAATATGCGGATCAGGGCGATGCCAATGCGCAGCACAAAGTGGCTATTATGTATCAAAATGGCCTGGGCGTGGTTGCCAATGATGATAATGCATTTAAATACATGAAGTTAGCAGCAGAAGCCGGCGACCCAATCGCACAACACGGTTTGGGCTTTATGTATATGGAAGGCGAATGCACCCCGCAGGATTTCGCAGAAGCGTTAGTCTGGTTTAAAAAAGCCGCAGAGCAAGACATGCTGGGCTCAATGACAACTATCGCGATGATGTATGAAGAAGGCAAGGGCGTGGAGAAAAATCAGGAAATCGCGCAGGAATGGTACAAGAAGGCCGGGTTTTAAGTACTAAAAAAATAGACTTTATATCTCACTCCCTGCTCCTGAGGAGTGATGTGAATAATTTCAAATAGTTTGAATACATCTGTCTACTTACTATCGCAACTCAGTAATATTATTAATTTATATTCACCCCCCTCTTTTTTTAAGAGGGGAGCTTGTGTAACTAATTTGCTTATTTTTAGTCGTATAGTGAAATGACTTTCAGCCGTTGAGTTATGGACATAATTTAGTGTAATTTAATTTCATTTCATTGATTCATATGCGATACCCGTGGCTATATAAGCATGGCTATAACTATTTTTAGGTATATTCCCTGCTAGCTGCTATACTCCAAACGAGTGATTAGACGCAATTTCATTTAGTCACTATCAACCTAAATTTTTTGATATTTACCTTAGAAGCACATCACTTTATTTTGTCTCATGTCTGATTCTGAAATTCCCGGTTACATAATTCTGAAGAAAATTGCTAAAGGCGGTATGGCCAGAGTTTTTGTTGCCATACAGGCGACGGTTGGCCGCACCATTGCATTAAAAATTCTTTCCAAAAAGTACTGTGAAGGCAACAGCTTTTCCAGCCTGTTTTTGCGCGAAGCGAATTGCGGCGTACTGAATCACCCTAATATTATTACTATTTATGATGCCGGTGAAACCGATAGTCATTTATACATTGCGATGGAATATTTACAGGGTGGTGACCTGAAAAAGAAAATCAAAGCCGGCATAAGCCAGGAAGAAACAATAAATATTGTGACCAAACTGAGTGAGGCGCTCGCCTATGCTCACAGCAAAGGCTTTATTCATCGTGATATAAAACCGGGCAATATCATTTTCAATGACGACAAACAGCCGATACTAACTGACTTTGGTATTGCCGGCGCCGTTGGTTTCAGCGGCGAAGCAACACTCACCGGTGATATGATGCTGGGGACGCCTTATTATATCAGCCCCGAACAGGCATCCAGCGACAAGGTAGATCAGCGTACCGATTTATACAGCCTTGGCGTTGTATATTATGAAATGTTAACCGGTCAAAAAGTTTTTACCGCAGATACCCCGTTTGCTTTAATTTATAAGCACCTGGAGGAAGCGCCTCCGAATCTTGATAAAAAATTCGAAGAACACCAGCCTATCATTCATAAATTACTGGCAAAGAAACCCGCTGATAGGTATGCGTCTGCATTCGACTTAATTGAGGACCTGACAAAGCTCACAAGTTCAAAGAGTGAACAGGCCGCAAAACGCAGTGCGCGCATGCGAACCTATAAAAACGTGGCGGTTTTAATTGCTCTGATTTTCTCGCTCTCGGTTATCTTGTCCGATGATGTGTCTGGCTATACAAAGAAACAGTTTGCCGACTTAAGAACTTTTGCCGCCCAGGCCGCCGAGAAAACAAAAGCCTATCTGAATGAATTAGAAAAACAGCGAGTTATCGTTGCAGAGCAGGAAGAAGAAATACAAACACTAAGAGACCAGATTAGTGAAAATAAAGAGGTGTTAAAACACCTGAATAAAGCGGCTAATTATATGCGAGAGAGGCAATATATAAAACCTAGATTTGCTTCTGCACTCAATGAATACACATTGGTATTATCAATAAACCCCGAAAATATTCAGGCTAAATCTGGTATTAGTTTTATCTCAGATTATTATTTTTCAATAGCAAAATATCAGGCATCTAAGGGCGCATATCTGGACGCACTTGAAAATATTGACAATGGATTAATTGCGAGCCCAAATAACGAAAAATTTACGCGCATGCGTTTCAGTCTTATTAAAAAAATGGAATTCAATCGAAAGCGAATAGAGCTTGAAAATGAATTGCTGTTAGTAAAGAATTTAATAAAAAATAGAAAGTATGAACAGGCATTAAAAAAGCTTGAATACCTGCAGACAATCAGCAAAAAAAATACACGTATATTGACGTTGTTATCTATCGTAGAAGGGCATCTGGCTACTGATTAGTGGGGGGTGTAATAATATGAATAATACGGGCCAGTAAGTCAGGGAGGTGTAAAATATTAAGGGAGAAGGATTAGCCTAAAGGCTAGCCGCTACCACTAAATGTCTAATTCAGATTTATTAGTATTAAAACAACAGCTTCGCGATTTTGCCGAAGCACGTGATTGGGATCAGTTTCATTCGCCAAAAAATCTCTCAATGGCGCTCAGCGCCGAAGTAGCCGAAATAATCGAGCACTTGACGAATCATGGATGTTCTAATGTCGTGGGTGCAGGACGCACAGGTACGACCCAGTGGCTAACAGAAGAGCAAAGCCAGAACCTGCCCGTAACTAAACTCAAAGAAGTCGAAACCGAGCTAGCCGACACTCTCATATACCTAGTGCGTTTAGCCGATAAGCTAGATATAGATTTACTCAAAGCTGCTGAAAATAAAATAGATGAAAACGAGCAGCGCTACTCCATCGATAAAGCCAAAGGCGATGCCAGAAAATATACGGAGTATGAATAAGTTATTTGTAGGGCTTGGTAAAGCTGAAATTATGAGTGTTGCATGGAAAGACCTGACCCTCGATTTTCATGAATTGATGTTATGGAAAATCAACTGAACACAAGTCTTTCGGTGTATCCTCGATTTCTTTAGAGGCTAAAAGTAATCCATTAGTTATATTATGTTTTTTAAGCCACAGAATGTTCTTTATTTGGTCAACAACAATCAAATAACCCTTACAAATTTTTGGTGCTGTATCTCGCCAGTTAATCTTTATTTCCCATTTTCCATTTGCTGTATAGCAACCACCAATAGCAGGTGGAGATTTAAAAAGCGGAGAGGGGTAACATGCAAGTATACCGTTTCTGGTATCGATAACACGCGAGTTTATTTTTAGTTTTATCGCCGACTTTTTCCACGTTTTATTTTCAAGTTGTTGTATTTCACCGTTCATATCAAGTAAATGCACCTGGCCATTAAGTATAAAAATTTCCTGTAATACATTATTAAATGTCCAGTATTCAGGGGCAGTGTCAATGGCGCTTAACCATGCAAGTGTTGGTATGTTATTTCCCTTTTTATCAATCTCAAATCCAATCAGATAAACGCCATTATCAAATTTATAACCATAGTATATATTTTGCATTTTTAGTTTGAGTGTATGGCTGCCAATCGTTACCTTACCATTGGTTTTCCAGCTTATTTCTTTTTGTGCGCAAGCTTCAACAGAAATTAGCAAGAGTGAAAATAATATTATAAGTTTTTTCATTTTACAAAATGTTCATCATATTTATGCACAATGAATGGGGTTTTGGGTTTAAAGGCACCATATGATGTTATAACATCTCTATCAATTGGTTTGAGGTGTATGCAGCCATGAGAAGGAACAAGCTTAACAGCGTTACCAGTTCGATGTTGTGCCTCGTTATCAGGTGTTGTGTGAAACATTTGTCCTGATAGTCGTTCATGACCATCTAGTTTTTTATTACCGTTAATATCTTTAAACCATCGAATTGCTACAGGGCCAAAGTCATTAAATATCCATTTAGCGGGTGGTTTTGTTATTTTGGGGTCATAGAGTCTTTTGTATTCATTTATTAATTCATGGCGTTGAACTTTAATGTCTTTAGCTATAGATCCCCACTTACCATTTGGTAGTTCATACCAGACATCATTTTTTCCAGGCATATCCTTTAAGCGTGTACCCCATTTGATCTTTGACATTGGCCAGGTGGGTGTATGGTAGGGGTGAGTTTTATCAATAATGTAGTTTCCTGGCCAGGTAGGTTCTTCAGCCATTCTTGCGTCATTACCAATCGATGCGGGGCCTCCCCATGCTTCATATCTGCCAATTAATTTTTTCTTGTCTTTCAGTATGAGTAAGTTTTGTCCAGGATAGAAATGCAGTTCCATTTGTATGTTCCTTATATTTTGTACTAGTTCCATGATTTGAGTGATGTATAAATGTGAATAATTAAAATTGATTAAGGTTAAGCATATTCAATGCTGGTTCTATTGGCAATAGATGGTGGAATTAATATGTCAATTTTACAATATTTCTGTAAGCATATTTCATAATTATTGAATTAACTGTGACATGAGAAGGCGATATACAAAAGAATATAAATTAGAAGCAGTCAGCTTGGTAATGGAGTAGTGGATCTTGCGAGACACCTACACTATTCCTCGTCATACCTGCATGCCTCTGGCGGGTATCCAGTGACTTATAGAGCCCTATCCGAGCAAAAAGTAACATGCTTAAAAATCAACCATATTAGGTAATGTCAATGTTTTAAATATCAATAACTTAAATCACATGTCCACATAACTTGTGGTAGTATCATTAACAAGCCGTGAAGGAAGCACAAATTAAGCATAAAAGGCAAGGACGTATATAACAATAACCAGAAAAATGGAAGCGCTCCGGCAATGGCAAGTTTACTCAGTCAGAGCTACATGACAAATGAGTAGTAGTGATTTAAGCAAGCTAAAACACCGCCTACGCGACTTTGCAAAAGCTCGCGATTGGGATCAGTTTCATTCGCCAAAAAATCTTTCCATGGCCCTCAGTGCCGAAGTGGCTGAAATAATAGAGCACTTTCAATGGCTCACTGAAGAGCAAAGCCAAAACCTGCCTGATAACAAGCTCAAAGAAGTCGAAACCGAACTTGCAGATACTCTCATCTATCTTGTAAGGCTTGCCGATAAGCTCGATATTGATTTACTAAAAGCCGCTGAAAATAAAATAGATGAAAATGAGCAAAGGTATCCGGTAGATAAAGCCAAAGGCAATGCCAAAAAATATACAGAGCTAGGTGTTTGATGATTGGTTTATATGAGTCGGCTTTAGTTGGTGTTGCTGTGAATATCGAGGAGTCTGACCCCTTGATACGAGGTGTCTCACTACTCTGCTCTGACGCAGTATATTTGTTAGTTGGGTTTTTTGCTGTTTAAAGAGTATTAGTTTAGGGCTTTAATAAGTAAACATGTCAGTAATTTTCTAACCATTGAGTATTTTATATCTTTAAATTATGAAAAAAATTGTAGTTGTTGCAGCCATTATTCAAAATCAGGATAAGATCCTTTGTGCAAAAAGAGGTTCTTCCAAACTAGATTATATCTCACATAAATGGGAATTCCCTGGTGGAAAAGTTGAACAAGGCGAAACTCTTGAACAGGCCATTGAGCGTGAAATTCATGAAGAGTTAAAACTAAATATCACCGCAGGTGAACTTTTTACCACTGTTGAACATCAATACCCAGACTTTCACATCACTATGCATTCCTTTATATGTCAAAGTGAATCTTTAGGTATCACACTAACAGAGCATTCAGAGACTCGCTGGCTTTTAATTGAAGAGCTAGACCACTTGGATTGGGCGGCTGCTGATATTCCTATTGTTAGGAAATTACAAAGTGATTTCTAATAAGCTTGTTCTTAATAAAGGTGACGATACTGTTTATCGAGAACTGGTAAGTAGTCTTAATACATGTAAACGTTTTTATTTTAATGTAGCATTTGTTTCATTTAGTGGTCTTCAACTTCTGTTAGAAGAACTATCTAAAACTGAGGCTAGAAGTGTTCCTGGTAAAGTTGTAACTTCCACTTATTTGAATTTCACTGACCCTTATGCAGTGCGACGTTTGTCGACTTTTAGTAATATCGATGTAAAGATGTTTATTGCGAAGAAGAATTTAGGGTTTCATCCTAAGGCGTACATATTTGAATATGAGGGCCATTTTAAAGTAATCATAGGCTCAGCCAATCTCACCCAAAGTGCACTAAAATCTAATATAGAGTGGAATGTCTCTACGATTTCAAAATCAAATAATCTATTTCTGATGAACGTTATGAATGAGTTTGACCAAATTTGGGAACAGTCAAATAACGTTACTGAAGAGCTTTTAATTAAGTATCAGGTATTTTTAGACAAACTGAAGAATAAAGAAAAATATGAGACGCAGTTTTTTGAAAATAGGGACGAAATTACACCGAATTCAATGCAGGAAGAAGCTATTGATTCTCTAACTCGTCTGCGTATTCATGGGGAGTCTAAGGCGTTAGTAATTGCAGCAACAGGCTCTGGTAAAACGTATATGTCTGCTTTTGATGTTGCTAACGCTAATCCACGTAAGTTGCTGTTTGTGGTTCATCGTGAGGATATCCTTAAAAGCGCTATGGAGTCTTTCAAACGTATTACGAAACTTCATCATGACAAAAAATTTGGTTACTTGAGTGGTACTATTAAAGAACTAGACTCGGACTTTCTTTTTTCAACTAATATCTCTCTGGCAAATAATCTTGATAATTTTCAACCGAATCATTTTGATTACATCATTATTGATGAAGCACATCATGTTAGTGGCGATACTTATCAGCGTATATTAAGCCATTTTACACCACAGTTTTTACTAGGAATGACATCAACGCCAGAGCGTGGAGATGCTCAGGATATATACACTACCTTTGATAATAACATTGCTGTTGAGATTCGATTAAGAGATGCTTTGAATGATGACTTGATTGTTCCTTTCCATTACTTCGGTATTACTGATGCTGAGAGTGTGGATTATGAAAATGTCAATATGCATAAAATTGATGATGTCGCACGTATTCTTCAAACACATTCACGTGTTGATCATATTTTAAAGCACCTTAATTTTTATGGCTATGAAGGAAAGAAGCGTCGCTGTATAGGGTTTTGTATTACTATTAAACACGCAAAATTTATGGCGGAAGAATTTCAAAAAAATGGAGTGCCCTCACTATATCTCAGTGGTGAACATTCACAGATGGAGCGTAAGAGTGCGATAGAAAGGCTCCAATCTGAAACTGACACTCTAGAAGTTATTTTCACTATTGATATATTTAATGAGGGTGTCGATATACCGAGTGTCAATACGATATTAATGCTGCGACCAACTGAGTCACCTGTTGTCTTTATTCAGCAACTAGGTAGAGGGCTTCGAAAGCATAATTCAAAATCCTTTGTCACAGTTCTTGATTTTATTGGAAATTATTCAAAATCCTTTTTAATGGCGATTGCATTGAATGGTAGAAAGTTTTATGACAAGGACTCTTTAAAAGTCGCGGTACAAACGGACTTTGCAAACTTGCCAGGTTGCACACATATTCAATTAGATGAAATTGCTAAACATCAAATTCTTAACCAAATTGAAGGTGAGAATTTTAATTCGTTGAAATATTTAAAAGAGGAATATGAGTCATTTAAGCTTTTAATTGGAAACAAAGCCCCAAAAATGTTGGATTATTTTTCGGTCGATGGTGCTCCCGACCCTATTAAGTTTATTAAGTATTCCAAGACGTACCTTAACTTCCTATCTAAAGTAGAAGGTAAGAGTTATCCGCAAATTGATTTGTTAGCTGAAGATATTTTCGTTAAATTTCTTAGATTAATTGAAGATTTTTTGCCTGCAAAACGGTTGGTAGATTTTGTTGCTTTCAAATTAATTATCCAGCAGGGCGATTTTATTTTAGATGAATTAAAGTCCGCAATGTTGGTCTATATAGAAAGTGTTTCAGATGAGACAATAATTCATTGTACAAAATTATTAAGTAGAGATTTTTTTGACTCTACTGATTTGAAGAAATATGCTTATTTGGGAAGATTCAATGCAGATACGGATATGTTTGAAGTTGACTCACGTATTAAGAAAATACTTTTAAATGAGGGTATGCAGAGCATTCTCTTAGATTCAGTGCTTTATGGGATTCATAGATATGAAAATGAGTTTGGCTCAACAGTTTTAAAAACTCCTGATTTGGGTTTATATCAACAGTATAATATGCGTGATGTGGCCTTAGTCTCTAATTATTCCAAAAAGCATAGCGCCTTTCGTGGACAAGGTCTTATAACAATTGGAAGTGACTACTTTCTTTTTATTGAATTACATAAACATGAAGAAGCGATTGCCTATAGAGATAAATTTATCAGTGAAACACGTTTCCAGTGGGATAGCCCTACCGGAAGTCATCAAGATGCGGGTCAAGGCCACAATGTAATACACCATAAAGAGTTGGGGATTAATTTACATTTATTTGTGAGAAAGTTTAAACAAATTGATGGAGTAGTCCAGCCTTATGTTTATATAGGAAAAGGTGAAACTGTTAGCTATGAAGGTAATCGCCCTATATTATTTCAAATGCAACTTAAAAGTAGAGTGCCCCTTGAAATATACAGAGAGTTTATAACTAAATCCTTGTGAAATAATTGGTGAATAAGATAACTAAAAGGGAGAGAGTGATTGGTCAGGTCTTTCCGTGCTACATTACAGCTTGTTATAATCCCCTTCAAATGTGGTATGGAAAAGCCTGCCACCCCCATTATTTGCCACTATATATAGCTTCAGATGAGTCTTTTGTAAATTAGTTTTTCAGTTCCCACAAATATGCTTTACTTGCATTTGGGAAGTAGCACTTATCTGAACAGTTGATACCATCCCAGATAGTTGCATGGCCGGTTGCATCAGCCCAGTTTACATCGAAGACTAGTATGCCTTTTTTGTTTTTGAAATCGATTGGTTTAGGTGTTTTAACTTCTATGTCAGGTTTTCCGTAAGTATCAAACAGATGATTTTTTAGGTTTACAACGGTGTAAATATACCAATTGCCATTTTTTCCTGAAATAGTTTTTCCTCTAATATAAGGTATTTTACTTCCGGCTTTATTTAGTGCGTAGCTCATTCGTATTGCACAGGCATTTTCAAATCTGCCTTGTTCAGGCGTTAGGTTGTTAATGTTGTGGTTCACCTTTCCACCGATTAAAGTGCCAACTTCTGATACTGTATCAATGGTGCTATTGTGGACTTCTTTAAATGCTTTAACGGCTAAATTGAATTTTGCTCTTTTTGTCACGTAACTTCTCCTTGTTAATAAATATTTATTTTGTCAAGTCGTCAAATTTATAAGATATTTTTTTTAAAATTTTTCCTGTTTTATCTATAAGGCCCCATTGTCCCCCGCGTACTTCTTTATGCTCACCTACTTTAGTTAAAGAGCAACCTGAGCAGACTTTTGATGCTCCATTTTCGAAGGGGTAGGCAAAGTCGTATTTTGGTTGAATAACTATTTCTAGTTTTTCGTTGATAAATCCTATTTTATTATTTAAAACAAATCGCGATAAACCTTCTTGAAAGTAATCAGCACCATTGTCGAATATATATGACTTAATCATTTTACCCTGAGTGTTCAGGTAGTAAATGCCATCGTGAACTCTAATTTGTGCAAGACTATTCGTGTTAAACCATATTTGATCTAAGTGTGCTTTATTTATTGTTATTTTTTTATTTATATCTAACTGTGCGCAATTGTCATATTGAGTTAATTCAGGATATTTATTGGATTCAGTTTCATGTGGGATATATGCACAGTTTATTACTTGAGATGAACTGCAGCTTTGTAAATAAAGAAGTGAAAGTGTTATTAGCACTTTTAGGTATATATTCATGTTTAATCCGTTAGTTATGATTACATGGTCTAAATCCAGTTAATAAATTATATTTAGAATTCGAATGGATTTATATACTAAGTCTATAATTGTTAGATAGCTGTCACATAATTTAGTTAATAATATTTATGATAAAGGATTATGCACTTAGTTGATAGAATTAATGCGAATTTTGGAGTGAGTAATTTCTTTTAAGGTTGGGGTTAGTTATTCTCTGGCCTAAGTTTCTACAATTACATAGAGCAAAAATTTGCCACTATCAATGTTATCATTTATGATATCATTGAATAAAATAGAAAATCAGTTTTTACAACGAAAAAGTTAAAGCGGAGACTTTAGAATTTCGAGCGGGTATTTTAGCTAGCTTTCTGCATATTGCTGAAATGATCGAAGATTTAGGGCTGAGTCTGGGTAAGCCTTATGTTTGTAGGTTCGGCTCTGGTCTTTATGAGATTCAAGCTAAAATAAAGAAGGCATTGGAAGGTTCATGTATTGCATGCTTAAAGACAGGGAATTAGTGATATTGCATTCATTTATTAAAAGGTTACAAAAAACGCCTAAAAAATTTGGAGGTATTTATATGAGTCGGCAAGTGTTAACAGAGTTTAAGAAAAAGGCACTTTCTAGAGCTGCCGTTGAAAGCGAGTATGAGTCTTTATCTGCAGCCTATGCCTTGCGTAAGAAGTTAATTTCTCTGCGTCAAAAAGCAGGACTTACTCAGGAGCAAATTGCTGAAGCCTTGCACACCCAAAGAAGTAATATTTCGCGACTTGAGAATGCTAACTCTATTAATTCACCAAAACTATCCACGATAGAGCAATATGCTCATGCTGTTGGGTATGACATTGAAATAAAATTTATACCTAAAATACAGTAGAGGCGACTGAACTTATGATGTGGTTTGGTTGTGGCACTTATAAGTATTTTCCCACCGTCATTAACAAGTAATCATATATTAGGTAAAGCTATTGATATAACTATAAAGTGGACGGGTACAATGGAATTAAAGGGGGCACTGACAAAATATAATCATTCAAAAACGTGATTGATTCTTATTTGTCACCGACCCCTTTATTATGCTTTATTATGTACTTAAACATAAAGCATAGGGTAATGGCTTTGGTTATGGCTTAATGAGAAAAAAGCATAAAGTAGCCAGAACACTTTCAGCAAGATATCACAAAGATGGATCTGAAATTTTGATAGACAGGGGGTGGAATGATAATAAAGGTTTCAGTGATGAGGCGAATTTAAAGAAGCGACCAAGAAGGCTTACCCCAAGAGAATGTGCTCGATTAATGGGTTTTGATAAAGTTGATGGTAATGATTTCGTTATTCCAGTTTCAGATACCCAGGCTTATAAACAGTTTGGTAACTCAGTTGCTGTTCCCGTATTTGAAGCCGTTGCAAAGCTTATGAAGTCGCGTGTAGTTAAAGCAAAGAAAATACTTAAGAGATCAAATAAAGCAGCCTGATAATGGTTGATATAGTAGATAAAGCAACTCGTAGCCGGATGATGTCCGGTATACGCAGTAGCAACACAAAGCCAGAAGTGCTTACTCGTAAAGCATTACATAAGCTAGGCTATCGTTTCAGGCTTAATAGTAAAGTCGGAGAGATAAAGCCAGACATTGTTTTACTGAAACATAAAGTTGCTATTTTTGTTCACGGATGCTATTGGCATCAGCATAAAGGCTGCAAATTAGCCTACTCAAATAGAAACTATTCCGGTAAGTGGCTTAAGAAATTCAGTGAGAATAAAGCAAGAGATCAACGAGCAAATAATCAGCTAATAGAGCAGGGATGGCGTGTAGCAGTAATTTGGGAATGCGTGACGCGCGAAGATGACGTATTTGGACGAACTTTGGACAAACTCAATAGATGGATTAAAGAGGATCTGAATTTATATTTTGAATCTGATTATCGTAAGGTATGAAAGTGATGTGAAATCTTGTCTCATCAGATAATGCTATTTTAGTCTCAGTATAACTATTCAATCTTGGATACAATACATAAAATCTAAGTACATAAATTAATATAAAAAGGAAATTATATGCTATCAATTACACAATCAGTGGGTGATAAAGGCAAAAATGTCAAATCTGATGTTTTGAATATACAAACGGCTTTAAATAAAATACAACCTGCTCTTACACCTGCACCATTAAAAGTTGATGGTGTCTACGGTAAAAAGACAGGAGAAGCCATTGTCGCATTTCAAAAGAAGCACCTTATGATGATTAACCCTGATGGGCGGATTGATCCTCATGGTAGGACCATTCAAAAATTAAAGCAAATGCAAGGTGCATCATCTTCTCAGCGTATTTTATTTCCTCTCAGTGCAAAGCCAGTAGAAAGCTATAAAACAGGCAGCAGGGTGTTCGGATCAATTCGTTCCAGGGGTCAACGTAAGCATGCAGGTGTCGATTTGTATGCACCTAAAGGTACGCCTGTTAGAGCTATGAAAGATGGAAAAGTAGTACAGCATTATAAGTTTTATTTAGGCACCAGCGCTTTAGAAATTGATCATGGTGATATGCTTGTGCGTTATGGTGAGATATCTCATGTTGCTCCAGGTATAGTTACAGGCGCAGATGTGAAACGAGGCCAGGTTATTGCTTATGTTGGTGAGCTTGTCTTTAAAAGCGGTAATAAAATGTCAATGCTGCATCTTGAAGCGTATAAGGGCACGGGTACTGGCGCATTAACAGTACGGTCATCTAAACCTTATCAAAGACGTGGTGATCTATTTGATCCAACTAAGCTGCTAGATGGCGCAGCAATGCAATAACAAAATCAGGTTATATTTAATGAAGTATCTAAATCGATTATTTGTTTTATCCATTATTTCTGCAACGCTTTCTCTATCATGTAATGCGAGTGATAAAATGGAGGATAATGCTGGGCTTGTTAATAGTCTGGCTAAAAAATTAATTTCATCGAAGGTGGCTCTGGATTTTTCAAAAAAATCAGAAGTGCTACAGGGTGATTTTAATGGTGATGGAATAGACGATATTGCCGCCGTTTTTTTACCTGTTTCCGATATAAAGGGTACAGATAAACTGAAGGTCATCAAATTATGGAATTATCCAGGGCAGGTGTCTTCTGGTAAACAACATAAATCTATCGTTATATTTCATGGCAGTAAAAGTGGATGGTTATCGGATGCCACTCAAGGTTTCGTTCTCCTGGATACCACTGCTGCACTTGAAACACCATCTTTTAAGTTATTAATCAGCCGGGTGAGTGATAAAGATTACAGAAATCATGCGTCATATTTACCCGTTAAATTAAAAAGTGATTTAATTATCGTACCCACAGAAGCAGGTATTGATACCTATATTTATTGGGATAAGGGATCTTATAAACTGTTTGAGCCTGATGAAATTCCCTGATGTAATATTGTTTTCTTTAGTTATCCATTCTTAAAAATAATAATTTGACAACTATCTTTTCGAAAAAAGGGTCGGTGACAATTGCTCATGAGAGTGATTCGCATTTGTCACCGACCCCATTAATTATGTGGTAATATTGAACCTGAATTAAGAGTAGTGAGTAGAGTTAATCGGAAATCATGATTGAAAACAAACAAACTAAAGGGATCTTAAAATTGGACAACATAAATAGAATAATTTTATTAATGTTGTTGTTTGTAAGTGGCTTTTTAAATGCTGATACAAATCTTGATAAACTCGAACAGGCAAAGGCAAGTTTTTTTTCGGGAAAGTTAGATGTTGCTTTGCAGGAATTTCAACCTTTAGTCTTAACGGGTGAAGCTGAAGCTCAATACTATACTGGCTTAATATATACGTCAGATAATTGGTCAGGTAGAAATATAGAAAAAGGCATTTCTTATTTAAGAAGTGCTGCAGATCAAAATAATTCTGAAGCTATGTGGAAGTTAGGCGATCTATATGAGAATGGGGCGGGTGTAAAAAAAGATGTTATTTTGGCACTGGATTGGTATAGAAAATCTAAGCAAACTGCAGTTTTAAAATCTAAAATTATTTTTCAAAAAAATATTAATAATGAAATGGTAGATCAATCAAAACAGGATTTAATTTCTGAGTTAACTAAAGATGCTAAAAATAATAAAGTGACTTCCCAATATAAACTTGCAAATATATATGACGAAGGAAAGCTGGTAGAGCTAGATGTTACCTCAGCATTTAAATGGTACCTTAAAGCGGCGAATAATGGGCATAAATATTCTATGTTGATGACCGGCTATATGTATTGTAGGGGAGTGGGGGTTAATAGTGATTCTGTAAAAGCTAACGAATGGTTATCTAAAACGGATAGAGATGTACAGTGTAATTAATAAAATTATAAGGATTATAATATGAACGTTGAAAAAAAATTAGTGTTGGAATTACAGGAAAATGAGCAAGTACTGCAAGTAGTCGCTTTTGATGACTTGGTTCGGGAGTGGCAGGCATTAAAACCTTACGCTAAAACTTTAGCAGGTTACGCTTCAACTGCAGGGGATTCAGTAGTGGCAGCTAAGTTATTACGGGAGTTTGGTTTCCAGTCGAATAAAGTCATTGTTAAGTCTTATGCGGGTAAGCAATATGTAATATTTAAAGGTTATCCCGGTGCGCGTAAAATTTTCAGAGGCACACGGTATTTAACAGAAAATCCAAAAGTAGTTAGATTAGCTGTTGGTCCTAAAGGTGTTGCTAAAGCAGTGCAAGGCGGCTTTGTTTTAACCGTGATACTTTCGGTTGGTATAGAGGTTTTTGATTACATTGTTCGAGATACCGCTACGCTATCACATCTATTAGGCACTATTACAGGCGACTTAATTAAAATTGGAATTAGTACAATAGCAGCAGCGGTTGCTGGTTTAGCAATTGGTGCTACGGCTATTATAGGTACAGTAGCTGCGGTACCTATAATAGCCGCTATAGCAGTTGGAATTGTCACAGGATTGGTTTTGAATAAACTCGACAAAAAGTTTGGTGCTACTGCGGCTTTAATAAAAGCGTATGCAGACGTGGGTATAAAGCTAAATGAATTAGAATATGAGGCAGCTCGTTGGTATGATTATTTTGAAACTAACCCTACAGAAATTATGCGACTGTTTGGTGCGCCCAGTAGTTTCTCTGCTGGCGGTTATTAATGAGTAAAAAAACAGCTCAAATTATATTTATTATATTTAATGTTTTAGCTGTATTTGCTGTGTTGTATGCAGTGAATGATTATATGTATATTGTTTCCTCCGTAGAGTCCTCTACTGAGGAAATTTCATTTGATTCTGGCACCTATTATTTTTTTCTTATGTCTGTTTTTTGGGTGTTTAGTTTAATTCAATATGCGGGATTAAGAAAAACACACTCAAAGATATTGAAATATGCTAATCAATTAGTTGTTATCTGGTTTGTTTTTGTTCTGATACTAGCTAACGTTATTCCGTATTATTTAAACGATAAACTTGAACGCGCTGGATATATCAAATGTGAAGATCCTGAAGAGTTATCTCGAATAGGAAAAGGGGAAAGTAGTATTTACTTTAGGAATGGTTGTTGATATTAAGCTCTTGGAGAGTAATAAACTTGTCTGAGTGATTAGATGCTTAAAGAAATTCATACAGAAATAGGACTGCTCAATAAACTAATCTCTTTACCCGCTGAACCACTTTCTGTTCAATGGGATATAGATGAATCAAAGCAATCATTAAACGGCAGCATTCGAGCGCTGCTGGAATTTAGTGAGTAAGACAAGCGAAATATTATAGATAAAAGTTCAGCGTTCGATAAAAAATATAACGATAGAATAGATGCTGTATTTTTTGATGCCTGGTTACCTGTAGAAGCAAAAGGAAAAAAGGGTCGGTGACAATTGCTCATGAGAGTGATTCGCATTTGTCACCGACCCCATTAATTAATTAATAATATTAAAAAAGATAATCAATATCTTATAAATCAACATCGACGACATAAGAAAATTTAGGCTCAGACTTTACAAGGAAAAAAAGTAAATGTATAAAATTATAGAAACAACTTCCTATCAATTCGATGAAAAAATTAATGAAATAAAACGCGAAAAGCCCGTCGAAATTATCATTGAGACAATGGGGTGGTTTTATGCTCGTATCCCGGTATTTGAACGCCCTATCTATGTAGAAGGTGTCATTGAAGTGACCGAGGTAGATGTGCACCCAAATATACCTGACCCGATCAGCCAGTTTTCAGTTTCAGCATCTGTTAAAAGTCGCAATTTCATGAAGGGTAATGTAAGAAAATCAGGGCGTCCAGATATGCATAAAGATTATCTTATGTCATTAGATCTAGGGGGGCCTGATGTTCCATTTAATATTATTCCTTTATGGGCAAACCTTCAAAACAATGCCGGCTGGAAAAAATTTGAAACTAATGCAAAAAACCTTGCAATGAATAGCCAGGAAGAACTGACATTTCAGGCATCAGCCATTTATCTCGATTCTGAAACAGCATTCGAAAGAGCCTCTATACCTGTAGGTATTTATGTTGATATCTTAGAAGGAGATAAAGTACTTAACTCATTTAAATTAGAACAAAGACCACCGGCTAATCTATCTTCAGATAAAGGTAATGAAATTTCTGAACATGAGAAACTGCTGGAAAGTAAGTTAATCAGCAAACACAAAAAACCATCAGCAGTTCTTCAAGGCGGAATCTTTAAACAAAAATTAACCCAAAAAGTTCAGGATAGAAGAGTGAAACAAGGCTTGCTTAAATTGAGTAAAAAAATGTAAATAATAGACCGGCCATTAATAGTTCTCATAAAGTTGGGCCATAAAGTTGGGTCAGAGAACAATACTCTGTAATATTAGAAACAATTGATCTCTAGCATAAATTAATTTGGCACCAATTAATTAGTAATAACTCAACGACTATGGACTAAAAGTCCATAGGTTGAATCACAAGGACTGAAAGTCGAATAATACCTCACAACCTTTTGTATTGAGCTCGGTCAGGAATAACATTTCGGATGCCGCCGCTTGGGTTTTCTACATCGCCTTTGAAACGAGGTAATACTATGACATGCAAGTGATCGATACTTCTTCCAGCTTCTCTTCCATCATTGTTTCCGTGTGTATATGCATTAGGTTTGTTTCCCAGAAAGGGGAGCTTCAAAATCGTTTCAATGTGACCGGTGGGGCGATCTTTAAGGCTCACTCTATGGAGCATCTCATCGTAGAGTAATCTCATATCTGTTGATTCTACAACCTGCTTAACACCATAAAGTGCATCAAAATAGTCATCGTGTTCGATGTTATTTAAACTAAAAATCGAATCAACATGCCTTTTGGGCATAATCAGTGCATGACCGGGGTTCACGGGATTAGTATCAAATATACTAACGAATGATCGATTCTCGAATATAAATGGATCTGCTTCGCCATTAACAACTTTACAGAAGTAACAATTTTTTTCTGGATGAGATGTGCTCATAATGATTTCTTATTTCTATTTAATATATTCCGCGCATTGTACCGTAACAACTATATAAATATCTATTAAAGGGTTGGTGACAAACACTAATGCTAATAGTTGTCAGTTGACACCGTGCTCTTTATTGTTTTAGTACGCTAGTAAAAACTATGCACTTTAGTGCAAGGCTTTAGCTTTGTTTTTTAAAATTAGATTTTAAAGAGTAAAAAATGTCGTCAACCCCGAATGACAGAGTTTTTTTATCCTGAAACGACTTTTAGTCGTTGTGATTTAACCTATGGGCTTTCAGTTTGTAGTCGTTGAGTTTGATGCTTTCTCTTTAAAATCTTCAATTAATTTTCGAGCGATACTGTATTCTATTGGCAGGTCTACAAGATTATTAACAGTATACCATTCAGCTTGATGTACCTCTTTTCCATCTACCGTAATTTCACCGCTATTATACTCTGCTGTAAAGGCTATCATTAGTGATTGTGAAAAACACCAGGGCTGACTACCAAAATATTTAATATTTTTAATGCTAATACCAACTTCTTCTTTAACTTCTCTAGCCACAGCACTTTCTAAGGTTTCACCTGCTTCTACAAAACCCGCTAAAACACTTTGAGTACGAAAATCAGGTTGATTTATTTCTGCTAATAATATGGAGTTATTATCTTTTATAATAGAAACAATAATACATGGTGCTACCAGTGGATATGCAGAATGATCGCATTGTTTGCAAATTTTCCCCCGTTGTATTGTCATGAAGTTAAGTGGTGTGTTGCAGCGGCTACAAAACTGAGTATTTATATCCCATTGATATAAGTGATAACTCAAATTTAAAATTGCTCTTTCATTATTTGATATTTGAGTGAAGTAGTCTCTAATTGATGTTGCAATAAATGTATCGGCTAGATTTTTCAAGAAAGATCTATTTTTTAAATTATAAATAAGAATAAATACACTCTCATTATTGTATTCAGCGATATAATAAAATTTAGCATCTGCATTTAAATATGAGCTTAATTCATAATAGTGAGGCAGTGCAGTTTCTTTTGTTTTATTGAGTGTGTGAATTGTGTCGTTTTCAAAAATTACAATATATGAAGCATCAGTAGGTGTTGATAAGTTTTTATAAGTTAGGTCAGGAGGCATAATTTTTTTTGGTAATTATTAATATGGTATGCAGATAAATTAATATGTCTAAGACGCTTAGTCAATATTAATTTACAAGTTAGTTTAAGTGCTTGAGCGCGAAAGCAATACAAAATAACATGTTTCAAAAAAATTATGGGGCCTAAAAATAATGGCGGAAATAATGGGGTCGGTGACAGCTGAGAATTATTTATATTACTGAATGGCTATCAAATGTGCCGGCCCCATTATTAGTTATGACCTAAAATAGGTTTCAGGGCCTAATGCCACTTACTTAAGCCTGAACAAAGTAGGAGTTAGCTTTAGCTGACGAAGCCTGGCTGATAAAGCAAGGTGTGATGCAAAGCGAGCCGTAATAATTACGCTGAGCATAAATTATAGGCTCGCATTGCAGCGCAAAATCTAAACAGGACATCCAGCCTTAAAAACTTACCGGCCTAAAAAATAAAATATCAGGATGGGTGTCCACGTAAGATGCGTATGATGGGGTGGCTGTGCCTTTAACTGCAGTGTAATTCTTGAGTACAGGACCTAAATTGCCTACAATAGCGCACTTTTTATTTATTTCAGGTTACCAATATGAACGATACTAAATCGCTACCCGCTTTACCGGACCGCCTTTCGATTGATCCCCGTAGCCCATATCATGATGAAGAAGTTTTCGAGCACAATATTGGTATTCGACTGAACGGCAAAGAGCGTACCGATGTCGAGGAATATTGCATTAGTGAGGGTTGGATAAAAGTTCCTTCTCCTAAAGCGTTAGATCGTCGAGGACAGCCGCTACCTATTAAGTTAAAAGGAACTGTTGAAGCATTTTTTGATTAAGCAAAATTAATACGGGCCAAATTAATACGGCCAGAGAGTAATTGTTTCTGATATTAGTGAATATTGCGCTCTGGTACTAATGGCACTTACTTAAGTAGTGTCAGGGACGTGAGTTATCGAAAAGGCATAGCTGACGATATTTTTCAATGTAAAGAGAGCTTATTGTTTATCCTCGTCGTAATCATTAGGGTTTTCCTTGCATCGTAGCTTCCTTCATCTGTCCGGCTTCGTCAGCTAAAGCTAACTCCTGCATTGTTTGGATTTAAGTAAGTGTCATTGCGCTCTGGTGCTTAATTACATATATTATTGAATAGGGCTGCTGAGTAAAGTTTTCAAATTCTCTGGTTTTAAATATAAATGAATTAAACTTAATATGGTTTTAGTCTTAATGAATAATAATTTTAAGTATTAAGGATGTGCTGAACATGAAGCTGTTGTGTTTTATATTTTTTCTATCGCTGTTTACTGAGGCCTTTGCAATGCAAAGCATTTTAAGTGTTACTCCCAAGCATTATAAAATTGTGAAAATCACTGAACAGATGAAATTAAAAATGTACAGAGAAGAAAGTGAGGGGATGACTTACGAAAATTATCGGGAGTTTAATCGATATGATTTGTGGGTAGATGAGCTGCAGCAGACGCTAACATTTCAGCCTGTTTATCTGGGGCACTTTTATGAATATACAAGAGCGTTATCGGATGCTAATGCAATGTTAAGCATTAAATCTTTTACGTCTGAGCTTAATGAGTTTTCTATTAATCACTCTATACCGGTTATCTCTGCTATTCCAACGAGCGAATGGGGTAAAGCGGTTTATCAGTTAAAATTGCAATTGGAAGATTTAGAGTTTGTGTCTTTTGCCGATAGAAGAAAGTGGGCGATAAGAGATTACTTCAAAAGTTATCTTGAAATTTATCAGGCTGAAGTCAATGGAAAGGAATATTATTTACTGGAAGTTAGTGAGCCGAATCGTTTTTATGATGATAATGGTAGTTATTTTATCGCGCCCATATCTAGTGATAAAACTATGCATTAAAAACTTCTGTCATTCCTGATAGAAGTGCTCGGCAATGACGAAGTCGATGTATCTTTTTTATACGCCCTTATGGGGTGAGGTCAAAACCACGTTTTTAGAACGTGGATATTTACTTTTTTAAAAAAACCATAGCAAAACGATCACATTACAGTCCCTGGCTATATTGTGCATTAGTCGAAACACTAACCATATTGTTTAATTGCTGCGATGCTTGCTCATCACCGTTTAACAGGTTTTCAAAATATTTAATCAGCTGTGTTTTATCTAGCGCTTCTTTAGAGCCCGCGCCAATATTCGTTAGATCAATAAAAAATTCATCGAATAAATCGGCCAGGTCACTAACAATGTCGAGGTTTAAAAACTGTTCGTTATTATAAATGCTTGGGTAACCCCCCCGTTGTTTATCTACCGCGAAAGAAACGCCTTTCACATTAGTTATGGTGGTGGCTTTTGTACACTTCAACATACAACCATCTTCAATGGTGGGTTTTTTACAGCCTACGGTTTGTTGAAAAAAACACTGGCGACTGGTCATCATTAAAATGGGGTGATAAATGCTGTATAATAATTTGAAATTTCCCGTGCGTGACTTTGCGGGGCGTGCAATGTTTTTAATTTGCATGCGATTAATTTCGTTTGAGATAAAAGCACCGGCACAATTTAGCTCTTCTTTTAAGGTTAACAATGCATACGAGTTGGTGGTATTTAAGAACGGACCGGCAATCCATTCGATGCCCATTTCAAATGCTTTATAAGCAATACCGGTATTATTACTGACAATACGCTTCGGGCGAACCTGTTCAAGTATACGCACAGACTCATCGTAATCTTTACCAATTAATACTGCAGGAAACCATGGAATCAGCCGGGGATTGCGCATTAAAAGTTCAATGTGTTTGTTGCAGCCTTTTTTGAGACTTTCGGGTAACTTGAAATACACATCAGCGTCGGTTTGCTCACACAGATATGCATCTTTTTCAGCGGCAATTAATATTGACAAGCCTGGGGTTGCAGATGATTTGCCCGTTAATTTTTTATGTTTCTCTAATGGCGCCACCTCAACATGGGGAATAATATCTACTGAATTATTTAATAATGAAGCGGCCTTATTTTTTAATGCGGTCAGTTCTTTAAACGCAATGGTTAAACCTTCATCCAGATCATTGCATTTAAAATTTTCAATGCGGTAATTGTTATTAGCAAGGTTTTTAAAGCGTTTTTCCAATGTGGCACTATCGATAGCCGATTGACTCGCCGTCATGAGCGACGATTGTGTTTTCACGCAGTAAACTTTATCGTTATCACCTATTGTTATGGTTAAACATAAAGGCGAATTTAACTGACCTGAAAAACTTAAAACCAATGGTTGTTTAGCAGTGCTTAAATATTTTATCTTTTCTTCAAGTTCTACCCCGAGTGCATTTTTCTTTGTGAACAGCTGCTGTTTTACATGCAGCACGTCCTCGACTAAAACTGCATTACTTTGTTCAACGGCATGTTTAACACTGTGATCACGCGGGTTATCGATAAACATATCTTTGCTGAGCTTGCCCTGTAAAAAAGAGTTGGTAAAGTCACGATTAAATACACGGTGCAAGTTAGAATCATCGGCCAGCAGTTTTCCTGATTTAACAAACTCGTCAATTTGCTTTCTCCAGGTATCGACGACGGTATAAACATAATGCGCATTTTTAATGCGGCCTTCAATTTTTAATGAGTCAACTTGCGCATCAACTAATGCCGGTAAATCAAAGTATGCAGAATTATCTTTCAAGTTAAGTGGAAAACGATTGCCCGCTGCCGTAATTTCATATTCATCACGACAGGCCTGACTACAGCTTCCCCGGTTACCCGAGTTACCCACGCTCACTGAACTCGAATAACACTGGCCGGAAAATGCAATGCACAATGCGCCATGCACAAAAACTTCGGTGAGTACGTTGTGCTTGTGGGCGAGTGCGGTTAATGATTTTATTTCGCTGATATTTAATTCCCGCGATAAATTAACCCGTGATGCGCCAATTTTTGCCAGAAATAAAATTTGCCCTTCATTAAGCGTAGTTAACTGAGTTGAAGCGTGAATATCGAGGGAGGGAAAATGTTTTTTTACCAGATTAAAAATGCCAAGGTCTTGTACAATAATGCCATCTATACCGGTGTTAACCAGCTTGTTCAGCAGTTTGATTAAGCTCTTTAACTCGGGCTCCAGAATGACAACATTTAAGGTTAAAAACACTTCACAATCGTATTGGTGTGCTAAACGTAAGATGCCGGATAAGTCATCCAAAGTAAGATTGGAGGCTCTGTTTCTCGCGTTAAAATTATCCAGCCCACAATAGACGGCATTGGCGCCTGCAATAACGGCGGCTTTAATCGCCTCAATATCGCCGCCGGGGGCTAATAGTTCAATATTTCTACTCATGTTACTAATCACTTAATTCCGGGTAAGGCCAATGCCGGTAAGACAGGCAGCGGTTTTTATTTTGAAAATTATCTGTACTCGTGCAAAGCTTTCAATTCAAAACATAGCTTTTCTGGATAAATACTGCCATTGACCTGCGGGTAATTTTTTCAAAGCCACTCGGCCAATTCGAATTCGTTTCATCGCAACAATCGCTAAGTTGACGCGTTTGCACAGAGATTCAATTTGATCGGGGTGGGCAAACTCAGTGACAAAGCGCATGCGTTTTTCGCTTTGCCTGCTGGCTTTGTATATGGGCAATTTATCGGTACTGCTGTATGCCAGCTTATTTAGCTGCTCTAGTGTCTCGGAAGTATATTCATCGCTAAACTCTACGATATATTCCTCCTCCTTTTTTTTGTTATTTTCAACCAGTACACGTAGCACCTTCCAGTCTTTGGTGTATACCATTAATCCAGACGCACCATTTTGTAAAGGCGAGGCCGGCTTAAGATCAAAGAAATGGTTATTGAGCATGCGCACGCCGGAGTAATCATCGTCGCAATGGCTCTCGACTGTGATTAATTGCTGCATGGCTGATGCATCATCGGTATCAAATCCAGCGGGCAAATTGAGTAGCAGTGTCACCGGCTTAATCGGTTCTAACGAGGCATCTTCATGTAGCGTTATTTTTTGGTCCTGCACTTTAAACTGGGGGCGCTCTTGCACCGCATTATCTACCAGCACCCAGCCACCCTGAATGTACTTTATGGCATCGCCACGTGAACAATCAAACAGTTCAACTACCCGTTTATCCAGTCGTATTGGTTCACGCATTAGCCATGGGCCTTATTTGCTGCAATGGTTGCAGGCTGCTGAGATTGTTAAATTGTTTCACGATAGGGACTCTAGTGATGTTTAATGTATTTTATTAAATATTAAAACCACGTCCTAAGGACGTGGATGTGATTTTAGGCTATGCCTTAAAAAAGCTTTGTCATCCCCGAATGCCCATATCTATTGTATTGGTCGGGGATCCAGCGACCTTAAGTCATTCAAAGTCACTAGATTCCCGACAGAAGCATTCGGGAATGACGAAGTCTACGTTAAGGTTTTGTGCACCCTTATAGGGTGAGATCAAAACCACGTTCTTAGAGCTTGGATATTTATTTTAAACGGGGTCAGGGGCAATGTCAGTAAGTTAAGCGCTAAGTGTTTAAGTTAAAAAAATCAATTAATTAATTCTAAGGTGTTGCCTCCCCCTTAGAAACAGGGGGATTAAGGGGGATTTGCTCTATAAATAAAACGTTTAAATCGGAATGTTTTAAATCTCCCCGTTACACTTTCAACTAGTAAGTTAATACTGAAATAAATTCAAAATATTCGTATTCCCTCTTTTTCTAAGAGGGGGGGCGCTATGTTATTCACAATAATTTCAATATTTTAGGTCTTAACTTACCGTCACCGGGGTAAGTGCATATTAAAACAATGACTTAAGCTGAATTTGATTTTATAACCGGTGGTCATCGTACTTTCTTAAAAATCCACTATTTTTGTTAGCTGTCTTCGTATAAAATTCGCCATCGAATTTTTGCTTATTAAAACGTTTAGGAAAACTTTCCAGAAAAATTTTCCAGGAAAACTTTCCAGGCACATTAAAGTTTAACGAGCGACATCTTTGATCCCCCTTTACTAACAAGACACCAAATTAATGACTGATAAAACAATAGCAACACACAACGGTAACTTTCACGCAGATGATGTTTTCAGTGTCGCTGCACTTAAGCACATATTCCCGTCTTTTAAGCTGGTTCGCACACGTGATTCAGCACTTATCGCCAGTGCAGACATTGTGCTGGATGTTGGCGGTGAATATGACCCGGATGCAGACCGTTTTGATCATCATCAACGGGGTGGGGCAGGTGAGCGCGAAAATGGTATTCCGTATTCCTCGTTTGGTTTAATTTGGCAGAAGTACGGTTTGCAAATATGCGGGGGTGATCAGGACGTCGCAGATGCGGTTGATAAGGGACTGGTCTCAACCATTGATGCTATCGATTGCGGCCATGTCGAAGGGGTTTCTCAAGGTATTAGCCTGAGCCAGACAGTTGGAATGTTTAACCCGACCTGGCAGGAAGACAGTCACTTTGATAGCTGTTTTGATGAAGCGGTTGAGTTTGCAGCGCGGGTGTTAACACGCTTTATTGCATCGGCTAACGGCGGCATTAGTGCCAAAGCCATTGTGGCAAGCGCGATTGAAAATGCAGATGATCCGCGGGTGATTGTATTAGAAAAATATACCCCGTGGAAAAGAACGGTTCTTAATTTATCTGAAGATGCATTGTATATGGTTTATCCATCGCAGACGGGGCAATGGAGAATTCAAACCGTGCCGGTTGAATTAGGTTCGTTTGAAGACAGAAAATCGTTGCCTAAACCCTGGGCTGGCTTATCTGATGACGCGCTTAAAGACGCGACCGGGATTGATGATGCGATGTTTTGCCATAATGGATTATTCATTGCGGGTGCAGAGTCGTTTGAGAGCACGATGAAAATGGCTGCTATGGCGCTTGAAGAGTAATTAAGATTTTTTAGGTAAATGAATCGGTGTAACCCTCACCCCGGCCCTCTCCCGGAGGGAGAGGGAGCACGATGTTCTCTCCATTTTCAAACGAACATGTTGATCCCCCTCTCCCTCCGGGAGAGGGCCGGGGTGAGGGCCACACTCGTTCATTTTACAAGCAATACCAATCGCCACATAAATCAAATCTTATTATTTAAAATCCTGTAATCTACATTTACCTTCTTAAGCTGAAAAATTATGCTCCCCACAACACTACTCGGCACAGCGAACATCCCCGATAACGGCGGTGAACTTCGGTTAACTCAGCGCGGTGATGAGTTTTTCATTTCGCTAAAAGGTGCAGGTGGCATATTAATGACCAGTCGTGTGCATGGCTCCGAAGTCGCACTGGCTGAGTTAGGTTGCGCGCATATTCAAGGAAAAGAAAATACTAAAGTATTAGTTGGCGGCATGGGGATGGGCTTCACGCTTGGCGCGGCACTTAAAGCCACATCAAAAAGTGCTGAAGTGGTGGTGGCTGAACTGGTGCCCGAAGTGATTGAATGGAATAAAGGCCCGCTGGGTGAATGTGCAGGCAGGCCACTTGATGATAACAGGGCGCAGGTACATCTGGGTGATGTCGCTGAACTTTTCAAAACAAAGCAGGCGACTTATGACGCTATATTATTAGATGTTGATAACGGCCCTGAGAGCTTTACCCATGCCGACAATAACAAACTGTATTCAAGTGAAAGTTTACTGGCTATTCAGCAAACGCTTAAACCCGCTGGCGTGTTAGCAATATGGTCTGCCTGGCATGATCCGAAATTCCCTCTACTTCTAAAAAAATGTCGCTTTAAGGTTGAAACTAAAACCGTTAGATCGCATAAAGGCAAGGGGAGTCGGCATACTATTTATTTGGCTAAAAAAACATAAGATTTGCTTTAGTTGAGAGCCTTGCATTTTTACTCACCCTGGCTCTCTCCCTCTCCCTCTCCCTGAGGGCAGAGGGAGAGGGAATGGCGTAAACTTCAAACAAATGAATTGATCCCCTCTCCCTCCGGGAGAGGGCAGGGTGAGGGTTACACCGATTCATTTACCTAAAAAAATATAAACCATAACTTGGTATAATCCCCTTTATGTCAGCATCCCCAATCCCCATCGCCAGAACACCCTTATTCGATTACCCGAAATACTGGGCCGAATGTTATGGCGTTGCGCCTTTTTTACCCACCAGCCGTGTCGAGATGGACGCGCTGGGCTGGGACTCCTGCGACATTATTATCGTAACCGGCGATGCTTATGTCGATCATCCGTCGTTTGGCATGGCGATTATCGGTCGCTTGCTGGAAAGTCAGGGGTTTCGAGTCGGCATTATTGCGCAGCCGGAATGGGCTTCTAAAGATGCCTTTGAAGTGCTGGGCAAGCCTAACCTGTTCTTCGGTGTTGCCGCCGGCAATATGGATTCGATGATTAACCGTTACACCGCAGATAGAAAAGTTCGCTCGGATGATGCCTATAGCCCGGGTGATATCGGTGGAAAACGCCCGGATCGTTGCTCGCTGGTTTATGCGCAACGTTGCAAAGAAGCCTGGACGGATGTGCCGGTGATTCTCGGTGGCATCGAAGCCTCACTACGGCGCATTGCACATTATGATTACTGGCAGGATAAAGTGCGGCGCTCCATTCTGGTGGATGCGACGGCGGATATGTTGTTATTCGGTAATGCGGAACGGGCGATTGTTGAAGTCGCACACCGGCTTGCCCAGGGCGAACCGATTGCGCAAATTACCGATGTGCGCGGCACGGTATTTGTGCGCCGTGATACACCAGCGGGTTGGAAAGAAATTGATTCCACGCGCATCGATCGTCCCGGAAAAATCGACAAAATTATCAACCCTTATATCAACACACAAGACATGAGCGAGTGTGAAAAACAGCGTCGCGATAATGTTTTTTATGGCGGTGAATATGACGAGCAGGGTGAAGTGGTTGTTGATCTTTCGCGCTTAAAAAAACGTCCCAAACTGGATAAAGATCACACGGTTATTCGTTTACCAGCATTTGAAAAAGTCAGTAAAGATCCGGCGTTATATGCACATGCCAATCGGGTATTGCACCTGGAAACCAACCCCGGTAATGCGCGTGCGCTGGTGCAAAAACATGACACGCTGGATGTCTGGTTAAACGCACCACCTATTCCTCTTACTACAGATGAAATGGATTATGTGTTTGCGATGCCATTTGCGCGGGTGCCGCATCCGCAATACAAAGGCGAAAAAATTCCGGCCTATGAGATGATTCGTTTTTCGATAAACATTATGCGTGGCTGTTTTGGTGGTTGCACGTTTTGTTCTATTACCGAACACGAAGGGCGCATTATTCAAAACCGTTCGAAAGATTCTATTTTAAATGAGATTGAACAAATTCGTGATACCGTACCGGGTTTCACCGGGGTTATTTCCGATCTTGGTGGCCCGACGGCAAACATGTATCGCATCGCCTGTAAAACCCGTGAAATTGAAGCGGCTTGCAGAAAACCCAGTTGTGTTTATCCCGGTATTTGTCAGAATTTAAATACCGATCATTCTGCTCTCACACAAATCTATCGAGAAGCCCGCGCCTTACCCGGCGTTAAAAAAATATTAATTGCTTCAGGCCTGCGCTACGATTTAGCGATACGTGATCCGGAGTATGTAAAAGAACTGGTGACGCATCATGTGGGAGGTTGTTTAAAAATTGCACCGGAGCATTCCGAAGACGGGCCTTTATCAAAAATGATGAAACCGGGTATGGGTAGTTACGATAAATTCAAACGCATGTTTGAAAAATATTCTAAACAGGCCGGTAAGGAGCAGTACCTGATTCCGTATTTTATTGCGGCACATCCGGGTACCACCGATGAAGATATGCTCAACCTTGCATTATGGTTAAAGCGCAACGGCTTTAAGGCAGATCAGGTGCAGGCGTTTTATCCCTCACCGATGGCAACTGCAACGACGATGTTTCACACGGGTAAAAATCCATTACGTAAGGTCAGTTATAAAAGTGAGCAGGTGGAGAGTGTTAAAGACCCGGAGCAACGTAAATTACATAAAGCTTTTTTGCGCTATCACGATTCAAGTCATTGGCCACTGTTACGCGAAGCCCTTATACGCATGGGGCGAGCTGAATTAATTGGTGATGGAGACAAGCAGTTGATTCCAAAAGATCAGCCCACCTCAAATAAAGATTATCATGCGGCGCGGAGAAAAAATTCTGCGCCAGTGCATAAAAATCGTACCCGCACGAGAAAAAGTAAGGGTAAAAAAATACTGACTCAACATACGGGATTACCGCCGCGCAAGCAGTGAAATTAGTAGGGTGGGTGGGGATTGTTGTTTTTAGTTTGGTTGTAAAATAAATCGTTGTAACCCTCACCCTGGCCCTCTCCCGGAGGGAGAGGGAATCACGACACTTCTTTATATTAAAACGAACGTATTGATCCCCATCTTCTTCCGGGAGAGGGAGTCACGATACTTCTCAATATTAAAACGAACATATTGATCCCCCTCTCCCTCCGGGAGAAGGAATCACGATACTTCTTCATATTAAAACGAACGTATGGATCACCCTCTCCCTCCGGGAGAGGGCTGGGGTGAGGGTAACACCGATTAATTGACTTAATAAAATTGCAACATAGGTACAGAGAACACAACATGATAGAAATTGGTTACTACTACGATTTAGAAGTGGTTAAAAAAGTAGAATTCGGCTTCTACTTAGATGCCGAAAATCTTGGCGAGGTATTACTGCCGGTTAAATTCGCGCCACATGATTTAAGCATTGGCGATGAGCTGGAGGTTTTTCTATATCTAGATTCTGAAGGCTTACCGATTGCGACTACACAGGAAGCCTATGCCGCTGTCGAAGAATTTTGTTATTTACGTGTTGTTGATATAACGAGCGTCGGGGCATTTTTAGACTGGGGTTTAGATAAAGATATTTTAGTGCCTTTTGCCGAACAACACAGGCCAATGGAAGTGGGAAAATCTTATCTTGTGTATTTGCATATTAGTGATACCGATGGACGCATCATTGCATCATCTAAAATAGATAAGTTTTTAGATGATGATGCCCCGCACAACTATAAACCTCAGCAACCGGTTGATCTTATTATTGCCAATAGTACAGACCTTGGTTACAAAGCGATTATTGACGATAGTCACTGGGGTGTATTATACAAAAATGAAATCTTTCAGCGCATCAGTTTTGGGCAGAGTCTAAAAGGTTTTATTAAGCATATTCGTCCCGATGGAAAAATAGATTTAAGCTTGCAGGGCGGTGATGAAACCCGCGCCAAAAATAAACGTATTATTTTAGATTATTTAAAATCCAAACAGGGTTTTGCAACTGTCAATGACAGAACAGACCCGCAGGTTATCACTGAATTATTTGGTATCAGTAAAGCCGCCTTCAAAAAAGCCATTGGTGGTTTATATAAAGAAAGAATTATTACGATTGAGCACGAGGGTATTCGCTTGAATGTGGTCGATAAAACAGGTGAGTAACTCCCCTTAGAAAAAAAGGGGGAGATTTTCAGATTGCTATTGATGGTTGAATTGATAGATGCTGTTATATAGAAGGTGCTTGATTGGTATACCATTTTACTTTAAATTAAATATTTCGATTTGACAGAAAGACGCAGCCTTGTAAGTTAGCTGTTGTTTATCAAAGGAAGTAACATAATGACAAAACCAGGTGATTTTTTTGTTGGTATTATCGATCTATTCGCCATATTTTTACCTGGCGGTGCTATTAGCTCTGCTTTGTATTATTCATATTATGATGATGTTTTATTTAATGTTGATTTAAGTTTTAGCTCATCTCAATATTGGGTCATGTTTTTATTCAGCTCATATTTATTAGGTCATATCGTTTTTATGTTTGGCTCAAGTCTGGATAGCATTTATGATATGCATCGTCGCTATAGAAATCCCTATACAAATGAATCGGCTTTTCAGTGCGCTTCAAAAATAAAGAAAATATTTCTTTCGGACAACGAAGCAGCATCAGTTAACACATTTCAATGGGCTGTTTCTATATTGACCGTTAATTATCCAGATGCAATAGCGGAAATAAACAGACTGGCGGCAGACTCAAAATTTTTTAGAAGTTTAGTTGTTATTATTCCACTGTTTTCACTAATGCTCTGGTTTGAAAATATGCATCAATTAAGTTTAATAATGTTGTTGTTTATTATTCCTTGCTATCTACGTTATTACGACAGGCGTTTAAAAAGTACGACTCGAGCGTATCAATATATTGTGACATTTCATGGGCTGGGTATGCTTAAGCCCTAAGTGTTTTTAGGAGAAGATAAAATGCAACTCAAAGGCTCCTGCCACTGTGGTTCAGTTAGCTTTCAGCTCGAGTCACCGCATCCATATCCATACAATTGCAAGTGAGGGGCAAAATGATACGGTGCAACGTATCAATCAAAATATAATTTCAATTCGTTCTCTGGCCGAAAAAACAACCGAAGGAACAGAAGTTATTCGTGTGGCTGAATCTAATTTAGAAAATGTTGCAGGTAATTTGCAACAAATTATTGCGCGATTTAAAACAGATTAAAAAGTGGCTTAAGCCTCGTTATTAATTAATAGTTTTCGATACCGTGTTTGAATATGCACTTTCAATGTTCTGGCTATTTATTGCTGTAATTGAAAAATAATATGTGGTGTTTGAGTTAAGATTTTCTATAACATAAGAAGTCAGATTGATGCCGTCAATAGTTATGGATTCAGTTAGATTGTTCGCTTGCTCTCCATAGTAAATTTTATACCCCGCTAAATCCTCAAGAGCGGAACCGTTACTATTTGCATCTGGCGCTAACCAGTTAAGTGTTGCGACACCTGATTTATCAGTAATATTAGTTTCGTTATTGACCTGAGTTTCACTTGAGCCGCTACAGGAAATAAGCGCGATGCTTAATGTGGATAAAAAAATAACTTTACTTAAAATACTCATAAAACTCTCGTATAAAAATAACTATGTTTATTGCAGTGATTAATCAACGGTTAAATTTGTTGGTGGTAGTGGACGCTGGCCGATTTGATGGCCTTTTTTACCCATGAACATACTGTAAGATGGTTGTAGAAATCCGTTGGAATCCACAATGTTGTCAGATGCACTACCGCTTAAATTTCCGGTTATAAATAAGCGCGAAGGTTCTTCAACTCTGAATTGATCAATTTTATCAGTAGACAAAGACTCATTTATAATGACATTGTCATACCAGTAAAAGTTACCATTTGTTGTTGTAATGCGCTCCTGTTTTACACTGTCTAAAAAAGTATTCCGGAACATATACATAGGCAAACCGGTATCTGTCTGGTTTGAATTTATTCTAACGCCACCACCACCGACATCAACAAAGTTGTAGGAAATTTCAATATCACCTGTCATCGCATCCGCGCTTTGATAATATTGAACATTGATACTGTTTATCGGATTATCAAACAGGGTATTTGCACGAATGAACCACATACCGGTTCCCATTTTTGGTCCAATCGGATGGCCGCTAATTTGATAGAGTGTGTTGTCTTCTATTAATACTTTTCTGGCGTTATAACCTAAAACTCCATATCCTGTATTAACATCAAACATTTCATTGTCCTGAATTGACCAGTTAACACCGACTTTATTTTTAGAAATAAAAATACAGGAGTTATTGCCACCATTAAAACCTGTGGTTATGCCGTGGAATTTGTTTTTACGAAAGGTAACATTGTTTGCGGAGGAACCTATTTGTATTCCCATGCCTCTTGGGTTCTGGTTGATGTTAATGTCTAATCCGTCAATGTATGTGTTTGAGCCGCCGCCATAAATTGCGATATATGCACGGTTTAAATCAAGGACGGGTTTTTCACCCGGGTATGCAAGCCAGACTGTGGGTTTGAGATTTCCTGTAAATGGAATTCTATAATTACCCGTTTCTGCATTACCTTCCAGGAATGCATCCATTGCGTAGCTGCCGGCGCGCCAGTAAATAAATTCTTCGGCATAACTGTTTGTATATTTTGAGTCGTATACATCTCCTTCATACATGTCGATTAAGCTTTTCCAGGGCTTTAAAAATGTTCCATCCCCACCTTGTGCAACAGATGTACCATTCATTGCATCAATAAAACGAAAGCCGGATGTTGTGACTAAAATAGACCAGGAAACCGTCGTGGAATTTGATTCTGCATCCAGTACTTTTACATTTACATTATAGGGTGTTGTGGATTCAGCGGGATTAGTCCAGTTAATTTCGCCCTTATTATCAATACTCATGCCTTCTGGCCCGGAGGTGAGCTCAAATCGATAAGGAAACTCTCCTCCAATTACGGCCACACGAACATTGTATACAAGCCCGGGATAGGCTTTATAAAAACGGTTTTTAGTATCAAGATTTGCCTGTGGCTGAATAATTTCAAGCGGATAATTCGCAGAAAAAACCTGTGTGCTAAACAAACATAAAATAATAAATGCGAGAAAACTTTTGATAGAAGTAAATCTGCAAGTCGGCTGAAAAATAACCAAAACTTATATACCTCATAATAATTCGAGTGCTACATTGCATCGTGCTTAAATTAATTTATATTAATTCAGGCAAAACAACTAATTTTTATACTAACAATTTATTCAGGAATAAAGAGTGAAATAGATTACATAATCTGGTTTTTAATAGTATCGGCTAAATTATGGAAATTAGCCGGTTAAAGTCCCAGCAAAACCCCGCCATTATTAGATCTTTACGATTTAACAGGCCATGCGCCCAGCAAAATTATTATCCGCTTTAAATCATGAGTTTATCAGCACAGATACAGGGCAAAATGTACCTGTGATGTCATAGTGTATTAACCCCTGATATTTATTGCAGGGTTGATACTAAGATTAAGCAGTGCGACCTGAGAACTGTGGGAATAGTATTTAGTAATGCTGGAATGATTCGTAGCTTCACGCGGCACTAACCGTTAGACGGTGATGCTCTCTTTCTGCGGCAAATGCCAGACAGGCCTGAATATGAGCTGTAGTCAGTTCAGGGTAATCGTCGATAATTTCATCCTGGCTCATGCCGTTGGCCAGCCATTCCAGTGCGTCATAGACAGTAATTCTGGTGTTTTTGATACATGGCTTGCCACATCTTTTGCCGGGTGTGATTTCAATTGCATCCTGATAGTTCATGTGAAAACCCTAATGTTTGTTTGATTTGTATTTAAAGTTTAGGGCCTTATAAGTTGGATATGAATGTAATGGACCTGTCATGCATATAACCCCCTGATCTAATAGGTTAAAGTCCCATCAAAATCTGTTAAAATCCCGCCACAATTTTATCTTTCAAAGAGTTATCGGCCATGCGCCCAGCAAAATTACTATCCGTTTTAAATCGAGAATTCACCAGCACCGCTACCGGTCACCACACCCCCGTGATGCTGTGGGGGCCGCCGGGCGTAGGTAAATCGCAAATGGTGAATCAGGTTGCCGAAAAAAATAACATTCCGGTAATTGATATTCGCCTCTCGCAAATGGAGCCCAGTGATTTGCGCGGTATTCCGTTTAAAAATGGCGAGTCGGTGGAATGGGCGGTGCCATCTATGCTGCCTAATGCAGAGCGTCACGGCGAGCAGGGCATTCTGTTTTTAGATGAAATCACCTCGGCGCCGCCCAGTGTTTCGGCGGCGGCGTACCAGTTAATTTTAGATCGTAAGCTCGGCAACTATGAAGTGCCAGAGGGCTGGGCGATTTTTGCGGCGGGTAACCGCCAGGGTGATCGCGGGGTGACTTATACCATGCCCGCACCGCTGGCCAATCGCTTCTCGCATTATGAAGTGGATGTGAATCTGGATGACTGGGTGGCCTGGGCCTGGGAGCATAATATCAATGAACGTGTAATTGGTTTTTTACGTTTTCGCCCGGATTTATTATTTGATTTCGATCCGTCACATAACCCGGTGGCATTCCCGTCACCGCGCTCGTGGGAGTTTACCCACAACGCGCTGCACAAATTTGAAGATCACCCGGATTTACTGCTCGGAACATTGCAGGCCTGTGTTGGCCCCGCCGCCGGTGTTGAGTTAAATGCGTTTATCGACAGCCTCGATCAAATGCCGGATTTAGATGCAATTTGTGCCGGTGAAAAAGTCTCATCACCCAAAGAAATTGATTTGCAATATGCGGTAGCGGCAGCATTAGTTGGCCGCGCGATTCGAGTAAAAGGTGAAAGCGATGCGCAACAGGTGCTGGGCAATATTTTGAAATATGCAAAAAGTTTTCGCCAGAAAGAAATGGGCGTGATGATGGTTTCAGATTTGCATCGTGCGGTGGGTGAAGAAATTTTTGCGGTGCCGGAGTTTGCTGACTGGGCTAATGATATTGCTGAGTTGATGATTTATTAATTTTTATTGTTGTAGTGTTGTGAAGAGTACACAGAGTTTAATTTAATTTCTTGTCGCTCCTGCGAAGGCAGGAGCCCAGTGACTTTATGGCTTGCCCTGATCTAAAAACAAAGTCACTGGATTCCTGCCTTCGCAGGAATGACAAACAATCATTATTTCTCTGCGAACTTCGCACCTCAGAGCCAAAAAAACCTTTTATGCCACTAGACCCATGAAATTAGATCTGGACAAAAAACTCGCTACAGCCAGAACAAAACTCATTCTGGAAAAACCGTTTCTCGGTGCCCTGGTGTTACGCCTGCCGATGGTGCGTGCCAAAGACGACTGGTGCGATGCCACGTTTAGTAATGGTAAAAAACTCTACTACAACGAACATTACATCGATGCACTCAGCCCTGATCAAACCCAGTTTGTTTTAGCCCACGAAGCTTTGCATTGTGCGCTGTCGCATTTCGCACGTCGTCAAAATCGCGTGCAACATCGTTGGGACATGGCCTGCGATTTTGCGATTAACCCCATGTTAATTAACGATGGCATGACGCCGCCGGTGGATGCAAATTATTTGCGTGAATACGATGGCATGACCGCGGAAGAAATTTATCCACTGTTGCAGGATAACGACAACGATCAGGAGCGTGAGTTAGAGCAGGAGTTAAATCCCGATTCCGACAACGAAAAAGATGATGATTCCGGTGGTAGCCCCGATCAACATGATCAAAAAGAAGGCCGCGATCAGAAACAGAAAAGTGATTCTAAAGGCCAGGGTGAAGAAGACGGTGGCGTGCGCGAAGATAATTCTGATAAGGGCGAGGGCGCAGGTAAAAAGAAAGAAGGTCCACCCGAGGAAGGTGAAGGCGAACCCGACCCGTTAACGCCACAGGAAATAGAGTCCCTCAGTTTGCAATGGCAACAACGCATGGCGAGTGCCGCGCAACAAGCCATTCAAGCTGGAAAAATGGGCGGCTCAATGGCGCGCATGGTGGATCATTTATTGCAACCGCGTTTGCCCTGGCGCATGTTATTATCACGCTATATGACAATGGTGGCGCGGGATGATTACACTTACATGCGACCCTCATCACGGCGTGGTGATCCGGCAGTGTATCCGAGTTTACGCAGTGCACAATTAAATATTGTGGTGGCGCTGGATATTAGTGGCTCGATTTCAAATAATGAAATTAATGAATTTATGTCGGAAGTGGATTCGATAAAAGCCCAGATGCGCGCACGAATTACATTACTGGTTTGCGATTCTAAATTAGACGGCCCGTGGGTATTTGAACCCTGGGATGAATTTACTATGCCGAAAAAATTTAAGGGCGGTGGCGGCACCAGTTTTAAACCGGTAATAGAATGGGCTGAGGCGCAGGATGAAGCGCCGAGTTTAATTGTTTACTTCACCGATGCGCAGGGCGAGTTTCCCGAAAAAGAACCGGCGTTTCCAGTGGTGTGGCTGGTAAAAGGTAAAACACCTGTGCCCTGGGGGCAGCGGGTGCAGTTGAATTAATTGGCCTCCCCCTCAGAAAAAGGGGGACTGAGGGGGATTTTATGTAAACGTTAAATCTCCCCCAGCCCCTCTTTTTCTAAGAGGGGAGAATAAAATTAAGTGACTTACAAAGTGCTCTGATCACTATGTCACATGAAAATTATTTTGGTAAAAAAATGGATCTCTCCCCTGAAGATAGCCTTCGATTAAACGTACTACTCACGCAAGGTTTACAGGCCGTGCGCGTCGATGAATCGCGCATGATTGTTTATGCACTCACCGAGCGCGGTGAAGCCAAAGTGCCGCTTAATGCAAACTGTCGTGACGAACAATATATTCGTAATGTGAAATCATTATTGTCTTCGCACTCACTCGGCTCACCCGGAGGTTATCCGGTTTATTTAAAACGCTGGACACGCATGGGGCAGGCTAAAGATGAAAGCTTAAGTCAGCTATTAGTTTTAGGCGAAGAAGAAGCTGTGATTGCGGTGGTGCATGCGCCGGGGTTAACTAACGAGCTTGCACGCCGTGCGTGGTGGTGCAGCCCGACATCTGATAATGCGCGGCGCATGTTAGAAAAAGAAGCCGTAGTAAAAGGTGATATGGGGCCGATATTATCTGAATTTTTAATTGAACATTTACCCTTTGAAGAAGATGCACTGGCAATGATTGACAGTGTAAAAGCATCACTGCAATTCGGTTTAGTAAGCGAAGAACAAAAACAGAGTTTGTGGACAAAAGCCAAAATGAAAGGCGCGTACTTTGTGGGTTTTTTACAGGCTATGCCTGATGACCTGCCCGGTGATGCGCTCGCAAATAAAAACTATGAAAGCTTTAAAGAAAAATTAAATCCGTTAATTGAAAATAAGTCAGCACAATTATTGTTAAGAGTTTTATCGCCAGCGGGACAAAATTATTTAAATGCAATTGATGCATCCCTTAAACGCCCGAGTGACCAAAATGTGGTGGTTGCATTATTTATGACGATTGAAAATTATTTTAAAGATATTTGTCCGGGATTTGAAAGTCGTCGCGATATTGATTTAATAAAAGCAGAAGCGCAGACGAATTGTGAGAAGTGTGACGAGCAACTGGCAGAAATAAAAGCACTGTTGCCAGAGGCTGAGCCATACTTACATGCCATGATGGTATTATCCGGTTATTGTGAAGAGCTGACCTTTCCGGTGTTCGGGCAAACCGATGCGGTGGGTTCTGTGATGCGTAAACGCATTAAACATTTAACGGACCCAATAAAAGAGCAAACAAAAATTTTGCGGACTTAGTAAAGCCAGTATTTCCTTCTTAGAAAAGGTGAAAGCTCCCCTCTTAGAAAAAGAGGGGTTGGGGGATATTTAGCTTTTAGACGTAGACGTTGTAAATAATTATGTTATTTACTAATCTGGACGTTATTAAATCCCCCTTTTACTAAGGGGGAAACTTAATGTGTTTATATTATTACTCTGATTTACGCAGCATACCGTCACGCTTTAAAAATTCAATTACCGCATCCAGCCCCTCACGACTTTTCAATTGTGTAAACACATAAGGTTTGTCCCCGCGCATGCGTTTGGTATCTTTATCCATCACCTCCAAAGAAGCGCCAACCATATCTGCCAAATCAATTTTATTAATCACCAGTAAATCCGATTTGGTAATACCGGGACCACCCTTGCGCGGAATTTTTTCACCGGAGGCAACATCAATAACATAAATTGTTAAGTCTGCTAACTCAGGGCTAAACGTTGCGCTTAAATTATCGCCGCCACTTTCAATAAAAATAATATCCAGCGCAGTATATTTTAAAGACAAATCTTCAACCGCGGCAAGGTTCATAGAAGCATCTTCACGAATGGCTGTGTGCGGACAGCCACCGGTTTCGACACCAATAATTCTATCGGCTTCCAGTGCATTGGCTTCGGTTAAAATGCGCTGGTCTTCTTTGGTGTAAATGTCGTTGGTCACCACCGCAAGATTATAATCATCGCGCATGGCTTTACATAACTGTTCGAGTAATGCGGTTTTACCGGAGCCAACCGGGCCGCCGACGCCGACTCTTAATGGGGCTTTATCATTCATTGTTATATCCTGAAAATATTATGATCTAAATAATCGTGTGTATTGGGTTTCGTGCAAACTGCTGGCAATAGCCATCGCCGGCGTACTTGCACCTATTTCATCGTCGTTAATGTTTAATGCCTGTTCAACTGCTGTATTAATGTCATTACTCAGTTCGTATAATAATTGCTGACCTTCGCTTTGCCCGAGGGGGACTAATTTAATTGCAACCACCACCGCATTTTCTAACCAGCTCCAGCTATAGCCTGACAGTAAATCATTTACATTTATTTCCCAGTGGCTGGCGGCTAATGCGTAGCCTGCAATCTGGCTGGCGAGTAATGCTGATTTGTCGTTTTCAAGTTGCTTCCAGTTATCACTATCAGGTAATTTCTTTAATAACGAATATAAAGCACGGGCGCGCTGTGTTTCTTCGTTTCTTAATTCAAAAGTTTCGCGACTGGCAAACAGTCGTTGGCTCCAGTGAAGAAAATATTCTGAATTATTATTTTTAGCTGCATCGTAAAGTCGAGCTAATAAAGGTAATTCTAAATATTGTAAACTGTCATCTAAAATAGATTTTAACCAGTTATGTGTATCGGTTTTATTTTTTAACCAGCCACACTCAACGGCCCACTCTAAGCCTTGTGAATAAGTAAAAGCACCGGTGGGTAAATTAGGGCTAACTAATTGCAGCAGCCTTAAATGTGAGAGACCTGATTCAGGCATGCTGTTTTTTTAATTTTGAAATGAAATATTTATCCATTAAAAATGCCAGCCCGCTAATGCTTAATGATGCTGCAATAAATCCCATTGAAAATTCGCTGGTCATGTTTGTTATTTCTGTGCCATGCAACCACAGGTAGGAGACGATTAATAAGCTTAGAGTTGATGTTGCAGTCTTAATTTGTCCCGCAGTAAAACGTGCGATGAGCATACCAGCTAAAAGCAGAGTGATAATATGATCTGCGCCGCTAAACGGGTGAGCTAATCCGCTCATAAAATCTGACGCAAAAGTTGTGTGAGCATGGCTGACATGCGCAAACAGTTGAGGTGAGATTAAAAGCGTGGTGGCTAACAATAAAAAGGATGGTAAGTTTTTCATATTATGTTTCCTTTAGTTATGGGAATGTGAGTGTGCATGACCGTGTTCGTGGTTATGATTATGTTGATGCGGTGCCTGTTGGTAAGCGCCGGCTTCGGGTTCAAACGGTGCGTTTTCTACAATGACGTTTAAACCCATCTGCTGGAGCATTTCATCGAGCACATGATCGTGCTGATAGCGTAACCAGTTACTTTCTATTTGCAGTGGTATGTGGCGGTTACCTAAATGATAGGCAGCTTTAGCCAGTTGTGTTGTGTTATCACAATGCAGGGTTGAAACCGTTTCATTGGCGGCAATAATTTCAACGATTAAACCATCGTCATCGGATAAACAATCACCACCGCGAATTAATGTGCCGCGGGGTAAAAATAAACCCGCGTCGCGGCCATCGTCGAGATTAACTTTTAAACGGCTGCGTACACGCTGTTCGATGGGCAGAGTCAGGGTAGCTGCTGCGGTGGTTTTTTTGTTGAGTAATTTTGTTAGTTCAATCATGTCTGGTTCTTAAATTTTTATATATTTTCGTTTGTCATTCCCGAATGCTTGTGTCGGGAATCCAGTGTCTTTAAATACCTGAAGTCGCTGGGTCCCCGACACAAGCATTCGGGGACGACAAACTACAAGTAAATTTTGTTGATACGATAAGGCCTTTTTTAAAACAAAAAATACCGCTGTGCCATAGGCAATACTTTCGCCGGTTCACAAGTTAATAAAATTCCATCCGCCCGCACTTCATAGGTTTGCGAATCCACTTCAATTTGCGGTGTATAATGGTTATGAATTAAATCCTGTTTTTTTATATTGCGACAATTTTTCACCACGCCGATTTTTTTCTGTAATTGCAGTTGCTCAACAATGCCAGCCGATTGTGCCGCTTTAGAAATAAATGTCATGCTGGTAGCACTCAATGCTTTGCCAAAGCTGCCGAACATCGGGCGATAATGTACCGGCTGTGGTGTGGGTATTGAAGCATTGGCATCGCCCATTAATGCATGAGCAATCATGCCGCCTTTAATAATCAGCGTGGGCTTTACGCCAAAAAATGCCGGTTGCCATAAAACTAAATCCGCCAGTTTTCCAACTTCAACTGAGCCTACTTCATGTGCAATGCCATGAGAAAGTGCCGGGTTAATTGTGTATTTTGCGATGTAGCGTTTGACACGATTATTATCATTAAACTCGCTGTCGTTTTTAAATGCACCGCGCTGCACTTTCATTTTGTGTGCGGTTTGCCAGGTGCGGGTTATCACTTCACCGACTCTGCCCATGGCTTGCGAATCAGATGAAATCATCGAGAAGGCGCCGAGGTCGTGCAGGATATCTTCTGCGGCAATGGTTTCCCGGCGAATACGCGACTCGGCAAACGCGACGTCTTCGGCAATGCTCGGGTCGAGGTGGTGGCACACCATTAACATATCTAAATGTTCATCGATGGTATTCACGGTGTAAGGTCGAGTCGGGTTGGTGGAAGAGGGCAGCACATTATTTAACCCGCAGGCGCGAATAATATCCGGTGCGTGTCCGCCGCCGGCACCTTCAGTGTGGTAAGTGTGAATGGTGCGATCTTCAAAGGCGGCGATGGTGTCTTCCACAAAACCCGATTCATTTAAGGTGTCGGTGTGAATAGCCACCTGCACATCTGCCTCTTCGGCAACGTTTAAACAGTTGCGAATGGTGGCGGGGGTGGTGCCCCAGTCTTCGTGTAATTTTAATCCCATTGCACCGGCTTCAACTTGTTCGCGCAAGGGTTCGGGCTGGCTGGCGTTGCCTTTTCCCATGAAGCCTAAGTTCATTGGAAAGACATCGGCGGCCTGCAACATGCGGTGAATATTCCACGGCCCCGGCGTGCAAGTTGTTGCATTGGTTCCGGTGGAGGGGCCAGTGCCACCACCGAGCATCGTGGTGACTCCGGAGGCCAATGCTTCTTCAATTTGTTGCGGGCAGATAAAATGAATGTGCGCGTCGATGCCACCGGCGGTAATGATTTTTCCTTCGCCGCCAATTACATCGGTGCCCGGCCCAATTAAAATATCAACATCATCCTGCACGTCCGGATTACCGGCTTTGCCGATGGCAGCAATGCGCCCGTCCTTAATACCGATGTCGGCTTTTACAATTCCCCAGTGGTCGATAATGAGTGCATTGGTGATTACTGCGTCGGCAATTTCTGCGGCCATAGCCTGACACTGCCCCATGCCATCGCGAATCACTTTGCCGCCGCCGAATTTTACTTCGTCGCCGTAGCGGGTGAAATCTTTTTCAACTTCAACCCATAATTCCGTATCCGCTAAACGCACTTTGTCGCCGGTGGTGGGGCCGAACATTTCGGCGTAAGCCTGTCGAGTCATCGATGCCATTTTAGTTGCCCGCCTTTGAATTAAGTGAACCCATTATTTTGCCCTGAAAACCATAGACTTCACGTTTACCCGCATAGGCTACTAATTCAACCGTACGACTTTGCCCCGGTTCAAAACGCACCGCTGTGCCCGCAGGAATATTTAAGCGAAAGCCGCGGGTTTTTTCACGTTCGAAATGTAATGCATTATTGGATTCAAAAAAATGATAATGGGAGCCGATTTGAATCGGGCGATCGGCGTTATTGGCAACTTCAACGGTGACGGTTTCACGGCCAGCATTTATTTCTATTTCGCCGCTGCAAATTTTCATTTCACCGGCGATGATTTTTCCTGGATTTGCTTTTTTGGATTTCGTTTTTGCCGGAATCATTTTTTGCTCCTGGTGGCTTCGCATTTTAAATGTTAACAAGTAGATTAAATAATTATTTGTCATTCCTGCGAAGGCAGGAATCTAGTGACTTTGAAAACTAACAGACACTGGATACCTGCCTACGCAGGTATGACGATATATCAATGACAACTTTTATTTATATATTGAATTGTTGGTGATAATTCGTTTAAGTAATGAGCTTGTATATAATTTATCCATTTTATGTAATCGGCTGATGCACAGTAACCAATTTAGTCCCATCCGGAAACGTCGCTTCAACCTGCACTTCCTGAATCATTTCTGAAATGCCATCCATGACCTGATCCGCACTTAAAATATGTCGGCTCTCATTCATTAATTCTGCAACGGTTTTTCCATCGCGGGCGCCTTCTATAATCGCGGCGCTGATATATGCCATGGCTTCCGGGTGATTTAATTTTATACCGCGGGCCAGTCTCCGCTCGGCAAGTAATGCTGCAGTGAAGAGCAGGAGTTTATCTTTTTCTCTGGGTGTTAAGTCCATTGTGGTTCCTGTTTTCTGTAATTTTTTTGTATGTCTGAATCATTTTAAATCTCCCCCAACCCCTCTTTTTCTAAGAGGGGGGCCAGGAACGGAAAGCCTGGACCTCCCCCTTAGAAAAAGGGGGATTGAGGGGGATTTACTTTCAGGTCGCCCAAATTCTAGGCTCGACTATTTCACGCTCCAGCAATAGTGGACGCAAAGTTTTCCACACAGCAACAAGCTGGCATTTTAAATTTTCATTCTGACAACTCAAAACCCGCATCACCAATAAACCATCAATCAATGTAATCGCGGATAAGTGAGTAGCATTTAATTCAACCAATGTATCACGCGCAGCCTGCAGGTGTTGCTCATCACAGGGAAATGCCAGTAGCGTCGCCTGCATAACTTCACCGCGTAAACCGGCAGCAGCATTCAGCATTTGTTTGTTTAATACGCGCTGCGTTTCAGTGAGGATTAATTTTTGATTATGATAAAATTCCAGCCGTGAATCAAGCGCGCCATGATCAAAACTTTCGCCGCTGCTGGGGCGGCCTAAACAATTTATTTCCCAGCCGATAAACGTTGCGTCATCCTGCAAATATATTTTTGTTCTTGCTCGCACCCGCGCACCCGCAAATAAAATATTTTCCTGTGGAAACCATTCTAAGCTAGCACCGGCTTCAATGTTTAATGTTTGATTAAATGTCGCCCAGTTTCCTGCGCTTAAATAAAATTTACCCGAGCCGGGTGTAGTGCAAAGTGCCTGTGCATTTTGTTGCACATTAATTTCAATGCTTAACTGGTCGCCGCCAACTACGCCACCGGGGGGATGTAAAATATAAATATGGGCGAGATTATTTTCGGGATAAAAAGGCCGTTGTACGCGTAGAGGACCGTAGTGTTCGCATTTTCCCAAAACAGTTTTTGCAGATTGTTTTTTAAACGATAACTGTAAACGGGCTTTCCAGCCGCTTGCATTTTCAGTTGAAAAAACAGCACTCATACGGTGAGGTATTCCTTAATTAATGATTCTGAAAGCTCTTCAACATTGCCATTGGCAACCCGTCGACCACGGTCTAATATACAAAAAGTATCGGCAACTTTTTTTACGAAGTGTAGTTTTTGTTCAACTAATAACACAGTCACCCCCAGCTCTTTATTTAGCTTACAGATTACATCACCGATTTCAGCCACAATATTGGGCTGAATGCCCTCGGTGGGTTCATCCAGTATAAGCAGTTTTGGATCGATTACCAGTGCGCGACCAATTGCGAGTTGCTGCTGTTGGCCGCCGGATAAATCACCACCCCGACGTTGGCGCATCTCTTTTAAAACCGGAAACATGCTGTAAATAAATTCGGGAATATCTTTTGCTTTATCGCTGCGGGCAGGTAAGCCAATTTGTAAATTTTCTTCGACAGTTAATAGCGGAAAAATTTGTCGACCCTGGGGCACATAACCGATGCCGGCTTTGGCACGTTGTTCCATTTGCATTTTATGCAATGCAATATCCTGATAATTCATTTCGCCGGACTCAAGTGACAGTGCACCCATTATGCAACTGAGCAGGGTGGTTTTTCCTACGCCATTGCGCCCCATTAAACAGGTGCACTGGCCGACCGGAACTTCGAGGTCGATGTCCCATAGTGTGTGGCTCTGACCGTAGAACTGGTTCAGGCCGGTGATGGTTAGCATGTTGTTCAAGGGCACTATTCTCTTTTAATTTATAGTAAATATATTACTGATTATTTTGTATTAGTTTTTGCCCCCCTCTTAGAAAAAGAGGGGCTGGGGGAGATTTGAAACTGCTAAAGTTAAAATACAGTATTTATAACGCATTAAAACCTGGACGTTTTTAAATCCCCCTCAATCCCCCTTTTACTAAGGGGGAAACATTCTATTCACCCAGATAAACCTCAATCACTTTTGGATCTTCCTGCACTTCAGCCATCGTGCCTTCTGCCAACACACCACCCTGATGTAATACAGTAACCTTATTCGCAATCGAGCGAACAAAATCCATATCATGCTCAACAACGATTACCGAATGTTTACCCGCCAGTGAAGTTAATAATTCTGCGGTGCGATCCATCTCCTGATGGGTCATACCCGCAACGGGTTCATCCACTAATAACAATGCGGGTTTTTGCATTAGTAACATGCCAATTTCCAGCCACTGTTTTTGCCCGTGGGATAATTTCCCCGCCGGGTCCTGAGCTAATTCCTGCAGGCCGATAATGTTTAATACTTCATCAATTAAATCTTTTTGCTCGCCATTTAATTTTGCAGTGAGCAGTGGCCAGACTTTTTTAATTTGCAGCATCGCCAGTTCAAGATTTTGTATTACCGATAAGTTTTCAAATACTGTAGGCTTCTGGAATTTTCTGCCGATACCGGCTTCGGCAATTTCCGGTTCGTCCATTTCTAATAAATTCAGGCGTTGGCCAAACCAGGCTTGTCCGGAATCAGGTTGAGTTTTACCGGTAATAATATCCATCATCGTAGATTTTCCTGCACCATTGGGTCCGATAATGCAACGTAGCTCGCCTGTTTCAATGTATAAATTTAAATCGTTAATGGCTTTGAAGCCGTCGAAACTTTTGTTTAAGCCTTCTAAATATAAAATAATATTATGACTTAGATCCAGCGCAGGCGGTTGAGCCTGAATTAGAAAATCAAATACCTTGTCGCGGCTGGTAAAGTCGCGCATTACTTCCAGTGGTTTCGATATGGGATTCATACTTTAACCCTCCGTAAACTTTGTAAGCCAACAATACCTTTGGGCAAGTACAGCGTGACTAATACAAACAATGCACCTAGCGCATATAACCAGATTTCTGGCAGGGCAGCGGTGAAATAGGTTTTGGAATAGTTTACCAGCAGTGCACCAATAATCGCACCGTATAATGTGTTGCGCCCGCCAATTGCAACCCAGATAATTAATTCAATTGAGTTTAGGGGTGAAAATTCCCCCGGATTTATAATGCCGACCTGCGGCACATAAAGTGCGCCGGCAACTCCGGCAACCACGGCAGAAAAAACGAATATCCAGAGTTTTATATTTTCTACGCGGTAACCGATAAAGCGGCTGCGACTTTCTGCATCGCGAATCGCAACGCAGGCTATGCCTAAACGTGAGCTGACAATATAGCGGCTGATAACATAGGCAATGGCAAGTGCGGCACTGGAGGCTAAAAATAATCCAATGCGGGTGCTGTCTGAGCGTAAATCAAAACCCAGAATATCTTTGAAATCTGTCAGGCCATTGTTACCGCCGAAGCCCATTTCATTTCTGAAAAATGCCAGCATTAAGGCATAGGTCATGGCCTGTGTGATGATGGATAAATACACACCGGTAACCCGTGAGCGAAAAGCTAAAAATCCAAACACATAAGCCAGTAAGCCAGGAATTAAAATGACCATTAACGCAGCAAACCAGAAGTGATCGAAGCCGTGCCAGAACCAGGGTAATTCGGTCCAGTTTAAAAACACCATAAAATCGGGTAGCACTGGATCACCGTAAACACCGCGATCACCAATCTGGCGCATTAAATACATACCCATCGCGTAACCGCCGAGTGCAAAAAATGCGCCGTGGCCGAGACTGAGTATGCCGAGGTAGCCCCACACTAAATCGGCAGCTAATGCGAGCAGGGCATAGGTTAAATATTTTCCGAGCAGGGTGACGGTATAAGTGGAAACGTGAAAAATATTACCTTCGGGTACGGCCAGGTTCAGCAATGGAATTAATATGCTGACAATTAATAGTGTGCCAAGTAACCACAGGCCGGGTTTGTCGTTTTTTAAAATAGTTATCACAACTGTTCTACCAATGTAATTTTTTTGTCATTCCCAGACACAAGCATTCGGGGATGAAAGTTTAAATGTTTGTTTACGAATAAATTCATTTTTAATCCTCCGATGCACGGCCACGTTGGGGGAATAAACCTTTCGGACGTTTTTGAATAAATAAAATAATAAAAATAAGCACAATAATTTTTGCCAGTACGGCACCGGCCCAGGGTTCTAAAATTTTATTAATGACGCCGAGGCTCATACCTGCGACTAATGTGCCCCATAAATTTCCAACGCCGCCGAACACGACTACCATAAATGAATCGATGATATAAGCTTGCCCGAGATTGGGTCCAACATTGGTTAATAAACTTAAAGCGACACCAGCTAAACCGGCTATGCCGGAGCCGAGACCAAAGGTTAATGCATCGACCCATTCAGAGCGCACACCCATGGCGCGTGCCATGCTGCGATTTTGTGAGACTGCGCGCACCTGTAACCCTAGTAAGGTTTTTTTCATGACTAATATCAGAGCAATAAAAACTAATAAGCAAAAGATAATTATGTATAAACGATTCCAGGTTAGCGCTAACACATCATTCAGCTGCCATGCACCGGACATCCATTGCGGTGTTTCAACACTGCGATTGAGTGGAGAAAAAATAGAACGCACGGTTTGTTGCAAGATTAAACTAACACCAAATGTTGCTAATAATGTTTCTAGTGGCCGGCCATACAGATGTCGAATTACCCCGCGCTCAATGGCAATGCCCACCAGCCCGGAAACAATAAAGGCGGAGGGTATCGCAACAATAATTGATAAGCCAATTTGCTCTGGCATAATTAATTGCACTACATAGGTTGTGTAAGCGCCAATCATCATTAACTCGCCGTGTGCCATATTAATTACGCCCATTACACCGAAGGTAATGGCCAGGCCTATGGCGGATAGTGCCAGCACTGATCCCAGACTTAAACCAAAGAAAACGGTTTCAACTTTGGCATAAAGATCTCGTTTTTCGTTAATTTTTTTAATGGCTTTCTGCGATTTTTTCTTTAATGCATCATTGGGTGACTGGTAGTCGCTGAGTGCATTCATTGCCGATGAATTCAGGCTTGTGGATAAAACGTCAATTGCATTTTCATGTTTGTTTTCATCGCCGTATTGCAGGTCAATGATAGCAAGCAGAGTGTTTGCTGCATTTATTACATCAGTGTTTTTTTCTGTAAGCATCAAATTATTAATAATATCTGCTGCATCTTCCTGCGGGTTTTTTAATAATTCATTGACAGCGGATAATCGTATGTCTGCATTTTCATGATTGAGTTGCAGAGTCGCCAGCGCATGACGAATGGTGCGGCGTAATTTATTATTAATTTTTACTTTTTTATATCCGCGCTTGTTTTCCTGAGTGGTTTGTTTGTCAGTAAACAGGTGAGTGAATTGATAACTGTCGGCAACTTCCAGCATGATATAAAGTTGCTTGTCATTTTTGGCGTAAAATAATTTACTATCCAGCATGGCTTTGAGCGCGCTAACTGCCTGCGGTGGATTTTGTCTGGCGATGTTTTCTATGGCATGTAATTTATTATTGTAGTTTTTTGTGCTGAGAATATTCCATGAGTCTTCTAACGGTGTTTGCTCGGCTAAGGAATCTTCAGCGAATATGTTTTGAGAAAAACACAATAGTATTGAAAAAGCTAACAATAGAGAAGTTAGTTTGTTTAAGTTAACGCTTATCGCATGTTGCATTATGCATGGTTCTCATTGAAAAAATAAATATTCATATTATAAAATTAAATTTACGGTAAAGAAATGAATACAGTTTATATCACAGGAGTCTGATTGGTATATAAACCGTATTCATAAAATCAAAGAAAGTTTATATAACAAATTTCTTTGATGACCATTAACATTAATTAATGTCGTCATACCTGCGAAGGCAGGTATCCAGAGTCTTTTATAAAGCTAAGTCACTGGATTCCTGCCTTCGCAGGAATGACAAGGTGATATTTTTGTAGTTTGAGTTTAGAAATTCTGACCACTACACTTCTTGGTCTTCACGTTATAGTTACCGCAGGACAAAGGTGCACGCCAGTCAGAAATCAAATCACGAGAACCCGGCAGGTAATCAGACCATGCATCACCTGCAACTAAACCTGAGGTTTCCCAAACCGTGTCGAACTGACCATTGGCCTGAATTTCACCAATTAATACTGGCTTGGTAATGTGGTGGTTAGGCATCATTGCAGAGTAGCCGCCAGTTAAGTTAGGCACAGCAATACCAATTAACGCATCCTGAACTTTTGAAGGATCAGTGGTGCCGGCTTTCTCAACCGCTTTTATCCACATATTAAAGCCAATGTAATGCGCTTCCATTGGATCGTTGGTGACACGCTTTTTATCTTTAATAAACTTATGCCACTGTTCAATGAATTCTTCGTTTTCGTCGCTCTCATTACTCATGAAATAATTCCATGCTGCCAGATGACCGACTAGTGGTTTAGTGTCTAAACCCGAAAGTTCTTCTTCACCTACTGAGAATGCAACTACTGGAATATCTTCAGCAGAAATACCCTGGTTACCTAACTCTTTATAGAAAGGTACATTTGCATCACCGTTGATAGTTGAAACAACTGCCGTTTTCTTGCCTGCGTTACCAAACTTTTTAATGTCAGATACAATGGATTGCCAGTCAGAATGACCGAACGGCGTGTAGTTAATCATAATGTCTTTATCTTTAACGCCTTTTGATTTCAAATAGGCTTTTAAAATCTTGTTAGTGGTGCGCGGATAAACATAATCGGTGCCGGCTAATACCCAACGCTTAACCCCGATTTCTTTCATTAAATAATCAACCGCAGGTACCGCTTGCTGATTGGGCGCTGCGCCGGTGTAGAAAACATTTTTCGATGATTCTTCACCTTCGTACTGAACCGGGTAAAAAAGAATACTGTTGAGTTCTTCAAAAACCGGCAGTACTGATTTACGTGATACGGAAGTCCAGCAACCAAAAACCACATCGGTTTTATTTTTGCTGATTAACTCGCGGGCTTTTTCTGCGAACAGTGGCCAGTTAGAGGCGGGGTCAACAACAACTGCTTCTAGTTTTTTACCAAGTACACCGCCTTTTTTATTCTGCTCTTTAATCAGCATCAGCATGGTGTCTTTCAATGTAGTTTCTGAAATTGCCATGGTGCCGGAAAGTGAATGTAGTACGCCAACTTTAATGGTGTCTGCTGCCCAGGCAACTGAGGTGGTTGCCATTGAAGTAACGGTAATGGCTGCTGCCAGTGCTACCTGTTTAAATAATTGTGTTTTCATCATAAATATTCCTGTTGAATGTTTATATTTAAAATTTAATTTAAGTTCGATATTTAGATCTGGAATTGCATGCCGAATAAAATTGCATCTACATCTGCGCCTTGCTGACCGCTGGCATTAGCATCGCCGGTGGTGTAGTTAAGATTTAAGCGTAAGTTGTGGCCAGAAATAATGTAGTTAACTCCTACTTCAGTTAATGAGCTGCTTGTTGCTGCAGTCGGGCTGTTTGAAGTGACACGCAGGTAAGGCTGGTATTGGCTTTCACCTGTGCCAGCGGGTAGCAGGTAAGCGAAGCTGGCGAAGCTGGCATCGCCATCGAACATAGTTGAGCCAAAGTTAATCGCGTTGTCAGAAACATCAAATGATTTAAATTCAGCTTCGAAAGTGATTGCCGAGTTACTTGCCATGGGCTTTTCAAAGAAAAAATCAACCGCATAACCGCTGAATGAACCTGAGTTTGCAACAGTTCCATAACCATCACTTTGTGATTGCATAGACACTGCAAGGGTTAAAATATCACCACCTTTACCGAAGTAAGTGCTGCTAGTGTAATAGCCGGGGTTAGATTCTTTGCTCATAAAGTTATAGGCAAAACGTGCAGCATATAAAGGTGCACCACTCTGGTTTTCATTGCCGCTATAACCGTCGAAGATACCAACTGCATACTGGAATTTGTCAAAGCTACCCCAAACGGTAACACCTTCATCACGGCCATATGTGCCGGCAACACCATTTGCACCATTATTAATGTCATTGTCAGAAGGATAAAGTGGTACTGTATATTGCCCCCAGGTTAAGCCATAAAAAGGTCCATTCATTTCGATACGATCTGCTGGTGTTAACATACGGCCCATCCAGACATTAAACTTTTCACCTGGCTCATACTGAATAATGGCATCTAGCACGCCATATTCGCCCCACATCTTATCTGTGCCAAAATAAAATTTAAAATCTTCAGATACCTGTCCAGAAAAATAGAGTCGCATATTTTCTAAGTTAAAGTTAGTTGCACTGCTGGTGCCATCGGGAGCTGAGTCACTTACTAATGAAGCAGATGTGCGCAAACCAGCACCGACACTAATCCACTTAGTATCATCAATTTTGATTTTTCCACCTGCGAATGCCGGTGCGCTGAGAGTGGCAAGGATGCCCCCCACGAGTAATGACTTGCCCAGGGTTTTCATGGGAATATTCTTCATTTGCATTTTAATTTTCCTGTTGCTGAGGTCCAGTAATTGGAGCCGATTTAAGTTCAGGGTAAAAGCCAGAATAAATGTCAGTAGCCTAAGGTGATTGTTGAAATTTTATGGCTGACTTATGACGCTGAGTTTAATCACACTGCGTTTTTTATAGAATTCGGCAAGTGGCGCAGGGGTATACGTCAAATGACGCATGGCGCGGAAGTTGCTTTCAGGATATTTATGGGGGATATTTAAAGGGATATAAAGGAGTATTTATCGACCAACAATCGTGAGCTTGCATTAAAAACATGAATAAAGACGCACTTTTAATTCGACGTGAATATAACCGCTGGGTGGCCAATGAAACCCTGGAAGACTATTCACTGCGCTACACGGCAAAACAGGCGCGGCGCTGGTCGGCGGCATCGGTTGCTAATACTGCGCTGGGTATTGTGTCGTTTCTGGCACTCGAAGCGATTGGTGGAGCGATTACTTTAAACTACGGTTTTACCAACGCCGCCTGGGCCATTATGGTGGTGGGGCTGATTATCTTTCTGTCCGGCCTGCCCCTGTCATATTATGCAGCTAAATATGGTGTTGATATTGATTTACTCACCCGTGGTGCGGGTTTTGGCTATATCGGCTCGACTATTTCATCGTTGATTTATGCCTCGTTTACGTTTATTTTCTTTGCCCTTGAGGCCGCCATAATGTCGATGGCGATACATATGATGTTAGGCATTCCTTTATCAATAGCGTATGTGATTAGTGCGGTGGTGATCATTCCGCTATCCACCCATGGTATTAGTCGTATCTCACGCTTACAGGCCTGGACTCAACCGGTGTGGCTGATATTACAGATTTTACCGCTGGTTTATATCGGCCTGAATGAGTCCACCGCATTTGCAAACTGGCTGGCCTTTCGAGGCGTTGACGACGGGCTGATAGCCGGTGAAAAGCAGACATTTAATCTGCTCCTTTTTGGTGCGGCCGCGGCGGTGATTTTCCCTTTAATTGCACAAAATGGCGAGCAGGCTGATTTTTTACGTTTTCTGCCCGATAAAAAACAATGCCAGAAACGCCACTGGTGGATGGCAGTGATCGGCGCCGGGCCGGGCTGGGTTGTATTCGGTATTGTAAAATTATTTATCGGCTCATTTCTGGCGGTGCTGGCGCTGCAACACGGCTTGCCAGTCGATCTGGCCAGTGATCCTGCACACATGTATACCGTGGCGTTTAACTACATTACCGCTAATCCCGATATGGCATTGTGGCTGGCGGGTATCTTCGTGATTATTTCCCAGCTTAAAATTAATGTTACCAATGCCTATGCGGGCTCAATTGCCTGGGGGAACTTCTTCTCGCGCTTAACCCACAGTCATCCGGGGCGGGTGGTGTGGCTGGTGTTTAATGTTGCGATTGCACTCATGCTAATGGAGCTGGGCCTGTATCAGGCTTTTGAAACCATATTAATAACCTACGCCAGCCTGGTGGTGGCCTGGATTGGTTGCGTGGTAGCAGACTTAATTATTAACAAACCGCTGGGCATCAGCCCAAAGCATATTGAATTTCGGCGCGGGCATTTATACGATATTAATCCGGTGGGGGTGGTGTCAATGATTATTGCATCCTGCACGGGCATAGCGGCAAATTTAGGTGTTTTTGGTGAAACCGCAGAAGCACTGGCGGCATTTTTGTCGCTATCAATTCCATTTGTTACGGTGCCGTTAATCGGCTGGTTAACCGGTGGTAGATTTTATCTGGCGCGACCACAAAATGAAGTGCCAGATGATGAGTTACGCCAGCAATGTCATGTTTGTGAAAATTCATTTGATCAGGAAGACATGAGCCACTGCCCGAGTTATGAAGGTGCGATTTGTTCATTATGCTGTGCGCTGGATGCTCGCTGCGGGGATCAGTGTCGTCCCGATGCGCATCTGGCGGCACAAACCTCCCGCCTGTTTAGTCGTATTTTACCCGAGAAAATTAATCAGCAATTGCATTCTGTTACCGGACATTTTCTGGCAATATTTGTTATCACTGCGGGTATTATTGCGGGACTATTAAGTATTGTGTTTTATGCACAAAAAGACAAATCCGTAGTCGATCTGGCGCTAATTAGTGGCACATTATGGCAGGTATTTTTTCTGTTTTTAATTCTCACCGGGGTATTAATCTGGCTTTATGTGCTGGCACAAAAAAGTGCACGCTTTGCTTTAAAAGAAACGCAGTTGCAGGCAGAGCTATTAACCCAGGAAGTCAATGCCCATGAAATTACTGCAGTTGAACTGGCACATGCACGTGATGCGGCTAACTCGGCCAACCTGGCCAAGTCACGTTATTTATCCGGCGTGAGCCATGAGCTACGAACACCATTGAACACCATTTTTGGTTATGCACAGTTAATGGAAAGTGATGCATTACTGGAACAGAAAAATCAGAAAATTGCGACGGTTATCCGGCGCAGCAGTGAGCATTTATCCGATGTGATTGAAGGCCTGTTAGAAATTTCAAAGATCGAAGCGCGCAAACTGGATTTGCATCGTGATACGATTGATTTACGCGCACTGGTACAACAGCTCGATGATATGTTTCGTCCGCAGGCAGAAAATAAAAATTTAGAATTTATTATGCACTGCGAAGCTCAGGTGCCGGAGTTTGTTTCCACCGATGAAAAACGTCTGCGACAAATTTTACTTAACTTAATTTCTAATGCGATTAAATTTACCTCGCATGGGAAAGTTGAGTTGAATATCAGTTATCGAAATCAGGTGGCGCTCATTAATATTAAAGATACGGGGCAGGGTATTGCAAAGGCTGATCAGCAACGCATATTCGAACCCTTTGTGCGGGTGCAGAATGCGCATTCGCCGCAGGTCAGTGGCACCGGTTTAGGTTTGTCTATCAGTCGCCTGCTAGTTGAAATGATGGGAGGGAGTTTAAAGCTTAATAGCGAACCGCAGCAGGGCAGTGAATTTTGTTTAAAACTTTTTTTACCGAGTGTTAATGAGGTATTGGAAAAAAGTCAGAAGCAGGCAGATATTGAAGGCTACCTCGAACGCCCTCAACATATTATGGTGGTAGATGATGAAAGTAGTCATCGTAATTTGATTTATGATTTATTACATCCGCTCGGGTTTATCATTCATCAGGCAGCCTCAGCAGAATTGGCCTTAGATTTAATAGATCAACAATTTATCGACTGCTTTTTACTGGATATTTCTATGCCGGGTATGGACGGCTGGCAGCTACTTGCAGAGCTGCGCAAGCGTGGGGTTAATGTGCCGGTGATTATTCTTTCTGCAGATTCATATATTGCGGCGCAACAAACACAGAAAAATGCAGATTATCAGGCCTATGTCAGCAAGCCGGTGCGTTTAGATAAACTACTCGAGCAGTTGCAACGTTGTTTGGGTTTGCATTGGCGGAGTGCATCTTCAGTTGATGCACCTGAAAATAAACATACTCAAGTCGGGGGGGTAGAAGACAACCGTCCAGATGCAAACCTCATTACCTCATTAAGAGAGTTTGCAAAAATTGGTTATCTAAAGGGCGTACTGGAATGCACTCAAAAACTCGAACAGAAAACCCCCGATGCTGAATGGATCAGGCAGTTTAGAGCACTGGCGGACAAGTGTGATCTGGATGGTATTGTCATAGCCATCGATAAATTACTGATGCAGGAAGGTGATACAAATTAATGCAAAAATTTAATGATAAAACAACGGTGCTGGTGGTAGATGATTCGCCTGAATCTTTAGGCATGATTAACATGGCATTAGACAAAGCGGGTATTGCAGTTTTAATTGCATTAAATGGGCAGCAGGCGTTAAACGTATTAGAGCAAATTACCCCGGCGGTGATTTTGCTGGATGCAGTGATGCCCGTGATGGATGGTTTTGAATGTGCAAAAGAAATTCGTAAAAGGTTGCCGCTGGTGCCGATTATTTTTATGACCGGCTTAACTGAAGTTGAAGATATTGTGAAAGCCTTTGATGCGGGAGGCAATGATTATATTATTAAACCCATTCACCCGGATGAATTGCTGGTGAGAATTCGACAGCACACCAGTAATTCGCGCATGTTAATTGAGGCACAAAAAGCGCTGGACGCGATGCGCCAGCATGTTTTCTGTATTGATAAAAGCGGCAGGATTTTATGGGCTACGCCAGAGGCGCAAATTTTATTAAATCAGTATCAACAGGAAAATAGTGAATCGGTAGAATTAAATGATCGTTTGAGTCGTTGGTTACCCAATGGTCAGGGCGGACATGATTTGGCGCTGCCATTACAGCAGCAAAATGTAGTATTGACCGTGCATTACTTTAAACACTCGGAAGAAGATGAATATTTATTAAAAATTCAGTCGCCGAATGTGGAGATAGACCCGGCGGTGTTAGAAGAAAATTTATCCATTACCTCCCGCGAAGCAGAAGTGTTATTATGGTTGGCACACGGAAAAACTAATCGTGAAATTGCAGAAATATTGCAAATGAGCCCGCGCACGGTGAATAAGCATTTAGAGCAGATGTATCCGAAAATTGGTGCTGATAATCGCACCATTGCAGCATCGGTTGCAATTCAAACTATTCTGGGCGTGAGTATTTAGGCTTTGTTTTGGGTGCGAACAGGCTTCAGGTAAAGTTTAATTTTGTTTCACTGTTATTCTGTTTATATATTAAAAATGTTTCAGTAGAAAAATATTACTATCATGCCATCTTTATACATAACAAAAATACATATTACACTTTTAGTAAAAGTGCCCCATGAACTATTGGAAAGGCATCTTCCTTCATCGGCAGAAGTGGTGGGTGAGGCTTTAACTGAGCAGGTTGTCGATGCAGTTAAAAAACATAAGTTAAGTTATTTTCCTGCGCTGGAGTATTTAGAAAAGCAGGGTGATATCGATGAAGATTTATTAGATGCTACAGAAACGATTTCGTGGTTTGCCTGTAAGTTAGTGCGTGAAGAGGTGCATAAAAAACTTCGCGAATTTTTCTCAGAGTTAAGCTTTCAATCGGTGAAATGTACATCTTATGCCATGCCGGGAGTACGTGCGAATCAAATTAATGCCTGGCAGAGTTTAGTCGAACATTACACACCTAACACGGTTAAGCTGGATGTGATTGCCAGCTTGCTAAAAAAAGAGGAAAAGCCAAAAGGTCTGGAAAACTGGTCAAAGCAATTATTTCGGCGAAATTTAGAGAATTCTTTTGATGAGTTTGAAGTGGTGCAGACGGTGGTTCTTTGATTTTGTTCAAATTTGTTAATGGATATCTTAGATATAATTGCTTTTTTAGGTGTCATTCCTACCTTTGCACACTACTGTCCGGAATGATTTTATCAAAGGATTAAAAAATACTATAATAAAGAGTGATACTCATTTAATCGAGCAGTGTAACTTAAAATAAAAGCGAGTAGTTTGAAGCGTCATCCCAGCATGCTTGTGGCTGGGATCCAGTGACTGTAAACCGACGTAAGCCACTAGATTCCGGCTCAAAAGCATACCGGAATGACGAAGTTCTTTATGTTTTTATTATAAAAAATTATATTTTTATAGCTGTTATTTTATTCTGACAGTAGTATGCGACGGCAGGATAAATTTGATTGGATAAAATTTAAACATGCTCGGTATGGCACGCAGGGTAAACTGCACGGATGCACTTTATAATCCAGAGCCTTTTGGTGTTTAAGTCATGGTCATGCTGAAAATAACTATAATAATTTAGATAAATAAAAGGAAAGAAATGAAAAAATTAATTTTAGTGATTATTCTCATCATGCAGCCATTATTGGTATTCGCAGGACAGCCGTTAAGTCGAGAAGTCGTAACATCTTTTTATGCCGCAGGTGATGCTCTTGATAAAGTGGAATCCAGGTATCCAGCTGAGTTTAAAAAAATGGACTCATTTAGCTTTACTCAGACATCTGAGATTGTTAAATATGTGAAATCATCCAGCGCTTATCCTGATATCCGCTCTGCATTAAAGAAAAATGGTTTTTCCAGCTTTGAAGAATTTCTTGATGTGTCTGTACGTTTAATGGGGAGCATGTTTAAAGTGAGCATGCAAAAGATGACACCCGAGGAGCGTCAGCAGATGGAAGCGTTTGAAAATTCAATGCAGGACAATATAAAAATGATGAAGCAAAATGGTATGCCGGATAATATGATAGCGGGTATGAAAGCACAGATTCAAGATATGCAAAAATCCAGAGCCGAAATGAAGCAGGCCGCAAAACAAGCTACATCCGCAGATATAAAATTTGCAAACGACAATTATAACTGGTTAGAAACTTTTATGTCTGATGATGAGCCGCATTAAGCTATTTTTTTTGCTGTAGAACTTCGGCGGGTTGAATTCCATTAATATAAATATTTGCCTGCCAACCCGAATAAAAACTCAGTGCAACTAAAATTCCAGCACAAGTTGTGAGTAATCTTTTATTTCGCTGTTTTGTGACTGCAATATAGGGATTGTATTTGGGTTCCGGGATATTGCAATATGATAAATACACCAGTTCATCATTGCGTTGTAGATTATTCACTGTTTTGGATAATTCATCATTATTTTTTAGAACATCTAGCATATTTAGCCGATCGCTACGGGTGAGTTCATTATCAATAAAAAAGTTTAAATCTTCAAATGAGGTTTCATTTTCTGTATTCATTTTATTGGCCACACGTTAGATTTTTGTTTTTTATGGCTGCTCTCCATTGATTGTTTTAGTTGTGATCGGGCGTGAGATATTCTACTAATCACGGTTCCAATTGGTACATCAAGTACCTGAGAAATTTCCTGATAATTCATGTTCTGGTGTATTGCCAGTGTTAATACTTCCCGATGTTCTAGTTTTAATGCTTTAAATGACGATTTTATATTAACGATTAACGGTGAGCGTAACTGTTCATTTTCAATATCATTTATATAGCGGTTATCTGCAATGTGCTTTTTTAAAAGACTGACTTTAAATATTGTTTGATGACGATAGTGTTGACAAATATCAGACATAATTTTAAATAGAAAAATTTTCAATTGCTGATCGTTATCAAATTGCTGTTTATTTTTTAAGCATTTAATAATGGTTAGTCGGGTAAGATTGCTGGCTTGTTCATTATCATGTGTCCATATGTATGCGGCTCGGTACAAACTGCGCCAATTATTTTTTAAATACTGGTCAAAATTATTTATCTTTTTGGGCATTGTTTTCGATTTTTTATTTCAATATATGGTTAGACGTTTTTAGATGAGTTTTATTCCATAATATAATGATTAAGTTTGGTTAATGTGCGCAGGGTCATTTTTTAGTGTAGCTTCCTCGTTAAAAATAGAGGGAGCATTGTAATATTAAATCAGAAATGGCAAATCAGAAATAACAGAGTAGATGCAGGTATGGTGGAGAGATTTGATATCACTCCAATAAAATGGCAGTATTTTAGCGTATGAAAATTTGAACGATTTTAAATCCCCTCAGTGTTATTACCTATACACTCAATGGTGGTGGTGTTTAAGTTACAGCTTTATTTAAAGCACAGATAATTCAGTTTTATCAATCACCTTGCGCAACACAAAACTCGAATGCACGCCTCGCACTCCTTCAAGGCGGGTGAGTTTATCCAGTAAAAACGTTTCGTAGTGGCGCATATCGCGCACCACCACTTTCAGCAGGTAGTCGGCCGCCTGGCCGGTGACGATGCTGCACTCGAGTATCTCCGGCATATCGGCAATGGCGGTTTCAAAGCCCTCAAAGCGGTCCGGTGTGTGCCGGTCCATTTCGATGCCAATCAGGGCGGTTAGATCAAGGCCCAGTACCTGCGGGTTGAGCAGGGTGATATGCCGATCAATAATACCGGAGTCTTCCAGTCGTTTTACTCTGCGTGAGCAGGGGGTGGCTGATAAGCCTACCTGATCGGCTAGCTCAAGGTTAGTAATGCGACCATTACGTTGCATTAGCTGCAATATGTGTTTGTCTATCTTATCGAGTTTTATCAAGTTACTGCCTATTCGATTTTTTGCTTTGTAGTGATTATAACTATAATAATAAATATATGTAATATATATAACTCATTTATAAGGTAAATAGGGGTGTATTTGCATTAATAAACTCTTGTGTTGCGAATATAATAACTCTCATTATCAACTGTTATAACTCTGAGTAGTTAAGGCCCCCATGTCGAGTTTCAATCATCAAAAATATCAGCCATATCCCCGCTTTAATAAACCTGACAGGCGTTGGCCTGATCGAATTATCAACTGTGCCCCGAACTGGTGCAGTGTCGATCTACGTGATGGAAATCAGGCCTTAATCGAGCCGATGACACCGCAACAGAAATTACAGATGTTTAGACTTTTGGTGGATGTGGGATTTAAGGAAATCGAAGTTGGTTTTCCTGCAGCATCGCAAATGGATTTTGATTTTGTGCGCCAGCTAATAGAGCAGGATTTAATTCCGGATGATGTCACCATTCAGGTGCTGACCCAGGCCCGTGAAGCTTTAATTGCGCGCAGTTTTGAATCGTTAAAAGGCGCAAAGCGCGCCATTATGCATGTGTATAATTCCACTTCAACGGTGCAGCGTGAACAGGTATTTGCTAAATCTAAAGATGAAATTAAAGCGCTGGCGGTGCAGGGGGCAAAATGGGTTAAGCATTATGCGCTGCAACAAACCGATACCGAGTGGCAGTTTCAATATTCACCCGAGAGTTTTACCGGCACTGAAATGGATTATGCGGTGGAGGTGTGTAATGCGGTAACGCAAGTTTGGCAGCCTACAGTAGACAATCCGGTTATTATTAATTTGCCCGCCACGGTTGAAATGACCACCCCTAATGTTTTTGCCGATCAGGTCGAGTGGGTGTGTGATCACATTGAAAATCGCGAGGCAATAATTATAAGTTTGCACACGCATAATGACAGGGGCTGTGGAATTGCCGCGGCGGAGCTGGGAGTGATGGCCGGTGCGGATCGTATCGAAGGCACATTGCTGGGTAATGGTGAGCGCACCGGCAATATGGATATAGTTACCATGGCAATGAATTTATATAGTCGTGGAGTCGACCCGCAGTTAAACTTTGAAAATATGGATAATATTATTCATACGGTTGAAGCCTGTACTCAGCTAAAATTACATCCGCGCCATCCCTATGCGGGGGAGCTGGTGTTTGCGGCATTTTCCGGCAGTCATCAGGACGCGATTAATAAATGTTTGCATCATTATGCCGAAGGCGATATCTGGAATGTTGCCTATTTACCGATAGACCCGCGCGATATCGGACGCAGTTATCAGCAGGTGATTCGTATTAATAGCCAGTCGGGAAAAGGTGGCGTGGCATATGTAATGAAGCAGCAAACCGGCATGCAAATTCCGCGCTGGTTGCAGGTAGATTTTAGCCCGCATGTGCAGGTGCAGGCTGAAAATCAAAAAACAGAATTGAGTAGTCAAAGTATTGCTGCATTATTTGAATCAACTTATATTAATGTGCAGCCAGCGATGCAACTTGAAAGTTATACCGCCAGCCATAAAAATAATCGTGATCAGTTAGGCGCAACAATTAAATTACAAAACCAGTTGTTGAAAATCAATGGTCACGGCAGCGGCATGCTGGATGCCTTTGTGAGTGCATTAAGTGTTACGATAAAACAATCGCTGGTGTTGATAGAATACAATGAGCACAGTTTAGGTAATGATGAACAGGCGCAGGCGATTGCCTATGTACAATTGAGTGTTGGTGGTCAACGAGTGTGTGCGGTTGCGCGAAGTGCTGATATTGTGATGGCATCATTTCAGGCAGTGTTAAATGCCTGTGGTAGAGTTGATGCGGTTTTGCATAGCGATAAAAAGGTTTCTTAGTTGGGCGGTGAAAGGTGGCGGTGTCAAAGCAATCTCCCCGTCACACTGGCCGCTACCCCGTTAAATTTGATTTGATACTAAAGTATTCATACTCCCTCTTTTTCTAAGAGGGGAGCCATTAACTGAAGGCCTGGGCCTCCCCCTTAGAAAAACGGGAGTGTGAATATGTTTTTAAGCATTCGGTGAACCATGAAAATTAACCGAGCCACTGAGGGGGATTTTAAAGCTTACAGTTTGCAAAAAATATCAGCTAAACTAAGCAATGCTTTCACAGCAAAAATTTTATAAAAATAAAGGTATATAATCCACCCATAAATTAATAATATTAATTCAAATAAAAAAAGACAAAATAAAATGCAATACAGAAAATTAGGTCGCACCGGACTCGATATAAGTGTAATAGGATTAGGCACCATGACCTGGGGCCTGCAAAATAATCAGGCGGAAGGCTTTGAGCAAATGGATTATGCCATCGAGCAGGGCATAAACTTTTTCGATACTGCTGAAATGTACGCCATTCCCCCCAGTGAAAAAACTTTTGGTACTACTGAAGCGATTATTGGAAACTGGTTTGCCGCAAGAAAAAATCGTGACAAGGTGATACTCGCATCAAAAATTGCGGGGCTGGGTTTGCCGTGGATTCGAAATGGCGAAAATGTCATTGATAAAAAAAATATCGTACAAGCAGTCGAGGGTAGTCTGCAACGTTTACAAACCGATTACATCGATCTGTATCAATTACACTGGCCGAATCGTGGCTCATATCACTTTGGACAAATCTGGAATTATGCACCAAAGTTTGATGTGCAGGCAGAGGAAGAAAATTTTCTGGAAGTGTTATACACAATGCAGGCATTAATTCAGGCGGGAAAAATTCGGCATATTGGATTATCCAATGAAACCGCGTGGGGCATAACTAAATGGTTGCAGTTGGCGGAGAAAAATAATCTGCCGCGTATGGCTTCTATTCAAAATGAATACTCATTATTATGTCGTCACTTTGAACCCGACTTAGGCGAAATTGCCATTCACGAAGACTGTGGTTTGTTGGCCTGGTCGCCATTATCCCGGGGTATGTTAAGTGGAAAATATTTGAACGGTGCACGCCCGGAAGGCGCACGCATTACAATTGAAACCCGTCCGGAGCATCGGGTGCACCCACGCACGGATGCGGCGATTCAGCATTATGTCGATCTGGCAAAACAGCATAATCTTGACCCTTGTCAGATGGCATTGGCATTTGTTAACAACCAGCCCTTTGTGAGTTCAACATTAATTGGTGCAACAAATATGACGCAGTTAAAAAGTAATATTGAATCAATTTCGTTAACATTATCAAAAGAAGTCTATGAAGAAATTGATAAGATTCGGCGTGCGTTTCCTATGTTATATTAAATGCTAAGTACTTGCTGGGTATTAATGCAGATGTTTTAAGTAAATGAATCGATGTAACCCTCACCCCAGCCCTCTCCCCGGGGGAGAGGGGGTAATAGATTCTTTTGAAGGTAAACCTGACGTCGCGATCCCCTCTCCCCTTGACCACTACACTGGGGAGAGGGTTAGGGTGAGGGTTCCCTTCCTGATAAAAGTGTTCGAGGCGACGACTTTAAGTCGGCAATAAAAATAAATAAAATAGAATTGAAAATAACAAACAATAAAGGTAAAAAAATGAAAGCAAGAGCCGCAGTTGCCTGGGCAGCTAAACAACCCTTGTCGATCGAAGAAATAGAAGTGATGGGTCCACGTGAAGGTGAAGTGTTATTAAAAACAATTGCCTCCGGCGTCTGTCACACCGATGCGTTTACCTTATCCGGCGATGACCCGGAAGGTTCATTTCCGTGTGTATTAGGTCATGAAGGTGGCTGCGAAGTTGTGGAACTTGGTGCAGGTGTTAAAAATTTAAACGTCGGCGATCATGTAATCCCGCTCTATATTGCCGAGTGCGGAACCTGTGAATATTGTCAGTCGCCCCTCACTAATTTATGTCAGTCAATTGCGGGCACCGTGTGGACGGGTTACATGCCGGATGGTACGCGGCGCTTTTCTAAAAACGGCAAAGACATCTTTCATTATATGGGGTGCTCAACTTTTTCTGAATACACTGTGGTACCGGAAATTGCATTGGCAAAAATAAATAAAGCGGCGCCCTTAGATAAAGTTTGCTTGTTAGGTTGTGGAGTGACTACCGGCATTGGCGCAGTGTTAAACACCGCGAAAGTCAGAGCGGGGTCAACCGTTGCAGTATTTGGTTTAGGCGGTATTGGTTTGTCATGTGTGCAGGGTGCGGTAATGGCGAATGCAGAAAGAATCATTGCGATTGATATTAATCCGGATAAATTTGAATTTGCCAAGCAGTTAGGCGCAACCGATTTTGTTAATCCCAATGATATTGACGGATCGTTTGTTGAATACATGCAGGATACATTTAATGGTGGCCCGGATTATTCTTTTGAGTGCATCGGCAATACACACGTTATGCGCGATGCATTAGAGTGCACGCACATGGGCTGGGGTGTTTCAACCGTCATTGGCGTAGCCGGTGCGGGGCAGGTAATTGAAACCCGGCCGTTTAATTTAGTGGTGGGGCGTACCTGGAAAGGCACCGCATTTGGTGGTGTAAAAGGCAGAACCGAATTACCCGGTTATGTTGATCGTTATATGAACGGTGAAATTGAACTAGATTCTTTGGTGACGCACACCATGCCACTGGAAGAAATTAATACCGCATTTGATTTAATGCACAGTGGCGAAAGTATTCGTTCAGTAATTATTTTTTAGCTGAGAAAATAATGAAACAAATAGAATCTATTAAAGAGTTTGGCGGATATTTAAATCGATATCAACATCGTTCAGTTAGCTGTGATTGTGATATGACGTTTTCGGTTTATTTACCAGCGCAGGCGCAAACCCAAAAAGTGCCGGCGTTATATTGGCTGTCGGGCTTAACCTGCACCGATGATAATGTGCGCACCAAAGCCGGCATGCAGCGTTATGCAGCTGAGGCTGGAATCGCATTGATTTTTCCCGATACCAGCCCGCGGGGCGAGCAGGTTGCAGATGAAACTGAACGTTATGATTTAGGGCAGGGGGCAGGTTTTTATGTGAATGCTACGCAAGCCCCCTGGGCTAAACATTATAAAATGTTTGATTATGTAACCCAGGAGTTGCCCGGTTTAATTGAAGCGAATTTACCCGTACTGGAAAATGCAAAATCCATTTCAGGGCATTCTATGGGTGGGCACGGGGCATTAATTTGTGCACTCAAAAATCCCGATGCTTATTGCTCAGTTTCAGCATTTTCACCGATTTGTAATCCCACCGAATGTGGCTGGGGGCAGGGCTGTTTCAGCGCGTACTTGGGCGAAGATAAACAGGAATGGCAAAACTATGATGCAACGGCTTTAATCAATGCTGGTGCGAAGGTTAATGACATATTAATCGATCAGGGCGGCGCAGATGAATTTTATGATGAAGGGCAGTTATTGCCTGAAAATTTTGAGGCAGCCTGTAAGAATGCCAATCAGCCCCTTACCTTAAGAATGCAGGACGGTTATGATCATAGCTATCACTTTATAGCCAGTTTTATTGGTGAGCATATTGACTACCATGGCAGGGCATTAAATAAAAATAAGGTAAACGTATGAATAATTTTTTTAAAAAATTAATGGATAAGTTATCACTATTACTGCTGGCTTTATCATTGACAGGTTATTCAATGCAAAGTAATGCAGGTGCGTTTGATAAAGATACCGTAACCGGCACTTTAGCCATCGGTAGCGCACAGTTTTTTGATGAAAGTTATTTTGTGCTGGGATTAGGTGTCGGCTATTTTGTAACCGATGGTTTTCAGCTTGGTTTAGATATGAATTACTGGAGCGGCGGAGACCCGACCATCTACGAAGTGACGCCAAAATTAACCTATGTGTTTGATAATTCATCGTCTGTTAAGCCTTATCTAGGCATGTTTTATAATCGAACATTTATTGATGGAATTGATGACAGCAATTCATTGGGCTATCGCGCAGGTTTTTATTCGCCCGCGGGTGAAAGAGCGTATGTTGGAATAGGTGCGGTTTATACTGAACTTCAGGATTGTACAGATAGTCAGTTTGTTGATTGTTCGAGTACTTACACTGAACTGAGTTTTATTTTTACGCTTTAAAATAAAAACTATTACTGAGTCAGCTGTGCATATAATGCTGGCAATTTTTTTGGTAAATCAAGCGGGTTTTTTATAACTACATAGCTGTGGCTACCAAATAAATAGGGCAGGTACTCATTAGCTTTTTGATCAATGGTGACACAAAACGGCTGCAAGCCTTCGCGCCGTGCTTCTAAAATAGCCTGTCGGGTATCTTCTATTCCGTAGCGTCCCTCGTACTGATCTAAATCATTGGGCTTGCCATCGGTGATAATTAATAACAAACGATTTGATTGCGTTTGTTTTATTAACTGCTGAGTTGCGTAACGAATCGCCGCACCCAGGCGGGTATAGTAGCCGGGTTTAACTGCATTAATTCTGCCGCGGGTAATGCCGTTAAATTTTTCATTAAAACGTTTTAGCTGATGAATACGAATCGGGTCGCGTTTGCGGGATGAGAAACCCAGCATCGAAAACTGATCACCGGTTGCCTGTAAACTTTCACCAAATAATAAAAGGCTATCGCGAATAACATCAATTATTCTATCGTTGTCATTAAGCCAGGTGTCGGTTGAAAGGGACAGGTCGGCGAGTAATGTGCAGCACATATCGCGTTTACCACTTTGCATGTTTTTATATAATGTATCAGCACTGGCATGGCTGAATTGTTTTTCGGTGCTGTAAGCAATCCATCGGTCAATATCAATTTCTTCCCCATCGGCTTGTGCTGTTCGCCATTCTCTGGCGGGTGCCAGCGCCTGAAATTGATTTCTTAATTTCTTAGCGGTTTGTTTTAAGTGATCGGGTAATGTGGTGCTGCCTAAATTATGCGTTTGCATTTCAATAATACGGCAGTGATTTTCGATCAGCTCGGATTTTTTATAATTCCATTCAGGTAACATAATGCCATCGCTAATGATCGTGTCATCGACCGATGCTGAGGGTAAATCCAGATCAAATTTTAAACTTGATAATGATGCACGCTGATTTTGAGTAACTGCAATTTCATCCATGTCCCGAGCAGCATCTTCTGCGTTGTCTAAATCGTCTTCATCATCCATTGAGCGATCAACGGCTGCATGCTCGCCCCATGAAAAAATATTTTCCATGCGCACCGTAATTAAGCCGGTGGTCTCTTCAGTTGACTCAACTTCGCGGGCTTTCTTTTTCGCCATCTCCTGTATTTCTTTTTGTTTTTTATTGTGTTGATTATTGTTGTTGTCATCTCGTTTAATTGATTTTTTATTGCTGCATACCGGCTGATATAGCCAGAGAGGAACATGTGCAGGTTGAATTTTTGTTTGATTAATGTGGAATGTTTTTTGCGGATTTAACAGCGCATTTCGAATGCTTGTTTCTATTTGTGCATGGCTTTTATGTAAAGTATCTAATGCAGGCCTGTTTTCGATATGTGCGTTAACCAGTCGTTTATACTTTGATTTTAAGCCATTAAATGTTTTTAATGTGATGCTACAAAGTTGCTGGTTATATTCTAACCAGTTGTCAGCGATTAAGGGCCTGTTGGGTGCCAGTGCGCTCATGCCCGCTAACCAGAAATAACAATCCTGATTTAGTTCTGCGCTGTTAAAGTAAGCGATTTCAGCGGGTAGATAAAGTGTGTTTTCATCTCGCCAGCAGGCAATTATTGAACGATTACTGCCGGCCATTTTTTGTAGCCAGTTACGTTGGGTAATGTGTTTGCGTTTATCTGCCAGTTCAATGCTGAGCGCATTATTTTTTGTTAGCGCCTTAAAATAAATCAGCAGGCGTGGTTTTATCTGTTTTAACGATACCTTTGCTTCGGGGTAAGTTTTATCGTTAACTTTATCGAGTAGTTTGTGCCAAATTTCGCCGACCTGTTCTTCCATTATTTTTTACTCTGTTCTATTGTGATTTTGACAGGAAATGACATAGGAGTTGTGATTCGTGAGTTGTTTTCGGGTGGAACCCAATGCAGTAATGAATCACCATTTTGCACTTGCTCGCAGGCGGATACACAGGCAAGGCATGTAGTGCAGGTAAATTTTTTACGTTTACTGGTTCGGGTTTTCAAGCGCATTGGGCATACATTATCGCAAGCTTCCACGCAGGTTTTACAGGCATTGGCACGGTTACTATCAAATTGAATGCCGCGGGCTTTTGCGTTGCTCATCCAGGCAAGGCTTTGAAATATGCCTACGGCACAACCGAAACGACAAAATAAATGTCGAGCAAGGGTAAACTCAAGGGTAAATAAAAATGTGGCAACACCAATAAATATACTTTGATTAAAGCTGAGCTGTAATGTAAATAAGTTATGATAAATAAGTGCTGGTGGGAGTAGATAGGTTAAAAAACTTACTGCCCATAAAAATGCAAAGCCAATTATCGCGAGTAGTGTAAATAGCTTATAAATTTTATTGGGTTTTAATGTTGTGCCATCTGCCTGTTGCTGTGGAAGTGTGTGTTTTTCCCAGATTGATGGTTTGCCAAAGGCACGGGTCATTAAGTGGTTGATGGTTTCCACGACAGTGTAATGCGGGCATAACCAGCCGCAGTATAAACGTCCCCAGAAATAACTGGTTACAATAAAGGTGGCAGCGATGGAAAGCAGGGGGAGAAAAACACGAATAAAAATATTTAAAACTGCTTCGCCGGTGGATGCGGTGCCGTGCTGAAATTCGCTTAGGCCCAGTGTCCAGTTAAAACCCAGTAGAATAAAATGGCCTTCAATTAAATCGAGGCGGAAAATATCTAGCACAGGGGTGAGTACAAACAGGGCGAAGAAGGCTATTTGTGCTGTGGTTCTGTAATATTGTGTTTTTGTGTTTGGTGCTAGCATGTTTGGTTTTTGTGTCTCTGTAGTACATCATTCACTAAATCTCCCCCAACCCCTCTTTTTTTAAGAGGTGAGTTAGACGTTTTTTATTATTCAACAAACGCATCAACAATATCGTGCAGTGCCTTTAAGGTATCTTCATCATCCGTTAAAGGTTCTATTAATGCTGCAGTGCATGCATCTCTAAATGGAAAACCATCCTGGGTTAATGTTGCACAATAAATTAATAAACGGGTAGAGGCGGCTTCATCTAAGTCGTGATCTTTTAGTGAGCGTAGTGCACCGGCAATTTTTACCAGATTTTTTGCAATGTCTTTTTCTATAGCGGTTTCTTTAATAATTATTTCAGTTTCTAATTCGGCTGTTGGGTAATCAAAACTAATGGCGACAAAGCGTTGTCGAGTTGAAGGCTTCATGCCTTTTAATAAATTTTGGTAGCCGGGGTTATAAGAGACAATCAGCATGAATTCTTTTGCTGCGCTTAGTATTTCACCGGTTCTATCCAGGGGTAAAATTCGTCTGTCATCGGTTAATGGATGTAACACAACTGTTGTGTCTTTACGTGCTTCAACCACTTCATCTAAATAACAGATAGCACCTTCGCGCACTGCACGAGTTAGGGGGCCGTCGCTCCAGTAGGTGCCTTTATCATTGATTAAATGCCGGCCGGTTAAATCGGCGGCGGTTAAATCATCATGGCAGGCAACGGTGTAGAGCTGTTGGTGCATTTTTGCGGCCATGTGTTGAATGAAGCGGGTCTTGCCACAACCGGTGGGACCTTTTATTAATAAGGGTAATTGATTTTTCCAGGCGTATTCGAATAGGGCTATTTCATTTCCGACGGGTTGATAAAAAGGCAGGTCGGTGACTGGGTTTATGTGTGTGGCTGATTGTGTCATTGGGGGTGCCTGTTTTGTTTGATAAAAATTTTGAAACTATTTTTAGCCGTAGGTCTTTAACTTTTTAGAAAAAAACTCGTCATACCTGCAAAGGCAGATATGACAAGTTAGAGCTTTTTTAAGCCTTCTCTAGCGTCTTCTCCTCACCGCCAATAAAGAAGCTATAAACATAAAGTATTAGTCCGATTAAGAATCCAACACCTGCGATTTCACGTAGCCAGAAGAAAAGAGAGATCTTATCTACGACAACCATAAACGCCATCGGTGCTTCAGAGTAACGTTGTAAATACACCTGCAGAATGCCAGCACCGGTTAAGAACAAGGTAATCAATACCATTGAAATTGTCATTAACCAGAAAGACCATATTTCTGCGCGTTGTGATGCTGCACTGTTGGCGGCTTTTCTGCCGTTTAGCATAGGCATGGCGTAAGAAATAATCGCTAATACAATCATTACGTAAGCACCATAAAATGCCATGTGTCCGTGAGCGGCAGTTAATTGCGTGCCGTGGGTGTAGTAGTTAACCGGTGCGAGTGTGTGCATAAAGCCCCATACGCCTGCGCCGAGAAATGACATTACCGCGGTACCCAGTGCCCATAAAACGGCTGGCTGGTTTGGATGTTGTTTGCGTCTTCTGTTGACCATAGTGAATGCAAACACGGTCATCATAAAGAAGGGTATTGGTTCGAGTGCGGAGAATACTGATCCCCACCATAGCCAGTACGCCGGTGCCCCGATCCAGAAAAAGTGGTGTCCGGTGCCGATAATGCCGGTGATTAAGGTCATTGCAATAATTACGTACAACCATTTTTCAATCACTTCACGGTCAACGCCGGTAGTTTTAATTAATACGAAAGCCAGAATTGAACCGAGGATTAATTCCCAAACGCCTTCAACCCAAAGATGTACAACCCACCACCAGTAAAATTTATCTTTAACCAGATTGTCAGGGTTATAAAAAGAGAACAGGAAGAATACCGCAAGACCTGTTAAGCCTAATAGCAACACCATGGTGATAACGGTTTTTCGACCTTTCAATACAGTGAAAGCTATATTGTATAAAAAGGATAGCGCAACAATCACGATACCAATTTTAGTGATGGTCGGTTGCTCCAGGAATTCACGCCCCATGGTGGGTAGCAAGTCATTGCCAGTGATTTCTGCGAGGGTGGCATAAGGTACTGCAAGATAGCCTACAATCGTTAATGCACCAGCCACTAAAAACACCCAGAACATCAGTTTGGCTAAAAATGGACTGTGTAGTTCGGTTTCGGCTTCTTCCGGCACCAGATAATAAGCGGCGCCCATAAAACCGAAGAGTAACCAGACAATTAATAGATTGGTGTGAACCATGCGGGCCACGTTAAATGGAATTTCAGGGAATAAAAAATCCCCCATAACATACTGCAAGCCTAATATCAGGCCAAATAAAATTTGCCCGATAAATAAGCCGATAGCGGCGATAAAATACAGTTTTGCAACTGCTTGTGATTCATACTTCATTATAAGTACCCCTTAACCTTGAATATTTGGTGGCCAGTTATTAGTGTCAATTTCTGATGCGTACTTCAGAAATTGGGCGATGGCTTCCAGTTCTTCTTCATTTAAATTAAACTGGGGCATGCTGCGCCGACCGGGAATGCCTTCTTTGGGGCGACTTTTGATAAAGGCTTTAATGGCTTCGGTGCTGTTGCCAAAGCGTTGGTAAACATTAACGAGTTCAGGTGCAAAATATGCGCCTTCCCCCATGAGGGTGTGGCAGCCGATGCAATTATTGGTTTCCCAAATTTCTTTGCCATGGCGCACCGTATCGGTTAGGTTTTCATGATTATCTCGCTCGGGCCAGGCTTCGTGAGTCTGGTAAGTGAGGGCTAAAAACAGTAAAAAGAAAAACACGCTTCCACCATAAAAGATGTTGCGTGCCATTGATTTAGTAAATACTTCCGACATATCGTAGTATCCTCTGGTTATGGGTATATAAGTATTAAATAATGATGTAGGCTGCGTAGCATTGATAATAGTCAAGACGCTAATATTGAAGATTGAAATTCCCCACCTGAAATTCCCTGACTGGGCTTACCTAACTGGGCTTGCCTGTCTGGGATTACTTTGCTGGGATTACATAGGAGAGAAAATTTGAGCGCTTTATATAAAGAATTTGTTGAGAGAACGCATTTATTTAAGGGCTTAGATAAGCAGCAGTTAGAAAAAGTGCTGGCGCACTCTAACCTGCATAAACTAAAAAAAGAGCAAATCCTGTTTTCACAGGGTGATGAGGTGTGCTGTTTTTATCTGGTGTTAAGTGGCATGGTGAAATTATTTCGTCTGTCGCCGGACGGGCAGGAAAAAGTGATTGAAGTGGTAAATAGCGGTGAAACTTTTGCTGAAGCCTTAATGTTTTTAGACAATCCTAATTTTCCGGTCTCTGCTGCGGCGCTTAGTGAAGCACAGGTGGTGAGCTTTAATTCTGCTGATTTTTTAAAAATGTTACAGCAGAGCCCGCAAACCTGTATTACCTTATTAGGCACTATGAGTCAGCGTATTCGCGGGCTGGTGCAGGAAATTGATAACCTCAGTGTACAAACCGGCAGACAGCGCCTGGCGGCTTATATAATTGAACATGCTAGTGATGACGGAAAGTTACATTTGCCTATTGCAAAGTCGGTGCTGGCATCGCGTTTGTCTATTAAGCCTGAAACTTTTTCGCGTATTATTAAACAGCTGCGCAATAGTGAAACCATCACCGTTGATGGTGCGAATATTGAAATTATTGATGTGGATCAGCTGGAAGACTTTGCGATGGTGTGAATTTAAGTTGAGGGTAAAGCTCCCTGGAATGTTAAAGCCCCGCCCCGAAAGTCATTAACCCGTTTAATAAAATTGACTAAAGTTAAGGATAAACTTGCGCCTTATCAATATCATATCTCCACCAAGGAGAATTTATGATTTCTATTCAACAGGTAATGACCGCAGATCACAGAAAGTGCGATCAATTCTATGTCAGTGCAGAAGCTGCAGTTGCAAAAAAAAACTGGGATGCTGCGCAGCAACAGCTAAGTGTATTTATTGAAAATTTGCTCGCACATTTTAACCACGAAGAAAATATTCTTTTTCCCGCATTTGAAGATGCCTCCGGCATGCGTCACGGCCCTACTGAAATGATGCGCCATGAACATGATCAAATGAAGTCGCTTTTAATTGAGCTAGAAATTTCACTTAAAAATAAAAATCAGGATCGATACATAGGTTTGTCTGAAACCCTGATGATTTTTATGCAACAACATAATATGAAAGAAGAGCAAATACTGTATCCAATGATTGACAGTGATTGTAGTGACAGGGCAGAGGAACTAACTCAAAACATTCTGTCTAAAGATATATGCGAAGCGTGAAATATGTGTAAAGAAATTCTATTAGATGTGCATGAGTTAGCACCACCCGCGCCATTTGAAATAGTCATGGGAAAACTTACAAATTTAAAAATGGGTGAATATATAAAAATGCTGCATCGCATGCAGCCATTTCCCCTGTACGATATTTTACTGGAAAACGGATTTAGATATAAAGTCACAGATGGTGAATTTGGTTTTGATATTTATATCTGGCTAGCTAAGGATAAGGCGAGTGCTGAAAAAATCAGGGGATTTGTGTAAATGTTTGATAATTAATTAAAGCAAACTTTATCACTGCTGTTCCGTTAACTTAAAAAGTGTCGTCATTCCCGAATGCCCGTATTAATTTTTTTGTGAGTTTTTATAAAAAATCCACATCAAATTTTAAATTTAATTATTTCGGGTTCAAATATTCGAGAGTGATAGTATTTTTCAATCTTCAATAGTCAAGAGGAAAGTCATAAAGGTAAATATCTGTTTTCAGTGATGTAATTAATTACGCAATGAAACAGTAGGGCCGCTGTTATGAATTACACTCAATTATCATTAGACCAGGCTCCTGATATCTGGACGCCTCTTCGGTTTTTTATCAGTGCGCCTTTATTTGCTATTGCAGCTGTATTCTTGTTAATGCTGGCTGGCCCTGATGTTTTACACACCCGTTGGTTACCCCAAACACTCGCCATTACTCACTTATTAACATTAGGTTTTATTAGTATGATCATGATGGGGGCAATGTTTCAATTGCTGCCAGTGTTAGCGGGATGTACTGTTTATCGATCAAAAATTAACAGTAAAATCATACATGGTTTAATGGTGTCAGGCGTAAGTTTGTTTTGTGCAGGGTTTTATACGGAGCAGCCTCTATTTATAAAGTTAAGTTTAGGCTTGCTTATTCCCGCGATTTTATTATTTCTAATTTTAGTTTCTATTGCACTGTATCGAGCTAGCTCAAAGTTTGCATCGGCTAAAGGCATGCGTTTTTCGGTAAGTGCATTATGGTTGGCCTTAATGTTTGGCAGCATGTTAGCTATTGGTAGTGCATGGGATGATATTCCTCTGCTCAGAGAGTTTACCCGATTACATATTATCTGGGCGGCATTAGGTTGGGTTTTTACAATGGTCGTGGCAATTTCCTTTCAGGTCATACCCATGTTTCAGGTAACGAACGAACACAGTAACCATACTAAAACGTATTTTTTTGGTTTATTATTTTTCGGATTGTTTGTTGCGTCAGTGCAGATATATTTTAATTTTTCTCTTACTATTATATTTTTAGCATTAAGTCTATTAATCATTCTTTTTTCAATAGCGAGTATACGACTGTTGTTACAGCGAAAAAAACGTCTTGCAGATGCGGGGTTGTATTTCTGGTTGACGGCTCTGCTATCGCTTATATTGTCAGTACTTACTTATAATGTTGATAGTTTGTTTAGTTTAAATCTCGATGTTTTGACAGGTTTTCTCTTTATTGTGGGTTTTGCAATGTCTGTTATAAACGGCATGTTATTTAAAATTGTGCCGTTTTTAGTGTGGTTGCATTTAAATAGAAAGCTGGCATTCACTGATAAAGGCCTGTCTGCAGTGCCTACTATGAATGAAGTGATTAGTCGTAAAAAAATGCTGCATCAGTATGTGTTGCATGTTGGTGCATTAATACTAACCGTAATAAGTTTTTTTACAGCTGACTGGTTTTTTGAAATGGCAATGATGGCCTGGTTGCTGAGTTTTAGTTTTTTGTTTTTTTATTTGTTGCAAGCGATACGCCTGTATTATGTTCGTATAAAAGACGTATGATTTTAATAGCGGCGCGACATCCAGTAGGCGTCAGACCAGTAAGGATTATTCAGTTTTGATTTTGTCACACCGCGGCTGGTCGACGCATGAATAAACTCTCCCTTGCCCACATAAATCCCAACATGGCGAACTTTCCAGCCGGTTTTAAAAAACACCAGGTCACCGGGGCGTAAGTCTTTTACTGAAATTGTTTTGCCTTTTGCGGACATGAGTTCGGTGGTGCGCGGCAGTTGTTTATTGAGTTTTTGTTTATAGGTGATTTGTACAAATCCCGAACAGTCGACACCTTTTTTAGACATGCCGCCTTCACGGTATTTAACCCCGCGCCAGTCATTATATTGTGTGTAAAGTTTTTTAACAGTGGCTGAATCATTTTGGGAAATTTTTACCGGCGGTGAAATGTTTTTGTGATTGCTGCAGGCGCTTAGTGTTAATAAAGCAAAGATGAAAGTCTGGATAAGAATAATTTTTTGCATGAATGTAACCGATAATTATTTTGCAGGCCTAAGCTTTAGCTAATGCCTGCGTACACATGTTAGTCAGTAATACTAACCTGTTTTAAAATATCCGCCAGTTGTTTTGTCGCCGGTCCAACACGGTTTAAGTCGGCATAAACCAGATACAATAGCGCGGTGTGCTTTGCACCTTCATTTAATGGCAGCGCGAGTAGTTCGTTATTTTGTAACTGCTGCTCAATTTCAATTTCTGGTAACCAGCCAAAGCCCAGTCCACTGCTGATAATTTTACGCGCTGATTCCAGGCTATTTACCGCCCAGCGTTGTGCGTCGCTGAGCCAGCCCGCATCAATACCTTTACTGCCTGAATCGCTGACCATTACATGGGTTTCACGATTTAAATCATGGTTGGTGAGGGTGCGCTTTAACTGGTGCAGCGGGTGCTGCGGATGCGCCACGGCCACAAAATTAACCTGAATTAATTCGTCCCCCAGAAATCCCTGGGGAACATAGGGTGTGATAACCAGGTCTGCCGAGCCATCAAGCAGCGCATCTTCTGCGCCGGATAAAACCACCTCCTGTAAACGGATACGGGTTTTACAACCATGTTCGTCAAACTGCTTTAAGGCCTGCATTAATTTTTGCGTTGGATAGGCCGCCTCCGTAGCCAGTCGAATTTCCGCCTCCCAGCCCTGCTGCAGGTGCTGAGCCTGTTGTTCGATAGCGCTGGCATCGGCGAGTAACTGTCGCGAGCGTTGCAACAGGGCCTGCCCCGCTTCACTTAAAACCGCTTTCCTGCCTTCGATGTGGAGTAATTTTAAGCCGAGTTGCTCCTGCAGGCGATTCACTGCATAACTTACGGATGACTGACTACGGTGAAGCTGTAATGCGGCCTGAGCAAATCCGCCGTTATCAATCACCGCCTGCAGGGCGCGCCATTGGTCGAGGGTGACTTTAGGTGAATTCATGCGGCTACTATATATCTATTAATTAGATAGTTAAAGGCTAAATTATGCGCTTTTTAATCTAATTTATAAGTTCATAATAGATTTCACGATTAATTAAACGACAGGAAAACATAATGAATAATCTAATAGAGTTAATAGCACGTGTGTTTCTCGGGCACATTTTTTTACTGGCCGGAATTAATAAAATCGGCGCCGGTTATGCGGGCACTGCCGGATATATGCAAAGCGTCGGCTTGCCGGGTGAATTGCTGCCGGCGGTGATTGCGCTGGAAATTATCGGTGGTCTGCTGGTGATTACAGGGTTTAAAGTGAAGTGGGCCGCCTATGCCCTGGCCGGATTTACATTCGTTGCCGCGCTGATATTTCATTCTAATTTTGCAGATCAGATGCAGATGATTCTGTTTATGAAGAATATCAGTATTGCTGGAGGATTGTTGTTGCTGTCGGTGCATGGTGCCGGGGCGTTTAGTTTAGATAAAAAATTGGGAATGTAGAATTATTTAAGATTTTAAATTCCCCTTAGTGACTCGGTTAATTTTCATTGTTCACCGAAAGCTTAAAAACATATTCGCACTCCCGTTTTTCTAAGGGGGAGACAGAGCGCTCCCCTTTTTCTAAGGGGGAGACAGGGCTCCCCTCTTAGCAAAAGAGGGGGTGGGGGAGATTTTATTACTTAACATCGTAAAATTAGAAAATAGTTAACAGGAGAAAAAATGGGTATGTTAATCAAAGGCAAGCTGGTTGATGACTGGCTGGAAAAAGAAATGGACGAGGGTGAATTCAAACGTATGGAATCGACCTTTCGCAACTGGATAACGAGCGACGGTAGTTCTGAATTTAAAGCCGAAGCGGATCGTTATCATTTATATGTGTCTAATGCCTGCCCGTGGGCGCATCGCACGGTGATTTTTAGAAAACTCAAAAAGCTGAAAAATATTATCGGTTTATCGATTGTTGAAGCAGAGATGCTGGATGATGGCTGGACCTTTTCTGAGCAGGGTGATTATATTGATCATTTACACGGCTTTAAATTTGCACACGAAATTTACACCCGTGCGGATAAGGAATTTACCGGGCAGATTACCGTGCCGATTCTGTGGGACAAAAAATTAAACACGATTGTGAATAACGAATCATCCGAAATTATTCGCATGTTAAATTCCGAGTTTAATGAATTCACCGATGTGAAAACCGATTTTTATCCGCAGGCATTGCGTGACGATATTGATAAAGTTAATCAGCCGATTTATGACAATATTAATAATGGTGTTTATCGCTGTGGTTTTGCGACTTCACAAACAGCATACGAAGATGCGTTTGACCGATTATTTAATGAGCTGGATCAGCTTGAAAAAACGTTATCTGCAAAGCGCTATTTGCTCGGTGATGTTTTAACCGAAGCAGACTGGCGACTGTTTACCACATTAATTCGATTTGATGCGGTGTATGTCGGGCATTTTAAATGTAATTTAAAACGTATTGATGATTATCCTAATCTGTCTAATTATCTGCGCGAGTTATATCAAATGCCGGGAATTGCACAAACCGTGGATATTGAATATATCAAACGCCATTATTATTTTAGCCATACCCGTGTTAACCCGACGCAGTTAATTCCCAAAGGGCCGCAGCTAAATTTTAACGCGCCACATAATCGGGCAACATTATAGTGACAGAAAGTACCCTCATAAAAACGGGCCATAAGAACAGGCCATAAGAACAGGCCATAAGAATAGGAGACAAAAATGAGCATACAGATACGCGATGTAACCGAAGTACCGGAAGGCGACGGTGTAGATGTTAAGCGACTTTTTCCATTGCATGGTTTTATGAATTTTGACCCTTTTGTTTTATGGGATCATTTTGATATAGGCCCCGGGCGCGGTTTTCCCGATCATCCGCACCGGGGTTTTGAAGCCATAACCTATATGTTTGAAGGCGGCATGAATCATAAAGATAACCTTGGTAATGAGTCTTTTGTGCAGCCCGGCGGTGCGCAACGCTTTACCGCGGGCAGCGGGCTGGTGCATTCTGAAATGCCAGCGGAGCAGGGCAATAGTAATGGCATTCAATTGTGGATTAATCTGGCGAAGCAATTAAAAAAATGTGAACCATCTTATCAGCAGGTTAACGGGGATGAATTTCCGTTGCATGAGTTTGACGGTGGCCAGGCAAAAATTATTGTCGGTGAAGGTTCGCCTTTAGAGTTAAATACCGAAGTGCATTATCAGCATCTCAAACTGCAGAAGAATGCGCTATATTCTATTGAATTAAAAAAAACCATGAGAAGCATTATTTATGTCATGCAGGGCACATTAAAAATTGAAAATAAAATGTTAAAAAAAGATCAGGCCATGTTTATTGAACAACATGAGAGTCTGAGTATACTGGCTATAGATGAGAGTGAGTTTATGTTGTGTGCCGGCGTGCCGCATAATGAACCGATTCATCAATATGGTCCATTTGTTGACTGATGTAAAAATGAAAAAACTTACAGGGGTAATTTATGAAACTCGCAATGATTGGTTTGGGCAAGATGGGGGCCAATATGGTGCGTCGGCTGGTTGCCGATGGCCATGAAATTATCGCCTATGATGTGGATAGTAAAAGTGCGGATAGCCTCGCCGGTGAACATGAAAATATCAGCGCGGTGCATTCGCTGGCTGATTTAATCAGTGCCTTGAGCCCGCCGCGGGTTGTCTGGTTAATGGTGCCCCACACCTATGTTGATGAAAGTATTAGTGCATTACTGAGTGCGGGAATGAGCGCCGGTGATTTACTGGTGGATGGCGGCAACTCGAATTTTAATTTATCCAAACAGCGCGCCGCGGATTTGCAAACGCAGGATATTCACTTTGTTGATTCGGGAACTTCAGGTGGTGTGTGGGGTCTGCAAAATGGCTACAGTATTATGGCGGGGGGTTCGGATGAGGCGATAAATTTATTACGCCCGGCATTAGAATCACTGGCACCGGCAAAAGATAAAGGCTGGGGGCATGTTGGCCCGGCGGGTGCAGGACATTATGTCAAAATGGTTCATAATGGCATTGAATACGGCATGATGCAGGCCTTCGCCGAAGGCTTTGAATTACTCGATGCCAAAAAAGAAATGCAACTTGATTTGCAGCAAGTTTCTGAAATCTGGCAGCATGGAAGTGTAGTGCGTTCGTGGCTGCTGGATTTAATGGCGGATGCTTTTAAAGATGATAAAAAACTTTCAACACTCAGTGACTATGTGGATGATTCCGGAGAAGGTCGCTGGACCGTGCAGGACTCAATTGATCTGGGTGTGCCCACACCGGTGTTAACTCTGGCATTGCAAATGCGCTTTCGCAGTCGGCAGGATGATGCGTTTGCGGGTAAGGTGCTTAATGCAATGCGTGCCGGTTTTGGTGGTCACAGTATTCGCTCAGCGGAATAAAACGGAGGCATAAAAAATGTCTAAAGACGAATACGTTTGTATTGATGACGCAACTGAGCCCGCCAATATTGTTATTTTTGGAGCCGGGGGGGATCTCACAAAACGTAAATTAATTCCGGCGCTGATAAAAATGCTGGACTGTGGTTTGTTGCATCCACATAGCCGGATTATCGGTGTATTAAGAAGAGAGACAGAAAAAGATCAGTGGATAAATGAACTGCATCAGGGCGTGCGTGATTATGCACCGGATATTAAACTGGACGAAAAAAAATGGCAGACGTTTTCAAATCTACTCGATATGGTTAAGGGCGATCTGCAGGAAGAACAGACCTATATTGATTTAGGACAGGCATTACAGGAAATTAAAGGCAACACCCACGCCATGTTTTATTGTGCCATACCGCCACGCTGGTATAGCACTGTTGCTGCAGGTTTAAATAAACATGGCCTGGCCGATGAACAAAATGGCTTTCGGCGCATCGTCATTGAAAAGCCCTTTGGCATGAGCTTGCAAAGTGCGCAGCAGCTTAATCAGGAGTTGCAGCAGGTACTGGATGAATCGCAAATTTATCGCATTGATCACTATCTGGGAAAAGAGAGCGTACAGAATTTACTGGTCTATCGTTTTACCAATAGCATTTTAGAACCCTTGTGGAACCGCAATTTTATTGATCACATTCAAATCTCCGCCGCAGAATCTATCGGCATAGAATACCGTGCAAACTATTATGAAAAATCCGGCGCCCTGCGTGACATGATACAGAGTCACTTAATGCAGGTAATGACATTAGTAGCGATGGAACCGCCGGTTGAATTTACCGCCGATGCGGTGCGCGATGAAAAAATAAAAGTGCTGCGTGCGGTGCGCCCCTTTGATGTTGATGGCATTAATCAGCAGGCGGTTGCGGCACAATATGGCTCCGGCCATATCGGCGATGAAAAAGTTAAAGCTTATGTAGCAGAAGATAATGTGTCGCCGGATTCGGTCACCGAAACCTTTACCGGCGTGCGTTTTCATATTGATAACTGGCGCTGGCAGGGGGTGCCATTTGTTTTATGGACAGGTAAGCGATTGCCCCGGCGGGTGTCTGAAATAATGATTCGCTTTAAAACTCCGCCGTTTAATTTATTTGATACCCACGCCAATGCGCCAATGGCAAACTCGCTGGTGTTCCGGGTACATCCGGACGAAGGCATCGCCCTGCGCATGAATGCAAAAATGCCCGGCCTCACCACCGACACCCAACGCATGGTAATGCGCGCACCCTATGCAAAAAATGGCGAAGATGTTTCCGATGCCTATGAAGTTTTACTGCACGATGTGTTAACTGGCGATGCCACCCTGTTTTCACGCGCCGATGAAGTGGAAGAATCCTGGGCGATTATTGAACCCATATTAGATGCCTGGAAAGACAGAATTTCAGTTGATCGATACCGTTCCGGCACCTGGGAGGTGCCCGGTGTTGATAAATTATTTGAAGACTGTGTGGGTGGCTGGCATAAGCCGAGCTAAGCCGAGCTAAGTCAGGGGAAGTTAGCAATGCATCACTGGAATGTTTACCGCAGTTTTGATTTAGCTTCACAGGCGGCAGCTGATTTTCTTGCGCAATCGATACAACAAAGCATTCAAAAAAATGACAGTTGTCATGTGGTGTTACCCGGTGGCAATACACCGGCACAATGTTTAGCTTATTTAGCGGAAAAAAAATTAAGCTGGCAGAAAATTTTCTGGTACCTGGGGGATGAACGTTGCTACCCGGTAGATCATCCAGAGCGTAACGATGTGATGTTACAGAAAAACTTATGGTCACGTATTGACGCGACACAGGTGTATCCAATTCCAGCGGAACTGGGTGCAGAGCAGGGTGCTGAACAGTACCGAAAAATAATGGAAGTGATAGATGTGGATATTGCATTTCTGGGCCTGGGTGAAGACGGACATACCGCCAGTTTGTTTCCGCAGAATAAGGCATTGAAGGATATGCGTTCAGTGGTACCGGTGTATAATTCACCTAAAGCGCCAGCGGAACGAGTGTCATTAGGTGTAACGAAATTGAAACAGGCAACCAGTAAAATTGTGCTGGTGAGTGGTGCAGCAAAAGCAGAAATTATTGCACGTATTAAAAAAGCTGAGTCATTGCCGGTTAATATGCTGGGTGATATTAACTGGTTTATCGATGAAGCGGCGGCGGGGTAAAAATTTAATGTGGATATTTTTGTCGCATTGATAGAATCAAGCAAGGGAGTTTTTTTGTCAGGATTAAATTTTAAATTTAATAACAGGAGAACAGCGATGAATATGCAGCAGATTAGAACACGGGCAAAAGATTTTGGTATTAAAACTTCACACATGACTAAAGAAAAATTAATACAAAGTATTCAGTTATCAGAAGGGAATTTCAGTTGTTTTGCTTCGGCAGGTAATGGGGAGTGTGATCAGTTGCAGTGTTTGTGGCGTGAAGATTGTTTTGCGATGGCTAAAAAGCGGCGTAATTAATTTTGTTAAAATTTGAGTTATGTTTGTTGAGTATGATAGTTAAAAGAATAAAGAAAACGCGAATAACAGCTCTTGCGCATCCATGCGCCTGCTGAATTAGTGCATCCTTGCACGTCAACGCTAGAAAATTACCTGGCGTTAAGCGAAAAAAGTTCAAGTTAAACCCCCTCTCCCTTTGGGAGAGGGCTGGGGAGAGGGAAAGCTAAAAAGCTACCCCGCTGTTTTAACCCCCCTCATCCTAACCTTCTCCCGGAGGGAGAAGGGACAGTTACGGGTTCCCATGCAGGATCGTGGGAACCAGTGAAAGTTCGACTCTTTAAAAAATGTGCAGTTATTTTTCAATTAAGTTATATCAATAATTTCTGATTTTTTATTCGCGGCCATTAGCGCTTATTTGCGTTCATTCGCGGTTTCTTTTTCTTTTGACCTTATCCATCCTTAATAAACATACAACCCCAGTCGCTGTATTTTAAAAATACCAACATCAGCCAAATTACATTTTCTTCAAAACCTGACGATACAATTTCACATATTGTTCCGCACTAGTACGCCATGAAAAATCCTGGCTCATGGCATTGATCTGAATTTTTCGCCACAGCTGTTTTTGTTTATATAATTGCAACGCCAGATCAATCGTCTCAATCAGCGCAGTTTTAGAATGCGCTTCAAGCACAAAACCATTTGCCGTACCATTTTCAATATTATCTTCACTGGCATGAACAACGGTATCCGCCAGTCCGCCCACCCGGGTTACAATCGGTAGGGTGCCATAGTGTAAACTGTATAGTTGATTAAGCCCGCAGGGTTCAAAGGTGGACGGCATCAGGTAAATATCGCTGGCGGCTTCTATTTTATGGGCAAGGGCTTCGCTGTAACCAATAATCACTTTGATATGGTTCGGGTGTTTTTCTGAGTATTCGGCTAATTGCATTTCATAATGTAATTCGCCGGTGCCTAATATCACCAGTTGCAGATTTTTATTTAATAATTTCGGCAGACTTTGTAAAATAATATCCAGACCTTTCTGTTCTACCAGCCGACTGACCATGCCGATCATGGTGATGCTTTCATCAACAGGTAGTGATAATTCTTTCTGTAATTCTGTTTTATTAATGACTTTTTTATTTAAAGTTCGGCGGTTATATTTTTGTTTTATATGTGGGTCGGTTCCCGGGTTCCAGTATTTTTCATCAATGCCATTGAGGATGCCGCTGACATCTTTTTGTCGATGTTTGAGTAAACCATCCAGGCCATAGCCGTTTTCAGTTTGCAGTATTTCAGTGGCATAAGTGGGGCTGACTGTAGTGATTTTATCCGCATAAGCTAACCCGCCTTTTATAAAGGAAAGTTGATTATAAAATTCCAGGCCATTTATATGCCAGAGTTCAGCGGGCAAATGTAAATCATAAAATGTTTGCTGACTAAAGTTTCCCTGATAGGCCAGATTATGAATGGTAAAAATAGTTGCAGGGGGGGATGTATGTAAACTGAGCAGTGCGGGTACCAGCCCCGATTGCCAGTCATTGCAATGCACGATATCGGGCTGCCAGTTCAGTTGAAATTTATGCAGTGCAATATCTACCGCTGCGTGACAGAAAATAGCAAAACGTAATGCATTGTCATGCCAGACTTCACCGTGCGCATCGGTATAGGGGCCGCCGGGTCGATTAAACAGGGCAGGGCAATCTACCAGCCAGACTTTAAGTTGAGTGCCGGGCAGGCGGGTTTCGATAATGCTAACGCTTAAATTATAATATTGTGTTTGAGCAATGGTTTTGTGTTTACTGATTTTATTGAGCACTTCGGGATAGGCGGGTAATAATAAACGCACATCCTGAGACTGTTTTAATAATGCGGCGGGTAAACTGCCGGCGACATCCGCCAGCCCGCCGGTTTTTATTAAGGGAAAAACTTCGCTACTAATATATAAAATTTTATTCATTATACTTTTTATGATATTTTTTTCAGGACCAGACCCGCCAGTGGCGGCAGGGTTAAACTCAGTGATGCGGGGTGATTCATCCAGGCGGTTTTTTCAGCTTTAATGCCGGAGTTGCTGCCCGCATTACTGCCTGCATAAAATGTTGAATCGGAATTTAAGATGATTTCATAATTACCCGCTACAGGCACGCCAATGCGATAATTTTTTCGAATCACCGGGGTGAAATTTAAAATAATAATAATTGTTTCATCTTCACTTTTGCGTAAATAGGAGAGCACAGACTGATCAGTATCATGGCAGTCAATCCATTCAAAACCCATATTATCAAAATCATATTTATGCAGTGCATTATGCTGGCGGTATAAACTATTGAGATCCCCCACCAGTTTTTGAACGCCCTGATGAAGAGGGTATTGAAGCACATACCAGTCCAGCGTTTCGTCATGATTCCATTCATCACCCTGGGCAAATTCACAGCCCATAAACAGTAATTTTTTTCCCGGGTAGGTAAACATATAGGTGTATAACAGGCGCAGGTTGGCAAAGCGTTGCCACTCATCCCCGGGCATTTTATTTAGCATCGAGCTTTTTCCGTGTACCACTTCATCGTGGGAAAACGGCAGAATAAAATTTTCGCTGAACAGATACAGCAAACCAAAGGTGAGCTGGTCGTGGTGATAGTGTCGATGTACCGGATCATTTTGCATGTAGTTCAGGGTGTCGTGCATCCAGCCCATATTCCATTTCATGCTGAAACCCAGGCCGCCAATATTAGTGGGGCGGGTGACCTGTGGCCAGGCGGTGGATTCTTCCGCCATAATCATGGTGCCGGGAAAATGGCCGTGGGTTATTTCATTAAGCTCACGCAAAAATTCAATGGCTTCAATGTTTTCATTGCCGCCATGTTGATTGGGTAACCAGTCGCCGTCTTCGCGGGAATAATCCAGATATAACATCGAGGCCACCGCATCCACCCGCAAACCATCCAGGTGAAATTCTTCCAGCCAGAAAACCGCGCTGGATAATAAAAAGTTTTTAACTTCATTGCGACCGTAATTATAAATTAATGTGCCCCAGTCGCGGTGCTCGCCACGCCGTGGGTCTTCGTGTTCGTAAAGCGGGCTGCCATCATAATTGGCCAGGCCGTGCTCATCTTTTGGAAAGTGCGCGGGTACCCAGTCGAGTAATACGCCAATGTTATTCTGATGACAGTAATCGACAAAATAACGAAAATCCTCCGTTGTTCCAAAGCGGCGGGTGGGGGCGAAATAGCCGGTGGTTTGGTAACCCCATGAGGCATCCAGCGGGTGTTCGGTGATTGGCAGTAATTCAATGTGGGTGAAGCCGGTGGTTTTTATATAATCGACAAGTTGATGAGCCAGCTCGCGATAATTCAGAAAATTGCCTTGTTTGTCGCGTTGCCATGAACCCAGATGACATTCATAAATCGACAGGGGTTCATGTAGCCAGTCACTTTTGTTTCGACTGTTAAGCCAGTTTTTATCCTGCCAATGATAGTGACTCTGAGTTTGAATAACCGAAGCGGTGCGTGGACGTAATTCGAGTTGCTGCGCATAGGGGTCTGATTTTGAAACCACAGCTTCCGAGTCGCGATTTTTAATTTCAAATTTATACAGACTGTCGCTTGCTAATCCGGGGATAAACAGTTCCCACACCCCACTGCTGCCCAGTGAGCGCATCGGGTGGCAGCGCCCGTCCCAGTGATTAAAGTCGCCGGTAACACTGACGCGCATCGCATTGGGTGCCCAGGTTGCAAATAAAATGCCGTCGATGCCATCAATGGTTTTAGGGTGTGCGCCGAGAATATTATAAATATGTAAGTGCTTGCCCGCTGAAAATAAATTCAGGTCAAAATCATCAAGCTGGCGTTGGAAACTGTAGGGGTCGTAAAAACGACTTACATTATTATTTGTATCGGTGCGGGTCAGCAAATAATGCGGGTCTAATTGATCAAGTTGTTCGCGGCAAACAAAAAAATCGCTGTTATTTAAACGCTGTGCGGGAATGTTTTTTTTGCCGACGGTTAGTTGCTGAGTGTGGGGTAAATAGAACAGAATAAATTTCTGCTGATGAGTTGCCTGATTACCGAGCACACTAAAAGGGTCGTAATGACTACCATTGGCAAGCTTATCCAGATTGATCTGCTTAACCGCATTAATAATAATCTGGCCCGGATCCTTTACAGCTGTTTTTTTTAGAGTCATTAACTGAATTTTTCCATTTACGTTTGTCTATAATAGTATGTACCTGTTTATTAAATTTATATTCAGGTTTCAGTAAAAATATCACACATTGATTAATATCAACTACTATCAATAGTGGTGCAATTAACATGGTTTATGTAAGTAATATAATACAACGTATTCACAATTGTATGGGGGAATTTGTACCTGTTTTTAAAAGGTGAATAATCTTTAACAATAAATGAGAAGTAGCCGATAAGAATTCGAAAATGAGAACCTAAAAATGAGAATCCAAAAATGAGAATCCAGGAATGAAAACTCAGGAATCACCGCGTTTCATTAGTAACCTTACACGAAATACACTGGCACTGATTATGGCCGGGGGGCGTGGGTCCAGATTAAAGCACCTGACCGCCTGGCGAGCCAAACCCGCCGTTCCCTTTGGCGGTAAATTTCGTATTATCGATTTTCCACTTTCCAATTGCATTAATTCAGGGATACGCCGGATAGGGGTGCTAACCCAATATAAATCCCATTCACTGAATTTACATATACAGCGTGGCTGGGGACATTTGCGTGGGGACTTTGGTGAATTTGTAGAATTGCTACCCGCGCAGCAAAGAATTGAGGCATCGTGGTATTCCGGTACCGCGGATTCGATTTATCAGAATCTGGATATTATTCGAAGCCATTCACCGGATCATGTGATTATTCTTGCCGGTGATCATATCTACAAAATGGATTACGGCGCAATGCTGGCCAAGCATGTGGAAAGAGATGCGGATATTTCCGTGGGCTGTATTGAGATGTCCATCGAACAGGCATCGGCTTTTGGTGTGATGGGTGCAGATGATAATTTGCGTATTCATAGCTTTGATGAAAAACCCGAGCATCCCGAAGCTATACCCGACAGGCCGGATGAAGCCCTGTGCTCTATGGGAATCTATATCTTTAATACAGATTTATTATTTGAGCTATTAATTCGTGATGCGGATACCCGTGGTTCAAGCCACGATTTTGGTCACGATATTATTCCCTATGCAATCAGTAAATACCGGGTGTTTGCCTATCCGTTTACTGATGCGAATAGTGGCATTCAATCCTACTGGCGGGATGTGGGAACGCTGGACTCATTCTGGGAAGCTAATCTGGAATTAATTGGTGTCACCCCCGAGTTAAATTTATACGATGATCACTGGCCCATCTGGACTAATCAGGAGCAGTTGCCGCCAGCCAAATTTATTTTTGATGATGATGACCGGCGAGGCATGGCGGTTGATTCAATGGTCTCCGGTGGCTGTATTATTTCCGGGGCCCATGTGCGCCATTCACTGCTGTTTTCAGATGTTAGTGTGGGCAGCTATAGCAAAATTGATTCTTCGGTTGTTTTGCCGAATGTAACCATCGGTGAAAACTGCCGGATATTCTGCGCGGTTATCGACAAGGGCTGCAACATACCCGATGGCATGATAATTGGAAAAAATAGAGAAGACGATGAAAAGCGATTTTATGTGTCACCTCAGGGCGTGGTGCTGGTAACACCGGATATGTTAGGGCAAACCATCCATCATGTCAGATGATACAGGTGATCAAGCCAGATTAAATGTGGTGCTTTACTGGCATATGCATCAGCCGGAATATCGCGACCTGCGTAACGGCGAATATCACTTACCCTGGACCTACCTGCACACCATAAAAGATTATGTGGATATGGCAGCGCATCTTGAAAATAATCGAGATGCCCGTGCGGTGGTGAATTTTGCACCGGTATTACTCGAACAGATAGATGATTATGCGCAGCAACTCGATGCCTATCTGAATCAGGGGCAGGCACTGCGTGACCCTCTGTTAGCGGCACTGGCCGATCCGGTGTTATTGCTGGATGATGAAACGCGCAAGCACATTATAAAAACCTGTTCACGGGCGAATGAGCAAAGACTGATTGAACGTTTTCCAGCATTTAAAATGCTGGTGGATATGGGGGCAGAGGCTTTAGAAGATAAACAGAAACTGGCCTATTATTCAGAGCAGTTTTTTATTGATTTACTGGTCTGGTATCACCTGGCGTGGACTGCGGAAACAGTGCGTCGAAATGATCCGCGCATAAAATTTTTAATGCAAAAGGCCAGTGGTTTTACCTTGCATGACCGGCATACATTAATTGAATTATTTAATGAATTAATGGGTGGTGTTATTGAGCGTTACAGAAAACTCGCTGAGGCCGGCAGAATAGAACTGTCGGTTACACCTTATGCGCATCCGATTGTGCCATTGTTAATCGATTTAAAATCCGCTGCTCAGGCAATGCCCGATGTAAAACTTCCCCATGCAGAATATTATCCCGATGGTTATGAGCGTTGCCGCTGGCATATGCAAAAAGGTATCGAGGTGTTTCATCATTACTTTGGTTTTTATCCCAACGGTTGCTGGCCATCGGAAGGGGCGATTAGTGAACAAACCATTGAGTTAATTTCTGCCACCGGAATTAAATGGCTGGCCAGTGGCGAAACTGTTATTTGTAATTCACTAAAAAAATCAGAATTGAGTGCGACGGATTCTATTCATCAGGCCTATCAGTTTAATAATACTCAGAGCAGCTGTTTTTTCAGAGATGATGGTTTATCCGACTTAATCGGTTTTCAATATTCAGACTGGCATGCGGATGATGCGGTGGCCAATATGGTGAACCACCTTGAAACCATAGCCGAACAAAATGCTGACAAACCCGAGGCCATTGTGTCGATTATTTTAGACGGGGAAAATGCCTGGGAATATTACCCGGAAAATGGCTTTTATTTTATCAGTGCACTGTATGAAAAACTCAGTCAGCATAAACAGATTAAACTTACAACCTATAGTGAATATTTACAAGAACATAATGAGAAGCAACAGTTAAATCATATTGTTGCCGGCAGCTGGGTGTACGGAACCTTTTCAACCTGGATTGGCGAAAAAGATAAAAACCGTGCCTGGGATATGCTGGTTGATGCCAAGCAGGTTTATGACCGAGTAATGCAAAATAATGATTTTTCGGTAGACGAACTCCAACGTCTTGAAATGCAAATGGCAACCTGTGAAAGCTCAGACTGGTTCTGGTGGTTTGGCGAATACAATTCAGCAGAATCGGTGAGTGCATTTGATGAGCAGTTTCGTTTACATTTAAGTAATTTATATCAGTTATTAAAAGTTAATCCGCCGGATTATTTAAGTAAAGCGTTTTCGTTTGGCTCCGGTAATCCGGCGATGGGTGGCGCAATGTTACCCGGCCAGCATAATTAACGCATGAACGCGCAAACGACACTGCATCGCTTTAATCAACAGCGACGTGCCGGTGTGTTACTGCACCCCAGTTCTTTTCCCGGTGATTATGCAAACGGTGACATCGGTCATCAGGCTTACCGGTTTATTGAATTTCTCAGTCAGCATGGTTTTAAAGTCTGGCAAATGTTACCGCTGGGGCCGACCCATGAAGATAAATCACCGTATCAGTGTTTATCCTCCCATGCCGGAAATCCCCTGTTAATTAGTCTGGACTGGTTGCGCGATAAAAACTGGCTGGATGAAGAGCAGATAACATTAAATAAAACGGATTCAAATTACCGTTCAGTTTGTTTACAACAATCCGCACACTATTTTTATGCAATAAATAATCGTGACTGGCTGGCTAATCTCGATCAATTTAAAAAAGATAATGCCTACTGGTTAAATGACTACGCGCTATTTATGGCGCTCAAAGCACATAATAAAAATAAACCCTGGTATGAATGGCCGGACGAAGAATGCAGAAAAAATGATTTGCATATTTCTACAATGTATTCGCAACTGGAGCCGGTTATTCAGCAAACGGTTTTCGAGCAATTTATTTTTTTTACTCAATGGCATGAAATTCGAGATTATGCAAAACACCACGGAGTTGAACTGTTTGGCGATATGCCTATTTTTGTCGCCCGCGACAGTGCGGATGTGTGGGCGGAAAAAGATAATTTTTTAATGGATGCAGATGGCAGTATGGAATTTATTGCCGGGGTGCCGCCGGATGCTTTTTCAGAAACCGGCCAGCGCTGGGGCAACCCGTTATATAATTGGGAGCACATGCAGAAAAATAAATTTAGCTGGTGGAAAAATCGCTTTCGTACCCAGTTAAAATTATTTGATATGCTGCGCATCGATCATTTTCGCGGGCTGCAGGCAAGCTGGCATATTCCGCAGGCGGATGAAACCGCAATTAACGGACACTGGGTTGAAGTTCCGGGTCGGGAAATGTTAGCCGAGTTATTTTTATCATTTGATCATTTGCCGTTAGTTGCCGAAGATTTAGGGGTGATTACCGATGAGGTGATTGCGCTTAAACAGTTTTTTAATTTGCCGGGAATGAAGGTGTTGCAATTCGCCTTTGATGGCAATAATAAAAATCCGCACTTGCCTCACTGCCACGATAAAAACGATATAATTTATACCGGCACCCACGATAATGATACCAGCGTCGGCTGGCTGGCAGATGAAAATAATTACAATAAAAGCTATTTTGAAAGCTATATTAATTTACAAACTGAATCAAAAGAGCAGGCGGTAATGTCATTGCTGCGCACAGCCATGTCATCGGTTTCTTTTTTATGTGTGTTGCCAATGCAGGATTTATTATTGCTGGATTCATCTGCGCGCATGAACGTGCCGGGCACGCTGGGAGAAAACTGGAGCTGGCGTTTTAACTGGCAGCAACTACGACCGGATGTGCTGGAAAAAATTTCACAATATTTGAATTTGTATCAAAGGTAATACCATGTCTGAAAAAAAATCATTGTGTAAAGTAAAGTTACCCGCCATGGAAAAATTGCCGGTTGATAGTGAAACCCTGGCGACGGATTTCGAGCATTATTTAACCCGCCATTTAGGGCGCTTTGTCGGCTGTCATCCGTTTTATTTATTTGAGGCTATGTCATTTACAATTCGTGACCGGATTATGCGAAAGTGGCGTAACACCTGGAAACAGCACGAACAGAAAGGTGTGAGAAAAGCCTATTATATGTCGCTGGAATTTCTAATCGGACGCTCACTGGGAAATCATATTCTTAATATAGGTATTGAAAAAGAATTAAAAGCAGCGATGAATAAATTTGCCATTGAAATGGAAGAGGTGGTAACCGAAGAACAGGATGCGGGGCTGGGTAACGGCGGCCTTGGAAGACTCGCGGCATGTTTTATGGATAGCTGCGCAACGTTAAATTTACCTGTAGTCGGTTACGGCATTCGTTATGAATACGGTATGTTCCGGCAAAAATTAAAAGATGGTTATCAAATAGAAGAACCGGATCACTGGCTAAGAAATGGTAACCCGTGGGAACTGGAACGCCCCGAGTTTACCCAGCAGATAAAATTCGGCGGGCATGTTGAAATGCAAACCGACGACAATGGTCAAACCCATTATGTGTGGCTGGACACTAACGATGTGCTGGCCATTCCATACGATGTTCCCATCTCCGGTTATAAAAATGAAACCGTCAATACGCTGCGATTATGGAGCGCCAGCGCAACAAATATTTTTAACCTCGATGATTTTAATGCGGGCAGTTATTCGGAAGCGGTAGAGAGTAAAAACGATGCGGAACATATCAGCATGGTGCTGTACCCGAATGACAGCAGTGAAAACGGCAAGGAGTTACGTTTAAAGCAACAGTATTTTTTAGCCTCTGCCAGTTTGCAGGATGTGATTCGCATGTGGTCGATGAATGAAGGTGATGACTTTACTGAATTTGCAAAGCAGAATGTTTTTCAGATGAATGATACCCATCCGACAATTGCAGTTGCCGAATTAATGCGTTTGTTAATCGATGAAAAAAATATGAAGTGGAGTGAGGCATGGGATATTACTTCTCATTGCATGGCCTATACCAATCATACTTTATTACCTGAGGCATTAGAAAAATGGTCGGTGCCATTGTTCGAAAAATTACTGCCCCGCCTGTTACAAATTATTTATGAAATCAATGCGCGTTTTCTGCGTCAGGTTTCACAGAAGTGGCCGGGTGACAGTGCAAGACAAATGAGAATGTCGATTATAGAAGAGGGTGAGGTTAAGTATGTGCGCATGGCCTATCTGGCAATTGTCGGCAGCTTTTCAGTTAATGGCGTAGCGGCGCTGCATTCACAATTATTAATCGACGGATTGTTTAAAGATTTTTATGAACTGTGGCCGGAAAAATTTAATAATAAAACCAATGGCGTAACGCCACGGCGTTGGGTTGCACATGCTAATCCGTTAATGACAGAGCTCATCAGCGAAAAAATCGGAGATGCGTGGATTAATAATCTTGAAAATATTAATCAGTTAAAAGACTATGCGGATGATGCGGCTTTCGCCGAAAAGTGGCAGCAGGTAAAAACACAAAACAAACGTAAACTCGCACAGATGGTTAAATCGCAATGTGGAGTTGAGTTTAATGTGAGTTCTTTATTTGATGTGCAGGTTAAAAGAATACACGAATATAAACGCCAGTTTTTAAATGTGTTGCACGTGATTCATTTATATAATCGCATTAAACAAAATGATACAGATAACTGGACTAATCGTTGCGTGCTGATTGGTGGCAAAGCGGCCCCCGGATATTTTTTAGCGAAATCGATTATTAAACTGATTAATAATGTGGCGGATGTAATTAATAATGATCCGGATGTCGGCGATAAATTAAAGCTCGCCTTTATTCCAAATTACGGCGTGTCTAAAATGGAAGTGATCTGCCCCGCAACCGATTTATCGGAACAGATTTCAACCGCTGGAAAAGAAGCCTCGGGCACGGGCAATATGAAATTTATGATGAATGGGGCAATCACGATTGGTACTTATGATGGTGCGAATATCGAAATACTGGATGCGGTGGGTGAAGAAAATTTTTATCTGTTTGGCATGAAAGCCAATGAAGTGGAAGCACGTAAAAGTCATTATCAACCGGCAGTCATTGTTGAGCACGATGCAGATTTAAAAAAGGTGATGCACTTATTAGCGTGCGGACATTTTAATTCGTTTGAAGCCGGAATTTTTGATGAGATTATCAGCTCATTATTAAACCCCCATGACCCCTGGCTGACGCTGGCCGATTTTAGAAGTTATGTGGATACGCAGGAGCAGGTATCGACTGCATATCGGGATCGTAGTAAATGGCTGCGCATGAGTATTATGAATAGCGCGAGCAGCGGTTTCTTTTCTACCGACAGAACCATGCAGGAATATAATCGGGATATCTGGAAGCTGCAGCGTTTTTAATACGCTGTCCCTTAACCCCCTCTCCCTTCGGGAGAGGGCTGGGGAGAGGGTAAACGAGTGAAAATCTTTTAATCTTTTATATGTAGTGGCTTATATCAGATCTGACATATCTAATAACAGATTTTGACCTAATCCTACAGTAGCTATGCTTTACGGGAACTTGAATTCTGTGGTTTCGCCTTGTTGGCGACTCACTTTTTTGTCTACAGCAACAATAAAGTAAGCAAA
>Ga0316205_10000283_pt1 | contig 106678 bp, 92 predicted proteins | sample 3monthpyrite_MG_FD_204941 | JGI IMG/M metagenome (GOLD analysis project Ga0316205, IMG submission 204941) | Microbial mat bacterial communities from mineral coupon in-situ incubated in ocean water Damariscotta River, Maine, United States -... | ecosystem: Environmental > Aquatic > Marine >... | reverse complement strand
CCAAATCATGATAAAACCACCAGAAAAAGCCACAAAAATACCTGAAAACACCATAAGTGATGGTAAAATATGTTTAAACTGAAAATACAATATCAATAAGATTACTATTAATGATATAGGCACAACAATTAAGAGTCTTTTTGAGGCTCTTATTTGATTTTCGTAATTTCCAGTAAAACGATAAGTTACTCCAGCTGGTAATATAAATTCACCTGAGGCAATTTTATCTTTAATTAATTTTTGAGCATCTTCAACAACATTAGTTTCGGCATTTCCTTCATTCATATCAAAAATAACATAGCCAGTTAAAAAAGTGTCTTCACTCTTTATAACTTGTGGTCCTCTTACATATTCTATGGAAGCTAATTCACCTAATTCTACTTGAACACCTGTTGGAGTTGGAATTAAAATCTTTTTAATATCCTCTGGATTATCTCTAAACTCTCTAGCATATCTTACACGAACAGGAAAACGTTCTCTACCTTCAACAGTTGTTGTTAGTTGTTTTCCACCAATTGCTACAGACATTTGCATTTGCATATCCTTTATGGTTAACCCATATCGAGACATCGCTTGTCTGTTTAATCTAATTTCTAAATAAGGCTTTCCAACAACTCTATCAGCAAAAACTGTAGATGGGTTTATACTTGGAACTTCTTTTAATAAACTTTCCAATTCAAAACCTACTTTTTCAATAGATTCTAAAGTTGGTCCAAATACTTTTATTCCCATTGGCGCACGCATCCCAGTTGCTAACATAATTAAACGTGTTTGAATGGGTTGCAATTTGGGTGCTGAGGTTAACCCTGGAAATTTGGCATGTTTAACAATTTCTTTCCAAATATCATCTGGTTTTTTAATCTTCTCTCGCCATTGTCTAAAATTCTCTCCATCTTCATCTAAAATAAGCTCTTCTTCAGTTATTTTACGAAATTCATCTTTACCATATTTATAATTAGTTCCATCTTTTAAAACAAAAGCATTATTTTTATTAACTTTAAACCGCTCTCTGTGCCCATCTTCATCTAAAATATATTCTGGAATATAATTGATGGTATTTTCATACATGGATGTTGGCGCAGGATCTAAGGCTGAATTTACACGCCCCCATTTACCTACAGCAGATGCAATTTCTGGTATGGTTATTAAATGTTTATCTACACTAGCAATAACCTCCATGTTTTCGGTAATACCAGAGTGTGGCATAGTGGTTGGCATTAACAGAAAAGAACCTTCGTTTAATGCAGGCATAAATTCTTTACCAATACCAGGAAACGTTTTGTCTAAACTAGCCCAAGCACTATTATTTTTAACAAAATTGGGCATAAAACCAAAGGTTTTACTAAAACCTAACCAAAGGGTTATTCCAAAAAAGACAACTAAGATTGGAACACTTAAAAATTTCCATTTGTTATCTAAACACCACGCTAGAATTCTTGTATAGAAATGTACAATTGTCATTAACACTCCTAGTACTGTCCCAATAATAATAATAACAAAAATAAAGTTAACAAATGTAGAATTTGAAGCTCCTAAAGGCATCCATTCTATTGTTAAAAAATAAACAACAATAAGTGTTGTAATTATAATGTTAATAATATTCGCTATTTTTTCTGAATACGGCAGTTTAATTTTATTATTAAACAGGCTTCTTGGTGCTACTTTTGTTAGTAAATTGTTAACTCCAAAAGCAATAAGAGCGATGGCAATAATACTTCCGTATGCTATTGTAAATACAAGCCCAAAACCAATTAATAAAGCATTAAATACTCTACTGGTTTTCTTTTTATCAAATCGAATAGAAAATAGTACTTGAGCAATAGCTGGAATAAACATAATACCAATAAATAATGAAGACACTAAAGCAAAAGTTTTCGTCCAAGCTAATGGTCTAAATAATTTTCCTTCAGATGCTTGCATCGCAAAAACTGGTAAGAAACTTACAATGGTAGTTGCTAAAGCCGTCATTATTGCAGAAGCAACCTCTACAGTTGCAACATATATAACTTGCACAAGCTGTTTTCCTCTTATTCCTTCATTTTCTGGCATTTCTAAATGCCTAACAATATTCTCTGTAAAGACAATTCCTACATCAACCATAACCCCAATAGCAATAGCAATACCTGATAATGCTACAATGTTTGCATCGACATTAAAATATTTCATTAAAATAAAAGTCATTAATACACCAACGGGTAGTAATGTGGATATTAATACGGAAGCTCTTAGATTAAGAACCAAAACAATTACCACCAAAATACTAATCAATATTTCATGTGATAACGAAGATTCTAAGGTTCCTAGAGTTTCTTGTATTAATCCAGAACGATCATAAAAAGGTACAATCGTAATTTTAGAAACTGTACCATCGGCTAATACTTTAGATGGCAAACCTGGTGCTACTTCTTTTATTTTATCTTTTAATGATTTAATTACAGCTTGAGGGTTTGCGCCATATCTTGCAACAACAACACCTCCAACAGCTTCTACTCCACTTTTGTCTAAACCACCTCTACGTGTTGCTGGACCAAACTGAATTTTAGCTACATCCTTTAAACGAATAGGCACATTTTCTTTAACTGCAACAACACTTTCTTCTAAGTCGGTTAAATTTTTAATATACCCTAATCCTCTGACTAAATATTCTACTTTGTTAAATTCTAAAGTACGCGCACCAATATCAAGGTTACTGTTTTTAACAGCATTCATAATCATCATAACATCTACATTATTGGCTTTCATGGCATCAGGATCTATTTCGATTTGATACTCTTTTAAAAAGCCACCAATAGAAGCCACTTCAGAAACACCACTTGTAGCGGTAAGGTAATAACGTACATAAAAATCTTGAATGGTTCTAAGTTCCTGTGGATCCCAACCTCCAGTTGGTTTTCCCGTTTTTGTATCTCTACCTTCTAAAGTGTACCAATAAACTTGCCCTAATGCAGTAGCATCAGGTCCAAGAGCTGGTTTTACTTCGTTTGGAACCGTACCTGGAGGTAATGAATTTAATTTTTCTAGAATACGTGTTCTACTCCAATAAAAATCTACATCTTCATTAAAAATGATGTAAATACTTGAGAGCCCAAAAATAGAATTACTTCGTATAGTTTTAACTCCAGGAATCCCTAATAATGCGGTAGTTAATGGGTAGGTGATTTGGTCCTCAATATCTTGAGGTGATTGTCCCATCCATTCGGTAAAAACGATTTGTTGGTTTTCACCAATATCAGGAATGGCATCTACAGGAACAGGGCTTCTCTCTATTAATGAGGTTTCCCAATTAAAAGGAGCTGTTACTAAACCTCCTACAATGAAGGTAGCGAGCAATAGAAATGTTATTAACTTGTTTTCAAGAAAATAACGGATAGTTTTATTTAACATAAATTTTATTAATTAAACAATTAAACATTGGTATTAAGAAAATACCGTGTACAAGAATTTATCCTAATGAGAAATAACCCATTGGATAATATAATTAATGTTTAAAAATCAAATTAAATACGTCTCGCCAAGCTTGTAGAGTTTCTTGAGGACTAAAGGCGGTGGAAATTCTGAAAAAGAAGGTGTTTTATATTCTAATTTTTCAAAAAGGCTTAAATAACTATTTACAAACGATACAATAAAAATTTGTTGATCAAATGTAAAGTTATCAAATAAAACATTTAGTTCATTCTGCCCAAATACTGTGATTTTTTGATTATGACAACAACCTTGTTCCCTAATGCTCTCTTTTGTTGAGCTAGTTTGTAGCATATCCATACCACAACTATCAGCAGAACTTAACATTGATGAATTTACTAAAATATCACCACAGTAATGTTCATCAATAGTAAATGACATTGTAGAAAATAAGACTACAAAAATCATTAAAAAAGATACTATTTTATGAATTACTTGTTTCATTAGTGATGCAAAGGTAGAAAAAAATTAATACAAATAATTTTTGATTAACAAAATTTTATGAAATATTTACTTTTGTAAATATCAGAAACAGTTCTTTCATCAATTATAGCAAGAAAAAAGTTCTATCAATTGGTTATAATCAATTAAGTTAATTCTATCAAAAAAACAGAGTTTTTGTCGCTTTTTTCTTTAAATTTAGCTAAATTTAATACGTATCTTTTATCCAATTATAAGGTTTTCGTTTAATCCACATTCCGCGTGTAAAATCTGGAAAATCCTGCGGCTCTCCGTTGTTTTCTATGGATGCTTCAGAAAGTGGCGTAATTGCGCTCCAAGCGGCAGCATCATAAGCATCTAAAGGCGGAGCAATATTTTGCTTAGCAGATTCTACAAAAGCGTTAATTACAAAAAAATCCATTCCGCCATGACCAGCGCCTTGTGCGTGTTCTCCAAATTTTTTCCAAAGAGGATGATCGTATTTTTTTACCCATTCTTTAGACGCGTCCCAACGATGTGGTTCTGATTTCCCTTCAATATACATTCTATCTCCGTCTTTTTCCCAGAGTCCTTCTGTACCTTGAACTCTAAATCCTAAAGAATACGGTCTTGGCGAATTACAATCGTGTGTCACAATAATCGTTTCTCCGTTTGCAGTATCTATGGTTGATGTAATAATGTCTCCTTGCTTCCATTTTAATTTTGCGTTTGGATGCTCTTTTCCTCCATTATCAACAATATATTTATGCAATCCTCTTGCTTTAGTTGCATGAGATGTTAACGACATAAATCGGTTTCCTCTGTTTACATTACACATTGTTGCTATTGGTCCAACGCCGTGTGTTGGATATACATCTGCATTTCTTAATAATGAATGTTGCGTTCTCCAAGCAGATTCAGAAATTCCTTTTTCTCCAAACTCTACTCCTTTTCCATAGGCAGATTTTCCGTCGTTAAATTTTACAAAACGCAAATCGTGTTGATAACCACATCTAAAGTGCAATAATTCTCCAAACACATTTTGTTTGACCATGTTTAAAACTGCCAACACATCTCTACGATAATTTACATTTTCAAGAATCATCATATGTATTCCAGTTTCCTCATGCGTATTAACCAAATCCCAACATTCTTCCATTGTATTTGCGGCAGAAACTTCTAAACCAGCATAAACACCAGCCAACATTGCATCTTTTGCCATGCGTGTATGCCACAACCAAGGTGTTGCAATAATTACTGCATCTACTTCTCCTAACTCTAACAAGTTTCTATAATCTAAACTATTCTTACCAAAAATTTTAGGCTTCTTTTCTCCTGCTTTTTCAATGGTATGTAAAGCAATTTTTATTCTTCTTGGGTCAATATCACAAATTGCAGTTACTAAAACATCATCTCTAAGCAAAACATTGTTTAAATGATTGGTTCCTCTTAATCCAACACCAATTAAACCTACTTTTAGTTTTTTGCCTTTAAATGAATTATTTGCTCCGAAAGATAAACTTGGAGACATTGCTATTCCTGTACCAATAATGGCTGATTTTTTTATAAAGTCTCTTCTAGAACTCATGTTATTTTAATTGGTTAATAGTTGTGTGTGTGTTTTTCTAAGTCTTCCAAATTTAGAAATATTATTTTAGGTTTAAAGTAACTGAGCATAACTTTTTTATATATTTGATTTTTCTAAAAAAAATTAAATGGACGAATTTCTTTTATATGTAAAAATGGGACTCTATCATGTATTAGATTTTGCTGCCTACGATCATATTCTTTTTCTAATTGCGTTGGCTGTAATTTTTTCTTTCCATCAACTAAAAAAAGTATTGTGGCTAATTACATTGTTTACAATTGGTCATACTTTAACTTTAGCATTATCTGCTTATGGTGTTTTAAAAGTAGATGTAAAAGTTGTAGAGTTTTTAATTCCTGTAACCATTTTTATTACAAGTTTGGTAAACATTTTTAATTTAGGAAAAACCTCTTTAAAGAAAGATAATATCAATTTAATGTTTGCCTTATTTTTTGGTTTAATTCATGGTTTAGGTTTTTCTAATTATTTTAGAATGATGATTGGGCGAGAAGAAGACAAATTAATGCCGTTAATAGAATTTGCGTTAGGCATCGAAATATCGCAAGTGATTATTGTTTTAGGAATATTAATTCTTGGCTCTTTAGTACAGTCCTTTTTTAAAGTCACCAAAAGAGATTGGATTTTAGTCACCTCATCTATTGTAATTGGTTTTGTAATACCAATGATGATAGAACGGGTTTTTTGGTAAAAAATTAACGCATCAATACTAGAAAAGAAACTACTTTTGCTTCATGGATAAAAAGCAACATAAATACGATACTGCTTATATAAAAATGGCTCAAGAATGGGCAAAACTTTCGCATTGCGAACGCAAACAAGTTGGTGCTTTAATTGTAAAAGATAGAATGATTATTTCTGACGGATTTAACGGCACACCAACAGGTTTTGAAAACTTTTGTGAAGACGAAGAAAATTATACCAAATGGTACGTGTTGCATGCAGAAGCAAACGCCATATTGAAAGTAGCATCTTCTACACAATCGTGTAAAGGAGCAACGTTATATATTACATTATCACCCTGTAAAGAATGTAGTAAATTAATACATCAGGCAGGAATAAAAAGAGTTGTGTATGCAAATGCATATAAAGATAATACAGGGTTGCAATTCTTAAAAAAAGCAGGTGTAGAACTAACGCATTTAACAAATGAAAGATAAAAATTATTTACCACTCTATTTTGCTTTTACAATTGTTTTTGGCGTTTTAATAGGTGCTTTTTTTAATGGAAATAATTCCTCAAATACCTTATTTGCAAAAAAATCGTCTAACGAAATCAAAATAAAACGCTTAATAAATTATATCCAAAGAGATTATGTAGATAGCGTAGATACAGAAGATTTATTAGACGGAGCAATTACGCAAATTCTAGGGAAATTAGATCCACATTCTGTGTATATTCCAAAAGAAAATATGCAGTCTTTTACAGAAAATATGCAAGGGAATTTTGTTGGAATTGGCGTGCAATTTAGAATGATAAAAGATTCTATTACTGTAATTCAGCCTATAAAAGGCGGACCAAGTATTAAAGCCGGAATTAAAGCCGGAGATAGAATTTTGTTAGCTAATTCAGATACACTTTATGGCAAAAAATTATCTAGCAATACAATTCCAAAGTTTTTAAAAGGCAAATCAAACACAACTATAGATTTACAAGTATATAGAAAATCTAACGATTCTTTGTTTACAATTTCTCTAAAAAGAGGGAAAGTAGCTATTAAAAGTGTGGATGTTTCTTATATGATTAATGATACTATTGGTTATATTAAATTAGAACGTTTTGCAAGAACATCGTACAAAGAGTTTAAAGCAGCTTTAACAAAACTTCAAGAAAAAGGAATGACAGATTTAGTGTTAGACCTTAGAGGAAATGGTGGTGGATATGTAGATATTGCAACTAAAATTGTTGACGAATTTTTAGAAGATGGTAAACTAATTGTTTTTACAAAAGACAATAAAGGAACTGTTGATAAATGGCATGCAACAAATCGTGGTGCTTTTGAAGACGGTGGTTTGTATGTTTTAATGGATCAAAATTCTGCTTCAGCTTCAGAAATTGTTGCTGGCGCACTACAAGATAATGATCGCGGAACAACTATTGGAAGACGTACTTTTGGTAAAGGTTTGGTACAAGAAGAATTAGATTTAGGCGATGGTTCTGCAGTGCGTTTAACCATTGCACGCTATTTTACACCAACAGGAAGATCTATTCAAAAACCCTACGAAAAAGGTAAAAAAAGAAATTATTCTAGAGATTTAAATAACAGAATTGAAAACGGAGAACTACTTAATAAAGACAGTATAAAGGTGGTAGATTCTTTACAATTTATAACACCAAAAGGAAAAATTGTTTATGGCGGCGGCGGAATTGTACCAGACGTTTTTGTTGCGGTTGATACAACATCTTATTTAAATACTTTTTACTTTAATACCATTCAAAATTTTGCTTTTGATTTGGTGGATGCAAACAGAAAAGAATTATCAAAAAACAGTTTAAATAGTTTTATTAAAAACTATGACATTAACAAACCCTATGATGCTTATCTAGAAAGCATTAATACAACACTAAAAGATTCTAAAAAACGTTACGAAAAACGATTTAAACCATCAAAGAAGGTAGAAAAAACGATAAAAGACTATTTAAAAGCTACAATTGCAAGTCAAATTTATGGTGACGATGGTTTTTACAGAGTCATACAATCTGACGATAAAATGCTGCAAAAAGTTTTAGAATTGGAAACTAATAATTAATGCCCTTTCTTTGTGGTAATGAATATACCAGAAAATAAAAAAATTTACTTTGCTTCTGATCAACATTTAGGTGCTCCAACTGCAGAAGCTAGTTTTTTAAGAGAACAAAAATTTGTTGCTTGGCTAAATGAAATTAAAGAAGACGCTGCTGCTATTTTTTTATTGGGCGATTTATTTGATTTTTGGTTCGAATATAAAACAGTTGTTCCTAAAGGATTTGTAAGGGTTTTAGGGAAACTAGCAGAAATAAAAGATAGCGGAATTCCGATTTATTTTTTTGTAGGAAATCATGATTTATGGATGAAAGATTACTTCGAAAAAGAGCTCAACATTCCTGTTTATCACAAACCACAAGAATTTACGTTTAACACCACTACTTTATTAATTGGTCATGGAGATGGTTTAGGCCCAGGAGATAAAGGGTACAAACGCATGAAAAAAATCTTTACATTCCCGTTATTTCAATGGTTATTTAAATGGTTGCATCCAGATGTAGGAATGCGATTAGGACAATACATGTCGGTTAAAAACAAACTGATTTCTGGTGATGAAGATGCTGTTTTTTTAGGAGAAGAAAACGAATGGTTGGCACAATATTGCAAACGTAAATTAGAAACCAAACACTACGATTATTTTGTCTTTGGTCACAGACATTTACCTTTAGACATAAAGTTAAAAGATAATAGTACCTACATTAATCTTGGCGATTGGATTGGTCATTTTACCTATGGTGTTTTTGAAAACAACAAGCTCGCTCTAAAGAGTTACAAATAACTGCCAATTTATATTTTTTACAAGATTTTACCTACAGAATAACTAAACGTAGCTTTTTAAAGTATTATAATCAGAAAAAACAACATTAAAGTTTCTAATAAATTAAAAATATTATAAAATTAGATAACCTTTAAAGCAATGACGAAAAATTAATTATTTCTTCACCTTAAAAATCAACACGTTCTGAGAAGCTTCAATCTCTTTTTGGTTTAGTTTCATTTTCACAAACTCACCATCAACATATTTTTGAGCTTGGTCTTTATAATGGTTGCTGAATACATTTCCAGATTGTCCGGTTGGTAAAATTCCTAAACCATTTTCTACGTCAGAAAAATCTACAATTCTTCGTGTAGATGGTCCTGCAGTAATTTTATAGATTCCAGTGCTATCTAAATTAAAAATCTGATTGTTAATCACTTCATTTCCACCTCTAGTTTTAAACGGCCCAACATTAAAGTATTTTCTCAGTGCAGCAACTTTTCCCAACGCATGTGGATATTCCACAGAAATAACTCGGTCCCAAGTCCAATCTTGTACATTTTCTCCCAATTGATTTCCTAAAAATGCAATAGCTTTTTTATACGAACTGGTAATAATGTCTGTTCTAGTTTCTTTTTTATTTTCTGTTTTAATATTGTCCCACCAAACAGATTCTTCTCTAACAATTTGCTCTACAAATGCTTTATCTTGATACGGTGTGTTTATAAATTGATTGAAACTTTTACCCATTTCATCTTGATATGTTGCAACCAAAACCTCATAAATAAATCGATTGTAAATTGTTGGTGCAATTTCTTTTTTTCCGTAAAAACCATTCCATTTTTTTAAATACTCTAAACTCAATTTTTCACTTGGCGTTAAGCTACTTTTATCAATTCCAGTTGCTAAAGTTGTAATATTTAATGCTACTGTTGCAGAAGTAACATCATATAGCATTTTGGCAACATCTTCTTTTGTAAAATCGTTTTTATCTTTCAATAAACTCACTATTCTTTTCGCTCTATCTTCTGGTAAATAATAACCTGGATATAAACCTCCTTTTATTGAATCTGGTTGATTATTTGCAGAATACACATAATTAATACTTGGGTTTATCGCTTGAGGATTTTCCTCAAAATCAAAATATTCTAAGATTTCATCTTTTCCAGAAGCGCCATCTAAAACTGTTTTTGTATTGATTCCTTCTCTATAACTATATAATTTCCCAGATGCAAACCAAGCGATGTTATTTTTAGCATCTCCATACATCATATTTAATCCTGGTGCGTGTAATTTTGCTGCTCCATTTTTAAATTCTGCTAACGAGTTTGAATGCGAAATATCGTAACCAACTTGTAACAACTCATTATTTAACTTCGTGTAAATCCACTGCATTGCCATTGGTCTTTTATCTTCAATCTGCTCCATTAAATCATTTACAATTGGACCATGTTGACTTACTTTTATTTGATATACAGAATCTTTTTCATCTTTTACTTTTATTCTTTTTTCAATAATATCATAGGTTTTATAACCATTTTCTGTTAGATATTGATTCGGATTATCTGGGTTATTTTTTTCAAAATAAAAATCGACATCATCATTCTCAAACATAGTCATTCCGTAAGCATATTCTCTATTATGTCCAATTAATGAAAAGGGAGAAAGCGCCAAATTAAATCCATACATTTCGTAATCTGGAGTTTTTATATGAGATTGATACCAAACCGAAGGTTGTGAATATCCAATATGTGGATCGTTTGCAAAAATTACACGTCCATACTTTGTTTTTTCTGGTCCTAAAACCCAAGAATTACTTCCAATAAATGGCGATAAGGGTAAATTTTTATTTAATTCTTGCATAGCAGCAGCAATACTTGCAGTTAAAACAGGATTTTTCTCATTTTGAATTAACACGGTGTTTTTAACATTAGACAAACTAATTTCGTTAAAATACGCTGCACCTAATTTCTCTTTTACTTCATTTAACATTGGATCCGTTTTATAAGCAGCAGCAAAACTAAAAGCCATATAACCAAACACATTATACACATCTTTTATGGTATATTCTTCTTTTTCAACGCCGACTAAATAAAACTCAATTGGTGTTGGTCCGTTTTCCATAAATTGATTAATTCCATCTAAATACGCCATCGTTAATTTGTAGGCTTCAGAATTTTTATCTAAGTTTTTTATCGTTTTTGCAGATGCTTCTTCAATTCCTAATCCAGAGAAAAACTTGTCTGTTTTTATCAATTCTTTCCCAAAAATCTCTGCCAATCTTCCTGCTGCAATTCTTCTAATCAATTCCATTTGCCACAATCTATCCTGCGCGTGCACATAACCCAAAGCAGTAAAAGCGTCTTTCTGGTTTTGTGCGTTTATGTGCGGCACGCCAACCTCATCATAATAGACAGTAACTTCATCAGAAATATTTGCCAACTCTAATTCTCCATTATAGGTTGGATATAACGTTCTGGAAAACAACCAAAGTCCAACAAAAATTAAAACGATGAATATAGCAACTACCTTTAAGATTTTTTTGAAAATTTTCATGAAATTGAATTTGAATTTCGTCAAAGATAATAGAAAAATCAATCAAAAAAGAAACTACTTTAAACAAGTAGAATTTTGTACTTTTGTTACTCGTTGTAAAACAAATTAGATGAAAAAAATTCAAATGGTTGACTTACAAAGTCAATATGCTAAAATTAAAGACACAGTTGATGCTTCAATAAAAGAAGTATTAGATTCTTCAACTTATATTAATGGTCCTTTAGTCCATGAATTTCAAGCAGATTTAGAAAAATATTTAGACGTAAAACATGTAATTCCGTGTGCAAACGGAACCGACGCTTTGCAAATTGCAATGATGGGTTTAGGTTTAGAACAAGGTGATGAAGTGATTACTGCAGATTTTACGTTTGCGGCAACTGTAGAAGTAATTGCATTGCTAAAGTTAACACCTGTTTTGGTTGATGTTGAGGTAGATACTTTTAACATGAATATTGATGCTTTGAAAAAAGCAATTACACCAAAAACAAAAGCAATTGTTCCTGTCCATTTATTTGGTCAATGTGCCAATATGGAAGCGGTACTAGAAGTTGCAAAAGAACATAATTTGCTTGTTATTGAAGATAATGCGCAAGCAATTGGCGCAGATTATACGTTTGCAAACGGAACAAAAAAGAAAGCTGGAACTATTGGAAATGTTGGAACAACTTCTTTTTTTCCATCAAAAAATCTGGGTTGTTATGGTGATGGTGGAGCAATTTTTACAAATGATGATGTGTTAGCTCATACTTTAAGAGGAATTGTAAATCACGGAATGTACAAACGTTATTACCACGATGTAGTTGGGGTAAATTCTCGTTTAGATTCTATACAAGCAGCAGTTTTAAAAACAAAATTACCATTATTAAATAGTTATTGTGATGCTCGTAGAGATGCTGCTAATTATTATAATAATGCTTTCGCAAGCAACTCAAATATTATTACACCAACGACAAGTGATTTTTCAACACATGTTTTTCATCAATATACGTTGCAAATTACCAATGGAAAACGAAATGAGTTGCACCAACATTTATTAGATAATAACATTCCGAATGCCATTTATTATCCTGTTTCATTGCATGCACAAAAAGCGTACGCAGATGAACGTTATAATGAAAGTGATTTCCCTGTTACAAATCAATTGATACAAACAGTTATTTCATTACCAATGCATACCGAATTAGAACAAGATCAATTAGAGTTTATTACAAAAACAATATTAGATTTTGTTGGATAAAAGTTAGACCTCACAGGTTTTTAAAACCTGTGAGGTCTTAAATAAAAAATATGAAAAAAATATTAGTAACTGGCGGTTTAGGTTTTATTGGTTCTCACACCGTTGTAGAATTACAAAATGCTGGATTTAAAGTTGTAATTATTGATGATTTGTCAAATACATCAATAAATGTTTTAGAAAACATTGCTAATATTACAGGAACAAAACCCGAGTTTCATCAACTCGATTTACGCATTAAAAGTGATGTAACTTCTTTTTTTAAAAACATTATTATTGATGGAATTATCCATTTTGCAGCATTTAAGGCAGTTGGAGAAAGCGTGCAAAAACCATTAGATTATTACGAAAACAATATTGGCTCTTTGGTGTATTTGTTGCAAGAAATGAAAAATAGAAATCTCGATAATTTTATTTTCAGTTCTTCTTGTACCGTTTACGGGCAAGCCGATGAATTGCCAATTACAGAAAATGCACCAACAAAATCAGCAGAATCTCCGTACGGAAATACCAAACAAGTTGGTGAAGAAATTATAAAAGAAAGTTGTAAAGCTTACAATTTAAACGCTATTGCATTACGATACTTCAATCCGATTGGCGGACATGAAAGTATAAAAATTGGCGAATTGCCTTTAGGTATTCCACAAAATTTAATTCCGTTTATTACACAAACTGCAGCAGGAATCAGAAAAGAATTGTCTGTCTTTGGTGATGATTATGATACTATTGATGGCACAGCCGTTCGTGATTATATTCATGTGGTAGATTTAGCAAAAGCACATATTGCAGCGTTGCAGCGATTGATCAACAAAAAAAATAAAGCAAACTTCGAATTTTTTAATGTGGGAACAGGAAAAGGAAGTTCGGTTTTAGAAGTCATAAAATCTTTTGAAAAAGTTTCTGGAAAATCGCTTAATTATAAAATTGTTGGAAAACGAGAAGGCGACATTACTGCCGCTTACGCAGATACAACAAAAGCCAACAAAGAATTGAACTGGAAAACAGAAAAAAGCCTCGAAGAGGCGCTAGAATCTGCTTGGAAATGGCAATTAAAACAAGAATAATATTGGAACTAAACTTATCTTATTGTTTCTCTATAATTACCCGTTGTGCATTATATAAAACGCTGTCAATTCGAGTAAATTTTACGATTAAAATGAGGAAAATTTGTATCGAGAATAGAAATTTTAACATTTAAAAAGTTCTCGATACAATTTTTCGTTCCTCAAAATCACTCGAACTGACATTTTGATACGATTTAGAATCATAATACACAACGAGTTATAATCATACAAAAAATGCTGCTAAATCATATTACATATCTAACAGCACTTACATTTAATAACAATTCAAAATAATTTACACTTTTATCTTTTTATTACTTTTCTAGTAACAATACCTTTATCGGTAATAATTTTTATTAAATAAATACCTTTTGACAACCTACTAATATTAAATCTGTTTTTTGACTGTTCCATAATAGTTTTTCCTAATATTGAAATTATTTTAACCTTATTTACCTTTAAACCATTTTGAACCTTAATATTAATAATATCAGATATTGGGTTTGGATAAATAAGAATGTTTGAAGACAGTTCAAAAGTATCTACATCTAATACTTTTGCTCTACATTCACTTTCAGTAGCTACAAATGTGTTTTTTGGATCTTTTATCCAAGTAGATAAATAACTCGCACCTACATTATCTACCAAAATACACGTTAAATTTGGTGTGTTTGAAGAATCGAACTCGGTAATGGTTGCGTTGTTTCCGTTCTGAATGCTAACTGTAATTAGTTTTGGGTTATCTTTAATTATTAACTTCTTAAGTTTTGTTAACTTACTTACATCTAAACTTTCTACATTATTATTATTTGAAATATACAATTCTTCTAAATTAAAAGCACCTGTTCTTGCTTGTGTTTTGGTTTTTCCTGTACTTTTTTGAATAATAGGAATACTTGCATCTGTTAATGGACTAAAATCTGTTATATTATTGTTCTGTAAATCTATTTTAGTAACATTTATAAAAGCTTGTAAACCCTCTACATCTGTTAAACTTTGCCCACTTAAATCTAAAGTTCCTGTAAAAGCTGCTGCTTCTGCTAACGTAATTTTTCCATCATTATCTGCATCTAAACCAGCAATTGCTAATAATATTGTTGTTGTTGCTGGTGGAGTATTTACTATCCAAACCCCAGAACAGTCTGTGCTAAAAGTTGCCGCTGAATCTATATTTGTCCAAGTTGTTGTTGCATAAGCAACATTGCTAACTTCTATACAGGTTAAATTTGGATTGTTAACAGCGTAAAAACTTGCTGTATTTATTAAATTATTAGTACCATTTTTAACATTTAAACTTGTAAGTTGATTATTTGAGATATATAATTCTTCTAGTTTAGAGTTACTAGAAACATCTAATGTTGTTAATTGATTTGTATTTAAAGCTAAAATTTTAAGGTCGGGGTTTCCTGAAGTGTCTAACGATGTTAATTTTCCATTTAAATCTTTAAACTCATTTAATTTTGATAAACCAGTTATATCTACACTTGTAATATTAGTATACCCTAATTGAATGTATTCTACATCTGGTAAATTACCAAAAGTTACACTAGTAGCATTTGTGTTTAAACTAAATGATATTCTTTTCAATTTTAAATTACTAGAAAAATTTGCAGTAGTTAAAGAAGAGTTTCCTCCAATAGCCGCAAATATTTCTAAATTTCTAAAATCTTCTAAACCTATTAAACTACTTAAACCTACATTAGATACATCTAGTAAAGTAACTGTATCTATTCTATTTGTAAATACATAGTTATCATTAGCAATACCATTTCCCATACTATTTGTTGCTCCTAATGAAACTACGTTTCCTTGAGCATCATGTGTTTCTAAATAATTTTCAAAGTTATCATCTGGCACATAGGTTACACTATTTGCACAACTTGTACTAAAAGTATGCTGAGAATCAATGGCTGTCCAAGTTGTAGTTGAATACGCTACATCATCAACCTGAATACAAGTTAGGTTTGGGTTGTTTCTTATATCAAATGGAAAGTTAGTGAAATTTGGACCATAAGAACCCGGTAATATGGTGTTATTACCGTTTTTAAGATTTAAACTTGTTAATTTATTATTATCAGCTTCAAAATTTACTAACTTAGGATTATTTGATAGATTTAAATTTGTTAATTGATTTTCGCCAACAAGAACTTGAGTAAGGCTTGGGTTGTTTGAAAGGTTTAAAATTGTAAGTTGATTATTTCTTACTTTCAAATTTTCTAATTTAGGGTTACTAGAAACATCTAATGTTGTTAATTGATTTCCTGTAAGAACTAAATTTTTAAGGTTTGGGTTACTTGCTGTATTTAGCGTGCTTAATTTATCACTTTGCGAATAAAAATGCTCCAATTTTGGTAGCCCAGAAATATCTACAGAACTAACTTTGTTAAAACTTAATTGCACCCAAGTTACTTCAGGTAAGTTACCAAAAGTTACAGTTGTTAAGTTAGCATTATTAGTAACTAGAATTTTTTTTAGTTTTAAATTATTAGATAAATCTACAGAGGTTAAAGAAGTGTTACCGCCATAGGCGTTAAAATCCTCTAAATCTCTAAAACCTTCTATCCCTGTTAAAAGGGCTAAACCAATATTAGAAACATTTATAGTGGTAACTGTGTTTATCCTGTGAGTAAATACTTTGGCATCATTGGCAATACCATTTCCCATATTATTTGGATCTGTGATAGCCACTACATTTCCATCTCTATCATGGGTTTCTAAATAGTTTTCAAAAGCAACGTCTGGAACACTTGTTTCTGGATAATTACAATTGATGCTATAAGAAGCAGTATTGTCTATAGATGATGGAGCTGGAAAGTTTGAATTAAAGAAACTTACATCATCTACTTCTATACAAGTTAACTTCGGATTATTATAAGCAAGGAATAATTGAAAAGGTGCATTATTTCCGTTTTTAACATTTAAAACTTCTAAATCTTGATTATTATAAATTGCTAATCCTCCTAACTTAGGCAGCATACTTACATCTAAACTTGTTAAGTTGTTGTTTCTTAAATTTAAGAATTCTAAATTAACATTAGAGCTAATATTTATAATTCTTATATTGTTATTATTCAATTGCAATGTCACGAGGTTTATATTGCTACTTAAATCAACACTTGTTAAGTTATTGTTCCCCGCTGTCAATCCTTTTAAATTTATATTGCTACTTAAATTAAAACTTGTTAGGCTATTATTAGCTGCACCTAAACTTTCTAAATCTCTAAAATCTTCAATCCCCGTTAAGTCTGAAATAGATAAATTGGAAACATTAAGATTTATAATTGTATTGATATTGTTTGTAAATACTTTTTGATCGCCAGGAATTCCATTTCCAAAACTGTTAGTTTCTAAATAATTTTCAAAAGCAGTATCTGGAACATACGTTATGGGTTGTGAGCAAGTAGCATCAAAAATGTTTTGAGCATCAATTCTCCAGCCACTTAAGCCTTTTGGAGGCGTGGAAGTATCTGCCAAAATACAATTTAAGAGCGGATTATTTCTTACATTAACTAAAGTAATGTTGGCATTAAAACCATTCTTCATATTTATACTAGTTAATAAAGGGTTTTGTAATATCTGTAACTTAGTTAAAGCTACAAAAGAAGAAACATCTAAATTTGTAACTGCAGAAATAACAAGGGTTAGTTCAGTTAGATATACCAAACCATTAATATTAAAATTTGCCAAATTAGAAAAACCTGAAATATATATAGTTTCTAAACTTGTATTTGCGGTCAAATCTACAATAGTTACTGCTGCTTGATTACCTTGAAAAGTAAAGTTTTTTAATGCAGCAAAAGCCTCTAAACCTTCTAAACTTTTAATTCCTAAATAATCTAAAGACAAAGTGGTTACTGTATCAATTCTATTTGTAAGAACTTTGTCATCTAAAGGATCATTTACAGAAGTTGCATTTCCCATACTTGTTGGGTCTCCCATTGGCACAACCGCTCCTTGAGCATTATGCGTTTCTAAATACGTTTCAAAAGCATCGTCTGTAACTGTTGTTGTTTGCCCAAAAGCTAAATTACTTAAGTTTAAAATAGCAAAAATCGATAAAAAAAATAGTTTTGTTTTCATAGCATTTTATTTTTTAAATTTAAGAGCTAATATCTTTATTAAAAATAATATGAGTAAACCTCAAGTTATATAATGCTGGTTTGATTCGATTATCGGTAGAGTTGACTTTATAAAACAAAAATTTACAAAACCTATCTTTAATGTATTTTTTGAGATAACATTGCCACAAAATTTTAATTAAATTAAAAGTGGCTAAATGATACTAAGAACTGATAAGTATTGCTTCAATAATTGAGATTGCTTTGTTCCTCGCAATGACCGAAATACAATTAAAATGAAACAATTATTTACTTTTTAAGCTTTTCAAAAAATCGTTTCTTTTGTTTCTAGACACAGGTAATTTATGGTTTTCACTTAACACCACATACCCTTCATTTAGATATTTTTCTATGTAATTAATGTTTATTAAATACGATTTATGAATTAAATAAAAATCTTGATGTTGCAACAATTTATTAAAGTGACCAATACTATACGAGCTTAAAATAGGTTTTTGTTTTGTGAGATGAATTTTTGTATAACCTTCTGTTCCTTCGCAAAAAATAATTTTATTAATTTCTACAAATTCCAATCCTTGTTGAGAAGGAATTACTATTTTCTTTTTTTGAAACGTTTGTATTCCTAAATTTTCAATAAGTAACTTATTTTTTTCTAAAGCCGTTTTATCTTCAATATTCTGAATTGCTTTATTTACAGTAATTATTAAATCTTCATTATCTATTGGCTTTACCAAATAACCAATTGCACAATGTTTTATGGCTTCAATCGCATAATCGTCAAAAGCAGTTGCAAAAATAATTTCAAATTTTGGAGATTCAATTTTTGATAAAAGATCAAACCCACTCATTTCTGGCATTGCAATGTCTAAAAACACTAATTGAGGTTTTAATTTTTCTATCATTTCTAAACCTTCTTCTGGGTGTTGCGTTTCTGCAATTACCAAAACATCAGGACATAAACGTTCTAATTTATTCTTTAGAATTGCCAGTGCTTTGCGTTCATCATCTATTAAAACAGCGGTTATTTTCATAATGCAGGTTGATTAAAAATTAAAGTAACTCTTGTTCCGTTTGCAGTATTTACTTCAGATAAATCTTGAATTTTATAATCTATTTTCCAATTATTACTTTGCTGTAAAATACCTAAACGCTCTTCTAAAACATCTGTAGATTTTGATTGGTAATTTCTGGATGAATCTTTAAACATTTCTTTAGACTTAATAATTCCGATACCATTATCTTCTACAATTACTTTAAAAGAATTTTCTTTTATTTTCTTAAAAACAACAGTAACTAAACCATTTTCTTTTTTATGAAATAAACCATGATTTACTGCATTTTCAACAATTGGCTGCAACATCATTGATGGAATTAGTTGCTCTTCAATATCAATGCTTTCATCTACTTCTATTGTATATGATAATTTATCTTCGAATCGTAGTTTTTCTATTTGTAAATAATTATTTAACAACATTACTTCATCTTTTATAGAAATATGTTGTTTTCTTGAATACTCAAAAAACAAGCGGACTAATTTTGAAAATTTTACCAAATATTTTTCTGATAATTCTACTTCATTTCTTTGAATATAATACTGAATTGCATTTAAAGAATTGTGTACAAAATGTGGATTCATTTGACTGCGTAAAGCTTGTAATTCTAATCCAGCAATTTTTTTGTCTAACTGCGCCTTCGCTTCTTCTTTTTCTTGAATTCTACTTTTTAGAATCTTTATAAAACCTAAAAAACCTAAAATAGCGAATACTCCAAAACCTATTTTTGCGGTTGTTGTTTGCCACCATTCTGGAATTACATTAATATATTGTGTCGCTATAGTTTGATTAAAATGTTGATCTGTTGCTTTTACTTCTAATTGATAAAAACCTGGAGAAAGGTTTGAGAAATTTAAAATCTTCGTTTGTGTTTTTGTCCAATTTTGTTGTGTTGGCAATACTCTATATTGATAGTTAACGTACTCTTGATTTGTATAATCTTGTAAACCAAAAGTTATAGAAATATTTTCTCTTGTTTTGTTAGCATAAGTCAATGTATCTTTTTTCGTTTTAAAATATAATTTTGGCTGCTGCTTATAAACCGTATTTTTTATGTTGACTTTTGCAATACCAACATCAGAAGCGGCGTATAACAAACTGTCTTCTACATACATATCATTGGTGTTATTTTGCAATAAACCATCAGATTCATAAAAACTATTTATAATTTTTGAATTTCTTACATCTGATGTGTCAAAAGTAACTTTATGCACGCCTTTATTTGTTGCCAACCACAATGTATTTTCTTTCTGTATTATTTTTTGTATGCTAAAACCATCTGTATTTTTTAACTGAATTATTTCATTTCTGTTATATATATAAACACCTCTACCATCTGTACCAACAAATAAATTGTCTTTGTTTGCCAATAAACTACTGATAGAAACTTGTAATATCTCGTTTTGTGATTTTTGCTTATATAAAGAATCGTTCTTAAGAACAAACAAGCCGTCTGCACCTCCATAATACAACTGGTTTTTATAAATAGCTGAATGTAATAATGCTTCTTTATTAATAACTTTTTTTAAATTTTTAGTTGCTTTAAAAATAGTTCCTCCATTTATTAAGTATAGTTGATTATCAAAAAAAATGCTATTTTTAAAAGAACCGGTAGAAGTATAAAAAGATTGAGGAGCATTTTTAAATAGCAAAGGTTGATAAGAATTTTCTTTTTTAAAAAAAGACCCACTAGAAGAAACAAAATAGGTTTTATGATTTTTTAATTTTTCAATTTGATAAATTTCCCCATTTTGTCGGGTTAAGTTCATTTTTTTTTGAAAAGCATTTAATGATTCATCTAATTTATAAAAACCAACGTCATTAACTCCAGCATAAAAATCGCCATCAATTTTATTAATTTTCTGCACCTTTTTATTTTGAAGATAATAATTTGCGTGTACTTGTGTATTTGGGATTAAAGAAATTCCGTTTGTAAAATCTGCCAACCAAATATTTCCTTTAGAATCTCTATGACTTATTCTAGACAATTCTTTTGGGAAAGAATACGTCTTTTTTAACTTTAAAGTAAAATCAAAAATTAATAAATGACCTGGAATACTTATTTGAATTTCATCTGCTAATCCTTTTGCTCTAAAATATTTTGTAGAAACTACGTTTACTAATTCTTTAAAACTAAAAAATTTAGTTGTTTTTGTTTTAAAATTGATAAATAAAACGCCACTATCTATTCCATAATAATAGATTTGATTATACAACAAACCAACATTACTTATTCTTCTGTTTCTATAATTAGTAGGTAAATCAACCTTTATTTTTTTAATAAATTGAAATAAACTATCAAAGAAAAAAAGATTTTTCCCTTTTAAAACAGCATGTTCATTCTCTGCTATATGCATAATATTAGTGTCTTTATCTGTAAATGAACCGTGGTTTTTCATTGCTTTTTTTAAATCATCAAAATATAGATGCTGGCTTTTTCTATTGTAATTGCCAACTGTTTTTAAAGTGTCATTTATTTTTTTATAATTTCCGTTATCAGAGTTTATCCACAGTTCTTTTTTACTTTGAAAAATAATTCTTGGAGTAATTACTCTCTTATCTTGTACAGGAAATTTATAAATGCTGTCGTTTTTAATATAACCTTGGTAATTACTAATAGAAAAATACCACAATCTACCTTGTAAATCTGCTTGTAATAACCATGTATCATTGTTTGGCAAACCATCTTTTATGGTAAAGGTTTTAAATTTTTCGCCATTATATTTCACCAAACCTCTATTAGTTGCAAACCACATAAAACCATTTGCATCTTCTGCAATATCGTAAATATGGTTACTTGGCAAACCTTGTTTTGTAGTGTAATGTATTGGTTCTTGCGCAGCAATTTTATTACACAAAAAAATAAAAAGTACAAAGATTATTTTTTGAATCATTTTTTAAATATACATTATTTTATTAGCAGGTAAAAACCACAGAAATGCTTCTATGGTTTTGTAGAGCTGCTCACAATTTTCCCACTAAAGAACTTTTAAATTAACAGTTTGTCTTTTTTATAGTAATAAATTTGTTAAAAAATTAAAATTAGTTATTATCGCGCTGTTAGTAAACCTTTATTTATTTAGAGGTCGTTTTCATTTGATAAACGGTTCATATTAATCCATTATTAAAAAAATTTCTTTTTTTAAATTGGAAATGGCAGTTGAAACAACAATCTTAATTGTTGTTTTAAATAAAAAAAATTACCTTTCACAAATTAAATATAATAATTGTTTATAAATTAAATTTTCAATGGCTAGATTTATAAAAAAACAGCAAAGAGAAATTGGCGCATCACCAGATGATTTTATTTTTATTGGTGAAAAGAAGATAGAGAATGCAATTTTAAGAATCATTGATTATGACAAAAATAGCATTACTGAAATTCCAATCAACTCAGTAGAAGAAGCATTTGCTTACCAAGATAAAAAAACAACTACTTGGTTTAATATTGATGGAATTGATAAAATATCTTTAATGCAACAAATTGCCGAAGGGTTTCTGTTTGATAATTTTATTATAGCAGAAGTAATGAATACAAATGCCAGACCAAAAGCACAAGAGTATGATAATTGTTTGTTTTTATCAATAAAAATGCTACAAACAAAAGAAAACTCCAATTTAATTTCTTTTGAAAACCTAAGTTTAATAATTACCAAATCTATTTTAATTTCATTTCAAGAAAAAAAAGGCGATGTTTTTGAACCAGTAAGAAATCGAATTCGAAAACAGAAAAAAAGAATTATAAATTCTGGTACAGATTATTTGCTTTTTGCTTTATTAGATGTGGTTATTGATAATTATATTTATATTTTAAGTGTTCTTGGAGATAAAATTGAAAACTTGGAAGTGAAATTGCTTCAAAATCCAGAAAAGTCTATTATTAATAACATCAATATTCATAAAAGAGAATTGAATTATTTAAGGAAAAATATTCTACCTGCAAGAGAAATGCTTATAAATTTAACTAAAATGGATTCTGATTTTATCAATCATAAAAACCATATTCATTTTAAAGAATTGCAAAACAACATTAATCACGCAATAGAAATCTCTGACAGTTATCGAGAAATTTTATCTGATCAATTAAACATATATCACACTTCTATCAGTACAAAGCTAAATGACATTATGAAATTTTTAACCGTGTTTTCTGTGGTGTTCATTCCGCTTACTTTTATTGCAGGTATCTATGGAACTAATTTTGATGTGCTACCAGAATTGCACTACAAATACAGTTATTTTATTATGTTAGGAACAATGTTTTTTATTGCTATCGGAATGCTGCTCTATTTTAAAAGAAAAAAATGGTTTTAATAAATTCCTTTTTTTAGTAATAATGCTATTTTTATCTATTTTAGCCGTTTTTACTTCATTTTTGAATGATTTTTAGCATTTTTAAGTCATTTTTTGTTAAAATTTAATTTTTTAACATTGCAAATGTTTAAATAAAAGTAGATATACTTAACATATCTTTAGAAATTACGTCTTATAATTTTCAATATAACATTAATAAGTTGAAAATTAATGTTTTAACATTTAATAATTGACTACACGCAATCATCCACGTATCTTTGTATCATATTAATTTAATGATAAAAGACAACATGAAACTGATTCAAATTAAAAGAAAAACCCGTTTAGAAAAAAGATTTACTCCACAGATGGGACGATTACACACAAAGGTTACGTACATAAAAAAAATGTTTTTAAACATTATTCCTTTAGAAACACTTCACAAATACAGAGAAACATATTATGGTGAAATAAAAGATTGTGAAGACTGCGTTCTTTCAAAATAAACAAAAAAATCCCACTCAAATTGAGTGGGATTTTTTGATTTCAATACTCCTCTTCTATTTTATTTAAAAACCGCTCCACTTGCAGTAACATTTCTATCAATTTTACGCATCAATCCTTGTAATACTTTTCCTGGACCAACTTCAATAAACTCTGTTCCGCCATCTGCAATCATTTGTTGTATAGATTGTGTCCAACGAACAGGAGCTATTAATTGCAATATTAAATTTTTCTTGATCTCCTCTGGATTTGTTACAGCACTTGCAGTAACATTTTGATATATTGGACACGTTGGCTTACTAAAAGTTGTTGCTTCAATTGCCGCTGCTAATTCTTCTCTTGCTGGCTCCATCATTGGCGAATGAAATGCGCCTCCAACTGGTAATAACAACGCTCTTCTTGCTCCTTTTTCTGTTAACACTTCACAGGCTTTTTCTACGGCAGAAATTTCTCCAGAAATCACCAATTGACCCGGACAATTATAATTTGCAGCAACTACAACTCCATCAATTTCTGCACAAACTTCTTCAACTATTTGATCTTCTAACCCTAAAACTGCTGCCATTGTTGACGGTTGCATTTCACACGCTTTTTGCATTGCCAAAGCACGTTTAGAAACTAATATTAATCCGTCTTTAAAAGTCAAAACTCCGTTAGCAACTAATGCAGATAATTCTCCTAAAGAATGTCCTGCAACCATTTCTGGTTGAAAAGAATCTCCCAACACTTTTGCTAGAATTACCGAGTGCAAAAAAATAGCTGGTTGTGTAACTTTGGTTTCTTTTAATTGTTCTGCGGTACCATCAAACATAATGTCAGTAATTGCAAATCCAAGTATGTTGTTGGCTTGTTCAAAAAGTTCTTTTGCTATTGTTGATTTTTCGTATAAATCCAATCCCATTCCTGTAAATTGTGCTCCTTGACCAGGAAAAATATATGCTTTCATCTGTTGATTATTTGATTCTGCAAACATACAAATTTTTAAAATCAAACTAAATTCTTACTTTCGTAAAATGACCGTAAACCAAAAATCGTCTGCTCAAACTATTTATTTAATTTTAGCTGCTTTGTTTATTGCTTCTCTAGTAACTTCTAATCTAATTTTTCAAAAATTCTTTTATTGGAATCCCTTCGGATGGTATCGTTTTGAAATCTCTGTAGGAATTTTACCCTATCCAATTACTTTTTTAATTACTGATGTTTTATCCGAAGTATATGGAAAGAAGAAAGCAAATCAGGTAGTAATTGCCGGAATTTTTGCATCGTTTTTTTCTATGTTAATTATCTTAGTGGCAAATGCTGTTCCTGAAATAAATAATTCTCCTATTAACAACGCCTTGTTTTCTAAAGTGTTTGGTTTATCCCCTTTAGCAGTACTTGCTTCTATGATTGCCTATTTATGTGCACAGTTTATAGACATCAAAATTTTTCATTTTTGGAAAAAGAAAACCAACGGAAAACACTTATGGTTGCGAAATAATTTTTCTACATTTACTTCACAGTTTATAGATACTTTTACTGTTCTATTTTTACTCAGTTCTTTTAATGTATTGCCTTGGAATATTTTTTATGGATTACTTATTAGCGGATTTTTATTTAAAATAATTATTGCGCTTTTAGACACACCAATATTATACGGAATTGTATTTCTTTTTCGAAAAAAATTCAACTTAAAAGTTGGTGAGGAACTTGTTGAATAAATTTGATGTTTTTTGTAAAGTAATTCATATATATTCGTCTATATCTTCAGTTAAAAATCATTCCATGAAAAATTTATTGACTATTCTATTTTTTTTATTATTATTTTTAAATACCAACGCACAAACTGCCTCGTTAAATTTATTATTAAATACACATGTTACAGATAAAGGTTTTGTAGATTATGATAGTTTAAAAAAAGAGGTTAAAAAACTTAATAGCTATCTTTCTTATTTAAGAGAAACAACTCCAAAAAAAAGCTGGTCTGCAAACAAAACCAAAGCCTTCTGGATAAATGCATACAACGCATATACCATTAAAATTATTTTAGAAAACTATCCAATAAAAAGCATTACTAATATCGAAAAGAAAGGAAAAGATGCCTGGAACATTCCGTTTGCTAATGTTGGAGGAGAAATGTTTACGTTGAATTATATTGAACATGAAATTTTAAGAAAGGATTTTAACGATCCCAGAATTCATGTTGGTGTAAATTGCGCTTCTGTTTCTTGCCCACAATTAGGAAACTTTGCATTTACTGAAGAAAATATTGATGCAGAATTAGAGCGTTTAATGAGCGTTTTTATTAATGATTCTAGTCGAAATAAAATTACTCAAAAGAAAATTCAGATTTCAAAAATATTTGATTGGTTTAAAGAAGATTTTACAAAAAATGGTTCTTTGATAGATTATTTAAATACATACTCATCAACCAAAATCAACAAAAAAGCAAAGGTTCGTTTTTTAGAATATAATTGGAGTTTAAATGAGAAGTAGTATCTTTATTTTTTAAAAAATAAAACAAGAAAAATGCCAAAAACATATTACGATCCAGCTGATTTAAGAAAGTTTGGAAAAATTACAGAATGGAGTGAAGAACTTGGGAACAAGTTCTTTGATTACTACGGAAAAGTATTTGAAGAAGGTGCTTTAACAGCTAGAGAAAAATCGTTAATTGCATTGGCTGTTGCACACACAGAACAATGTCCTTATTGTATAGATGCTTACACAAAAGATGGCTTACAGCGTGGAATTACTAAAGAAGAAATGATGGAAGCTGTACATGTTGGCGCAGCCATAAAAAGTGGGGCGACTTTAGTTGTAAGTGTTCAAATGATGAATAAAGTAAATAAGCTAGACGGCTAAAAACTAAGTACAAACCTATTTTGTTTGACCAAACGAAGTCGAGAATTAATTAACCGCTTCATTGCTCGAATAATTTTTTATTTTACAAGAAAATTATATAGAGACATTTTTTTATTTTAAAAAGCAACAAGCGCTAACACCTAAAGCCTTAGCTATTTCTAATAAACGAAATACACTTAATTTTGTTTTCCCTGTTTCTACTTTAAAATATCCATTATTTGTTAAATTTAATTTAACCGCTAAATCCATTTGAGAAATTCCTAACTCTTTTCTTTTCTTAACTATTCGTTGTAAAACTTTAGTAGTTTCTTTTTCTATTTTTTCTTTTCCCATATTCTTATATATATTCTTACAAATTTACTATAAAAAATCCCCTTTTTGGAATGCCTACTTCTAGGCAGTTGCCTCTATGCCTACTTCTAGGCATTCCAAAAAGGGAATTAAAAAATTAGGTTATTAAAAAAACAATTGCAAGCTTTACAAAGTAAAAAATTGCAAAAACCTTACTTGAGATTATTATAGAAAAAGAAAAATCCTCTGAGGTTAAAATTTAAGAACAAAAATCTTGTAAATAAATGTTTCACTTAAAACCAATACCTAATATGACTTAGCTATACCTAACCTACAGAGGAAAGTATTACAAAAGTAAACCTTTCTTACAAGTATTTAGCGTTTTTAAACTTGTTTATTCATTAAAAACGCAACAATTAAAAATAAAATAACGAGTACATTTTACTCACAAAATATATGAATTATGAAAAAAGTACTATTAAGTTTAGCAGTAATATTTGTAATGTCTTCTTTTACAACTACAAATTTGGAAAAAGAAAATAATAAAAAAATAAAAGTAGAAGAAAATGTAGGTAGAGATTGTGTAGATAGAGCTATGGAATGGGTATATGATGCAGTTGATGCAGGAATTGGTGATGGTGAACTAAATGGAGATTATTATGATGATTACATGTCTATATATATGTTTTACTATAAAGAGTGTATGAAGGGCTTTAGTTATGTATAAATAAATTTAATAAAGAAATGAAAAAAACTACATTAACTTTAGTTTTGTGTTTAAGTATTATTGGCTATTCTCAAGAAAAATTTGAAGGAGAAATTTTATATAAAATCAGTTTAAATAAACCTGACTTTTCTAAACTAGAAAAAAATACGCAGATTTCAAAAAAACGTAAAGAGGAAGTGAAAAAAGCATTTAAATCCTCTAAAAGTATTAAAGCTACATTGTTATTTAATGGGAATGAATCTTTATATAGTGTAAAAAAAAGCATGAATAATGAATTTAATAAAAAAATAAATTTTACTAAAATTTTTGCAGGTAATGCGAATGTATTCTATGTAAACCCTAAGAAAAAAGAATATTTTTATCAAACAACTATTTATGGTGAAAGTATGTTAATAGAAATGTTACAAAAAAATTGGAAGTTAACCCAAGAAATAAAAAAAATTGGAGGATATACTTGTTATAAAGCCATAGATTTGAATTCTAAAAATCACAGTACAATAGCCTGGTACGCACCTGAAATACCTTTAAATTTTGGTCCAAAAAAATATTTTGGCTTACCTGGTTTAGTTTTAGAGTTACAAGATTCAGCTACACTTTTTTCTGCTATTAAAATAGAAATAAACACTAAGAGAATAAAAATAAAAAGACCAAGTAAAGGGAAAAAGTTAACCATAGAGGAATATAATGAACTCCGAAATAAAAAATCCCTGTTTAAAAATAGAAGAAAAAATTAAGTGCAATAATTTTATGTCAATTGGTTTTTTTAAACAAATACTCAAAACGATCATTTTAAAAAATGAAAAAAAATTGCAGGTTATCTGTGCTACAAAGCAACAACTGTACAAGTAAAAAATAATAAAAAGGTAAATGTTATAGCGTGGTATGTTCCTAACATTCCTGTAAGTTTTGGCCCAAAAGAATATTATGGTTTACCAGGTTTAGTAATTAGAGTTGAAGAGAGTGCAATTACTTATAACGCTGTAAATATTGTTTTAAATTCAAAAGAAAAAATAAAAATTAATGAACCTAAAAAAGGGATAAAAATTTCTGAAGATGAATTTAAAGCAAATCTTAATAAATCTTTTGATCGAATAACAAAAAAGAAAAATTAAGCATATTCAAATGAAAAAACATCTTTTTTTACTGTATTTGTTTTTAATAACAAATGCATTTTCACAATCTAGGTTAACAGGTATTGTTCATTATGAATCTGGTATTAGTCAACAAAACATTAATCATTATTTTTCAAAAGTAAGAAATACTCTGAAAAAAAAAGAACAAATAAAGTTTGCAGATAATTTATTTTTAAATAGTAAAAAAGTGGGATCTACGCTACGGTTTTCATTAAAAGAAGCTATCTATGAAGTCAAAAAAAATTAATCTTCAAAAAAGCAACAAGCGCTAACACCTAAAGCCTTAGCTATTTCTAATAAACGAAATACACTTAATTTTGTTTTCCCTGTTTCTACTTTAAAATATCCATTATTTGTTAAATTTAATTTAACCGCTAAATCCATTTGAGAAATTCCTAACTCTTTTCTTTTCTTAACTATTCGTTGTAAAACTTTAGTAGTTTCTTTTTCTATTTTTTCTTTTCCCATATTCTTATATATATTCTTACAAATTTACTATAAAAAATCCCCTTTTTGGAATGCCTACTTCTAGGCAGTTGCCTCTATGCCTACTTCTAGGCATTCCAAAAAGGGAATTAAAAAATTAGGTTATTAAAAAAACAATTGCAAGCTTTACAAAGTAAAAAATTGCAAAAACCTTACTTGAGATTATTATAGAAAAAGAAAAATCCTCTGAGGTTAAAATTTAAGAACAAAAATCTTGTAAATAAATGTTTCACTTAAAACCAATACCTAATATGACTTAGCTATACCTAACCTACAGAGGAAAGTATTACAAAAGTAAACCTTTCTTACAAGTTTTTAGGGTTTTTAAACTTGTTTATTCATTAAAAACTCAACAATTAAAAATAAAATAACGAGTAAATTTTACTCACAAAATATATTAATTATGAAAAAAGTACTATTAAGTTTAGCAGTTATATTTATGATGTCATCTTTTACGACTGTAGAAAAAATAACTTTTGAAGAAGTTGGACCAGCTGGTGATTGTGTACGATGGGCAAGAGAACAAGCTATGTTTTTAGCAGCTGCACCTGGAGGTAGTGGAGACCCAATGGATTATTACATGACTCTTTACATGCACTTGTTTTTACTCTATTGAGTAACTATCATACTAAACATTTAACTTAGAGACTTGTATCATGGTCTCTAAGTTTTATAAAAAATATTTACAAATGAAAAAAACTCTTTTATTTTTATACTTACTATTAACAATTAATGTTTTTTCACAGTCTAGTCTAACTGGGGTAGTCCATTATGAATCAAATTACAGTCGACAAACAATTGATAACTATTTTTCTATCAGAAAAAAAACGGTTAAGAATAAAAAGAACAAACAGTTTTTTGATAAGGTTTATTTAAACACAAAAAGTATAAACTCAACTTTGCGTTTTAATTTAAATGAGGCACTATTTGAGTTGGACAAAAAGATTAGTATCAAAGATCGAGGGAATCTTGTTGAGAAGTTAAGCTCAATAACAGCTGGTGGAATACACAAATATTATCAGAATAGGACTACAAGAACCTTGGAGCTACAAAATTGTGAAACTTTGGGTGAATGTTTTATAATTGTTTCTAAATTTAAAGAATGGCAATTGACACAAGAAACTAAAAAGATAGCAGGATACTTGTGTTACAAGGCAATAAGTATTGTAAAAAAAATTAATGTAGTTGCCTGGTATTGCCCACAAATACCTGTAAGTTTTGGTCCAAAAGAATACAATGGATTACCTGGGCTAATTTTAGAACTAGACAATAGCTCAATGTATTATAGAGCCACAAAACTAACCTTAAATCCAAAAGAAAAAGTACTTATTAAAAAACCAACCAAAGGAATTAGGGTTTCACAAAAAGAATTTAATGAGATGAGTAAAGCAGCTTGGTCTAAAATAAAGTAAAAAAATCTATGAAAAAGAAATTACTCTTTATTACATGTTTGTTGTTTTCGATTACTATTTCTTCTCAATCTTTTTATGGAAAAGTATTTTATGAAGCCTCGTTACTTATGGAAATACCAAAGCTTAAGTTTGACAACTTAAACATTCCTGCGAAAGAGAAGCTAAAATATAAACAGCTTTTTAATAAAATGACGGAAAATAAGAATCCGATTCAATGTGTTCTTAAATTCAATAAAAACACATCAATCTTCTATCAAATTAAACAGTTAGGTATTAATGGAGGAGAAAATATATTTTTAACATCCAGCATTGGACCAGGGAATTTTTACCACGATAAAAAAAACAATATTTCTATACATCAAAGAGAGTCTTCCGGAGAAACCCTTTTAATTTCTTACCCAAAAACCGAGTGGAAAATAACCAATGAAACCAAAAAAATAAATGGATATTTATGTGGTAAAGCAATTACCACAGTAGTAGAAAATTCTAGAGCAAGACAAACGAGCACAATTATTGCGTGGTTTGCTTTTGATTTACCTTATAATTATGGTCCAAAACAATTTGCTGGATTGCCTGGTTTGGTTTTGGAATTAGAATATGCTAAGAAATATAAAATGAGAGCTACTAAAATAGAGTTGAATTCTAAAGAAAAATTAAAAATTGACATGCCTAAAAAAGGGATTAAAATATCTTTAAAGAAATATGAAGAAATGATTGCTAAATCATTTAAACAGAGGATGAAAATTTATAAAAATAGAAATTAGAATTAAAAATAATTTTAAGCATGGTTTTTACTTTTAATACAATTAAAGATAATAAATACAAGCAATAAAATCTATGAAAAAGAAATTACTATGTATTACATGTTTGCTGTTTTATATTACTGTTTTCTCACAACAGCAATTTTCTGGAAGAGTTTATTATACATTTTCTATGGAGTCCTTTAGTGATAAATTAATAGATTCTGTTTCAAATAAAGCTGGAGGAAAATCAAAAAAGATGAGTAAAATGGCGAGTGATATTTTTAAAAACATGAAAGATGTAACTACAATTTTAGAGTTTGCTAATGGAGAATCTTTGTATTATGTAAAAGAAGAAATGAAAACTGAGGGCAAATCTAGATTAAATATCGTTAGTGTTTTTGCTGGTAATAGATCTAAGTATTATTTAAATCATAAAAAGAAAGACTATTACTATCAAACTAGCACTTTTGGTGAAGATATGTTGGTCGAAATGAAACCAAAAAAATGGAAAATAACACAAGAATCACAAAATATTGGAGGCTATTTATGTTACAAAGCCATTGATGTTGAATCTACTAACAAAAAGAAAAAACCAGTTGCATGGCTTACCCCACAAATACCTATAAATGCTGGCCCAGCAAAGAATTTTGGTTTGCCTGGATTAATCTTAAAAATAGAAGAATACAGAAGGTCATATACCGCAGTTAAGATAGAATTAAATCCAAAAGAGAAGATTGTAATAAAAAAACCAACAAAAGGAAAGCGATTAACTCATGAAGAATTTACCAAATTTTTAGAGCGAATTTCTCCTTTTGGAAAACAAAAAAAGAATTAAAAAAATGCTAAAAAAAATCATTGCAATTATTTGTGTACTAGGTTATGTGTGTACTTCAAATGCCCAAACCATTACGTTAAAAGGAAGTGTAAAAGACAGTTTACAAAACTCATTAACCTTTGCCAATGTAATTGCTAAACCAAAGGATAAAACCAAAAATTTACAATTTGCTATTACAGATAACGATGGTTTGTATCGGTTAGAATTAACCAAAGGAGAAGAATACACAATAAGTATTAGCTATATGGGTTTTGAGCCAATAAACCATCCATTTACCGCAACTAAAACTACTACTAAAAACTTTATCTTAAAAGAAGCAAAAAACCAATTAGACGAAGTGGTTATTGAAATGCCCGTAATTGTAAAACAAGACACAACCATTTACAATACCAAACATTTTGTAGATGGCACAGAACGGAAACTAAAAAACGTATTAAATAAATTACCTGGTGTAGAAGTTGATAAAAACGGTGGAATTACGGTTAATGGTAAAAAAATAACAACTCTTTTGGTTGATAATAAAAAGTTTTTTAATGGAGGCACAAAGTTGGCCGTAAATAATATTCCTGCAGATGCTATTGATAAAGTAGAAGTGTTAGATAATTATAATGAAGTTGCTTTTTTAAAAAACATCTCAGATTCTGATGATATGGCAATGAACATCAAACTTAAAAAAGACAAAAAGAATTTTATGTTTGGAGATGTTGAAGCTGGTAAAGGAAATAAAAACTATTATAGAACAAATGCCAACCTATTTTATTACAGTCCAAAAACAAATGTTAATTTTATTGGAAACCTAAATAATACAGGCGAAAAAACATTTACATTTAAAGATTATATGAATTTTCAGGGCGGGATTAACGCTGTTTTTAACGGAACTTTTAAGTGGAGAAAAGATGATTTTTCACAATTTTTAAATAGTAACGATATTTTAAAAAGCGAAAATAAATTTGCCGCTTTAAATATTACCAAAACAGCTACAAGTAAATTAGATGTTTCTGGATTTGCAATTATATCAAGCACCAACACCAATAGTTTTGAAGAAAGCAGTAATCAATATACAAGTATTACAGAGCAAAAAGAAAACACCACCAATGCAGAAAATGTATTTGGTATCGGAAAATTGAATTTAGAATATGCACCAACTAAAAAAGCGCAATGGTATGCAAGAACACAAGTCAAAAAAACCAATAATAAAAATAATAACGAAATTTATTCTACCATAAATAGCACGCAAAACATCTTTAACACTAATAAAAAAACAGATGCTATTTCTGTTAGTCAGAATATAGAATGGCATCAGCAACAAAGTAATAAACACACCTTTTCTTTTATTGCAGATTATGCATTTGACAAAAACAATCCGACCAATTATTGGCAAACCACCAATCAAATTTTACAAGGATTAATTCCGGTTGATAATTCGCAAAGCGCATATCGTTTACATCAAAATAGAGAAATAGAGCAGCATAATTTTAATGCTATTTTTAAACATTTTTGGGTACTGAATAACAACAATCATATTTACACCACTTTAGGAAATAGCTTATCAAACGAAAATTTCTTAACAACAGACAAACAAGAATTAGACAATGGTTCTTTTAATGATTTTTCTGCTAGCGGATTTGGGAATGATGTAAATTTTAAATTAAATGATTTTTATCTGGGATTGCATTATAAATTTAGAACAGGCATTTTTACGGTTAAACAAGGAGTTGTATTACACAATTACAATTGGAATGTAAATCAGCAAACCCAATTCTCAAAATCTAAATGGATTGCTTTGCCCGATTTTTTAGCAAAAATTGAGTTCAATAAATCTAAAAGCATACAAATTCGTTACAACTTAAAAACCAATTTTTCTGATGCATCAAAACTAGCAAGTCAGTTTTATTTACAATCGTACAATTCGGTTTTTAAAGGAAATACTAACCTAGAAAATGAGTTGTATCACAATGCTAGTATCTTTTATAGCCGTTTTAGTTTGTACAGAGGTTTAATGATGCACGTTATGGCAAATTACACAAAAAAAGTAAAAGGATTTACTAATTTAGTAGTGTTAGATCAAACAAATCCAGATCCAACACAAAGAGCAAATCAATATGTAACGATGCAGTTAATAGACAATCCTTTAGAAAATTTAATGATGAATTCCAATATTGAAAAAACCATTAAAAAAATAAAATACAAATTAAGAGGAACTGTTAATCTTTCTAAATACGTGCAAAATATTAATAATCAAATTCAAACCAATAAAAATAATAGTTACTCATTTGAAACAGGAATAGAAACGTTGTTTGATAATTTCCCAACCATAGAAATTGGATATAAAAGAACTATTGGAAATTACACTTCTGGTAGTTCTATTTCTAAATTTGTACAATCAGAACCGTATCTAAATATTGACTATGCTTTTTTAAAAGGATTTATTTTTAATTTTGATTATACACAGTCAAATTATCAAAATAAAAGTTTAGGTCAAAAAAATGTATATGAGTTAGCCAACGCAACCTTGTCTTATAAAAATGATGATAGTGCATGGAGTTATAAAATAAAAGCAACCAATTTATTTAATACTACGTTTAAACAAAACAATAGCTTTTCTGAGTATTTAATTAGAGATACAAAAACCTATATTTTACCTAGAGTTGTAATGTTTAGTATTGCTTATAATTTGTAGAATATTAGCTTCTTTAAAAACAGCAAACTTGCTCTAAACAACTTACTTTTCACAATACTTTAACCAAATCTTTAGCATTCTTTTAACAAGAAAAAAAATGTTAATATTGTAGTTTTGTTTCCAACAAATTTTTATCACACTTAAAATCCTAAAATGATAGAACAACAAATGAATGTAGATGTAAGAGCAATCAATGAAAAGATTGAAAGAGAAAGTGCCTTTATAGATATTTTAACTTTAGAAATGAACAAAGTTATTGTAGGTCAAAAAGACATGATAGAACGGTTGTTAATCGGTTTGTTAGGAAACGGACATATTCTGCTTGAAGGTGTTCCTGGTTTGGCAAAAACACTAGCTATTAACACATTATCTAAAGCGGTTCAAGCTTCTTTTAGTAGGGTTCAGTTTACACCAGATTTATTACCCGCCGATGTTGTTGGAACCATGATTTACAACATGAAAGAAAATGATTTCATGATTAAAAAAGGGCCAATTTTTGCCAATTTTGTGTTGGCTGATGAGATTAACAGAGCGCCTGCAAAAGTACAATCTGCTTTATTAGAAGCCATGCAAGAACGTCAAATTACAATTGGTGATACTACGTTTAAGTTAGATGAACCTTTCTTGGTAATGGCAACTCAAAATCCGGTAGAACAAGAAGGAACGTATCCTTTACCAGAAGCACAAGTTGACCGTTTTATGTTAAAAGTAGTGATTGATTATCCAAAAATTTCGGATGAACAAACGATTATGCGTCAGAATTTAAACAATGATTTTATCAATGTAAACCCAGTAATTTCTGTTGAGCAAATATTAAAAGCTCGTGAAGTTGTTAATGAGGTTTATATGGATGAAAAAATAGAAAAATATATTCTAGACATCATTTTTGCAACACGTTATCCAGAGAAATATAACTTACCTAATTTAAATGCTTTAATCAGCTTTGGAGCATCACCTCGTGGAAGTATTAACCTAGCAAAAGCAGCAAAATGTTATGCTTTTATAAAACGTAGAGGTTATGTAATACCAGAAGATGTTAGAGCTGTTGTACACGATGTTTTACGTCATAGAATAGGAATTACCTACGAAGCAGAAGCAGAAAACGTAACTTCAGAAGACATTATTAATAGCATTATTAACGAAGTTGAAGTTCCATAAATAGTTGGCAGTAAAAATCAGTAGCAGTTGGCAGTTGCTTACTCTTACTGAATACTATTTTAAAAATTAACATTCTGCTTATATAACTGAAAACTGCGACTGAATACTGTTTACTGGAAAAATGGAAACTAAAGAAATACTTAAAAAAGTACGAAAAATAGAGATCAAGACACGTCGTTTGTCTGATCATATTTTTGGTGGCGAATATCACTCAACTTTCAAAGGTCGTGGAATGACGTTTTCTGAAGTGCGTCAATATCAATATGGAGATGATATTAGAGCAATAGACTGGAATGTTACTGCGCGATACAACGAACCTTATGTAAAAGTTTTTGAAGAGGAAAGAGAATTAACCATGCTATTAATGGTTGATATTTCTGGTTCTGAATTCTTTGGTACAAATCAACAATTTAAAAGAGATACAGCTACAGAAATTGCCGCTACTTTGGCTTTTTCTGCTATTCAGAACAACGATAAAGTTGGATTGATCCTTTTTTCTGATCAAATAGAATTATACATTCCGCCAAAAAAAGGAAAAAGTCATGTGTTAAGAATTATTAGAGAACTGATTGATTTTAAACCAAAAAGTAAAAAAACTGACATCAATGAAGCGTTAAAATTTTTATCAAACGTACTAAAAAAGAAAGCAATTGTTTTTTTATTGTCAGATTTTATGGACGATGATTACGAACAAACATTAAAAATTGCTGGAAGAAAACACGATGTAACAGGAATCAAAATTTTTGACAAACACGATGAGGAAATTCCGAATTTAGGAATAGTACCAATGCTAGATGCAGAAACTGGTAACGTACAATTGATAAATACAAGTTCTAAAAATATTAGAACCAATTACAAAGCAAATGCATTGCGTTTACACGATTATTATACAAAAACATTTAGTATATCTGGCGCAGGAACAATTACAACTCGTGTAGATGATGATTATGTAAAAAAATTATTAGGCTATTTTAAACACAAAGGATAAACAATAAAATAATGTCTCCTCGGGCGGAGTCGAGAGGTTAATTAGGTCTCTACTCCGCTCTACCAGACAAAACGATAATGAAACAAAAAATATTTTACATATTATTATTATTCTCAATTGTAAGTTTTGCGCAGCAAAAACCTGTTGTAAAAGCAGAAATTGATACAACTAACATTAGAATTGGCGAGCAATTTGAATTTAAAATAACAGTTAATGACACAAAAAATGTTATCATTCCTAAGCTAGAAAATTTAACCGGTTTAGAAATTATCGAAAACAAAAAAATTGATACACTAAAAAATCAATTGATAAAAAAATATATCTTAACTAGTTTTGATAGCGGTGCATATTACATTCCGCAACAACAAATATTTATCCGTCAGAAATTATTTTTAACAGATTCTTTGTTGATAAAAGTGGCAACTGTGGCAATTGATACAACAAAACAAAAAATGTTTCCTATTAAAGCCATTCAAAGTGAACCTTATCAGTTTGATGATTTTAAACTTTATGTATGGTATGCTTTAATTGGATTACTCTTAATTGGATTACTTCTGTATTTCGTATTGCGAAAAAAGAAGGAGGTAAAAGAAGAAATTATTGTACCTGCTTTACCACCTTATGAAGAAGCAATTCAGAAATTACATGAATTGGATGAAAAATTATTGTGGCAAAACAATCAGGTAAAAGAATATTACAGCGAATTAACAGAAATTGTTAGAGGATTTATAGAGCGCGAATTAAAAGTGCCCGCATTAGAATCTACTACAGACGAATTGATTGATGTTTTAACCGATTTTAATGACTCTAAAGCAATTTCTACAACTAAAGAAACGGTTAAAAAATTACGCGATTTGTTAAGGGAAGCCGATTTGGTAAAATTTGCAAAATCGAAACCAATGTCTGAGCAAATTGAAGCAAACAGAAAAGAAGCAGAAGATGTTGTAACTGAATTAAAACCTGAAGTAAAAGAAACTCCAGAAATTAAAACCGATGAAGATGAACTGGAGTAATTTTGAGTTTTATAACCCAGAGTTTTTCTGGTTGTTTACACTAATTCCGTTAGTAATTATTTGGCGCGTTTTGGTCCGTAAAAGAAGTTCTGCAACACTAACCATACCAAGCATAAAAGGATTTAAAGCAGAACAATCTATCATTTCAAAATTAAAACCAATACTTTTTGTGTTAAGAATTAGCGCATTGTGTCTTTTAATTTTAGCCTTAGCAAGACCAAGAAATGTTGCCGTTAGTAAAAAAACAAAAACCAATAGAGGTATTGATATTGTGATGGCAATTGATGTTTCTGCAAGTATGTTGGCAAGAGACTTAAAACCAAACAGATTAGAAGCCTTAAAAAAAGTAGCTACAAATTTTGTAAATCAAAGACCAAATGATAGAATCGGAATTGTAGTGTACGCAGGTGAAAGTTTTACACAAACACCAATTACGAGTGATAAAGGAATTGTAAAAAGAACCATTTCAGAAATTAAATGGGGACAATTAGAAGGTGGAACTGCAATTGGAATGGGATTGGGTTCTGCAGTAAACAGATTAAAAGAAAGCAAAGCAAAAAGTAAAGTCATTATTTTATTGACAGATGGTGTAAATAATTCTGGATTTATCGACCCAAAAACAGCAACAGAATTGGCAAAAGAACTTTCTATAAAAGCATATACAATTGGTATTGGAACTAACGGAATGGCAGATTTTCCTGCTTTTAAAGATCCAAGAACTGGTAAATTACAATTTAGAAAACAGCAAGTAGAAATTGATGAAGAATTGCTTAAATATATTGCAAACGAAACCGAAGGAAAATATTTTAGAGCAACCGATAATACCGAATTAAAGGCTATTTACGATGAAATAAATAAGTTAGAAAAAACCAAAATAGAAGAATTTAAATATTATAATTATCAAGAATTATATAGAACTTTAGTACTACTCGCTTTAGGATTATTAATTTTAGAATATATATTAAAAAACACGCTATTTAAAAGTTTTATATAATATTATTAAAAAAGTAAAAGATTAAAAGACTAAAATGAAAACACCGCTAGTAAATAATATTGAATCTTTGAAGAACAAAAAATGTATCAAATAGAAGAACCTATATATTTTTATTATTTAGCAATTATTCCTGCAATAATTGTTGTATTTCTTTTGGCTTTTTGGTGGAAAAAAAGAGCACAGAAAAGATTTACTGATACTGTTTTATTAGAAAAATTGGCACCAAATACTTCCACTTTTAAAAGTGTTTTAAAGATGGTTTTTTTAGCAATTGGAATTAGTTTTTTAATCATTTCATTGGTAAACCCTAAAATGGGAACCAAATTAAAAACAATAAAACGCGAAGGTGTAGATGTTGTTTTTGCACTAGACGTTTCTAAAAGTATGTTGGCAGAAGATATTGCTCCTAACCGATTAGAAAAAGCAAAGCAAATTATTTCTAAAATTATAGACAAATTAGGAAGCGACAGAGTTGGTATTATTATTTATGCTGGTAATGCATATCCTTTATTACCAATAACAACAGACCACGCAGCTGCAAAAATGTTTTTACAAAATGCAAATCCAGACATGGTTTCTAGTCAAGGAACTGCCATAAATGAAGCGTTAAATTTGGCAAAAACATATTATAATAATGACGAACAAACCAATCGTTTTTTAATTATTATTTCTGATGGAGAAGATCATCAAGAAGATACTAAACAAGTTGCTCAAAACATGTCTAAAGAAGGCATAAAAGTATATGCAATTGGTGTTGGAACAGAAAAAGGCAGCCCAATTCCAATGAAAGTAGGTGGTTCTTTAATTGGTTATAAAAAATACAAAGGAGAAACAGTAATTACCAAAAGAAAATCGGATGTATTAGAAGCAATTGCAAATGCAGCAAGTGGAAGATATATTGACGGAAATAAAACTGAAAAACCCGTAGATTTTATTGAAAAATTAATTGCAAACGCACAAAAAAGCGAATTTGAAACCAAACAATTTTCAGATTATAAAGATCAATTTCAATGGTTTATTGGAATAGGAATTTTCTTTTTATTAATAGATGTTTTCTTTTTAGACAAGAAAACAAAATGGGTTAAAAAAATCGATTTATTTAACGAACATTAACTACAAAATTATGAAAACACATTATACATTTTTACTATTTCTGATGTTTTTCACAACATTTTTAAACGCCCAAGAAGTTAAAGATTCTATCGTTTTACAAAGAGAAGCAAGAAGCTTGTTAAGAGAAGGAAACGAATTGTATCAGCAAGAAAAATATACAGACGCAAGTGTATTATTTAAAAAAGCATTAGAAAAAAATGCAAGTTATAAAAAAGCAAGTTATAATTTAGGAAACGCTTTATATCAACAAAAAAACTTTAAAGAAGCCATTCCACAATACGAGGTTTCGGCAAAAAACACCAAAGATAAATTCACAAAAGCTGAGTCTTTTCATAATATTGGCAATACTGCAATGGAACAAAAGCAATATCAGCAAGCTGTTGATGCGTATAAAAATTCGTTAAGAAATAACCCGAATGATGATGAAACTCGTTACAATTTAGCAGTAGCTAAAGAACTCTTAAAAAAGGAAAAAGAGAAAAATAAAGATAAAAAAGACGACAAGAAAAAAGATAACAAAGACAAAAAAGAAAATAAAGATAAAAAAGGCGACAAAGATAAAAAAGACGATAAAGGAGATAAAAAGAAAGACGACAAAAATAAAGATCAAAAAGACGGAGATAAAGACAAGGATCAAAAACAAAAAAAGAATCCGAACGATCAAAAAAAGAACCCGCAAAAACCAAAACCTAAAAAGGGTAATATGACGCCTCAACAGATTAAACAATTACTAGAAAGTTTAAATAATGAGGAGAATAAAACTCATAAGAAAATGAATGTTAAAAAAGCTAAAGGAACAAAAGTTAAACAAGAAAAAGATTGGTAATTTTTGTGTTTTAATTTTCTCTAAAAGTTGTTATTTTTGACCATCTAAAAATGAAAAATAAAAGCATTTACATATTTTTATTACTGAGTTTAATAGCTCAATTTATTTTTGCTCAAACAGAATTTAAAACAACTGTAAGCAAGAGTAAATTAGGCGTAAATGAACGCTTTAGAATTATTTTTTCTATTGATAAACAAGGTGCAGATGATTTTAAACCTCCAAGTTTTAAAAATTTTAAAGTTGTTGCTGGCCCAAGTCAATCTGTAAATCAATCTTGGATAAACGGAAAAGTAAGTTTTTCGCAATCATATACATTTATTATTGAACCAAAAGCTGTTGGAACTTATTCGATATCTGGAGCAACCATTCAATTAAACGGAAAAACACTGACGTCAAATTCAGTGAAAATGAATATTCTTAAGGCTGTTGATATTCCGCCAAATCCAAACGACCCAAATTATATAGCACAACAAAATGTGCATTTAGTTGCCGAAGTTTCTAAAACTAGACCTTATGTTGGTGAAGGTATTTATGTGGAATATAAATTATATGTAAGTGAAAACATCGCTGTAAAAGATTTTTCTGTTACAGAAACTCCGCAGTATAATGGTTTTTGGAATCAAGATATAAAAATTAATAATTTACAGATTAAAAGCGGAATTTATAACGGAGAAAATTACAGATATGTAGTGCTAAAAAGAGCATTATTAATCCCTACTAAATCTGGAAAACTATTAATAGAACCAATGAAAATGGACATTTTAATTGGTGTGCCAACTGGTAGAGGCGATTTCTTTGGAAACCCAATCACTAGAAATGTTACCAAAGCATTTTCATCAGCAAAAAGAAACATTAATGTAAAACAATTACCGTTAGAAAATAAGCCAAAAAATTTTAACGGTGCTGTTGGAGATTTCGATTTTAATATTACATCAAGTAAAAACGATTTAAAAGCTAATGAATCTTCACAAATAAAGGTTATTGTTAACGGAAAGGGAAATCTAAAATTATTTGAAATTCCAAAAATAGAAACTCCAAAAGAATTAGAAATTTATACTCCAGAACATAAAGAAATTGTAAATACAACCACTAATGGAATTAGAGGCTCTGTGTATGATTTATATACAGTTGTGCCGCAATTTAAAGGGAAATATAAAATTCCAAAAGTTTCATTTTCTTATTTCAACCCATCCGAAAAAAAATACAAAACGATTACAACTGAAGACTTATTTGTAAATGTTTTAGAAGGAAAAACAATTAAGACTACAACAAATAATGTTAAAAAAGATGTTACTGTAACAGGAGCTAATTTTAGATATATTCAAACAAAAAGTGCTTTTGTTCCATTACAACAAGAAGATTTCTACAAGTCAACATTATTTTATTTGTTGCTTTTATTACCATTAATTGCAATACCAATAGGAATTATTATGTATATCATTTCAGATAAAAGAAAAAGTGATCTTGTAGGTGTTAAAAGAAGAAAAACAGATAAATTAGCTAGAAAACATCTTTCTGAAGCAAAAAAACAATTAGGAAATAAAGAGCAATTTTATATTGCTCTTGAAAAAGCATTGCACAATTATTTAAAAGCAAAATTACAAATAGAAACTTCTGATATTAGTAGAGATAATATTATAGAAATTTTAAATTCTAAACAGATAGAAAAGACCACAATTAAAGCTTTTATTGAAGTATTGAATAATTGTGACATAGCACGTTACACCCCAATAACTGTTGTAATGATGAATGATGATTATGAAAAATCTATAACAGTAATAACTGCTTTAGACAAACAATTATAAACAAATGAAAAAATTATTTTTCTTTTTATGTATGTTGTCATCAACAATTTTTGTTGCGCAAACCAGTACTAAAGCTTTGTTTGATAATGCGAACCTTTTATACAAAGATGGTAAGTTTGAAGAAGCTATAAAAATGTACAAAGAAATAGAAGCAAAAGACTCTATCTCATCTGCTTTATATTACAATTTAGGAAATTCATATTATAAATTAAATAAGGTTGCACCTACCATTTATAATTACGAAAAAGCATTGTTATTAGATCCATTAAATAAAGATGCTGAAACTAATTTAGAGTTTGCAAGAAGAATGACGATTGATAATATTGAAGAGTTGCCTAAAACATTTTTACAACGGTTAGAACTTAATTACCTAAAAAAACTATCGTACAATCAATGGTCAATGTTATCAATAGTTTTTTCTTTTTTAGCAGCCATTTTATTTTTACTTTTTTACTATACCACAATTTCTAATAAAAAACGTATGTATTTTTTAACCAGCATGTTCTCTTTTTTACTGCTGATTATTACGGTGTTTATTACTTACGATCAATATAAAAAAGCAATGAACACAAAATATGCAATAATTTTTTCTCCAAAGACAGCTGTTAACAATGCACCAACATCTAATTCAGATATAATTTTTGAATTACATGAAGGCACAAAAGTTAATGTTTTAGATGCAATAGATAACTGGAAAAAAATAAAATTATCTGACGGAAAAGTTGGTTGGATTACCTCAGAAAATATAAAAATGTTAACAGATTAATACAACTCTTTTTGTTAAAAAGCTTATCTTAGCAAGAATTATTTATTAAAAATAAAAATGCACAAAAACAAAATAGCTGTTTTTTTTTCAATCCTCTTTCTAGCATTTATTATAGTACCAACTGTAATAACACTAGTAGATAGTTCTGTTGATATATCTTACGTTTATTCAAATTCAGAAGAAGAATCTAGCAACAATCAACTAGAAAAAGCAAAAATTATTTTATCTCATTTAAACATAAATGAACTTGTCATTTCTTCAACAAAAAAAGTTAGTGCCCTACTACAACATACTAACAAAAATTACACAAAACCATATTTAAATTTGGTTTTTCCACCTCCAGAATATCTTTAATTTTCTGTAAAAACATCTCTCTCTTTTTTACAAGAGATAAAAATTCGTTTATAAATTTTATCATTAAATAACTTCAAAAAATTACATTAGAGGTTAAAAAAATATATATTATGTTCAAAAACATTAAAGGCGATCTTTTTGGTGGTATTACTGCTGGAATTGTTGCTTTACCATTAGCATTAGCATTCGGAGTTAGTTCTGGTCTTGGTCCAAGTGCTGGATTATACGGAGCTATTTTTTTAAGTTTTTTTGCTGCTCTTTTTGGAGGCACAAATACACAAATTTCTGGACCAACAGCTCCAATGACAGCTGTAAGTATGGTAGTTATTGCTGGAATTATTGCTGCAAATGATGGCGACATTTCTAAAGCTTTACCAGCAATTTTAACCGTTTTTTTATTAGCAGGTTTAATGCAAATTGGCTTAGGAGTTTTGGGTGTAGGAAAATATATCCGGTATATTCCGTATCCGGTTGTTTCTGGTTTTATGACCGCAATTGGAGTGATTATTTTAATTACTCAAATTTTACCTTCTTTAGGGTATTACCCAAAAGAAGATACTGTGTTTGTAAATCAATTTAAACCACAAGCAGAAGAAGTAATTTTAGAGAATATTTTAAAGAAAGAGGCAGTAGAAGGAATTTTCGTGTTAGAAAACTTTAAAGAAACTATAGTTAGAGCAGAAAAAATTACTGAAAGTGATATTTTAAAAGAATCTGAAACATTGGCTTCTAAAGAAGCATCTGGTGTTATTGGCGCAATTAAAGTATTGCCCAATGCTTTAAAAAACATCAACATTTTAGAATTATTACTCGCTTTAGGAACCATCATTATAATATATGGTTTTAAACGAATAACAACAAAATTTCCAAGTACATTAGTAGCATTACTTGTAATGTCTGGAGTTGCCGTTGTTTTTAAGTTAGATTACAGAGCTATAGAAACAATTCCTGGTGGTTTTCCTATTCCTAACTTATCCTTATTTACAGAATTTAACTTTGGAAGCGTTGTGCCCTATATTTTTACTGCTTTAACATTAGCCTTATTAGGAGCAATAGATTCTCTTTTAACAAGTGTTGTGGCAGATAATATGACTAAAACCAAGCACAAACCAAATAAAGAATTAATTGGTCAAGGAATTGGAAATAGTATTGGAGCAATATTTGGTGGAATTCCTGGAGCTGGTGCAACCATTAGAACTGTTGTAAATATAAATTCTGGAGGAAAAACAAAACTGTCTGGAATGATTGCCGGTATTATTTTATTAATAATTTTACTTGGATTAGGACCTATTGCTTCTCAAATTCCTGCTGCAGTATTAGCGGGTATCTTAATTACAGTTGGTATTGGCGTTATGGATTACAGAGGATTAAAAGCAATTCCTAGTTTACCAAAAGATCTAAAAATTGGTCCAATTAAGTTAAGTTCTGAAGTAGTAATTATGATGGTTGTATTAATACTATCTACTTTTTGGAATTTAGTCTATGCAGTAGGAATTGGATTGATAATTGCTTCGTTAATGTTTATGAAAAAAATTGGTGATTTAGCAGCAGAACGATCGGATGTAAAATCGTTAAAGAAAGAAAAAAACTGGTCAGATGAAGCTGATTTCCCAGAGGGTTTAAAAGAAAAAGTATTTATTAAACACATCAAAGGGCCTTTGTTTTTTGGAACAACGAGTGATTTTCATAGTTTAGCGCAGCAAATTCCAGAAAACGCAACATCTGTTATTATTCGTTTAGGAAGAATGCAATATATGGATCAATCTGGTTTATATGCAATGGAAGATGTGCTTCAAGAATTACAAAAAAAGAATATTCAAGTTTTATTTGTAAACTTGTTAAAGCAACCAAGATATATGATGGAAAGAATTGGGATTATTCCAGAATTAATTAAAAAAGAACACATTTTTACTTCTTTTTCTAATTGCACAAATTGGATTAAAGAACAACAATTAAAAAAATAAATTATGCCACATAGAAATAAAGCAATTACAAAAGAACAACAAGATAATTTAACACCAATGAAGGTGTTACAAGATTTTATAGAAGGAAATGCTCGTTTTATTAGAGACGAAGTACACTCAATAGATCATAAAGCATTAATTTCTCAAACAACAGAAAGTCAACATCCAAAAGCAATTGTACTATCATGTATTGATTCTAGAGTTCCTGTAGAATTAATTTTTGATCAAACAATTGGAGACGTTTTTGTTGCTAGAGTTGCTGGTAATTTTGAAAACACAGATATTTTAGGCAGTATGGAATATTCTTGTAAAGTTGCAGGAAGTAAATTAGTTTTTGTGCTAGGACACGAAAGTTGCGGTGCAATAAAAGCGGCTTGTGATCATGTAGAATTAGGGAACATTACTGCATTACTAGAAAATATAAAACCAGCAGTTAAATTATCTGAAACTCAAGTTAAAGGAAAGCATAATTCTTCTAACAATGAGTTTGTTGAAAAAACAATTGAAAACAACGTTCGCTTAACTATTCAAAGAATTAGAGAAAGAAGTCCTATTCTAAATGAAATGGAAGAAAATGGAGAAATTAAAATAGTTGGTGGAGTTTATCATATAAGTAGCGGAAAAGTTACTATGTTGTAAAACAATTATTTTAAAATAGTAAAAAGGCTTGCAATTGCAAGCCTTTTTTTATGCTACTTTTTTTACAATATCATCAATTATATCTTCATCAACACTATTTTCTTTTATTATTGATGGAAAAATTGTTGGAGCAATACTCTTTACAGGTTTGTATAAAATAGATTCGTCTAAGGTTTCTTTTTCAATAAAAGAAATACTAGAATTCATTCTATCAAAAAAGATAAAAACAATACTTAAAACCAAGCCAATTTTCACAAAGCCAAAAAGACCTCCTAAAATTTTATTTACCATTCCTAGCGCTGCTAAATCTGCTAATTTTGTTAAAAATTTCCCTAATAAACTAACTACTATTATTATCACAATAAAAGTAATGGCAAATGCTGCTAATGCTATTTTTTTTTCAGACCAAGAAACACTTTCCTTTAAGAAATCTCCAATAAAATATGAAAAATGAATTGATCCCCAAATACCACCAATTAAAGCAACTAAAGAGGCTACTTCTATAAAAAGACCTTTCATTAAACCTCTTACAAACCCGAATAATAAAAATACGGTAATTACAATGTCAAAAACATTCATCTATTAAAAATTGAAATTTATTGTCTAAAAATAATTGATTTTTTCTTCTTAAAAACCTTTTAATCAAAAAAATCTTGTTCTGTTTTCCGCGCTTCTAAAATTATTTCAGCTGGATATTTATATAATTCTAAAATTTTAAGTGCATTTCTAGTTTTTAATTTTCCTTTTTTTAATTTATGATCAAAAAAGAGTTTATCATTTTCTATCTGTTCTCTAAAATGAAAAAGCTCATACTTTTCTTTTTCTAATAATTCTGTCAATTCAATATCGTGTGTTGAAACCAAAACGATATGATTTTTTTGGTTCAAATAAGATAAGATTGCTTTTCCTCCAGAAATTCTTTCTATGGTGTTTGTTCCTTTAAATATTTCATCTAATACAAACAAGCATGGTTCTGTATTTTTCGAAGCTTCAACCAACTCTTTTACAGTTAAAACTTCTTCTAAATAATAACTGGTATTGTCTAATACATCATCTGTTATTCTAATCGATGAAAATACTCTAAAAAATGGCGCTGAATATTCTTCTGCAAAGCAAATATGTAATGTTTGTGCTAAAACACTGTTTAAGGCTACTGCTCTTATAAATGTAGTTTTACCAGACATATTAGATCCTGTTAACAGCATACTTTTGTCAATTAATGTTACATCATTAACAACGCAATTATCTATTAAAGGATGGTGCATTCCTTTTAAAATAATTTCTTTTTTATTTGTAAAATGCGGAGTGCATATTTGGTGGTTTCCTGCTTTTACTGAAGCTGTAGATATGGCAACATCTATTTCTCCAATAAAAAGAAATAGTTGCTCGATATTTTTCTTTTCTTTTTCTAAAGAATCTACAAAACTAAAAAACACTAAATATTCGATATTAAAGAGTGTTTTAATAACTTCTACAAAAAACCAAACAACAAATAAATACTCATTATTGATGTTCTTTTCGAAGCTAACAAACTCTGTTTTAAATTTAATAGCTCGTATTCTTTTTAGAAAAGGAAACTCTTTATAATGTTCTTTTATTTCAAAAAATTTGGCTAATTTTTCACCTACTTTAAGACTTTTAGACAATTGACTTACTCCTTGTAAATAGTAATTAACATTATCTTTATTTTTATAATGAAAAACCATATTTACTGCTAAAATAGGAATTAACAAAAGAAAAATTATAGGATATATAAAACCTAAAACTAGGATTAAAATAACCGAGATGGTTAAAGATTTAACTACCCAAATATTTTTTGGCTTTTGAAGTTGTTTGCCGTTAATTAATTCTTCTAAATAATACGATTCATTTGAGTTTAGTTTAGATAATAATAGTTGACAATGAAGTCTCAAAGATTCATTTTTTTCGAAAACATTGATTAACGAATTAAATGATAACAAATTTTCTATTGTACCAATTGTGCGAAGTTTAAAATATAAATATTGTTGTCCTATTTTAGAAGAAGTTCTGTCTAAAAGTTTAAAAACAGCTTCAAGATCTAAATCGATTTTACACTTTTCAGAAATAAGATGGAACGCCTTATTTTTGTGTACATTATTTTCAAAATATTTCCCAATTACAAAAAAATTATAATAGTTTCGATGTTTTGGTTTCCCCCAATTTTCAATAAGTTTAAGTCTAAATTTTTTTATTCTTTTTTTGTAATTATACTTTCCTATTAAATACAAGAGTATTAAAATTACTACTATACCTAAAGCCCAATTCATCTTTTTTTCTTAGTACTTGCTAACATACTATAAAAATATTAAAAACTCAAATGACTACTATTTTAAAGTAAAATATTACAGATAGTATGTATCTTTGTTACTTAGTTAAAATTTATGACAGAGATTACTTCTTTAAAAGAAAAATGGAATTTGTTAGTTGATAATTTATCAACACAGTTTGCTGATGGAGATGCTTTAAATATTGATGCAATTATTTATTTAATTGGTGTTCAAGAATTAGGACAAGGCCACAGAAGATTTAAGAAAGACGAAAAAGTAAATTTAATGCATATTGCTATTTGCAAATTATTAGAACCTTATGGTTATTACGAATTTGAGTTTTTTGATAATGATGGCTGGCCACATTACAAAACCACAAATCAGTTGCCAAATTTAAAACCAGGCGAACAATCTGTATTAATGAAAGAAGCCATTGTTTCTTATTTTGAAACCTTAGATTTTATTAAGTAACACTCAATTTTCGAATCATAACTGATAACAATTTCGGGAAAAATCGTTTTGCATAAACACCTAATTTTTCTTTAAATCCGGCAATAAAAACTTCTTCTTTTTTAGCATACATTGCTTTTGCCATTAATTTTGCAAATCGATTTGGAGCAATTCCGTTTTGTGTAGCAACATCCATCTTATTTTGTGCAGTTCCATCACCCGTTAACGCATTTATTGAAACATTTGTGTTTACAAAACCTGGGCAAACTAAAGTAACAGCAACGTTATTTTTATGATTTTCTGCTCGTAAACTATCAAAAAAACCATGCAAAGCGTGTTTAGATGCTGCGTAACTTGAGCGTAATGGCGTACCAATTTTACCAACAATACTTGTTGTTACAACAAATTGTCCGTTGTTGTTTTTTATAAAATGTGGCAATACTGCTTTTGTTAACGCAATAGTTCCTAAATAATTAATATTCATGATGCGTTTATCAACATCTATTGAGGTTTCCCTTGCTAAAGAACGCTGACTAATTCCGCCATTATTTACCAAAACATCTATTCTTCCAAACCAGCTTATAGCTTCGCTAACTTTTATATTAAAGTTTGAATAATCTTCTAAATCTAACGGTAAAATTTTAATCGTTTCTGAGTTTTCGCAAGCTTGTTTTACCGCTTCTAATTTTTCTTCGTTTCTTGCAGATATAATTAATTTTGCATCTAATTTAGACAAGTAAATTGCTAGTTCTTTTCCAATGCCAGATGAAGCTCCAGTTATCCAAATAACTTTATTTGTAAAATTCATGTTAATAATTTTAAAGCAATGTAATTATTTTAAGTTATAAATGGTAATTTTGGAACACTTCTTGAAATTTATCAAGAAATTAAATCACATTTAATGAAAAAATTATTTTTACTACTCATCCTTGTATCATTTAGCTTACAAGCACAATATAAAATTAGCGGAGAAATGAATCCGTCAGAAAAATATACGTGGGTTATTTTATATAAAACAGAAGGTGCAAGACAAGTTTTTGTGAAAAGTGGAAAAATTGCAAATGGTAAATTTTCTTTTGAGTTACCAGCTGATGCTAAACCTGGAGCGTATCGCGTAAGTTATAAAACAGAAGGAAGTGGTTTTGCCGATTTCTTATTTAACAAAGAAGATATTGCTTTTACTTTTAATCCAGAGAAAGCAGAAGAAACCATCCTTTTTTCTAAATCTTCAGAAAATAAATTATACCAAGAATATATTAGCGTTGTTTCTAATCAGCAATATAAAACCGATTCGTTACAAGTTGCTTATTTAAAAAATCCGATTGCTAAAACAGCAACTTTATACAAAACTCAATTAGTAAAAATTGCAGCTTTACAAAAGAAATACTTAGCTAAATCTAAAGGTAAAATGGTGTATCATTTTATCAAAGCAACCAACAGATATAATAGTTCTAATATTGCAAAAAACCCTCAAGTGTATTTAAAATCTATTAACGATCACTTTTTTGATACGATAGATTTTAGCAATCCTATACTTTATAATTCTACTTTTTTGATTGATAGAATTACAGATTATGTTTTTTATATGAACTATTCTGATGACACAACTAAGCAAAGAGAATTGCACGATAAAGCTGTAAAAATAGTTTTAGAAAAAGCAAAAAATCAACTCTTTAAAAAAGATATTATAGAGTTTTTAATTACGCAATTTGTAAATGCTAACAATATAGATTTTGCAGATTATTTGTTAAATTATTTCTATAAAAAGCTACCAACAAATATTCAAAATACAGAGTTTGTTGTCAATTATTTAGAAAGAACAGTTGTTGCGGTTGGTAGAATTGCACCAGAAATTACATGGAATACAAACGGAAAAAATTACAAACTTTCTACAATTAACGAAGCAAGTAATTATGTGTTGGTTTTTTGGAGTACGGGTTGCGGACATTGTTTAAGAGAAATTCCGCAATTAAATGCATTTACCAAAGATATTAAAAACTCAAAAGTAATTGCTTTTGCAATGGAAAATGATGATAAAGAGTGGAATAAAATGAAACAAAATTTGATTGGTTGGCATCATATTTTAGGTTTACAAAAATGGGAAAATCCAATTGCAAGAACTTATCAAATTTATAGTACACCAACCTATATTGTATTAGATAACAACAAAAAAATTATAGCAAAACCAGAAACACTAGAAGAACTTAAAAAAATTATGAAGTATTTAGAATAATACTTTAAAAATGTAAAAAAGCGTCTTTTAAATGTTCTATTTGAAAGACGTTTTTTTGTTTTACAATTGCAATAATATCAAATCGAACTTCTACATCTAAATCATTTTCTACAACAAAATTATCCATGGCAGAAACTAGTAATTTTATTTTTTTAGGATTTATAAAATCTTGCGGGTTTCCAAAATCTATTGAAGAACGTGTTTTTACTTCAACTGCTGCTAAAATTGTTTCTTTTTGTGCGATAATATCAATTTCAGCTTTTAAAAACCGATAATTACGAGCAATAATTTTGTAGTTATGTTGCAATAAATAATCTACTGCTAACTGTTCTCCTTTTTTACCAAGTTCATTATGTTCAGCCATTTTTATTTTTCAAAAACTAAAGTAGAAATTCCCTTTTTTGTTACATTCATTTCTACCATTCTCCCAAAAATTAACGCTCTATTATCTGGTTCATGTCCGGCAGGAAAATGAAACAATATTGGAAAATCGTATTCGGTAACCACATCTAAAATTAACTGTTCTATTGAAGTTCCCCATTCTGTAGTATTGGTTTTTATTTTAGAAATATCACCAACAATAATTCCTTTACAATTTTCAAAAAATCCTGCACGTTTTAAACTTTGTAACATCCTATCTATACTGTATTTATATTCGCCAACTTCTTCAATAAATAAAATTTTATCCTCTGCATTCATTTGACTTTTAGAACCTAACATCGAGACTAACAATGAAATATTTCCGCCAATCAATTGTCCTTTTGCACTTCCTTCTCTATTCTCTTTTGTAGAAACTAAACTGTAGCTTAATTGCTCACCAAAAATTGCTTTTTTAAATGTTTTTATCGTTGCTGTAATTTCTTCTGGATCATCGCCTAAACTGGTTCCCATCATCGCATGGATTGTTTCATAACCTAACGTATTTAAATGAGAATGCAAAGCAGTAATATCAGAATATCCAATTATCCATTTTGGGCTTTCTCTAAACTTCGTAAAATCTAATCTGTCTAAAATTCGAACCGTTCCGTAACCACCACGACCAGACCAAATTGCTTTAATATTTGGGTTGTCTATCGCTTTTTGAAAGTCTTCTGTTCTTTCTTCATCCGTTGCAGAAAAATGACCCGCAGCATCAAATAAATGCTCACCATAAACAACATGTAAACCCCAGCTTTCTACCAATTCTTTTGCTTGATCTATCACCTCTTGACGATCTATTAAAATCCCTGCCGGAGCAACAATGGCAATTGTATCTCCCTTTTGTAAATAAGGTGGAGTAATTAAATTAGAGTTGGTATTTTCTTGTGCTTTAACTTGATTGTGTGAAATAAATAATGATAAAAATACAACCAATAAGAGTTTAATCATCTTCATAAAAATGCTTTTTGTAAATGTATCTATTTTTGACGGCTTAAAAAAATGTGTTTTCGTTGCTTTTCCGTACTTTTGCATTTCAAAAATCTGTCCAAAATAAATTTTTGAATAAAATTAATGCCATAGAAATGAATACTCCAAAAAGATATACAATTACCGCTGCTCTACCTTATACAAATGGTCCTGTTCATATTGGTCATTTGGCAGGTGTTTATATTCCTGCCGATATTTACGCACGTTATTTGCGTTTAAAAGGTGAAGATGTTCTTTTTGTTTGTGGTTCAGATGAACATGGAGTACCTATTACCATCAAAGCAAAAAAAGAAGGAATTACACCACAACAAGTAGTTGATAAATACCACGAAATTATTAAAACTTCTTTTGCTGATTTCGGAATTACTTTTGATAATTATTCAAGAACTTCGGCTGAAATTCATCATAAAACTGCTTCTGATTTTTTCTTAAAATTGTATAATGATGGAGAATTTATCGAGGAAGTTACAGAACAATTGTACGATGCGGAAGCAAATCAATATTTAGCAGACCGTTTTGTGGTTGGAACTTGTCCAAAATGTGGCAATGAAGAAAGTTATGGCGATCAGTGTGAAAACTGTGGAACGAGTCATAATGCAACAGATTTAATAAACCCAAAATCTTCAATTACAGGAAATGTTCCTACTTTAAAAGAAACCAAACACTGGTTTTTACCTTTAAATAAACACGAAGCATTTTTAAAAGAATATATTTTAGAAGGGCATAAAAATGATTGGAAACCAAATGTTTTAGGTCAAGTAAAATCTTGGATTGATGACGGTTTACGACCAAGAGCAGTAACGCGTGACTTGGATTGGGGAATTCCCGTTCCGATTAAAGGAGCTGATGGAAAAGTATTGTATGTTTGGTTTGATGCACCAATTGGATACATTTCTGCAACCAAAGAATGGGCAAAAGAAAACAATAAAAATTGGGAAGATTATTGGAAAAAAGACGACACTAAATTGGTGCATTTTATAGGAAAAGACAACATTGTTTTTCACTGTATTATTTTTCCGGCGATGTTAAAAGCACATGGCGATTATATTATGCCAGAAAATGTGCCAGCAAACGAGTTTTTAAATTTAGAAGGAAACAAATTATCGACTTCTAAAAATTGGGCAGTTTGGTTGCACGAATATTTAATAGATTTTCCAGAAAAACAAGATGTATTACGTTATGCATTAACAGCAACTGCGCCAGAAACAAAAGACACCGATTTTACTTGGAAAGATTTTCAGGCAAGAAACAACAACGAATTGGTTGCCATTTTTGGTAATTTTATCAATCGTGTTGTAGTTTTAACCAACAAATATTATAATGGAATTATTCCTGCTGCGGGAGATTTATCAGAAGTTGATGAAGAAACCTTAACTGCTTTAAAAGAATTTCCGAATGTGATTTCTCGTTCAATTGAGCGTTATCGTTTTAGAGAAGCATCACAAGAATTGATGAATTTAGCGCGTTTAGGAAATAAATATTTGGCTGATGAAGAACCTTGGAAAGTAATAAAAGTAGATGAAGAACGTGTAAAAACAATTATGAATGTTGCCTTGCAAATTGCTGCTGCTTTAGCCGTTTTATCTGAACCTTTTTTACCATTTACTTCAATCAAATTAAAAGGAATTTTAAATGTCATTTCGAACGAAAGTGAGAAATCTCTTTCTTGGAATGATGTTTCATCCAAAGAAATATTATTACCTGCAAATCATCAAATTAATAAAGCAGCATTGTTATTTGCTAAAATTGAAGACGAAGAAATTACAGCGCAATTAGAAAAATTACAAGCCACAAAAACAGCAAACGAGCAAGCCAATAAAGTTGTTGAACCTCAAAAAGAAATCATAGAATTTGATGACTTTACCAAATTAGACATCAGAATTGGAACTATTTTAGAAGCAACAAAAGTTCCGAAGACTAAAAAATTACTACAATTAAAAGTAGATGTTGGTATTGATGTAAGAACTATCGTTTCTGGAATTGCAGAAAGTTTTAATCCTGAAGAAATTATTGGTCAACAAGTTACCGTTTTATGTAATTTAGCACCAAGAACTTTACGTGATGTAGAAAGTCAAGGAATGATTTTAATGACAGATACTCCTGATGGTAAATTAGCTTTTGTAGAACCTGCTGAAAAAATTAAAAACGGCGGACAAGTAAGTTAATCTCTTTTATTTTTTTTCTTAGAAATTTTGAAGTATTATTTTCTAATAAATTCTTCAAAATTTTATCATTGGTTTCCGTATCTCTAAAAGCGACTAAAGTTCTGATAGAAAAAGTCCGCAATGCATCATACACACTTAAAGTGCTTACCGCAGAATCTTTTCGTCCTACAAAAGGCAACACATCTGGTCCGCGTTGGCATTTTGTATTGATATTTACTCTACAAACCTGATTTACTAACGAGTCGATTAATGGCGCTAAAGTAGTTGGATTGTTGCTAAACAAACTTACTTGTTGTCCATAGTTAGATTCAGAAATATAATCTAACGGTTCTTGAATGTTTTTAAAAGAAAGAATCGGAACAACAGGTCCAAATTGCTCTTCGTGATACACTTTCATGGTTGCATTTACTGGATATAAAACTGCTGGATTTACAAAACTTAAGGTGATTTCTCCACCATTTTCATTCAGTATTTTTGCTCCTTTTGATTGCGCATCATCAATTAATTCTTGAATGTACGCAGGTTTGTTTGGTTCTGGCAAGGGCGTAATATTTACGTTTTCTTCCCAAGGCAAACCTCCTTTTAATTTTTGTACTTCTTCTACAAATTTTTGATTGAATTCTGCAACAATATCTTCGTGTACAAACAATATTTTTAAGGCTGTACAACGCTGACCATTAAAAGCAAACGAACCTAAAACACATTCTTTAACTGCCAAATCTATATCGCAATCTGGTAAAATAATTCCTGGGTTTTTAGCCTCTAATCCCAATACCAAACGTAATCTGTTTTTCTTTGGATGATATTCTTGTAAAATATTTGCCGATTTGCTATTTCCAATCAATGCTAATACATCTACTTTCCCTGATTTTAAAATTGGAGTAGCCAAAGCTCTTCCACTTCCATAAATAATATTTACTACACCTTTTGGAAAGCAAGTTTGAAACGCTTTTAATAATGGAGATAATAATAAAATTCCATGCTTTGCCGGTTTAAAAATAGTTGTATTTCCCATAATTAAAGCTGGAATCAACAAACAAAAAGTTTCATTTAATGGATAATTATATGGACTTAAACACAACACAACGCCCAACGGAGCTCTACGAACTTGCGCCAAAATTCCACTATGATTTTTAATCTCAGAATGCTTTTGATCCATTTCTTTTAAAGTAGTAATGGTATCTTCAATATATTCTATCGTTCTATCAAACTCGTTACACGATTCTTCATAAGGCTTACCTATTTCCCACATCAACCAATTAACAACTTCGTCTCTGGTTTTCAACATCATTTTGGCAAAGTTTTCAATACAAACAATGCGTTCTTCAACTTTCATTGTTGGCCATTCTCCTCTTCCTTTATCATACGCATCACAAGCTGATTCTAAAGAGTCTAGCGCTTCTTTTTCTCCTAAATCAGGAATTGTTCCTAATAAAGTTGGTTGTAATTCTCCTGCTGTATTTTCTTGATAAATTGGAGAATAAACCGATGTTGTTGCTCCGTTCCATTCTTTTAATTTGCCATTTACCAAATATGTGTTTTGATTGTATGCTTTTTGAATGTTGTATTTCTTTGGAATTGTACTATTTGTAAAAATGTTTTTCAATGAAATAATCGATTAAATTTTATGCAAGTTATATCAAATATTGAAATAAATCAGAGTAATTTTTCAAGATTATGTAATTGAATAAATACATACAAAAAAGAGCATCAAAAATGATGCTCTTCTCTTTTCATAGCAAGTTTCTCTTTTTACTTGCTTCCCAACATTAGCATTTCGTTACAAACAATTTCTGTGATGTATTTTTTCACTCCATCTTTGTCTTCGTAACTTCTAGATGTTAATTTACCTTCAATAGCAACTTCACTTCCTTTTTGTAAATATTTTTCAATGATTTCTGCTGTTTTGTTCCACGCAACAACATTATGCCATTGTGTGTCTGTAACTTTTTCGCCTTGGGCGTTTTTGTAAGTTTCATTTGTAGCAATAGAAATCTTTGCTAATTTTTTACCACTTTCTAAGGTGATGATTTCTGGATTGTTTCCTAAGTTTCCAATTAACTGTACTTTGTTTCTTAACGTACTCATAAGATAAGGTTTTAAACACTTCGCTTTTGCTCAGTGCAAGTTTATAATCATTTTTGTCAATTCGTTTTGACATGGCAAAGGTGCAATCACTTCCAAATTTTATTCGGTTAAAAAGCGCTTACTTTCGTATGTAAACGTTTGTAGTCGTTTGTAAATGTTTTTTAGTATCTTTATTGGCATCAAAATAAAAAGCAATGGAAACAAAGCAATGTTTAGAGTGTGGCGAAAAAATAGTGGGAAGAATTGATAAAAAATTCTGTACAGATTATTGTCGAAACAGCTATAATAATAAGGTAAATACAGAAAGTAAAAACTTAATTAGAAATACCAATAATCGGTTGCGAAAAAATTATAAAATTTTATCAGAATTAAATATTTCGGGTAAAACAAAAGTGACGAGAACTAAATTATTCGACAAAGGATTTGATTTTCATTTTTTTACATCGATTTATAAAACCAAAACCGGAAACGTGTATTTTTATGTGTATGATCAAGGTTATTTGGCGTTAGAAAATGATTATTTCTTATTAATCAGAAGAGAATAAAACGATTATTTAAAAAATTAGTACATTTATAAAAACCATTCAACTAATGAAAAAATACGCTCCGATACTTTCCTTTCTAATCATAACCTCTGTAATTTATTGGAGTTTTGCTGATATGTTACCTTCTTATTCAGAAAATAAAACAGTTTCTGAAACTGAATTTTCTATCAACAATGCATTAAAAAATTTAAAAGAAATTTCTAAAACTGCACATTATACAGGTTCAGAAGATCATTTAAAAGTTCAAAATTATATTGTAAACGAGCTTAAAAAATTAGGACTACAACCAGAAATTCAACATCAAGTTGCCATTAATAATAAATGGAGAGCGGCAACCAATACTGCAAATATTATTGCAACCATTAAAGGAAGTGAAACTGGAAAATCGTTGGTAATATTAACACATTACGATTCTAATCCTCATTCTTCTTTAGGCGCAAGTGATGCCGGCTCTGGAGTAGTAACCATTTTAGAAAGTGTTAGGGCTTTTTTAGCACAAAACAAAACACCAAAAAACGATATTCATATCGTAATTACTGATGCCGAAGAAATTGGACTTTTAGGTGCAAAAGCATTTGTTGATGCACATCCGTTAGCAAAAAATATTGGATTGGTTTTAAATTTTGAAGCTCGTGGAAGTGGCGGACCAAGTTATATGTTGATGGAAACCAACGGTAAAAACAGTAAATTATTAGCTGAATTTTTAAAAGCAAAACCAAATTATCCTGCGGCAAATTCTTTAATGTATAGCATCTATAAAATGCTTCCAAACGACACAGATTTAACTGTTTTTCGAGAAAAAGGAAACATAAATGGATTCAATTTTGCTTTTATTGGTGATCATTTCGATTATCATACAGCACAAGATTCTTACGAAAGATTAGACAGAGAAACATTGTTACATCAAGCAGATTATTTGATGACAGCCTTAAATTATTTTGCTTTTTCTGATATTTCAAATTTAGAAAGTTCAACTGATAATGTCTATACAAATTTTCCGTTTACAAAATTAGTACATTATCCTTTTTCTTGGATTTTACCTTTATTAATTGGCGCAATTATTATACTCTTAATTTTACTTTTCTTCGGAATTGCTCTTAATAAAATAACCATAAAAGGAATGTTAAAAGGATTTACTCCTTTTACAATTTCGTTGGTTGCTTGTGTCGGAATTTCAATTTTATTATGGAAAGGAATTCTATTAATTCATCCCCAATATAATGACATTCTACACGGATTTACCTACAACGGATATGAATATATTGCCGCATTTGTGTTGTTAAATTTGTGGTTGTTATTTAAAATTTACCGCCCTTTTTTAAAAAATAATACAGGAACAGATTTAGTAATTGCACCAATTATATTTTGGTTGATAATTAATGTACTTATTTTTATCTATTTAAAAGGTGCAGCATATTTTATCATTCCGGTTTATTTTGCTTTAATCACTTTAGTAATTTTTATTTTTATTGATAGCAAACGAACTACAAAAATTGCAATTGCAACCATTTTGACAATTCCAATGCTATTTATGTTTGCTCCGCAAATAAAAATGTTTCCTGTTGGATTAGGCTTAAAAAACTTGTTTATAAGTGGTCTGTTTTTGGTTTTAATTTTCGGACTTATGCTTCCGGTTTTTGCATCTTATAAATCAAGAAAAACATTGGTAAAGTTAATTGGGTTAAGTACTATTTTATTCTTTGCTTTTGCAACCTACAATAGTGGTTTTGACGAAAACAAGAAAAAACCAAATAGTGCAGTTTTTATTAATGATGTAGATACAAATCAATCGTATTGGGCAACCTATAATTCAAAGCCAGATTCTTATACAAAACAATTTTTAGGAGACAATCCAACAAAAGGAAATTTTACAGGAACAACTTCTAAAAGCAAATACAACACTTCGTATCAATATCATAAAAAGACTGAAAATAGAGCGATAAATTCGCCGTTAATATCAAAATTAACTGATACAATTATTGGCGAATTTAGAAACATCTCTTTGATGATAAAACCGCAACGTGCTATTAATAAATTAGAATTAATTGCAAACGCTCCAATTACTTTTAATTCAATTGGTGTACAAAATGTTTTTTTAGATAAAAAGAGTCAAACAGATACTTTTAAAATAACTAAAGGAACTATTTTAAGTTACTTTTTAGCAGCAAAAGACTCTGTTTTAAAAGTAGATTTTACAATCAATAAAAATAGCATTCCTAATATTAGTTTGATAGAATCTTCATTTGATTTACAAACAAACCCGTTGTTTAAAATACAGCCAAGAACCAACAAAATGATGCCAATGCCATTTGTTACAAATGATGCTGTAATTACATTACAAAAATTAAAATTATAAAACTATTTTATTTGAGAAACACGAAGTGTGTTCACCATTCCTTTAGCTTCAACAGGCATAGAAGTTAGGTTGACAACAAAATCGTTTGCTTTTACAAAACCTTTTTCTTTTGCAATATTGTTAATATCAACAACAGTGTCATCTGTACTTACATTTTTATCGTAAAAGAAAGATTTTACACCCCAAAGTAAACTCATTTTTGTTAAAATTCTCTTTTCAGAAGAAAATGCCAAAACAAAAGATGCCGGTCTCCATGCAGAAATTTGAAATGCAGTATAACCACTATTTGTTAAGGTTGATATTGCGACTGCATTTACATCATTTGCCATTAATGCTGCATGATGACAAATAGCTTTGGTAATAAAACGATCAGTTCTTATATGTGGTGCTGCTTGTGGCACTTTTATTAAAGGAGAGTTCTCTACGCTTTTAATAATTTCTGTCATTTTTTCGATAACTTTAATTGGATGTGCCCCAACGGAAGTTTCTCCAGATAACATAACGGCATCTGCACCATCCATAATTGAATTGGCGACATCATTAACTTCTGCTCTTGTAGGGACAGCATTGGTAATCATGGTTTCCATCATTTGAGTTGCAATAATTACTGGAATTCTTGCCATTTTAGCTCTTCGAACTAACATTTTTTGAATTAATGGAACTTCTTGCATCGGAATTTCAACACCTAAATCTCCTCGAGCTACCATTAAACCATCACAATACGGAATTAAAGCATCTATATTTTCAACAGCTTCTGGTTTTTCGATTTTAGCAATAACTGGAATTCTATGATCTGATTTCTGACTAATTAAATCGTGTAATTTCCTTAAATCTTCTGGGTTTCTAACAAATGAAAGTGCAATCCAATCTACTTCTTGCTCAATTGCAAAAGCAGCATCTTTCATGTCTTTATCTGTTAAAGCTGGTAAAGAAATTGCTGTGTTTGGTAAATTAACTCCTTTTTTAGAAGATAATATGCCCCCAATTTTTACAAGTGTTGTTACCTCATTTTTCTTGTTGGTTGAAACAACTTCAAACATCAATTTTCCATCATCAACTAAAATATATTCTCCTTTTTTAACATCTTTTGGAAAATTTTGATAGGTCATAAATGCCTTTTCTTTTGTTCCAACACATTGTTCTGTTGTAAAAACAAAAGTATCATCTGCTTTTAAAATAACATTGTCTTCCATAACACCAACTCTAAGTTTTGGTCCTTGTAAATCAGCTAGAATGGCAACATATAAGTTTTTTTCTTCATTAATTTCTCTAATATCTTTTATTCTTGCTTTGACGTTATCGTAATCTGCATGTGAAAAATTAATTCTAAACACATTTACTCCGGCATTTATTAATTCTAAAAGAATTTCTTTAGAGTTTGATGCTGGGCCTAATGTTGCAATTATTTTTGTTTTTTTATTTTTTGACATAACTTAAAAAATTAAAAAATATTTAGATTTTAATGTGTTTACATCTATTTTATATGATGTAATTACCTGGTTTATAGCATTTATTTCTTCAACCTTTTTAGCGATATAATCGTAATTAAAATCGCCTTCTAGTTTTAAAAAAAAATCTACTTTCTTTTTTTCTGGTATTAAATAAGTTGTTATTTCATTTGTTTGAAATAACCCCGTATTTTTTTCTTCTAAATTATTTGAATATTGATTAGAAATTAAAAACCAAGATTGGCTAAATTTTGGGTTTATAAATTCGTAAATACCAAATGATGCGTTATTATTTTTGTTTTCAAAATCTAAACTATATGTTGCTTTTAAAAATTTAGTTTTAAGATGTTGGTTCAATAAATACGCTAGTTTATATCCTTCTAATGTAGAATGAATCCCAATTAAAGTATAATTGTCATCAGAAAAATCATTTAAGTCTAGCGAATGTATTTGCATATTTAACAGCCAAAGTTTTAAAATACTATAAACTACAGTTCCTCTCTTTTTCTATAACAGCCGCTAAATTACATATAGTTTCTCATTTATTAAGAAAAAAGTATGAAAAGGGTGTAATAAAAAAGTTAAGAATTTTTAATTTCATCTTGCAAAGCAAAATAAACTCGTTTTGATGCTTGTTCTTCAGCTTTTTTCTTTGAAGTTGCTCTTCCTTTTGCTATCAAAACTCCATCAATGCTAATTTTTACACTAAAATGTTTTGTGTTTTCGTTTCCAGAATCTTCATAAATATCAAAACTATATTGTTTTTTTTGTTTCTGACACCACTCGATTATGAGTCCTTTATAGCTTGTGATTTTCCCTTCAAGTTTTGCAATATCTACATAGTAAGTAATTACTTTTTCGTAAATAAATTTTTTACAATAATTATATCCTCTATCTAAATAAATCGCTCCAATTAATGCTTCAAATATATTACCATGAATATTATCTCCAACATTTTCTCTATCAAAATTACTCTTCACGTATTTTAATAAATCTAAGTCTTTACCAAGTTCATTTAAATGTTCTCTACTCACAATTTTAGAACGCATTTGAGTTAAATAACCTTCATTACCTTTGGGTACTTTTTTGTATAAATAAGAAGCGATTATTGAGCCTAGCATGGCATCGCCTAAAAACTCTAGTCGTTCATAGTTAAGAGGATTTCCTTTATCGTCTTTTAGTTTTAAAGATCTATGGGTAAATGCTTTTTTATAAAAGCTTATTCTTTTTGGAGAAAAATTAAGAAGTTTTTTTAGCTCGTAAAAGAAACCCTCATCTTCTTTTTTTTGGGGGTTTACAATTTTACGAATAAAATTCATGCAAAATTAATCAATTTTTTTTAATGCAACACAAGCATTGTGTCCTCCAAAACCAAATGTATTGCTAATTGCAATATTTACATTTCGTTTTTGCGCTTTATTAAACGTAAAGTTTAGGTTATTATCAATCTGGTCATCATCTGTAAAATGATTAATTGTAGGAGGAATAATGCTATTTTGTATTGCTAAAACTGAAGCTATTGCTTCAATTACGCCAGCGGCACCTAATAAATGACCTGTCATTGATTTTGTAGAGTTGATATTGATATTATAAGCATGCTCTCCGAAGACTTCTAGAATTGCTTTAGATTCAGCAATATCTCCTAACGGAGTAGAAGTTCCGTGCATATTAATAGCATCTACATCTTCTGGGTTTATTCCTGCGTCTCTTAAACAATTTAACATTACATTTCTAGCTCCTAATCCTTCTGGATGTGGCGCTGTAATATGATGCGCATCAGAAGACATTCCTCCTCCAATAACTTCAGCATATATTTTAGCTCCACGAGCTTTTGCATGTTCGTATTCTTCAAGAATTAGAGCTCCAGCTCCTTCTCCTAAAACAAATCCTTCTCTATCTTTATCAAATGGTCTTGATGCAGTTTCTGGGCTATCATTTCTTGTTGATAATGCATGCATTGCATTAAATCCTCCCATTCCAGCAATTGTAACAGCAGCCTCAGAACCACCAGTAACGATGACGTCTGCTTGACCAAGGCGAATATAATTTAAAGAATCTATAATAGCATTTGATGAAGATGCGCAGGCAGAAACCGTTGCAAAATTTGGCCCTCTAAAACCATGTTTAATAGAGATTTGCCCAGGAGCAATATCTGCAATCATTTTTGGAATAAAAAAAGGATTGAATCTTGGTGAACCATCTCCAGCTGCGAAGTTTAATACTTCGTTTTGAAACGTTTCTAGTCCTCCAATTCCAGAACCCCAAATTACACCAATCCTGTCTGGATCATGCTCTTTTGAGTTTATACCAGAATCAGCTATTGCTTCATCTGATGCAACCATTGCGTATTGAGTAAAGCGATCCATTTTACGGGCTTCTTTTCTATCAATAAAATCGGTTGCATTAAAATTTTTTAATTCACATGCAAAACGAGTTTTGAACTTAGCAGCATCAAAATACGTTATTGGCGCAGCTCCGCTAACTCCGTTAACTAAACCGCTCCAATATTCTTGTATATTATTACCAATTGGTGTTAATGCACCAAGTCCAGTTACAACAACTCGTTTAATTTGCATATGAAAATTACTTTTTAGCTTCTTCTATATAGCTTACTGCTTGACCAACTGTACCAATATTTTCTGCTTGGTCGTCTGGTATTTGGATATCAAATTCTTTTTCGAATTCCATAATTAATTCTACAGTATCTAAAGAATCTGCTCCTAAATCGTTAGTAAAGCTAGCTTCATTTGTTACTTCATTATCGTCTACTCCTAATTTGTCTACGATAATAGCTTTTACTCTTGATGCAATGTCTGACATAATTTTGTAAGTTTTAAAATTTTAATCGAGGACAAAAATACGAATCTTATTATTTAATTCTACTTTTTCCACGAAAATTCTTGAATCTAAATTAAAAAAAATCTTTAAACTTTTAGCAAACTCGGTAATATTGTTAATAATTATTCTTTTTTTTGTAGTAATACAAATCAATTTAAAATGAAAAGAATTGCCATTTTTGCTTCGGGTTCTGGTTCTAATGCAGAGAATATCATCAACTATTTTAATGCAGAAAAGACCGCAATTGTTACAAAAGTTTTTTGTAATAATCCAAACGCAAAAGTGTTTGAGCGTTGCAAACGATTAAAAATTGATACTGTGCTATTTTCAAAAGAAGATTTTTTTAGCTCTGATGTAGTCATAAATCAACTTAAAAAAGTAGCAGATTACATTGTGTTGGCTGGCTTTTTATTAAAAATTCCTTCTACTATTATTGGTGCTTTTTCGAATAAAATAATCAATATTCATCCTGCTTTATTACCAAAATATGGCGGAAAAGGAATGTACGGAATGCATGTGCACAAAGCGGTAAAAGAAAATAACGAATCTGAAACCGGAATTACCATTCATTTTGTAAATGAAAATTATGATGAAGGCGCAATTATTTTTCAAGCAAAAACTAAGGTAGAAAATTCTGATTCTCCTGAAGATATTGCGCAGAAAATCCATGTATTAGAATATGAATATTTCCCAAAAGTAATTGAATCTGTTATTTTACAATAAATGGCGACTAAGAAAACAAAATATTATGTAGTTTGGAATGGCAGAAAAAAAGGCATTTTTTCTTCTTGGAACGATTGTAAAAAGCAAATTGATGGTTTTGAAGGCGCACAATACAAAGCTTTTGCTGATAAAACAGCAGCTCAACTTGCTTACAATAAAAATTACTTTGCCTATAAAGGAAAGAACACAAAAAAGGCGACGTTAACAGAATCAGAAAAGAGAAAATTTGGCTCTCCAATTTTAGAAAGTATTTCTGTGGATGCTGCGTGTAGTGGAAATCCTGGGAAAATGGAATATCGTGGCGTATTAACTCACAACAAACAACAAATTTTTATTAAAGGCCCTTATCAAAAAGGAACCAATAATATTGGCGAATTTTTAGCGCTCGTTCATGGATTGGCATTATTAAAAAGCAAAAAGAAAGAAGACATTCCTGTGTATTCAGATTCTAAAATTGCCATGAGTTGGATTCAAAAAAAGCAATGCAGAACCAATTTGGTTTTTGATGCTTCTAATAAAGATTTACTTGAATTGATTAAACGTGCAGAAAAATGGTTGAAAGAAAACTCTTTTAAAAATCCAATTTTAAAATGGGAAACAAAAGCTTGGGGAGAAATTCCTGCAGATTTTGGGAGAAAGTGATTCTGTTATCAGTTATCAGTTATCAGTTATCAAAAATAAAAATTCTACTTCATAATAAATAACTTCTAACTCAACATCATCACTGCTTTTTTTACCGCAGCCACAAAAACATCTATTTCTTCTTTGGTGTTGTAAAAAGCAAAAGACGCTCTCACAGTTCCTGGAATATTATAAAAATTCATTATTGGTTGTGCGCAATGATGTCCTGTTCTTACAGCAACTCCTAACTTATCTAAGATTACACCAATATCGTACGAATGAATTCCGTTAACATTAAAAGAAATAACAGCTGTTTTTTTTGATGTTCCGTAAATTACAACTCCATCAATTTCTTGTAGCTTTTCAGTTCCGTATTGCAACAATTCTTCTTCGTAAGCAGCAATTTTATCAAAACCAATAGCATTCATATAATCTAGCGCAACTCCAAAAGCAATTCCGCCACAAATATTTGGTGTTCCTGCTTCAAATTTGTGTGGCAAACCTGCGTAGGTCGTTTTTTCAAACGTTACGGTTTCAATCATTTCTCCTCCACCTTGATATGGCGGTAATTTTTGCAACCATTTTTCTTTTCCGTATAAAACTCCAACTCCAGTTGGACCACAAATTTTATGAGCAGAAGCAACATAAAAATCGACATCTAATTCTTGTACATTTGGTTTTATATGTGGAGTTGCTTGTGCCCCATCAATTAAAACAGCCGCACCAACTTTATGTGCTTTTTCTATAATTTCTTTTATTGGATTGATTGTTCCCAACGCATTTGAAACATGATTACAAAAAACTAATTTTGTTTTATCAGAAAGAATCTCATCAAAAGCAATCATATCTAAGGTTCCGTTTTGCAACATCGGAATCACTTTTAAAACTGCTCCAGTTTTTTCGCACAACATTTGCCAAGGCACAATATTAGAATGATGTTCTAAAGCAGAAACGATAATTTCATCACCCTTTTTCAATAATTCAGAAAATCCTGAAGCAACCATATTTATTGAATCTGTTGTTCCAGATGTAAAAATGATTTCGTACGTTTTTTCTGCGTTGAAATGTTTCTGGATTTTAATTCTAGCTTCTTCGTATTTATCTGTAGCTTCTTGACTTAAAGCATGAACTCCGCGATGAATATTTGCATTGTAATTGCTGTAATAATCAACAATTGCGTTAATAACAACTTGTGGTGTTTGCGATGTTGCAGCATTATCAAAATACACCAAAGGTTTGCCATTAACTTGTCTTTTAAGAATTGGAAAATCCGCTCTAATTTTTTCTACTGGAAACATCATCTTGTATATTGAATTACAAAAATAACTTTTGTAAGTGAGACATCCTTATAACAAGCGTTAAATTATTATATTTACTGCTACTATTTTATTTTACTTGCCAAATGAAAATTTTAAAAAGAAGTCTATTATTACTACTTACAATCGTTATTTTATTGGTTGTATTTAACTATCCAAAACTGAATATTATTGCGGGTTATTCTGCAAAAAGCATGAACTCATCTGTGTTTTTAGCTGGGCGAACACTACAATTTACAGACAGTACAGACAATAATTTTTCTCCAATAAATTTAGCTTCGGATGTTGTTAATATTGACAAAAAATCTGCAACAAGTTCGGTTTTTGGATTGTTAACCAGAACTGCAATTTATAGAGAAGGCTTAGGAAGTGTTTTAATTACCGATGATTATGATACTTCTTTAAAAGTTCGTGTTCCTAAAAGAACCAATCCAGACAATACGACTGCTTTTCCGTTTGGAAATGCCAATCAAAAAGATTCAGTTTTTGCAAGTGTAAGTTACAGTAAATTAAACAAAACGGTCGAAAATTTATTTACAAACAATACGCAAACTAGAGCTGTTATTGTGATTCATAAAAATCAAATTATCGCAGAACAATATGCAAAAGGTTTTACTAAAGATTCACGTATTTTAGGTTGGTCGATGACCAAAAGCATTATGAGTACTGTTTTTGGAATTATGCAAACACAAGGAAAAATTAATGTATTTGATAAAGCGCCAATTAAAGAATGGCAAAACGATGACAGAAAAGAAATTACCATCAACAATTTATTACAAATGAATTCTGGTTTAGAATGGGATGAAAATTACAACGAAATTTCTGACGTTACTAAAATGTTGTTTCTAGAAAAAGATATGACAACTGTTCAAATTGAAAAACCTTTTGTTGGAAAACCAAATGAAACTTGGAATTATTCTTCTGGTACAAGTAATTTATTATCTGGAATTTTTAGAAATACTTTTAAAACACATCAGGAATATTTAGATTATTGGTACACAAATTTGATTGATAAAATTGGCATGAATTCTATGGTAATAGAAACCGATATGTCTGGGAATTATGTAGGTTCTTCTTATGCTTGGGCTACACCAAGAGATTGGGCAAAATTTGGATTACTCTACTTAAACAAAGGAAATTGGAACGGCGAACAACTTTTCGATGCTTCTTGGGTAGATTATATTACAACTCCAACAATTGGTTCTGACGGAACCTATGGCGGACATTTTTGGTTAAATGTCGAAAGTCAATTTACTGATGTACCAAAAAATATGTTTTACGCAAGCGGATATCAAGGACAATTTGTGTTTGTATTTCCAGACCAAGATTTAGTTGTAGTAAGAATGGGATTATCGCATATTGATATTAATGGGTTTTTAAAAGGAGTTTTGGAAAGTATTGAAAAATAAAAACTTTCATTATTTTAAACAAAAAAACCACGCAAATTGCGTGGTTTAAATTTTATACAAAAGATTTTAAGCTAGATGAACTCTTTCGTACTTCGATATGTAGTTTACAATTCTATCAAACTGATTTTTAGTTGTCTTTATTTTGATGTGTGATCTTAATACATCTATTCCATATAAACTTAATATTTCTCCAAAAGAAGAGTTTAAAAAAGAAGAAGACATAGCTATTTCATTATCTATCTCTAGAAGAATTGAATTTTTATCTTTAATTGTTTTATCAAAAATGTTAAACAATAACATTCCGTCTTTATTAGAATTAAAGCTACGTGAAATGTTTTTTAATTGTATATTTTTCATGATGTTAGGGTCACTTTAACAGTACAAATGTACAAAATTAATTATAAATCATATATCTCTTCACTTTCATCATATTCATCAAAAGTGTTTGTATCAACTTCAACCTTTATTAAGGTTCCTTTAAAGTTAAAGTTTGAGTGACCAACACTATAATTTTTTTTAAACCTTTTAGAAAGAAAACCATTATTTGAAATTATAGTTAACTCTCCATTAGAACTTTCTGTAAAATCTATCAAATGACTAAGTCCCATTCCTCTATTCTGTGGTGTAGATTCAATAGAAAAACCTTCAGTAATCGATTTTAATAACGCTTCCCAGTCTTCAATCTTCTTTAAACTATTTTGTTTATAATAATTATTAATTGAGTCTGCAATTCCTATGCCGAAATCACAAACAGAAAAGGAAAGTTTTTTCTTTATAGGGAAATATTGAGTTATTACATATCCATCTATTGGCGAACTTGAATGATCAAAAATATTATTAAAAACTTCTCCTAAATTTGAAGCTAACGGAACTAAATCTTTATCGTTTAAAAATGTGTTTTTAAAATATTTTTTTGCATAATCAGAATAATTATAAATCATCTCACTAGAAATTTTCCATAAACATAATGTGCTTTTATTATATGATAAAGTAAATTTTTCTCTCTTAAAACCTAAACTCCAATATTTTTTAAACTTAACATTATCAAGGTGAGAATTAAATTTTTCTGTACCTCCAATAAATTTAATTACACACGATTCATTATAAAAAGATTCTATTAAACATGCGAGAACAACAAAATCATCTGTATTTAGAAAGTAGATAGAATTAAAATCTATGATTAATTCTGTTATATCTTCTTCTAAGTGTTCTAAGCTTTTGTTTACAAAGAGAAACCAATCTTCAGCGTTTTTTGATGAAGGAACTGTTAATGTTAATTTATTCATTGTTTTCCAAATATAACAAAAAAACCACGCAAATTGCGTGGTTTAAATTTTATACAAAAGCAACTTGTTGCTTATAAATCAAACCCAATATTAACGCCTAATTTGGTAGCAATTAGTTTTGTGATTCTAGATTTTACTTCCGGAATTTTTACACTTTCTAACACGGTATTTGCAAAAGCGTACATCAATAATGCTTTTCCTTCTTTTTTCGGAATTCCACGTTGTTGCATGTAAAATAAGGCATCATTATCTAATTGCCCAATTGTACAACCGTGCGAACATTTTACATCATCAGCAAAAATTTCTAATTGCGGTTTTGCGTTAATTGTTGCTTTATCGCTTATCAAAACATTGTTGTTTTGTTGATATGCATTTGTTTTCTGAGCTTCTTTATTTACAATTACTTTTCCGTTAAAAACACCCGTTGAACGTTCGTCAAAAATTCCTTTATAATCTTGATGACTTTCGCAATTTGGTTCAATATGATGTACCAACGTATGATGATCTACATGTTGTTTTCCTTCAATAATTGTAATTCCCTTTAAAATAGAATCGATATGTTCTCCTCTTTGATAAAAGTTTAAGTTATTTCTAGTGATGTTTCCTCCAAAAGAAAACGTATGAACAGAAACCACACTATTGGTTTTTTGTTCAATATATGTATTATCAACTAACGAAGCATTGTCTTTATCATTCTGAATTTTATAGAAATCAACTGTTGCGTTTCTAGCAGCAAAAACTTCTGTAACAACATTTGTTAACACTGCATTGTCTGTTAAACTTTGATGACGCTCAATAATTTGAACATGTGCATTTTCTTCAACTACAATTAAATTTCTTGGCTGAACCATAGTTGCAGTATCGTTTCCTGTTGTAAAATTGATGATTTGAATTGGCTTTTCTACCTCAACATTTTTAGGAATATATATATAAGCACCTTCATTTGCAAAAGCAGTATTTAACGACGTTAAATTATCTTGCTTTGCAATTTTATTAAAATAGTTTTCAATAACAATTTTATATTTAGATTTTGATAATGCCGATGACATTAAACAAACGTCTTTTCCATCGTGTGTTGTATCTGATAAAAATGAACTGTATTTTCCATCGATAAATACAATTTTATAGGTATCTATATCATGAATAAAATACTTCTTTACATCTGCAAATTCAATCGTATTTTCTTTGTTTGGAAAAATGCTAAAGTCGTTTTTTAAAACTGCATTTAACGACGTGTATTTCCATTCTTCCAATTTTTTGGTTGGAAAACCTAATTTTTCAAAATTATGAAATGCCTCTGAGCGAATATCATGTATTTCTGAATTTAGATCTACATCATTTTCAAAGGCAACATATGAGGATACTATTTTTTCTTTTAATTCCATTTTTTTCTTTTGTCATTCCGCACTTGATGCGGAATCTTTTTAATATAATCTCAATTTTTCATGAGATTCCCGCTTTCGCGAGAATGACAATAAGAGCTAAACTAACTCCTTTTTAATCCAGTCGTATCCTTTTGCTTCAAGTTCTAGCGCTAGAGAAGCATCCCCTGTTTTTACGATTTTACCATCATATAAAACATGTACAAAATCTGGAACTATATATTCTAATAAACGTTGGTAATGTGTAATTACAATTACAGCGTTATCTCTAGACTTTAGTTTGTTTACTCCGTTTGCAACAATACGTAACGCATCAATATCTAAACCAGAATCCGTTTCGTCTAAAATTGCCAATTTTGGATCTAACATTGCCATTTGAAAAATCTCATTACGCTTCTTTTCTCCTCCAGAAAAACCTTCGTTTAAAGAACGTGATAAGAACTTACGATCTATTTCTAACAATTCTGATTTCTCTCGAATCATTTTCAACATATCTTTTGCTGGCATGTCTTCCAATCCTTTTGCTTTACGTGTTTCGTTAATTGCAGTTTTTATAAAATTGGTTACAGAAACTCCAGGAATTTCTACAGGATATTGAAACGACAAAAACACGCCATTATGTGCTCTTTCTTCTGGAGCTAATTCGCTAATATCTTCTCCGTTTAATTCAATTGTTCCGTCTGTTACTTCATATTCTTCTTTTCCTGCAACAATATTTGCCAAGGTGCTTTTTCCCGCTCCGTTTGGTCCCATAATTGCATGAACCTCTCCTGCTTTTACTTCAATATTCAATCCTTTTAAGATTGCTTTATCGTCTATACTTGCGTGTAAATTGTTTATTTTTAACATTCTTTTTATGCTATTTGCTTTTAGCTTTTGGCTATAAGCGTGATTTTTTATAATTGATTCGTTTTAAATGAATTTGCTCGTTACTTATCCAACACTTCCTTCTAAACTAATTTCTAATAATTTTTGTGCTTCTACAGCAAACTCCATTGGCAACTTATTTAGCACTTCTTTACTAAATCCGTTTACAATTAATGCAATTGCTTTTTCGGTATCAATTCCACGTTGATTACAATAAAACAATTGATCTTCTCCAATTTTACTGGTCGTTGCTTCGTGTTCTATTTGTGCTGATTTATTTTTTGCTTCGATATACGGAAATGTATGCGCTCCACATTCATTTCCCATCAATAATGAATCACATTGTGAAAAATTACGTGCATTTTCTGCTCTGGCACCAACATGCACCAAACCTCTATAACTATTTTGTGATTTCCCTGCGGATATTCCTTTTGAAATAATGGTTGACTTGGTATTTTTACCTAAGTGAATCATTTTTGTTCCAGTATCTGCTTGCTGGTAATGGTTTGTAACTGCAATAGAATAAAATTCTCCAACCGAATTATTTCCTTTTAAAATACAAGAAGGATATTTCCAAGTTACAGCAGAACCCGTTTCTACTTGAGTCCAAGAAACTTTTGCATTGGTTTCGCAAATTGCTCTTTTTGTTACAAAATTAAAAACTCCTCCTTTACCATTTGCATCTCCAGGATACCAGTTTTGCACGGTAGAATATTTTATTTCTGCATCATCTAAAGCAATCAATTCTACAACAGCTGCGTGTAATTGATTTTCATCTCTACTTGGCGCTGTACAACCTTCTAGATAACTCACATAACTTCCTTTATCTGCAACAACTAGTGTTCTTTCAAACTGTCCGGTTCCGCCTTCATTAATTCTAAAATAGGTTGATAATTCCATTGGGCAACGAACGCCTTTTGGGATATAGCAGAAAGATCCATCAGAAAAAACAGCAGAATTTAATGCTGCATAAAAATTGTCGGATGTTGGCACAACAGTTCCTAAATGTTTTCTAACCAACTCTGGATGTTCTTGAATTGCTTCAGAAATTGGCATGAATATGATTCCTTTTTCTCCTAAAGTCTTCTTGAATGTAGTAGCAACAGAAACCGAATCTATTACAATATCTACAGCTACATTTGCCAAACGTTTTTGTTCTTCTAAAGAAATTCCTAATTTTTTAAATGTTTCTAACAAATCTGGATCAACCTCGTCTAAACTATTTAATTTAGGTTTTTGTTTTGGTGCAGAATAATAGGCAATTTCCTGAAAATTAGGTTTCGGATACTTCACATTAGCCCAATCTGGCTCTTCCATCTTTTCCCAAACTCTAAAGGCTTCAATTCGCCAATCAGTCATCCATTGTGGTTCATTTTTCTTTTTAGAAATGGCACGAACAACATCTTCATTTAATCCAACGGCAAACGTTTCACTTTCTATATCAGTATAAAAACCATATTCGTATTCTTTGGTTTTTAATTCTTCTCTTAAATTATCTTCTGTGTATTTACTCATTGCGTTTTTTCTTAAAGTGAAAAACTTTCCCCACATCCGCAGGTTCTATTTGCATTCGGATTGTTAAACACAAATCCTGTTCCGTTTAAACCGCCAGAATATTCTAGAGTTGTACCCACTAAATACAAGAAGCTTTTTTTGTCAACAATAATTTTAACATCATTATCTTCAAAAACTTTGTCTTCTTCAGCTTGATTTTTATCAAATGTTAAATCGTATGATAAACCCGAACAACCTCCACTTTTTACACCAACGCGAACAAAGTCTTTGGAAGTATCAAAACCGTCATCAGCCATTAACTCTATGACTTTTTTCTTCGCTATATCTGAAACTTTTATCATAATTCTTATATAGATTAAATCCAAATTAGATGCAAATATAACTACAAAATATGATTTTCAATGCCTTTTAGCATGAATAAAACTGATTGTTTGATTGGTAAAATTAATATCAACTTCTAAAGTTGATTTAAGAAAATATTCTTTTGTTAATGAACTGTTAAAAAAACGCTACAAACTTTATAAACAAGGAATTAAACTTACTTTTATTGCATCACTAAAACTTACCTAATGAAACGCATTTTTATTGCTCTTGTATTTTTAATTTCCTTACAAATTACTGCACAACAAAAGACTTGGTCAGAAGATTTAATTACAGTCCCTGTAAAATCAAATTATCAAAAAACATCTACCTATGCAGAAGTGATGTCTTTTATTGCTGCATTGCAGAATAAATCTGATTTAATGCATTTAGAATATATGGGAACAAGCAAAGAGGGTAAAAAAATTCCGCTGGTAATTTTGGCAAATCCTAAAGTATCAACTCCAGCAGAAGCAATAGCTTCTGGAAAACCAGTAATCTATATTCAAGGAAATATTCATTCAGGAGAGGTTGAAGGAAAAGAAATTGTTCAGCAAATAATGCGTGATATTTTATTGGGAGACAAAAAACATTTATTAGAAAATCAAATAATCATTTTTGCGCCGATTTACAATACAGATTCTAACGACAAAATGAAACAAGGAAGAAGACCATCGCAAGAAGACAGTCCGGTTGAAGTTGGAATTAGAGCTAACAGTCAAGGATTGGATTTGAATAGAGACGGAATTAAAATGGAAGCATTTGAAACTACAGGGTTAATCAAAAATGTAATCTTAAAATGGGATCCTGAAATGTTGGTAGATTTACACACCACTAACGGAACTTGGCATGGTTACGGAATTACCTACGCACCAAGTTATCATTACGCTGGCGAAAAAGCTCCGTATGATTTTACTTGGGATGTTTTATTGCCAGAAGTTGTTAAAAAAGCGGATGAAAACTACAAAGTGAAAATTGGTCCTTACGGATATTATTCTACTAGACAAGGTTGGCCACCAACATCAATTTACACGTACAACCATCATCCAAGATATATTGTAAACCAAATGGGCTTGCGAAATAAAATCGGAATTTTAAGTGAAGCTTTTGCACATGATCGTTTGTATAAAAGGATGAATGGGACATACGGTTTTGTTGCAGAAATTTTAGAATTTACACATAAGTATGGTAAAAAAATGGCAGCAATTAATGCGAAAGCAGAAAAAGACGCCATTCAAAATGTAATTGATAACGCTGGAAAAGTTGAAAAAGGTGTCCGTTTTAAAATGGTTGCTTTGGATGAAAAAATAGAAAATTACAGAACCTACGATTACATTCCGTATATTAAAAAAGACGGAAAGAAAGGGTATTTGCGTTCCGGAAAAATTATTGATGTGCCAAATGTGACCAACTTATCAAAATTTAACGCAACCGTTAGCACAACATTACCAAGAGGTTATTTTTTACCAAAATCAATGAAATCGATTGTTAATCATTTAAAAAAACAAGGAATAAAAGTTACCGAATTAAAAAGCCGTAAAAGAGCAACTGGAGAAGTATTTATAATTGATACATTAAATATTTCAAAACGTAAATTTGAAGGACACAATATGGCAACTGTAACAGGAAAATATATTGCAAAAACTCAAGTGTTTAGAAAAGGTGATTTTTGGATTGACATGGCACAACCTTTAACGAATCTTGCTTTTTACATGTTAGAGCCACAATCTGATGATGGCTTAGTTTCATGGAATTTCTTTGATGACTATTTAAAATCTCAAGGTGTAGAAACTAAATCAGTAGCATATCCAGTTTTTAAATATTATTCGGTAAAATAAAACAAAAAGCATGTTTGTTCGAGCATTGCTGAAATCAAAATATATTTTGATTGAAAGTAGCAAACGTAGTTTTCGAGAACTCTAAGTTACTCCATTATTTTAAAATAGGTTTCGACTCCGCTCAACCAGACAGAAGATTAAAATATCTTTTAAACAAGCACTTTTTTATGCTTTAAAAACAAATAGAATTGCTGTATCTTTGCGGCATGATTGAAGATAAAAACCAAGACAAAACCTCACTTTCTGAATTAGGAGAATTCGGATTGATAAATCACTTAACTGAACATTTTAATGTACAACATTCATCAACAATAAAAGCTGTTGGAGATGATGCTGCTGTTTTAGATGCATCAGAAAAACAAACCTTAATTACTACTGATTTGTTAATTGAAGGTGTTCATTTTGATTTGAGTTATATGCCATTAAAACATTTAGGTTACAAAGCAGTAATGGTTAATTTATCTGACGTGTATGCAATGAACGGAATTGCAGAACAAATTACCGTTTCTATTGCGGTTTCTAATCGTTTTCCTTTAGAGGCAATTGAAGAATTGTATGCAGGAATTCAATTGGCTTGTGAAACGTATAACGTTGATTTAATTGGCGGCGACACCACTTCATCAACCACAGGAATGTTGATTTCAATCACTGCAATTGGAAAAGTCAATAAAGAAGATGTTGTGTATAGAAATGGTGCAAAAGAAACCGATTTAATTGTTGTTTCTGGAGATTTAGGCGCTGCTTATTTAGGATTACAAGTTCTAGAAAGAGAAAAACAAGTTTTTAAAGTTGATCCAAACAATCAACCAGATTTAGACAATTACACATACTTAATTGAACGACAATTAAAACCAGAAGCTCGTAAAGACGTTGCTGGATTATTAAAAGAATTGGAAGTAAAACCAACTTCTATGATTGATATTTCTGACGGATTATCATCAGAAATTATGCACATTTGTTCGCAGAGTAAAGTTGGATGTAAATTGTACGAAGATAAATTTCCGTTAGACCCGCAAGTAATTTCTGCTTGTGAAGAATTTAATATGGATTCTACCATGGTTGCTTTAAGTGGTGGCGAAGATTATGAATTGTTATTTACAGTTCCTATTGGTGATTTTGATAAAATAAAAGGAAATCCGAATTTTTCTATTATTGGTCATATTACTGAAGAAAATCAAGGAATGAATTTGGTAACACGTGCAAATCAAGAAATTGAATTAAAAGCGCAAGGTTGGAATGCTTTGAAAGAAGAGTAAAAACAAAACTTATTTATAAAAAGCCGCAAGCATAAAATTTTTGCGTCCTTTTTACTTTAAAGAGTCAATTACTTCTTCTGCGCTCATCATCATTTCCGAAATTTCTGTTTTTTACATTTATTTTTTTGTTTCCAAAATCGTACGTAAGTGAAATTCTAAAATTTCTAGAACTTTGATTTTGCTTGTAAATTTGCTCAACTCCATTTACTGTTGAAACATAATTATTTAAACTTGCAGTATTTAAAACATCGCTAAATAATAAAGACATTTTTAGATTGCTTTTAAAATTATGTTGTAACCCAAAAGATAAATCAAACATTTCTCCAACACTAAAAAGGCCGCTACTGGACTTTGATCTGTACCAAGAATTTATTTGTAATTTGGTGTTTTCGCTTAAAGAAAAAGTGTTATTTGAATTCAAATACAAAAGCATACCGTTTTTTGGATTAGAACCAAAATTTTTAATAAAAGCAGTTTGATAACCTAACAGGCTTATATTGTTTTGACTTTGCCACCAAACAATTTTATTAAATGAAAAACTTTCTGAAATTCCGTAATTATATTGCTTATAATAGTTTTCTCTTGTAATAATTTGTGTTTGATTTGATATATCAGAAGTAAAAACCGTACCAAAACCATTTGTAATATAATTTAGAAAAACACTTGTATTAAATCTTCTTTTATAGGAATGTGAAAACTCAAAATTATCACTAAAAGTTGGTTCTAAAAACGGATTTCCAACACTATAACTTTTATCATTAATATAATAACGAAATGGGTTTAAATGGCTAAAATTAGGTCTATTTATTCTTCTCCCATAAGAAAAACCAAAACTATTATTATCATTTTTTGTGTACGAAAAATATACTGTTGGAAACATCTTTGTGTATTCATTGTTACTTTTCTGGTTGGTATTATTACTGAATCCTTTTGTTTTTGAGTTTTCTAAACGCATTCCGAATTGCATTTGTAAATTCTCACTTAGGTTTTTGTTTCCAGAAATATATAGTGCTAAATTATCTTCTTTATAATTAAATTTATTAGAACGATTTGGATCTAAAACTGGTAATCCAGAGATTGTATTGTAATACAAAACATCGCTATCTGAATTCGTAAAACTAGCTTTTGCTCCAAAAGAAAGATTGATTTTTGTTAATGGCAATACAATATCTAATTTTGAGCTAAAATTTTCTATTTTTTGATTAGAATTATTAATTGCCGCAGAATTGATTTCTTTAAAATTACCGTTTGCAAAAAAACTTTCAGTAATAAAATCTCTTTCTCTTGTAGATTTAAACGTAAAATAATCTGCATCAAAAGAAATACTTTTACCTAAAGAATCTAATTGAGTAATGATGTGAAAATTAGCTGTATGATTATTCACATCATTACTATTCGTTCCTTTATTTATTAATTTTTTTTCTAAATTATTATTGGTGTCAAAAATTAAAGAAGTTGTCTTTCCAACATCTTTTGGGGCGTTATTTGTTGCTAAATATTGTAAACCAAAAGTAGTTTTGTCTGACATTGCATAATCTAAGGAAAAACGTCCAGAAAGTTGATTCTTACCTATTTTAGAACGTACATCAATGTCCCAAAATTTGGTTGGATATTTTATTTGTAATCCCTCTTTATTCTCAAAATACCCTTTGGTTGCATTTAGATTTGTAGAAAAAGAAATTTTATTTTTATTGTAAAAGAAACTGTTTGTTAATGTTGTAAAACTATATTTATTTTTGTTGTAAGCTAATGTTGTCGCATTTTTCCAAGAATCTTGTAAGCCTTTTTTTAAAATAATATTAATCAGTCCTCCGTTTCCAGAAGCTTCATAATTTGCTGGCGGATTTGTAATTACTTCAATTTTTTTAATATCGCTCGCATTTAATCCGCTTAAAAAACTAACCAAATCTTCACCTTGCAATGGAGATATTTTACCATTAATCATAACTCTAGATGCTCCTTTACCAAGAACCTCTATTGTTCCATTTAGTACTTGCACTCCAGGCGCAATTTTTAAAATATCAATTCCATTTCCACCTGTTGCAGCAATACTTTTTTCTACATTAAAAACCAAACGATCTATTTTTCTCTCAATAATCCTTTTGGTTACTTTAATAACAACTTCTTCTAAAACTTTACCACTTTCTTCAATAAGAATAGTACCTAAATCAATATCTTTTGTTACAATAATTTCTTTGGTACTGCTTTTATAACCTATAAAGCTAACAGTTATTTTATAGGTTCCTGTTTTTACTTTTACACGAAACAAGCCGTTATCATTTGTTGTTGTTCCTGTAATTATTTTTTGATTTACATCTGTAATAATTACATTGGCAAACGGAATTGCTTCTGTTTTATCGATTACTTTTCCTGTAATAATTTGTGCAGTACTAATTGATGGAATTAAGAAAATAAATAATAGTAGTAAATGTTTCATTTTTGTGTTCATTTTAATATGATTTATATTTTGATGAAACAAAAATGCGGTACTTTACAAACCTACACGACCGAAAACGCAAAGTCGAACTCATTAAACATTTATAAATGAGTTCGACTTTATATTTGTTAAGTTCGATTTTAAGTTAACTTCTTTATTTTGAGTAATCTAAATTGAGTTGGTGTAGTTCCTGTATGTTTTTTAAAAGCTGTATTAAAAGAAGATTTAGAGTTAAAACCAACTTCGTACAAAATTTCCAAAACTGTAAATTCTATTTTAGAAGGATTTTTTAAAATCTCTTTTGCTTTATTAACTCTGTATTCGTTTACAAAATCAAAAAAATGCTGATTGAGGTTTTGATTAATTAACACAGATAAATCTCTCATTGGTAGTTTTATTTGTTGTGCTAAATTTCTAATGGTTAATGATGGATTTAAAAATGGCTCTTCATTTTCCATATACTTCTTTAACAATTCTATTTGTTGATGTGTTTTTTTATCAACCTTAGTTTCTTTTGCAATTTCTTTTGATGGTAATAAGTTTACATCAATACCTCTAAATAATTTTGGCGAATTCAATGCTTTAAAAACCAACCAAAAAATAAAGAAAACTCCAAAAAGTAACGTAATTATTCTAAGTACATCAGTAGTTTCAACGGAATAAGATCCTCTTGAAGCATTTTTTATAATTGTAATAAATTGCCCAATAGTTAATAAAATTAGTAATTGTTTGAGCCAATTATAATTTTTAAAAGCATTTTTATCGGTATAATTTTCTAATAATAATTTTCTATATCTAAGCACATAATAAATTTCTGCAAGAAAATAAGCTAAAGATATTATATATCCAAAAATATTCAAAAAATGTCCTTCAGGTTGTTTATCATAATATTGCAAAAATTGAAGTTTTGCAATATTATCAACTAAAAAAAAATTTGGAATTAAAACGACAATACTTATCAACCATGGCAGAACGTGTACCAAGTGTATTTTTTTTAACTTAAAATTTGAATAAATAATTGATAAAATATATAGAAAAAGTAAAGGGTCTTTAAAATTTGATATTTTTATCCTCAGCATTTCAATTGCTAGTGGCAATTCTATAAAATTTCCATAAAAAAAGACACTAATATCAATCGCCGTAACAACTAAAAAAGAGGCCAACAAATAGTTGCTTAATTTTTTTTCTGTTTTTACCGTGACTAAAAAAACAGAAAAAGCAACACAATAATAATACCTAAAAGACTAATGATTAATGAATTCTCCATAGACTCAAAGATACTTAAAAATTAACTTTTTCATTTCTTTACAAAACTTTTTAAAACATCAATCAACTCAACTCTATTTTCAATATGGCTCATGTGTCCTTCTTCAAAAATCACAACCTCTGAGTTGGTTTCTTTTGCTTCTTCTACTAATTCTTTATAGTTTAAAACAGGATCTTTTTTACCAATAATAAATAATTTTTTAAAGTCATTATTTTTTAAAATAGCAATTCTATTTGGTCTTATTTTCATACCTTCTTGGCAAGCAATATACCCTTGAAGTGAGATTTTTAATGCATCTTGTAATGCCAATTTTATTTCAGCTTTATAGGTAATTCTACTTTCTTCACTAAATAAGTTTGTGAAAGACAATTGCACCATATTCTTAAAATTACTTTGCACTAATTTATTTGCTCTTGCACGCAATAACTTTCGTTGATCATCATCAGCTAAAGAAGTAGAATTCATCAAACAAAAACTTTTTACGTTCTGTGGATTTTTATCAGCAAAAGCCAACGCAACATATCCACCCATAGAATGTCCAATAAAAATTGATTTCCGAATTCGCAAGTGTTTTAAAACTGCTTCAACGGCTTCTGCCATGAGTTCCATTGAATGAATATATCCGATACATTCAGAATTTCCATGACCTAATAAATCAATACAAATAACTTTATTTCGTTTAGAAAGTTCTTTTGTAATAGAATTCCACATAGAAGAATTTTCTAAAAACCCATGCAAAAGTACTATTGCAGCACCTTTTCCTGTTGATGAAAAAGAAATTTTAGCATTTTTATAGACAACACTATTTTGCATTAAACAAAAATATGTATCTTTATTGAGCTTATTAATATTAAATATTAAAATGTTTACATCGCCATTTAAAAATATCTCTACTAAAACTGATAAGAAAGTTACATTTAGTCTTTTTTATCTTTTCATAATAAGTGTTGTTGTTTTGAAATATTTTAATATATACTTAGATAATGTATCTGCTCCTTATGGAATTTTCTCATTTGAATTAGCTGGAAGCCTTGATAAATCAGTCGAAATTATTAATTCTTGGTCTCCGCTTGCAAAAACGTTTGCTGGTCTTAGTTTAGGGTTTGATTTTCTTTTCTTAATTATCTATAACTTCTTAATTGCTTTATTAATTCACAAATTAAATGAACGATTGTGGGTTGGAAAATCTTTTTACAAAATTGGAGAATTACTAATTTGGGCAATGTTTTTTACTGCAATTTTTGATGCTGTAGAAAACGTATCATTAATTAAATTATTAGTCGGTAAACATGAAGAATATTGGTCTTCTATAGCCTTCTCTTTTGCTCTTGCAAAGTTTATTATGATTGGTATTTCTATTTTATACCTTCTTTCTAATACTATTGTATTACTTTTCAAGAAACGAGTTTAAGTGTGAATAAAACAAAAGAAATCTTTGTTGTTGGCTTTGCTTTATTCTCTATGTTTTTTGGCGCAGGAAATTTAATTCTTCCTCCTTTTTTAGGAGTTCAGTCTAGTGAAAGTTGGGGCTTTGTTACACTTGGTTTTTTTATTACTGCTGTTGTTATTCCTGTTATCGGAATTATGGCGCACGCGCGTTTACAAGGAACCATGTATGATTTTGGCAAAAAAGTATCGCCAATATTTAGTTCTATTTTTTGTTTTATTGTATATGTAATTTCAATAACATTGCCTGCTCCAAGAACAGCTTCTGTTACCCACGAAATGGCAGTTTTACCTTTTTTTGGAACCTCATCTTTACTAACAAGTTCTATTTACTTTACCTTGGTTTTTGTCTTTGTAATGAATCGTTCTAAAATTTTAAATATCATTGGTAAATTCTTAACTCCATTAATCATCATCATCTTATTGACCGTTATTTTTATTGGAATTTTTACTACGTCAGAAGTGATAAATCCTACAACTTTTAAAACCCCTTTTGTAAGTGGATTATTAGAAGGATATCAAACTTTTGATGCTATTGGGGCAATTGTAGTTGGAGGTGTTTTAGTAATCTCAATGAATTTTAAAAGAGATGCTACTTTCGCTGTAAAAAAAGAATTGATTTGTAAAGCCGGAATTGTAGCCGGAATTGGTTTACTTATGATTTATACAGGTTTAATTTATAGTGGCGTTCTCTTTAGTAATACGTTTGGTGAAAATGCAACAAGAACAGAAATTTTAACGAGTTTAAGCACCCAAACTTTGGGGAATATAGGAACGGTTTTTCTAAGCGTTTTAGTTGCTCTTGCTTGTTTTACAACAGCTGTAGGAATTATAACTGGAACATCAGATTTTTTTAAAGGAATCTTTAAAAATTCTCAAAAAGCATATACAATTACTGCAATTATTGGTAGTTTTTTAGGTGTTTTAATTGGCCAGTTTGATGTACATTATATTATTGATATTGCCTTACCAGTATTGATGTTTATTTATCCAATAACTATCATTCTAATTTTATTAAATGTATTACCAGAAAAACTAGCTTCTCCAACAGTTTTTAAATTTGTAGTCGGAATTACCTTTTTATTTAGCATTCCAGATTTTTTAAAATTTATAATTAACCCAGAAAATTTAACAGGAATTCAAAGTTATATTCCTTTTTCTGAATTTAGTTTGGGTTGGGTTTTGCCTGCTTTACTTATTTTTATACTTGTGAATATTTTTAAAAATTTTACACCTAAAACTTCTTAATTAATTTTTTTACTGATTCATTAAATCTTCAATTTCTTCTACTAAAATTGGAATATTGCTCATTAAGTTAAATGGCGATCCTGTTTCTTGTATTACAACATCATCTTCTAAACGAATTCCCATTTTCTCTTCAGGGATGTAAATACCGGGTTCAACAGTAAAAACCATATTTGCTTTCATTGGTGTTTTTAATGCACCATAATCATGTGTGTCTAATCCCATATGATGCGAGGTTCCGTGCATAAAATACTTTTTATACGCCGGCCATTTTTTATCTTCTTTTTGCACATCAGCTTTGTCAATTAAACCTAAACCTAACAATTCTGAAGTCATTAATTTACCTACTTCTTTATGATATTCTGCCCAAATTGTTCCTGGAACTAACATATTTGTTGCCGCTTCTTTTACACGATAAACAGCATTATAAACCGCTCTTTGCCTGTCTGTAAAACGTCCATTAATCGGAATTGTTCGTGTCATATCACTAGAATAATTTGCATATTCTGCTCCAACATCTAACAACAACATATCGCCATCTTTACATTGCTGATTATTTTCTATATAATGCAACACACAAGCGTTGTAACCAGAACCAATAATTGGCGTGTATGCAAATCCTTTAGAACGATTTCGCAAAAATTCGTGCATAAATTCTGCTTCAATTTCATATTCCATAACTCCAGGTTTTACGAACCCTAAAATTCTTCTAAATCCTTTTTCTGTTATATTACACGCTGTTTGAATCAATTCTAATTCTTGAGATTCTTTTACGCCGCGAATACTTTGTAAAATCGGAAAACTTTTTGCCCATTTGTGTGCAGGAAATTTATCTTTTACACTTTTTATAAATCGATCTTCTCTACTTTCTAACTGTACAGATTGGCGGTAATGTTCGTTGGTATTAAAGTAAATGGTTTCTGCTTCGGTCATCAAATCAAAAAATATTTTGTCAAAATCGCTTAACCAATACACGGTTTTTATTCCTGAAGTTTCTGTTGCTTGCTCTTTGTTTAATTTAGCTCCTTCCCAAACTGCAATATGATCGTTTGTCTCTGTTACAAATAAAACTTCTTTGTGCTTTTTATCTAAAGCATCAGGAAATAACAACAAAATACTTTCCTCTTGATCTACACCACTTAAGTAAAAAATATCTCTATGTTGATGAAAAGGTAATGTACTATCAGCACCAGTTGTAAATGTATCGTTTGAGTTAAAAACAGCAATAGATTTTGGTTTCATTTGAGCACTAAATTTTGCTCTATTTTTTATAAAAAGTTGATTATCTATTAAATGATATTTCATGAATAATTGTTTTTAGAGAAACAAATGTAGTGATTTATGCAAAGAAGATTTAAGCATTCTATTGAAAATCATTATATCATTTTACTTTAAAAAGAGAAGAATGTTTTCAAGGTTAATTGATTTTCAAATGGTTATGGAAAATAAAAAAAAAGGGGAATATTGAAAAAAATAAAAAAAATTACCAATTATAATTAATATAGCACTATCTTTGCGGCTAATATTATTTTAATAAATTATTACAATGAGTAAAGGTACAGTAAAATTTTTCAATGAATCTAAAGGATTTGGATTCATCACTGAAGAAGACAACAACAAAGAACATTTTGTACACATTTCTGGATTAATCGATGAGATTAGAGAAGGTGATGATGTAGAATTTGACTTACAAGAAGGTAGAAAAGGAATGAACGCAGTTAACGTAAAAGTTATCTAAGATATACACTTTTTTTTATTATAAAACGCCTATCAATTAATTTGATAGGCGTTTTTGATTATATAAATTTATCTGTATTTATCTTCTTTTACTACTCTCTCTTCTAGAAGAACGATTGTCATTTCTGCTTCTATTATTATTACTTGGTTTTTTTGAATGATTTCTTGGTGCGTGATCTTTCTTCTTTGATTTATTAGAGTTTGGCTTACCTGGTTCGGTAATATTATTAGGTTCAAATCCTTCAATTACATCTGACTTTAATTTTTGTCCCAGAATTTTTTCTATTTGTCTAACATATTCCATTTCTTCAATACAAACCAAAGACAATGCTTCTCCTTTTGCACCAGCTCTACCTGTTCTACCAATTCGATGAACATAATCTTCAGGAACATTTGGCAGCTCAAAATTTATTACATGTGGTAATAAAGGGATATCTAAACCACGAGCAGCAATATCTGTTGCTACTAAAACCCTAATGTCATTTGTTTTAAATTGCGCCAAGGCTTTGGTTCTAGCTCCTTGACTTTTATTTCCATGGATAGCGGCAGCAGAAATTTTACTTGCAATTAATTTTTTTGTAAGTTTGTTTGCGCCATGCTTAGTTCTTGTAAAAATTAAAACCTGTTTCCAATTTCCATCGGAAATTAACTTTGTAACTAATTCCGTTTTTTTTCCTTTATCTACTCGATATACTTTTTGTTCTACTTTTTCTGCAGTAGAATTTTGAGGTGTTGCTTCTACCAAGACAGGGTTATTAAGAATTCTAGCAGCCAAGTCTTTTATCTCTCTAGAAAATGTTGCAGAAAACAATAAATTTTGACGCTTTGCTGGCATCAAACTCATAATTTTTTTAATGTCACGCAAAAAACCCATATCCAACATTCTGTCAGCTTCATCCAATACTAAAATTTCCACCCTTTTTAAAGACAAGGCATTTTGATTTTCTAAATCTAATAATCTTCCAGGAGTTGCTACCAATATATCAACTCCTTGTCTAATAGTTGCTATTTGAGCTTTTGCTTTTACACCACCAAAAACAACAGTAGATTTCATGTTTAAATAGGCGCCATAATCTCTAACATTATCATAAACTTGAGCCGCTAACTCTCTTGTTGGTGTTAAAATTAACGCTCTAATTGGTCTAAATTTATCACTTCTAGTGGCATCTAAAATCTGTAACATTGGTAAAGTAAAACCAGCCGTTTTTCCAGTTCCTGTTTGTGCTGATGCCAACACGTCCTTTCCATCTAAAATTAATGGAATTGCTTTTTCTTGAATTGGTGATGGTATTTTATATCCTTGCTTTTCTACAGCTTTTAATAACGATTTATTTAATCCTAATGATTCAAATGACATAGTGTAAATTTTAAAATGACTTTTGGGAGTAATTTGCCATTTTTTATAGCTGCAAAGATACATTGAATTCTATCGGATATGATAACAATTTGTTAAAACTAAGAATTGAGTCTCAAGAATTTTTGTTATCTCTTTTACTTGTGCTAACTTGAGCCTCCAAACAACTTAATCATGAAAAAACTTACACGTATTATTTCAGCATTCTTTTTTGCTTCTACTGCAATACTTAGTGCTCAGCAAGTAACCTCATCTTCACAAATTGAACAAGCTCTTCAACAAAAAGAAGCATTAACGAAAAACTCTATTGTAAAAAACATACAGTTTACAAATATCGGCCCAACAATAATGAGCGGTAGAGTTGTGGATATTGATGTAAATCCTAACAACACCAACGAATTTTATGTCGGGTATGCTTCTGGTGGATTATGGTACACAAACAACAACGGAACATCATTTACTCCTGTAATGGATAATTCGCCAACACAAAATGTTGGAGATATTGCCATTGATTGGAAAAACGGAACCATTTGGGTTGGAACTGGAGAAAGCAATTCTTCTCGTTCTTCATATTCCGGAATCGGAATTTTAAAATCTACAGATAAAGGTAAAACTTGGACAAATGTTGGATTGACAGATTCACATCATATTGGTAGAATCATTATTAATAAAAACAATCCAGATGAAGTAGTAGTAGGTGTCATTGGACACTTGTATTCTAAAAATAATGAACGTGGAATTTACAAAACTACCGATGGCGGAAAAACTTGGAAAAACACATTGTTTATTGATGATATGACTGGTGTAATTGACATTAGCGTTTCTCCAAAAAACTCAACTATTTTATATGCAGCTTCTTGGGAGCGTATGCGTAAAGCGTGGGATTTTGATGGCGACGGAAATGGCTCTGCAATCTATAAAAGCACAGATGCTGGGAGTTCTTGGACAAAAATCACCGAGAAAGGAAATGGTTTTCCTGTTGGAACTGGCGTTGGTAGAATTGGTTTAGCAGCATTTAACGACAATGTTGTGTATGCTTTTTTAGACAATCAATTTAGAAGACCAGCAACACCAAAAAAACCTAGAAACGGAATTCAAAAAGACGATTTTAAAACAATGTCTGTTGCTAATTTTCTAAAATTAGACAATAAACAATTAAACAGTTATTTACGTAGTAATCGTTTCGATAAAAAAGAAACTGCTGTTTCTGTTAAAGACGCCGTTAAAAAAGGAAATATCAAACCAAGTAATTTAGCTTCCTATTTAGAAGACGCAAACTCACTATTATTTAATTCTCCTGTAATTGGAGCTGAATTGTATAAATCTACAAACGGAGGAAAAACTTGGACAAAAACCCACAAAGGATATTTAGATGGCGTGTATAGTTCTTATGGATATTACTTCGGAATTATGGGCGTAAGTGCGATGGATCAAAACAAGGTTTATATTGGTGGAGTTCCTTTATTGAAATCTAATGATGGTGGTAAAACTTTTAAAAATATTGGAGCTGCAAATATGCATTCAGATCATCAAGCAATCTGGGTAAATCCAAATAAATTAGGTCATGTTATAAATGGAAATGATGGCGGAATCAATATTACTTTTGATGATGGTGAAAATTGGTCAAAAAACAACCCAAATGCAGTTGGTCAATTTTATGCAATTGCTGTAGATAATAAAAAACCATACAATGTGTATGGTGGTTTACAAGATAATGGTGTTTGGTACGGACCAAGTAATTATCGCTTTTCAACAGGTTGGCAAGGCAGAGGAAGTTATCCGTACAAAGGAATTGGTGGTGGAGACGGAATGCAAGTTGAAGTAGATTCTAGAGATAATGAAACAGTATATTCTGGTTCTCAATTCGGGTATTATTACCGTGTTAATTTAAAAACAGGAAAAAGAATTTCTATTCATCCAAAACACAAATTAGGAGATTCTCCATATCGTTACAATTGGCAAACTCCAATTTTATTATCTCCACATAATCAAGATATTTTATATATGGGAGCAAACAAATTATTGCGTTCTATGGATCAAGGTGCAACATTCGAAGTAATTTCTAGCGACTTAACAACTGGAGGTAAAAAAGGAAATGTTCCTTTCGGTACTTTAGCAACAATTTCTGAAAGTCCGCTTCAATTTGGGTTGGTTTATACAGGTTCTGATGATGGACTAATTCATCTTACAAAAGATGGTGGCGTTTCTTGGAAAAATATCACAGGAAGTTTACCAAAAAATTTATGGGTAAGTAGAGTAATCGCTTCAAAATTTAAAAAAGAAAGAGTCTATGCAACCTTAAATGGTTACAGGTCTGATGATTTTACTAGCTATGTTTTTATGTCTAATAATTTTGGAGAAACTTGGAAAAATATTGGAACTAACATTCCTTCTTCTGCTGTAAATGTAATTAAAGAAGATCCGAAAAACGAAAAACTATTATATGTTGGTACAGATAATGGTTTGTATGTAACTTTTAACAATGGTGGTTCTTGGCATCCGTTTAGTAACGGGTTTCCAAATGTTGCTGTTCATCATGTTGTAATTCAAGAAAGAGAAAATGATTTAGTTGTTGGTACTCATGGAAGAAGTATTTATAAAGCAAACATTTCTAAATTGCAGAATTTTGATGCTTACAGCTCAAAAACAACTCATTTATTTAATATTGATGCGGTTCGTTCTTCATCTCGTTGGGGAAGTTCTAGAAGTAAATGGTCAGCTACATTTGCACCAGAAGTAAACATTAAGTTATTTTCTAATGGAGCTAAAAAGACAACTGTTTCTATTTATGTAGATAAGGTATTAGTAAATTCATTTTCTGTAAATATAGAACGAGGTTTTAATACCTTTAAGTATAATGTTTCTTTTTCTAAAAAAGGAAAAAGAGCGTATGAAAAAGCAAACAAAAAAACGAAATTAAAAGCAGCACAAAATGGTGTTTACTACTTACCTAAAGGAAAATATACAGTTAAAGTTGATAACGAAAAACAAACATTTGAGGTGAAATAAACACTTCTCTTTTACAGTAACTAAATCTAAAAATCAGTACTTTTATCTTATGAAAAAAGTACTGATTTTTTATTGCGCTCTTTTTAATCTTCATGGATTTTCTCAATCTAATTGGCAACAGTTTAAAAAATTATTATGCCCTGAAAAAACGTGGGTAATTTTTCATGTTTTTAAAGCTAAAAAAGCATTTAAAATTTCTGAAGAAGCGCAGAGAGTTACAGATTCAGTAGCAAAAACACCATTGTTAGATGGTGATAAAAATGGCGGACAAGTAGATGCTTTTAAACATGCGTATTGGATGGCTCGTTTACATCAAGAAATTGGAAAAAATGCTGCTAAATCTTTAGGGGAAGCACACGAAAGAACAAATTACCAACAATATAAAAATAGCTCATTAGAAGACGGTGAAACCCCAGATAAAATTTCTTCTGAAATGGACTTGTACAATAACAACATTGGTTTAAGTTTTACTCAAAAAGGTATCCCTCATCCAAAAAATGGTTTGATTTATAGAATTGTAAACGAAATACTTGCAGGAAAATTAAAAGTCGTGAAAAAAGATTTCGCTCTAAATTATGTAACTTGTAATGGAAAATTAATTCCTAAAAACACTTTAAAAGGGAAATGGGAAAGCAATAAATGTTTGGTTGAATCTAATTATATGATATATTAAATGCGAAAAATATATTTTCTTTCTGGCACGATGTGTAACGAAGATTTATGGCAATTTGTGTTCCCAAAAATTATCAATTATATTCCTGAATATATCGATATTACTTCTGCATCTTCTTTTGAGGAAATCAATGCAATCATCGATTCTAAAATTGAAAACAAAGCTATACTCATAGGTTTCTCTTTAGGCGGTTTTAGTGCCTTAAATTTTGCAACTCAACACCCAGATAAAATTGAAAAATTAATCATTATTGCTGCAAGTGCAAAAGGATTATCTGAACATGAAATTAGATTAAGAAAAAACACCATTGCCTTTTTAAAAACGCATAATTACAAAGGAATTTCTAACACGAGAGTAAAACAGTTTTTGCATCCAGAAAATCATCAGAATGAAAACTTTATAGGCATCATTAAAAAAATGGATACAGATTTAGGCAAAGTTGTATTAATTAGACAATTAAATGCGACTTCAAAACGTATTGATATCACAAAGCAATTAAAAAAAATCACAAATCCTGTTTTATTAATTGGATCTAAAGAAGATGCTCTCGTTTTACACCAAGATATCTTAGATTTAAAAAAAGAATTGAAAACTAGTTTTCTGGTCATGCTAAAAAACTGTGGTCATATGATTCCTATAGAAAAACCTGTAGAAATAGTAGAAATTATTAATAAATATTTAAATCCATCCTAACTGGTTTTTTTAAAAAAATAAAAAGTATTTTTATCAAAAGTATTTATCCTTATGAAATCTATAATTTCTTTTATATTCATTTTTGTTTTCTTAGGAATACAAAACCAAAATAAATATTCATTAAGAAAATATGAACACGTTAAATACTTCTATAAAGGAATTTCTAAAAAAGCAACCCAATTGTGTTTAGAAAATAACATTCCGCCCGCATCTTTATTAGCAATAGCTGGATTAGAATCTGGTTGGGATAGTGGTTATATTGGTCAAATTACAGGAAATATATTAAGTTTAGGAACACGAAGAGGAGACACAGAGCTTCCAGCGTTACGTTTACCAAGATTGATTAAAACTAAAAAAATACTGTTCGATTCTTTAGAAATTATAAAATATTCTAAGAGTGAATTAAAATGGGAAAACAGACCAGAAAGTTTAAAAAAAGATTACAGACCCAAACCTTTTGCAGGAACTCCATACAATTTAGCGTATTTTAAACACAATAAAAAAGCTAAAAACAAAGCACAAATAGCAAATATTAAAGATTTTGTTACGGTATTTATTGGCAGAAAAAGCAGCATAAAAGTATATAGACAAGCAAGAAAAAAGATGGATAGTTTAGTGTCTATTCATGGTAAGAAAATACTCTTACAAGAAAAAACAGCAATTGATTTTATTCATGCAATTGGTGGAAGATTGAATTCCTATAATTTTAGAAAAACTTGGCCTAAAAAAGTAATTTATATTATTAAAAATGCAGGTTTAACACAGCTAACTAAAGATTTACATTTAGGTAAAAAATTTGATGCAAGTTGGGCTTTAATTAAGTAATACTCTTTTGTAAACAGTTTTTATTCCAAATTTAAAATGGAAAATATACATTTGTTATTTAAACAAAATCTAAATACCACAGAAAACAAAAAAGTTGTTTGCTTAAACTTGTCAATAGCTGTAAATTTGTACGAATTTTTAACTAACACAAAATGAGCGGAATCTTAAATTCTTCAATTGCTAGAAAGTTTGCCATGGCACTTTCGGCATTCTTTTTAATGTTGTTTTTATTACAGCATTTTGTAATAAATCTAACATCTATTTTTCCTAACAACGGAAAAACCTTTAACGAGTTGTCTCAATTTATGGGAACCAACGCTTTAATACAGTATGTAATACAGCCTATTTTAATTTTTGCGGTTGTTTTTCACTTTATAATGGGGTTTATTTTAGAGTTAAAAAACAATAGTGCTAGAACTATTAAATATGCAAAAAATAATGGCGCTGCAAACTCTACTTGGGTGAGCAGAAATATGATCTGGACTGGTTTGGCAATTTTAGCATTTATTGTGTTACACTTTATCGATTTTTGGTTTCCAGAAATCAATACAAAATTTATACAAGGAGATTGGTCTGGAATGCACGATGGACAATTACGATATTTTCATGAACTGCAAGAAAAATTTGTAAGTCCGCTTAGAGTTGGTGCTTATATTATTGCTTTTATTTTCTTAGCATTACATCTTTTACACGGATTTAGCTCGGCTTTCCAATCTGTTGGAGCAAACAATAAATATACTAAAGGATTGAAAACTTTTGGTAAACTATATGCAATCTTAATTCCGTTAGGATTTATAGTTATTGCTTTATTTCATCATTTCAATCACTAATACAAAAACCGTATGGCTACTTTAGATTCAAAAATACCAAAAGGTCCATTAAAAGATAAATGGACAACCTATAAAAACAAAATAAATTTAGTAAACCCAGCCAACAAACGTAATATAGATATTATTGTAGTTGGTACAGGTTTAGCTGGTGGCTCTGCTTCTGCAACTTTAGCAGAATTAGGTTACAATGTAAAAGCATTTGCTTATCAAGATTCTCCTCGTAGAGCGCATTCAATTGCTGCTCAAGGAGGAATTAACGCTGCTAAAAATTATCAAGGAGATGGCGATTCTTTTTACCGATTATTTTACGATACTGTAAAAGGTGGTGATTATCGTTCTCGTGAAGCAAACGTATATCGTTTGGCAGAAGTTTCTGCGAACATTATTGATCAATGTGTGGCACAAGGAGTTCCTTTTGCTCGTGATTATGGTGGTTTGTTAGATAACAGATCTTTTGGTGGAGTTTTAGTTTCTAGAACTTTTTACGCAAAAGGGCAAACAGGTCAACAATTATTATTAGGTGCATATTCTGCAATGAACCGTCAAATTGCTCGTGGAAAAATTGAAATGTTCAATCGCCACGAAATGTTAGACGTTGTAAAAGTTGATGGAAAAGCTCGTGGAATTATAGCTCGTAATTTAATTACTGGAGAAATTGAGCGTCATTCTGCACACGCAGTAGTAATTGCAACTGGTGGTTACGGAAATGTATATTTTTTATCAACCAATGCAATGGGGTCAAACGCTACTGCTGCTTGGAAAATCCATAAAAAAGGAGCCTATTTTGCAAATCCTTGTTATACACAAATTCATCCAACCTGTATTCCTCGTTCTGGAGATTATCAATCTAAATTAACATTGATGTCAGAATCTTTGAGAAATGATGGACGCATTTGGGTTCCGAAAAACATAGAAGATGTGATGGCAATTAGAGAAGGTCGTAAAAAACCAACTGATTTGTCTGAAGATGAAAGAGATTATTATTTGGAAAGACGTTATCCTGCTTTTGGTAATTTAGTACCACGTGATGTTGCCTCAAGAGCAGCAAAAGAACGTTGTGATGCTGGTTACGGAGTAAATGCAACTGGAGAAGCAGTGTATTTAGATTTTAAATCTGCCATTGCTCGTTACGGAAAAGAACAAGCAAAATTACATCACATTTCAAATCCATTAGAAAAAGAAATTTACGATTTAGGAAAAGGAATTGTTGAGGCTAAATACGGGAATTTATTCCAAATGTATGAGAAAATCATTGACGAGAATCCTTATGAAACTCCGATGATGATTTATCCAGCAACTCACTATACAATGGGTGGTGTTTGGGTTGATTATAATTTAATGACTACCGTTGATGGTTTGTATTGTATTGGAGAAGCTAATTTCTCAGATCATGGAGCAAACAGATTAGGTGCGTCTGCTTTAATGCAAGGTTTAGCTGATGGTTATTTTGTTTTACCTTACACAATAGGTGATTACTTATCAAACGATATAAGAACCGGAAAAATACCAACAGATACTAAAGAATTTGATGAAGTTGAAAAAGAAGTAAAAGATCGATTAGATTTCTTTATCAATAATAAAGGAGAACATTCTGTAGATTATTACCACAAAAAATTAGGTAAAATTATGTGGGATAAAGTTGGGATGGCTCGTAATGCAAAAGGATTGACTGAAGCAATGTCAGAAATTAAAGCTTTGCGTGAAGATTTCTGGAAAAACGTAAAAGTAACTGGAGCGTTAGATGAAATGAATCCTGAATTAGAAAAAGCGGGTAGAGTTGCAGATTTTCTAGAATTAGGAGAATTGTTTGCAAAAGATGCTTTAGTAAGAGAAGAATCTTGTGGTGGTCACTTTAGAGAAGAATCTGTGGAGTTAGATGGAGAACAAAAAGGTGAAGCAAAACGAAATGATAAAGATTTTGCTTTTGTTTCTGCTTGGGAATACAAAGGAGAACCTGCAGATGCTGTATTACACAAAGAAGAATTAGAATTTAACGATATTGAATTAAAACAACGTTCATACAAATAAGATAGGCATGATGAATTTAACATTAAAAATCTGGAGACAGAAAAGCGCTAAAGATAAAGGGCAAATGGTTGAGTACAAAGTGGCTGAAATTTCAGAGCACATGTCATTCTTAGAAATGATGGACGTACTTAATGAACAATTAATTAATACAGGTAAAGAACCTGTAGCTTTTGACCATGATTGTAGAGAAGGAATCTGCGGAATGTGCTCTATGTACATTAACGGAGAAGCTCACGGGCCCGATAGAGGTGTAACAACTTGTCAATTACATATGCGTATGTTTAAAGATGGCGATACAATTACAATTGAGCCGTTTAGAGCAAAAGCATTTCCTGTAATTAAAGATTTAGTTGTTGATAGAACTTCTTTTGAACGCATACAACAGGCAGGTGGATTTATATCTGTTAATACCTCTGGAAACACACAAGATGCAAACTCAATTCCAATTTCTAAGCATGCTGCTGATGAAGCAATGGATGCTGCAGCTTGTATTGGATGTGGTGCTTGTGTTGCAACATGTAAAAATTCTTCTGCAATGTTATTTGTTGGCGCAAAAGTATCTCAATATGCTTTATTACCTCAAGGACAAGTTGAAGCGGCAGATCGTGTAATGAACATGGTTGCTCAAATGGATGCTGAAGGTTTTGGAAACTGTACTAATATTGGAGCATGTGAGGTAGAATGTCCAAAAGGAATTTCATTAGAAAATATTGCACGCATGAACAGAGAGTATTTAAGCGCAAGTTTAAAAGGATAATTTAGTATTCAATACATAAGTTAAAACCTCTTAGCATTCTAAGAGGTTTTTTATTGTCACACAACTTAAATAAATAGCATAAAAAAACCTTTTGATTTCTCAAAAGGCTTTTCTATTTTAGATTGTCTTATTATGGATTGATTGTCCAAGAAATATAGTATTGAGAGCCTATTCCACCAACTCCTGGTGCGCTAAAGTATTCTTTACCACCTAAATTAGCTCCACCAATTTTTAAAGTAGATTTATATTTTGGCATTCTATAATTTACTTGAGCATCAATTACTGATCTTGCATCAACCATTCCATCATAAAAAGAAGATTGCCATAAGAAAGCATCTTGCCATCTAAAGTTTATGTTAAAACCTAAGTTTTTAAGTAAGTTAGATTTACCAAACTGCATTTTAAATTTATGTTTTGGAGTATTAAATCCTGCTTCAAAATCAGGATTACTTGCTCCTTTAGAACCAAACTTTGCAAACGTATAATTAACACTAATATCAAAATCATTTAAAACTTTAGTAGCAACGCTAACTCCTGCACCCGCTGAGGTAATATCTGCATCAGAATTTGTATCAAAAGCAACACCTTTGTAATCTCCACTTTGTAAAGCAATTAATGCTAATGGTGTAGGGCGTGGTGTTGGAGAACCAACAGCTGGCCCTATATCAACGGCATCATTAAGAGCAACACTACCATATAAAGGAGCAACAACGTTTTCACTTGCAATAAAATCTTTGTAACTATTATAATAAGCACTTAAATCTATGGTAAAACCTTCTATTATTCCTCTATAACCAACTTCAAAAGCAGTTACTTGTTCTGGCTTAACAAAATTTACATTAGATTTCTTTAAAAGTGCTGGATTTGTACCTCCTGCTGCTACAAAAGCTTGTACAGAACTTGCTGTCCAAGAATTATTATATGCAGACGTTCCTGTTAAAACTTGAGATGTACCTATTGCACTAGCTCCTCCAGTAACTAAATTTATGTATCCTGCTAATGCTGGGTTAATTCCTAATGCATATGGAGATGATCTATATCTACTGATATTATCTGGTGCCGTACCAACTAAGATTCCTGCTCCAGCATCTAATCCAATATATTGATCTTGAGTAGTTGGATTTCTGAACCCTGTTTGGATAGAAGCTCTAAAGTTGTGATTTTTATCTTCTCCTGCTGCATAAGATAAAGATAATCTTGGAGAAACATTTCCATTAAAGTTTTGTGCTTTGTCATATCTTCCTGAAGCAGTAACTTTTAATCTATCGTCCATAAATTTATCTTGAATTTGAACATAAGCTCCATATTCGTTATAATTTATAGCTCCGTTATAATCGGTAAAAATAGTTCCTTGAGAATTTAAAGAATATTGTCTAAACGATCCTCCAACTTGTACATCTGCAAAATCGATATACTCTCTTAGATTTAGATTTACATCTGAATGGTACAACCTTGTATTGTCTACAAATTTTGACCCTGTAGTTAAATTTGGATCACTTGTGATTTTTGCTTTAGCAGCATTAAAGGCTGCTGTCCCAGGAACTAGACGACCAGAATCAGCAACAGATCTTGCTATAGCATCTGATCCTCCTGGCACTCCTGGAATTGCACCTGCAAAAGCAGAAACATATTGACCAAACCATTGAGCATCACTTTTCCATAATCTATTAATGTTAATTGCTGCAAAACGCGTATCGTACGAATCTCCTGCGTCTTCTACAGTTGTGTAACCTCTAACAAAAAAGTTTTTCCCACGCACTTCTAACTTGTGCTGTGCCATGTAGAAATTTTTAATATTGTATCTATTTTGCCCTTGGTAAATTGTATTTCCCGTTCCGTATTTGGAATTCCAAATTACTTCTAAACGATCATCTCCATAAGGTCTATAATTTAATGACAGCCCTAATTTTACACTTTTAGCGCTATTGTCCATTAAATCATTATCTGTATACCCTGTTCTACTGACGCTAGTATTTGGTAAACTAGGTATTAATGCAGCGGGGAATCCCGGTATTTTTTCTGCAACAGATCTCAAGCCTTGAGAAACTTCATCACCATAAACGTTTAACCCGTTATAATTTGGATTTCCTGCATGACTAATTGCTGTTGAATTTTTATCTTCATCTCTATAATCTACTGCAAACCATTCTGTTCCTTTTAAGTAAGATAGTGTAGCTTTTGCTGCAAAATAATCTGAAAATGCATATGCCATTCTTATACTAGTATCTACGTATTCGTTTGTTCCAGCTGCATCTTGACTCGTCATTCCTGTTTTCATTACATAGCTAATTCCTTGGCTATCAAAAGGCGACTTACTTGTCATAAACATTATACCGTTAAAGGCGTTTGCTCCATAAAGAGCAGAAGATGCACCAGGTAATAATTCAACTGTTTTTACATCTAATTCAGACATTCCTAATAAGTTTCCTAAAGCAAAATTTAATGCTGGAGAAGAATTATCCATTCCATCAACTAATTGCATAAAACGCTCATTAGAAAAAGTAGCAAATCCACGAGTATTAACAGATTTAAATGTTAAACTATTTGTGTTTACATCAACTCCTTTAAGGTTTTCTAACCCATCATAAAAAGAAGGAGAAGAAGTGTTTCTTATGGCTCTAATATCCATTCTTTCAACTGTAACTGGAGATTCCATAATACGCTCTGGTGTACGAGAAGCAGAAACAACTACCTCATCTAAAGAGGTAGCATTTTCAACTAACGCAACTGAAACATCTTGGTTGTTCTTAGTAATTGAAACTTTTTGAGTTTTATAACCCAACATAGAAATTTCAATAGTAAAAGGCGGCAAATCCGTTACTCTCATTGTGAATTTTCCATCAAAATCGGTATTTGTACCAACTGATTTTCTTTCAACTTTAATATTGGCACCAGGTAATGGCTCGCCATCAGCGTCTGTAACTGTTCCTGAGACTGTGGTCTGAGCAAACATAATCACGCTAGTAAACATTGCAAATGCAACAAGTAATAGTTTTTTCATAATGTAAAATATTTGTTATCTAATGTGCAAAGTACAATTTTTTTTGAATTAGATAAAGAACTACTAATAAAATTAAATATTTCTCATTTTTTTGAATTTTAGATTGTAAATTTAACACTCTTGTTTTCTTGTAAAATTTCCTTTGAAACAAAATGTCAAGTTGTAACTTTGCATAAACCTTATATCACTTGAAAATAATCCATTCTCTTTCTAATTATTATCATACAGAAGATACTGTTGTTACAATTGGCACTTTTGATGGTGTACATATTGGGCATCAAAAAATAATAGAGCAAGTTGTAAAAACAGCAAAAAATTTAAATAAAAAATCTGTTTTACTGACGTTTTTCCCACATCCAAGAATGGTTTTGCAACAAAACGTATCCATAGAATTGATAAATACAATAGATGAACGCGCAGATTTATTGTCAAAAACCGGATTAGATTATTTAATAATTCATCCATTTAGTATTGAATTTTCAAGAATATCTGCGTTAGATTTTGTAAGAAAAATATTAGTCAATCAATTACATACTTCAAAATTAATTATTGGTTATGATCATCATTTTGGCAAAAACAGAGAAGGTAATTTAGAGCAATTAACAGAATACAGTTATTTATATAATTTTGAAGTTCAAGAAATTCCGGCACAAGACATTAATGATGTTGCTGTAAGTTCTACAAAAATCAGAAAAGCATTGTCCGAAAAAAACATAAAAACTGCCAATAAATATTTAGGCTATAATTTTATGTTAAGCGGAACTGTTGTTAATGGCAAACAATTAGGCGGCAAAATTGGTTTTCCTACAGCAAATTTAAGTATTAAAGAAGATTATAAATTGATTCCGAAAACTGGTGTTTATTTAATAAGGTCAAAAATTAATAGTATCTTGGTTTTTGGAATGATGAATATTGGTTTTAGACCAACTTTAGACGGAAATCACCAAACAATAGAAGTTCATTTTTTTGACTTTAATAAAAATCTATACAATCAGTATTTAAAGATAGAAATCTTGTATTTTTTAAGGGATGAAGAAAAATTTGATTCTGTAGAAAAACTTATTTTACAACTAAAAGAAGATCAAAAAATTGCACTAAATTACATTCAAAACAATCTCTAAAAGGCATTGGTAAATTGTTGTAGTTGCTGTATATTTGTGGCTCTTAAAAAATTTAAAGATGTTACAGGTTCAGTTTATTAGAGACAACAAACAAACTGTTTTAGACGGTTTGGCTAAACGTAATTTTGCAAATGCAGAAACAATAATTAATACTGTTTTATCTACTGATGAAAATCGTAGAAACACACAAACATCACTTGATACTATTTTAGCAGAATCTAATACAATTTCGAAAGAAATTGGAGAACTTTTTAAATCTGGTCAAGCTCAAAAAGCAAACTTATTAAAAGAAAAAACCACACAGATTAAAGAGCAATCTAAAGAGTTGACAGAGCAATTGAACACCTTTTCAAACGCTTTACAAGAGTTGTTATATCAAGTTCCCAATGTACCACACGCATCGGTAAAAGCTGGAAAATCTGAAGAAGACAACGAAATTATTTTTTCTGAAGGAACTATTCCTGATTTAGGAAAAAATGCCTTACCACATTGGGAATTAGCCAAAAAATATGACATCATAGATTTTGAACTAGGAACCAAAATTACTGGCGCAGGATTCCCTGTATATAAAGGAAAAGGAGCAAGATTGCAACGCGCATTGATTAACTATTTTTTGGATAAAAATATTGAAGCGGGTTATAAAGAATATCAAGTTCCGCATTTAGTAAATACAGAATCTGCTACTGCAACTGGGCAATTACCAGATAAAGACGGGCAAATGTATCATTCTACAGTAGATGATTTATATTTAATTCCGACTGCAGAAGTGCCAATTACAAATATGTTTCGTGGAAATTTAATTTCTGAAAGTGATTTTCCAATAACCTGTACAGGTTACACGCCATGTTTTAGAAGAGAAGCAGGAAGTTATGGCGCTCATGTTAGAGGTTTAAACAGATTGCATCAATTTGATAAAGTAGAAATTGTAAGAATTGAACATCCAAATAATTCGTACAATGCATTAAACGGAATGGTTGATCACATTAAAGAAATATTACGCGAATTAAAGTTACCATACAGAATTTTACGTTTGTGTGGTGGCGATACTGGTTTTACATCAGCTTTAACTTTTGATTTTGAAGTGTTTTCTACAGCACAAGACAGATGGTTAGAAATTAGTTCTGCATCAAACTTTGAAACTTTTCAAGCAAATAGATTAAAGCTTCGTTTTAAAAATAAAGAAGGAAAAAGTCAGTTAGCACATACATTAAACGGGAGCTCTCTTGCGTTGCCAAGAGTTTTAGCTGGGATTTTAGAAAACTATCAAACCGAAAATGGAATTAAAATTCCAGATGCATTAGTGCCGTATTGTGGATTTGACATGATTGATTAAGGCTTTATGCGATAAGCCTTAAGCTTAAAGCATATTGCGTACAGCTTATTAATTTGCAACAACTGCAACCATTAATCTTTTATATTTATTCATTTCTATTAGTGCATTTAAATAAGCAGCTATTTGTCCGTTTTGCATAAACACTTTAGAGTTGTTTTTTGCTTGTTCGTATTGTTTGGTTAATTCGTTCATAATTTCAAATTTTGTTAGTTCTTATATCTTATAGACAAGTTCTGTGCCAAAATGTTACAACACCTCTCTAGAAATCGTCTGTTTTAATAAAAATTTAACGTTCTTGTTCTTATCTTTGAACATCATGAAAAAAACCATCTTTTTATTTTTTATCTTCATTAGCTCCTTTATTTACGGGCAAGAGGATTATATGTTAGCAGAAAGATATTACAGAGATGGAAAATATGAAAAAGCAACACAATTATTTAAAGTTTTGCTTGATAAAAATCCATTTAACACTACGTATTTAAAAAGATTGATTAGTGCTTATCAAGAAACATCGCAATTTGAAACTGTAGATAAACTACTAAAACAACGTTTGATAACATATCCTACACATACATATTTATTTGTAGAATTAGGATATAACTACGAAAAACAACATCAAAAAGAAACTGCTAAAATATATTATGACAAAGCCATTAATTCCATAAAAACAACTACTGGAATGGGGGGTTTTATAGGCAGATTATTTAAGGACAATGCATTGTTAGATAATGCTATTATAGCTTATGAAGAAACAATGCGCTACAATTCTAATGCAAATTATGAGTTTCAAATTGCTCAGATTTATGGAGAAAAAGGTGATTTTGAAAAAATGTTTACTTCCTATATTGATTTGATTGATAAAAATGAAAATTACCTAAATACCGTGCAACGATTTACTAGTAGATACATAACCGATGATCGATTAAATAACAACAATATTTTATTTAAAAAAGCATTGATTAAAAAATCGGTTAGCAATCCTAAAGATGTTTGGAATCAGTTATTAAGTTGGCTTTTTATACAGCAAAAAGAATATGAAAAAGCGCTTGTTCAAGAAAAAGCATTGTACAATAGAAATCCAAAATACATTGTAAATATTATCAATTTAGGATTCAATTCTTACAATAGCAAAGCGTTTGAAACCGCTAAGAAATGTTTTGATTTTATCTTAGAGAAAAGTCCGTTTATAGATCAAATTTTAACTGCAAATTTATATTCGGTTAAAATTGCAATTGCTACAAATCAAGAAAATATAGAATCGCTTTTTGAAGCTATTTTTACACGTTATGGTAAAAAATCTACCACGTTAAAAATTCAACTAGAATATGCAGATTACTTAACTTTTAAGAAAAATGAACCAGAAAAAGCAATTGACGTTTTAACACATACACTAGAAATTGCAACATCTAAATTTCAAAAAGCAGCAATTAAGATAAAATTGGGTGATGTGTATGTATTTATAGGTAATTACAACCGCGCATTAATTTATTTTTCTCAAGTGCAAACAAGTATTAAAAATCATCCGCTAGCTCAAGAAGCACGATTTAAAGTTGCGCAAACTTCGTATTTTAAAAACGATTTTAAATGGGCTTTTGCTCAATTAAAAGTATTAAAAGCTTCAACTACACAATTAATTGCAAATGATGCTTTGGATTTGTTTTTAATCATTTCTGACAATCAACCAAAAGACTCGTTAGATGTAGGTTTGCAATTATATGCAAAAGCAGATTTGTTGGCTTTTCAAAATAAAAACACACAAGCAATTGACACTTTACAAAAAGTAATTACACTTTATAAAGGTCAAAAAATTGAAGATGAAGCTCTGTTTAAACAAGCTGGTTTATTTACAAAAATCAAGCAGTTTCAAAAAGCAATCGACAATTACACTCAAGTTATCACCTTAGATAAAGAAGGAATTTTTGTGGATGATTCGTTGTATGAAATTGCAGAAATTTATCACAATCAATTAAAAAACATAGAAAAAGCTTCTGAATATTATCAAAAGATTATTTTTGAACATCTTTCGAGTATTTATTTGGTTGATGCTAGAAAAAAATACAGAAAAATTAGAGGCGATATAATCAATTAAATAATGTATCAATAAAAAAGTGTAATAATAATTGTTGCATTAATTCATAATTACATTAAAAACCATGTACATATATAACGTAACGTTAAGCATAGACAAAAGCATTCATAAAGAATGGTTAGCTTGGATTCATAACCACATTCCAGAAGTTTTAGCAACAGGAAAATTTACCTCAGCAAAATTAACACAAGTTTTGGTTGAAGAAGATATGGGCGGAGTTACCTATTCTGTACAATATACAGCAAAATCTAGAGAAGATTTAGATAATTACTACAAAGAAGATGCAGCTAGATTACGTGTTGGTGGAATGCAAAAATTTGCAGATAAAGTCTTGGCATTTAGAACAGAGTTAAAAATAGTAGGTGAATTTTTTTCTAACGAAGTAAATAATTAATATGAGTGTTAGAGCAAAAAAACATTTAGGGCAACATTTTTTAACCGATGAAAGCGTCGCAAAAAATATAGCAGATTCGCTAACCGAAAACAGTTACAATCATGTATTAGAAATTGGTCCAGGAATGGGCGTTTTAACGAAGTATTTATTAGAAAAGAAACCGAAAATTACCGTAATGGAACTTGATTATGACTCTGTTGCTTATTTAAAAGATTCGTTTCCTTTAGAACATGTAAAATTAGACACCAGTAAAGAGAAGTTCTCAATAATTGAAGGCGATTTCTTAAAGCAAGACATCAACAAAATTTTTAATAACGAACAATTTGCCATCATAGGAAACTTCCCTTATAATATTTCTTCTCAGATTCTTTTTAGAGCAATTGAAAATAGAGAACATGTTCCAGAATTTGCTGGCATGTTTCAAAAAGAAGTAGCCATGAGAATTGCAGAAAAAGAAGGCAGTAAGGTGTACGGAATTTTATCTGTTTTAACACAAGCTTTTTTTGATGTAGAATATTTATTTACGGTTCCTCCAACAGTATTTAATCCGCCTCCAAAAGTAGATTCTGGAGTAATTCGGCTTATTAGAAAAGAAAACTACACACTTCCTGTTGATGAAAAATTATTTTTTAGAGTTGTAAAAATGAGTTTCAATCAGCGCAGAAAAATGCTACGCCGCAGCTTAAAGTCATTCAATCTTTCGGATTCTTTAAAAGAAGACCCTATATTTGCGAAACGCCCAGAACAATTATCAGTTCAAGAATTCATTAATTTGACTGCAAAAATAGCAAACAATGGCATTTGAAATCACTAAAGAGCTTCTAGGAAATGTTGCATTATATGTCGAAAACGGAAATAACAATGCGCTTATTGAGTTGTTTGAAGAAATGCATTATGCTGATATAGCTGAAGTTATAGAAGACATTTCTTTTGATGATGCAGTTTATATCATTAAGCTTTTAGATAGTGAAACTACTTCTGATATTTTAATTGAACTTGATGAGGATATTAGAGAAAAAATATTTGAACAACTTAGTGCAAAAGAAATTGCTGAGGAAGTTGAAGAGTTAGACTCTGATGATGCGGCAGATATTATTGGAGAATTGCCAGAAGAAAGGCAAGAAGCAGTAATGTCTCAAATAGAGGATGAAGAGCATGTAAAAGAAATTGAAGAATTACTTTCTTATGACGAAAATTCTGCTGGTGGTTTAATGGCAAAAGAATTGGTAAGTGTTAACGAAAATTGGAATGTTCTAAAGTGTGTAAAAGAAATGCGAATTCAAGCAGAAGAAGTTACACGCGTACATTCTATTTATGTTGTAAATGATGCTGGGCAATTAAAAGGAAGGCTTTCTTTAAAAGATTTATTAGTTGCTTCTACAAGAACACATATTTCTGAAATTTATATTCCAAAAGTAGATGCTGTTCATGTAAATGAAAATGCTGAAGATGTAGCTAATATAATGCGAAAATATGATTTAGAAGCAATACCTGTAGTAGGTGATAATGATGTTTTGTTGGGTAGAATTACTATTGATGACATTGTAGATGTTATTAAAGAAGAAGCCGATAAAGATTATCAAATGGCAGCAGGTTTAACGCAAGATGTAGATTCTGATGACAGTATTTTTCATTTAACAAAAGCACGTATTCCTTGGTTATTTTTAGGTTTAATTGGTGGTATTGGTGCATTTTTAATTATGGAGGGTTTTCAAGATTTATTTAGTGAAGATGCAATATTATTCTTTTTTACGCCTTTAATTGCTGCAATGGCCGGAAATGTTGGAGTACAATCATCTGCAATTATTGTTCAAGGATTGGCAAATGATGATGTTAAAGGAAGCGTCAATAATCGTTTAATTAAAGAAATGCTACTTGCAGCATTAAATGGATTAATCTTAGCGATTTTTTTATTTTTATTTATTTGGCTTTATAACGGTGAAGTACAAAAAGCTCTTGCTATTTCTATCTCTTTAATAGTAGTTATTATTGTTGCTGGTTTAATTGGTACTTTTATTCCATTATTTTTAAATAAACGTGGAATTGATCCAGCAATTGCAACGGGTCCTTTTATTACAACAAGTAATGATATTTTTGGAATTCTAATTTATTTTTGGATTGCAAAACTTATCATCGGTATATAAAAAAGCTTCTAGTTTTTCAACTAAAAGCTTTTCACTTTCTTTTTCTGGTTCTTTCCCCTGAATAATCAAACCAAATAACAATTCCCACTTCGTTAAAATTTGGAATTTCTTTTATACACTATCAAAGGTAAACACTTTTACTCTTTTGTAACTGTATAAAACCGCAAGTAAGATTGTAATTTTCCGCAATGTTCTAAGGTATTAATCTATAATTCCTAATTCTTTTGCTTTTAAGATTAAATCGGTGTTGTTTATTGCATTTAAATCTATTCGCAAATTTGCTAATTTACTTTCTATAGATCTAAGTTTAAGAAAGGTTCCGTCTTCTTTTTTAATGATTCCTTCTAAATTATTAATCTTAGATTGACTTGGTAATTCTTTTAAAATTTGAATGGCAACTTCATCCATTTGTATATTTATACTGGCTCTATGAATCATTTTTTGATGCACTTCATGTGTGTAATAAAAATCATTTGACATCATTTTTTGTATTGCAAAATTCAGTTCAGTAGCGTTGCATTTTGTTTTTAATAAATACGCTGAAGGTTTTAAATTCTGAATTACATTATAAATTCGATTGATTTCAGAATGTCCAGTAATAACGCCTATTTTTACAGAAATTTCTTCTTTCTGGATTGCTTTAATTAAACTTTCTCCACCATCTATTTTTGTAGAGACTGTGTCGTTATCAAAACTTAAGTCGGTAAAAAGAATATCAAAAGGTTCTTGCTTTAATTTTGCGAATGCATCATCGCAATTTGTGGTAGAAGAAATATCATATTCTTCTATTTCTTTTAGAGAAGAAATAATACCATCTATTAATATCTGATGATCATCAGCTATCAATATTTTTAATTTTTTAGACATGAATGGGGATTTCAATTTTAATAGTGGTTCCTTTATTTATACTGCTTTTAATTTCTATATTTCCGTTAATTTCTTCTATTCTTTCTTTCTGATTTTTTAATCCAATTCCGTTTGCTCTTTCCGAAAAATCAAAACCAACACCATTATCTTTAATGATTAAATATACGTTGTTTTTAGTTTGATTTAATTCAATATTTATTTGAGTTGCTTTTGCATATTTATTAGCGTTTTGTAAACTTTCTCTAAGAGTTAAATACAATGTTCTTTTAATTGGGCTTTCTATGTTTGTCCAATCAAATTCATTCAATCCACTAACCTTTATCTTACAATCTAAAGAAAAATAATCGCTAATTAAATTAATTATCTGATCTTTAAAATTAACTTCATTAAACCGTACACTACTTAATTGATGGGATAAATTTCGAACATTATTTTTAACTACATCTAGTTTTTTTGCAACTTCAACTTGATTTGTTTTTTCTAATTGTTGAT
>Ga0316205_10000282_pt1 | contig 106955 bp, 72 predicted proteins | sample 3monthpyrite_MG_FD_204941 | JGI IMG/M metagenome (GOLD analysis project Ga0316205, IMG submission 204941) | Microbial mat bacterial communities from mineral coupon in-situ incubated in ocean water Damariscotta River, Maine, United States -... | ecosystem: Environmental > Aquatic > Marine >... | reverse complement strand
TCTCTTCAATTTGTTATAGAACTTAAGCTCCGGAAACCAGTCCTGCCAAGCTTGGGGCGCGAATTATACATCTTCATTTCGCCCTGTCAACCGTTTAATTTCATTTATTTTATAAATAATTGAAACCGTTACTTTCGGCCAACTCCTTCTCTTTATAGCCCCTTCAGTTCCCTTCGAAGTGGACGCGCATTATACATGGCGATTTAAACCTGTCAACACTTTAAAAAATATTCTTTCGATTCTTTTTAAAGCCGCTAATCCGTTGCCCTGACAGTCCGCTTTATCCCTCAAGCGAGGCGCGCATTATAGGCACTTTTTAAGCCAAAGCAAGCCTTTTATTAAGTAATTTTAAATTTAATATTTGTCCGCCTATAAAACACTCTATTTCTATCCAAATGTATCGATTGATAGGCGTGTCTTTACAGTCTGGCAGTAGGTTTATCTGTAGAAGGTTTGGTATTCGATCACATAAATAAGCTTCCTTTAGAATATCGGGAGCTTTAGTTGGGTCTTTAAATATCCTCTTTAGCCGTTATTGTCGTAAATAATACTTTTTGATTTCACCAATTTTAGCGCCATCGGCAATTTTAAGTCGTACTTTCTTATGTAAATGAATCGTACCAATGACTGCGGATGTTTCGTCAATTCTTATCTCCAGATCATCGCCATTGAAAGAAGAAAACCAGCCATTGGACTTCTCAATCACCAAATCACCATTAATGAGGGTTCCATTAGTTAATAGGATATCACCATTAACGGTCTCGACGTTTTTTGCTATGGTTACTTGAGATAATTCAATATCTCCATTAACCGTAATAAGACTTCCTCCAATTTCGCTTTTCTCGCCGATTAAAATACTGCCATTTACCGTCTCAAGGTTATTAGTAACCACCAAAGCACTACCTGCATCAATACTACCGTTAACTGTTTTGGCACTATCAATTACGACATTATCACTTAATTCAATGCTTCCGTTGACGGTATCAACACGCCGAGCCGTCGCCCCGGATTCTATATCTATGCCACCATTAACACTTGATATATTGCCAACGTTGGAATTTTGACCTACATCCACACCGCCAAATACACTGTCTAAATCACCAGAGGAGGATCCATTCGCTCCCACCGTTATTGCACATCCGGCAACAATCAACACACAACAGAGGGAAATGGTAAGTCTCACTATTTTATTCATTTGTTTCATCCTAGTTTTGATTCGTTAAAGATAAATTCGATCTATTTCGAAGCATATTCAATCGATTAGAGTCATAACCTACAGCAATAAACCTGCCAAGATAATTATGTCTAACTTTCAATGAGTTATGTCAAATAGCATTTTCTAATGGATATTAGGAATGGTCAAAAATACAAATAATTGGTAGGAATTTGAGTTAAGTATATGTGTCTAGGTTTTAAATTTGGAGTAATAAACCCGATACCCCAAAATAAAGGTTAGCCATATAAGATAGATTAGTGGCTCATTTAAGTCTGACTTACTTTGCCAAATAAAATGAGTAATACCCAAGATCGCTATAGGATAAACTAACTTGTGAAGTTTTTTCCAATGTCGGCCCATTCTGCGCTGCATTTTTCTGGTTGATGTAATAACCAATGGCAAAAGCATCAGCGCCGCTAACATTCCGACTGTAATATAAGGGCGCTCAATGGTTTCATCCCAAAGATAACCAATATTAGTTTCCAAGAAGAATACAAAGAAAATAGAAATATGCAATATCAAATACATAAACGCATAAAGCCCGAGCATACGACGGTATTTTACCAAACCTGGAAATTTGAAAATTCGATTAAGTGGCGTAATAGAGAGGCCGATCAGCAAAAACCTTAAGGTCCACAGCCCGAGTTGATTCATCATTTCTTCTTGTGGATCAGCCCCTAACATACGATTATTCACCGCATAAATCAGATAAATTAAAGGGATCCAACAAGCTAGATGTGCTGCTATTTTTGAGAGTTTGTAATGCATCGTTAGAAGTTTTTATCCAAATCCATACCTTTATACAGATGAGCTACCTGATCCGCATATCCGTTAAACATCTGAGTCGGTATTTTCTTAACCCCAAAAAAGGATTCATCAGTAATTCTACGTTCACGGGCCTGGCTCCATCGTGGGTGGTCTACATTTGGATTGACATTGGCATAAAATCCATACTCTCTTGGTCCGTTTTTATGCCAAGTATTGCTCGGTTGTTTGTCTAGAAATCGAATAGAGACTATTGACTTAATACTTTTGAAGCCATATTTCCAGGGCACAATAAGTCTCAAAGGAGCACCATTTTGTCCTGGAAGATCTTTACCATAAACACCTGTCGCAATAAATGTTAACGGATTCATTGCCTCATCCATCCGTAATCCTTCTTTATATGGCCACGGTAAAACATGAAATCCGAGCGTGCCACGTTTTTGGCCTGGAAAGACCGAACGGGACTCTAATGTTTCAAATTCTATAAATTTGGCATTGGAATTTGGTTTCAGTTGATTAATCAAATGACTGAGTTGAAACCCTTTCCATGGAATAACCATTGACCAAGCCTCAACACAACGCAATCGGTAGATCCGCTCTTCAATATTTGTCCACCTCAAAATATCTTCTAATGAATAGTTTCCCGGCTTTTCAATCTCTCCAGTAATAGAAACCTTCCAATCAAGATCAGGTTTAAAATTCTTAGCCATTTCCGCCGGCTTACTCTTGCTGGTAGAAAACTCATAAAAATTATTATGGTGAGTAACCACGTATTCACTACTTAATGGTTCCGCGGTCGTAAAACCTGTAGCATCCTGTGCTGCAGCTTGTAGCAAAGTCCCCGCTATTTGAGAGGCTCCCATCGCCGATAGAGATAAATTTTTAATAAATTCACGTCTCTTCCAAAACAGACTCTCAGAGGTTACTTGGCTATCTTTAATCGCTGAGTAAGCTGACCTTAGTTTTCTATTTTTCATGTTTTCAATTCCTGGCAATTAAGAAATTACTTCATATTGGTTGATCATTTCTAGCAACCAGACACGACAAAAAGACGTTTGTTACTAAAACCTGCTAATATTTAAGAAGAAAATTATACATCGGAAAGAAAAAAGACTCGTCGTGAGTTGCAAAAATATCATCTTTTTCTGCATTAAATTAATTAACTTACGATTCTTTGCTAAACTTATACCCATCCCACCTCAAGATGCAGGATTCAGCAAGGCTAGAAACAGCCATATTTGAGGCAAGGAATTTTTGGGCTAGTCATTCTAGCTGAAAATTGCTTAACAAAGAAGATGGTTGTTTCTAGCCTTGCCCTACGGGTGCTCAGCTAGAAAAGTTGCACCGCGTTGCAACTCTTGTAAAGGGCTAGCCATTCCCTGCAAGTTGCGCCTTGTTCAACTTTCCTAGCTGAACACTGAACACTGCATCTTGAGGTGGGATGGGTATATACAAATAGCTTAACTGATTAATTGTAAAGTATACAAATCAGTGATCCTAAGCTATTGACAAGACAGCACAATCTGGCATTATTCGCGGCGCACTGATTACCGTAATACAGAGAACTAAGTTATGAGCCAAATCGATTTTAACCGATTGATCTTAAAAGGAATGACCGCCGAAGGTAATAAGTTTCGGCCGAGCGACTGGGCCGAGAGGTTGTGTGGCAATTTATGTACATTCAGAAATAGACGGATGTATTACTCACCAATGTTAAGACCGGCTGTTATTGAAGGTGTAAAATGTGTCATTGTTGACTCAAAACTAGATAATGAACATCCCGCAATTTTGCAAGATGTCATCCATTTTGCTAATAAAAACAACCTGCTAACAGAAAAACAAAACTAGTTTTTCAACGCTTCGTTTAAGTAAATAGTGAATAAATTGAGGGTTTTATCTCAATCTTTTCACAAAGGACTTAACATTTACCCCTGTTTACCGCTATATTAGTCCAAAATGCACGATTCAGGAAAATATATGAAAACTCGAATTCAAACTTTATTCGCTATTGTATTTGTTATTGTCAGCGCTAATCTCATTGCGGCTGAAAAAGTGACCTATAAGTGGATCGACGATAATGGAGAAATCCACTACACTGAACGCGCGCCCAAAGATCGTGAATATACCAAAATACGAACCTATGTGGATGAAAAAAACGCTAATTTCAACAGAACTCCTGCTTTAGATGCAAAAGACAAAACTGCGAAGAAAAAGGATTCTTACGGTACTTGGCGAGATGAAAATTGTACTATTGCAAATCAAAATCTGGATATACTGGTTAATGCAGGCAGAATCAGTACCGCGGATGGGATTGGCGGAAAACGGCTGATGACTGATGAAGAAAAAAGTGAACAAATTGCACAAATGGAACAGCAAAGAGATAAATACTGCAAAAGCTCTGAAGAACAATAAGATTTTCGAATTTAATTAATCAACCACGAACGCAGCTCTTCCAGTTCGAAGGGCCATCCAAGTTCTTTGGATGAATACAATAAAACAGGAATTCTAATTCCAAATTGCTCAACCAATTTTTCATCGTCGGCTATATCGACCATTTCAAGAGTAATTCTGTCAGCCACATCGACATCATTGTCTATCAAATATTTTGTCATCTCATAGGCCTGATCACAAAGATGACAACCACTGGTTGATAAAAACCGTACCCTTTTAGGCTGCACTATTTTTCTCCCGAATACAGATTAGTTAATTGGCTGCTATTAGCCAGCAACGATGTAAGCTCTTGCGAGAAAAATCCTGACTAGTTGTTTGTTTAGTGATTTCCTTAACCGAATATTTATCTGACGCCGAATATTGCATTTCAAATTGTCGGAAGTTGTTGGAAAACAGCAGTACACCTTTGTCAGATAATAAGGCGGTGCATTTCTCGATTAGGCCACAATGGTCCCGTTGAATATCAAAATGTTCATTCATTTTTTTGGAATTGGAAAATGTAGGGGGATCAAGAAAAATTACATCGTAACGCTCAGGTAAGTACATAGCATCATCTAGCCATTCAATAATATCAGTTCTGAGAAAAGTGTGATTGTCCAAATTAATCTTGTTTTCTAGGAAATTGTCTTTCGCCCACTTTAAGTAAGTATTTGACATGTCAACATTGGTTGTTGATTTTGCACCCGCCGTGGCGGCATATACCGACGCCGACGCAGTGTAGCAAAACAAGTTAAGCAAACTCTTTTTTTGACTTAATTCACCAACTAACTGTCTTGTTTTTCGATGATCCAGGAACAAACCAGTGTCGAGATAATCGGTCAAATTGACTAAAAACCGCCTTCCATTCTCAATTACAGTTTGATAGCTTGGTTCTGATCCTTTGAGTTCCGCACTTGACTGATTAGCTTGGTATTGCCAATCCCCTTTTTGTTGACGACGTTGTTTTACCGACACTGACTTTAGTGGTATCTGAAAAACGCCTGCAGCAACCCGTTCTATCTCCTTTATTCGGCGAAGCGCCACCTTTTGATCAACACTCTTAGGCGCTCTATATTCTTGAATATGCAATTGATTTTCATAGACATCTATTGCCGCATTATACTCTGGCAAGTCCGCGTCGTAGACCCGATAACAAGTAATATTATTTTTGTTCAGGTATTTTTTCAGATTAGATTGATTTTTCTCAATCCGGTTACATAATTGAATGGCATGATCGGATAATTTTTGTTTGAAGTTCTTATCGACTAAATCTTCTTGTTGACGCTGCAAATAGTTTTCGGGCTTAAGTTCGAAATTAAGCAACTCACAAGCAATACTCGCGTTGTTAAATTTATAAATCTTCTTGGCCCGGATACCTAAAGAGTGACCAAAACTCTTGTCGGGCGATAAAACCGATGCATTCCAACCCTCAAACTTTTCTTTCAGCATAATACCCAATTCTGAATAAAGCGCCTTTACCTGATCAAATTCACCCAATCTTTCACTATAGGGTGGATTTACAATAACAATTCCTTTTTCCGGTTGTCCGGTTTTATTTGATTCAATCTGACTAACTTCAATTTGATCAACCTGATCAATCCCAGCAATATGAATTTTAACCACATCTTGCAACTTGGCTAATGCCAAATTTTCCTGGGCACTCTTTATCGCTTTCGGGTTGATATCGCTTCCTATAATTTGCAATGTTTGACGATTTTTCGTTTTTCCTGCTTTTTCTGCCGCGGCCAGCACCGTTTTTTCCCACAAATCAGGTCTAAATTGACTCCATCCAAAAATTCCCAAATAGTCCCGAAATGTTCCTGGCGCTATGTCTAAAGCCATCATAGCAGCCTCAATCAAAAAGGTACCCGATCCGCACATGGGATCATACAAAGATAACATTTGCCTTGATTCATCATTGCAAAGTTTTAACCAGCCAGCACGCACCAACAGTGCTGATGCCAGGTTTTCCTTAATTGGCGCTGCACCACCTTGCAATCGATATCCACGATGATGCAAGCCAAATCCAGCTAAATCAATCGATAAAATTACCTGATTTTGTCGGATACGGCATTGAATAGTGACATCTGGTTTGTCAAATTCTACATCCGGTCTCAACTGTTCCATGTCAGTAAAATGGTCAACAATAGCATCCTTTATTCGTTGAGATACGAATTTAGTATGGCTTAATTCCGAACGAAAACTTTGAGCATTGACCAAGAAAGTGGCATTTGATTTGATATGTTGAGACCAATCTATGATAGAAACCTGGTCATATAAAGTTTGCTCATCCTTTGCTTCAAAACCTGCTATTGGATACAAAACTCGACTGGCAATCCGGCTCCACATCAAAATATCATAAACCACCGGCCAGTCCGCTTCAAAATTAACCAAAGACAGACCTTCTTTAACATCAGACGCACCGAGCTGTTTAAGCTCATCGACCAATAGATATTCAAGACTTGTAGCACATGTAGCAAAAAAGTGAGGCATACAACTAATTCATCCAAAAGATAAAAATTCAATTATACCGGTCACAACAATTATTGATAGGATAGATCTATCTAATAATATCTATTCAAGTTAGGGTTAAAAATCAGCGTCATTCTGCTGCATTGAAAGATGATTTGACATAAACACTTGATTTACTTGATAATTGGATGCTTTGAACTACATTTACTTAAGGGTGATTGAATCAGTAATGTTAAATGTGAGCGAATAACAAATAATATGCCTGTAGTGAAAAAATACACCATACTCGTGGTAGATGATGAACCGACAAATATAGCGGTACTCAACGCCATGTTGCGCAACAACTATAAGGTCAAAGCAGCGCTTAACGGAGAGGATGCGATAAAAATAGCCAGCAGTCATCCTCAACCAGACTTAATATTACTAGATGTCGTCATGGAAGATATCGATGGCTTTGAAGTTTGCGAGAGTCTCAAGGCCAACAAAAATACTCGCCACATACCGGTAGTGTTCGTGACCGCTCTCATTGAAAGTAAAAGTGACAAAAGAGGTATTGAATTAGGTGCTATCGATTTTTTTAGCAAACCCTACAGCGCTCCCATCATTCTCAAAAGAATTGAAAACCATCTATTATCACAGCAAAAATCCAGAGATTTGGATAAATTGCTCGAACAAAGGGACAGCAAGACTTGAATAAAACAATTTTGTATCGCGTAAAAACAGAATCAAAACTTATTTTTCATTAATCGATGAATAAAAATGAAATTTAGCCGCCAAATTCGAACAATAAGCAACTTTCGAATTTCCGATAAAATCGGACGTTTAAATCGTTTGCTTGGCTTGTTTTTGCTGATCAGTTCTTTGTTTTATTCCGAATTATTGTTCGCAGAAACACAACGTGAAAAACAGATAAAAATCGCCTTAGTTCTGAATTTTATGGAACATACTCAATGGCCAAATGAAAAGCAAAAAAACCATCTAAAAATTGGAATCTTGGAAAAACAAGAAAATATCATCACTCCATTTGTGCAAGCTGTCAATAACCGCACTATCCATGGACTAAACTTATCTGTTACCAATATCACCGGTCTAGAAACCGCGAAGAATTTTGATCTTGTTTATATTGCTTCCCCTCCCCCTTTTCCCATATCCGAAATTTCAAAAATGACTAGACAGTCCGGGGTTCTACTGGTCAGTGTCGATGCTACAGATAAAAAAAACATTATGATCAATATCTTTCGAAAACCAAATGGTTCTTTTGGTTTTGAAGTAAACCACCCCAATATTACCTATGAAAAATTACTGATTGACCGCAAAAAACTACTGCTTTTAGGTGGTACTGAACTGGATATGGTGCAACTATTTCGTGAGGCAGAAGCTGAATTATCACGAATAAGAGAGGATCTGCTAGAAAAAGAAGCAGCTTTGGAATCTTTAAACAAAGCACTTCTAATATCACTAGAAGCCGCCAAGCAATCGGAACAAGAACATAATCGGACAAAGGGGCAACTTTCGCAGCAACAAGCTCTATTTTCACGCCAGCAGAAAATAATTCAAGCGAAGAATATTTCAATTAGAGAAAAGGAGGGGGAACTAGTTGCTATACAAGATGAATTGTCGAAAACTAGCAATCAGCTAAAACAAAATCAAATAAGACTCAATACCAGAGCAAAAGAGCTTAATGAAAAAATCAAAACCATCACGCTAAAGGAGACAGAATATACTACTTTGGCGAACAGCATTAAAAGCAATGTGGACTTTCTTGCCAAACAAAAAATCGATATTCTAGAGCAAGACAAGACGCTGACAAAACAGAGAAAGGACCTGGTAGAACAAAACTTGCTCATTGAGCAACAACAAAACTGGCTATACCTCGGTACACTTGCTCTGGGTATATTTGTATTGTTAATTATAGCGATGGTTGTTTTCAATCGAGAAAGAAAGAAATCCAACCTGCTTCTTTTGGATAGAAACCTTGCACTCGAAACTACTCGAAATGAGCTCACTATTGCCAGAGACCAGGCCGACAAAGCCAATATCGCAAAATCCGCATTTCTCGCCAATATGAGCCATGAAATTCGAACGCCAATGAATGCTATCATCGGTATGTTGCATTTGACCGAATCAACCCAATTAAATCGTAAACAGGAAAATTATATTCAAAAAATAGGCTATGCCGCAAACTCACTACTCGAAATCATTAACGACATACTTGATTTTTCTAAAGTCGAAGCAGGAGAACTAAAGATAGAATCCATAGGCTTTCCATTATCCGATGTCCTGGAAAACCTGCTTGATATTGTCGGGATTAAGGTTCAACAAAAAGGTCTGGAATTTATTTATGACATCGACCCAAAGATCCCGAATTTGTTATTTGGAGATCCGCTTAGATTAGGACAAGTCTTGATCAACTTAACAAACAACGCCATGAAATTCACTAACACCGGTGAAATAATACTCAGCATTAGATCAGACAAACCAGCAAACGGAAAAATAAAGCTACATTTTATAGTTAGTGATACTGGCATAGGCATGAATGAAAGAGCCAGGCAAAACTTGTTCAAACCTTTTACTCAAGCGGATACTTCAACCACTCGAAAATTCGGTGGTACTGGTTTAGGATTGGCTATCTGTAAGAGCTTGATACAACAGATGAACGGCGATATCAGTGTTGAAAGTGTACAAGGTAAAGGTAGTCGTTTTGTTTTTGATATAACAACCGGTTACCAAACTACCACTAATCTGTTGGACAAAATAAAATCAACTCTTGGTTTTTCTGAAAAGCGTTTTCTAATCATAGAATCTAATAGCCGTGCTAATCAAGCGATATACGATAGTCTAAAATTGTTTAGCAATAAGATTTTATCCTGCAAAGACGTCGCACAATTCACAGACCACTTACAATATGACAACTCGACATATGATGTGATATTTATAAACTCAAGGCTTATTCCCGAAGACACAGATAGTTCATTTTTTAGGCATAACCAAGTAAAAAATGCCAAAATTGTTTGTCTATTTTCCATATTCGAAGGACACCACAAATTAACCGATACCACCTCAGCGGATAACTGGTATCAATTGACTAAGCCAACAAGCCCCTCTGCCATATTCGATTTATTAATGGATGTATATGGTAAAAAGGAGCAAAAACGTTTGGTGAAGAAAATCAAAAGCCAGATGAAGGAGTCACTTTCAAATTATAAAGAAAAGTTGCACGGTGCCCGAATATTATTGGTGGAGGATAACGAAATTAATCAGGAGATTGCTTGTGGAATTTTGTCTCAAGCAAATATAATCGTTGATGTCGCCTCAAATGGAGAAGCTGGCGTTGAAATGGTTAATAAGTGCCAATATGACGCCGTACTGATGGATGTTCAAATGCCACTAATGGATGGCTATGAAGCAACCCGAATAATTCGTTTGAATCACAGTAAAAAAACGCTTCCGATTATCGCCATGACAGCCAATGCAATGAGTGGTGATAAAGATAAATGCCTTGAAGCCGGTATGAATGATTACGTATCCAAACCAATAAGAATTGAACTTTTCTTTAAAGTATTGAGTCGCTGGACAAAAAACAATGTACATCATTCATCTAATTCAACCGAGAGTACATTGTTGCTCGATAGGCAGGAGCCATTAGGTCAAGATGTCTTGCCTGATCTTAAGAGCATTGATATAGATTTCGGATTGGAATTGATGCAAGGTGATCTTAAAAGCTATCGATCTCTTTTAGTTAAATTTTGTCAATCCAATAAAAATTTACGAGCCGAATTCGAGCAACTATTCGATATCCGTAATTACGAAAAAATAGCCTTATTATCTCACTCACTAAAAGGAGTTGCCGGAAATTTGGGTATGAACCTACTTAGCGACGCCTGCAGTGATTTAGAGCAGGTTTGCCGTGAGAACAAAGCATCCTCCGATATCGGAAAATACCTCGAGTTAGTTATTCAACGGTTAACAGGCACTTTGGCTGAGTTAAAAGCTTTATCCATTGAATCACCTGACGGTCTAACAAGTAAAAAATGTAACACCGATGATATCGCAAAGTCGATTAAAGATCTAAAGCAGCAGATCCATGAACAAGATACCCAAGCACTAGAGTTAGCCGAGGAAATCATTCATTGCTTTTCCGGTGAAAGTGAACAACATGAAATCCTAAAACAGGTCACTGCTGAATTGAATAATTTCGACTTCGCAAAAGCTGCGAAACTAATAGGAAAAATTTGATAGACAAACCATCTCAGCCCATGTGAGCTATAAGGTTTAACATTTCTCTTTGAGAGTTTTTGCGATATCGGTGATCAATTTCGGACCTTGATAAATAAATCCAGAATATATTTGCACCAAACTAGCACCCGATTTTATTTTATCCGTTGCAGCAGCAGCATCGCATATTCCGCCGACTCCAATAATTGGAAACTGTGAATCGGTTAGTGACGATAGTCGCCGTAAGACCCTATTACTTTGTTCAAGAACTGGCATACCACTCAAACCTCCCTGCTCTTCAGAATGTTTGAGCCCTTCAACTCCTTTTCTAGAAAAGGTCGTATTGGTGGCTATCACACCGTCAACTTTAAGTTTGATAAATGTAACAGCCAGCTGTTCGATTTCCTGCTCGGATAGATCGGGGGCGATTTTGATCAAAATAGGAATTTTTCGCCCATACCGCTCGGTCAATTCAGCTTGCTTATTGTTGATTGCTGCTAATAATTCTTCAAGTGCTTCACCAAATTGCAGCTCACGTAGGTTAGCGGTATTGGGAGAAGAAATATTAACGGTGATATAAGTGGCGAACGGATAGACTTTTTCAAGACAAATAAGATAGTCCTCAGTCGCTTTTTCAACGGGTGTATCGAAATTCTTGCCAATATTGATCCCCAAAACACCGGTATATTTTGATGCCTTAACGTTTTCAATTAACTGATCAACACCCTGGTTATTAAATCCAAAACGATTAATCAATCCCTTAGCCTCTGGAAGCCTGAACAATCGAGGTTTTGGATTACCCGGTTGAGGTCTTGGCGTCACCGTTCCGATTTCAATATGACCAAACCCCAATGCAGCAAAAGCATCAATACAGCTTCCATTCTTATCCAACCCTGCCGCCAGACCAATTCGATTTGGAAAGGTAATTCCAAAGACTTCAATGGGATCATCGACCATAGGCTGCACCAACAAACGGCGTAGGAATGACTTTTCAATTCGTCTCAACCATTTTAACGTCAAATCGTGAGTTCGCTCGGCATCCATGCGAAATAAGATGAAACGAGCGAGTGGGTATAATAGATTTAGCATGGATATTAATTCTAGAGATGATTTGCTCGCGATTATAACGAGTCCATTTGAAATGATCGAACAAATTTGGTGAAATAACCCGTGTTGGGATTAGTTAGTCCATAAAATCCGAATGCCGATTACCGGACAAGGTATAAAATCGCCACATTGGGGTGGAATATCACCCCATTCGAAATCATGACAGAAAAATTTAATTGCAAAATGAATATCGTTATTTTTTTGCAGTTTTTTTCTTCACTGTTTTCTTTTTAACAGCTTTCTTCTTAACGGCTTTTTTCTTTAGCGTCTGCTCCCATTTACCATCTACATAATGAGCACTCCAACCGCTGGCTTTACCATCGATTTCACTCATCACGTATTGCTCTTTAAGCTTGCGACTATATCGATACATCGCTTTATTGCCATCAGGATCAGCCACCGGTGCCGTGGTTAAATACTCAAATTTTGGATCAAGTTTTTCCTTAACCGTTAATAATTCTTCAACTAAAGGTGCTCGCGTTTCTCTGTTTCTTGGAAATTGACTGGCCGCCAGAAAAATACCTGACGCGCCATCTCGAAGAATATAATGATCTTCAACCTTCAAACATTTTAGTTCAGGCATCGTGATGGGATCTGCCTTGGGTGGAGCCGCTTCTCCACTACGCAATAATTTGCGAGTGTTTTTGCAATCTTCATTATTGCAACCGAAGTACTTGCCGAAACGACCGACTTTTAGCTCCATATTGTCGCCGCATTTATCACATTCGATAATTGGGCCATCATATCCCTTGATTTTGAAGCTGCCTTTTTCGATTAAATAACCTTTACACTTAGGGTTATCACCGCAGACGTGTAGTTTTCTGTCTTCATCAACCAAATATCCATCCATCGCCGACTCACAAACAGGGCAACGTTTTTTCAATAATAAATTACGGCTTTCAGCTTCTTCATCTTTATCCACCGCTTCTATTTCATCATCGGTGATCAGATTCATGGTGTGCTTACAACGCTCTGCAGGGGGCAAAGAGAATCCACTGCAACCAAGAAACGTGCCCATTGACGAATTACGGATCATCATATTGTTGGTATTGCATTTTGGGCAAAGCAAATCCATATCAACGGATTTTTGGTTTTCCATGCCGCCATCTTCGACCGGAAGTTCCGCTTTTTCCAATCGTTTGGTTAAATCCTGATAAAAGTTGGTCAGGGTTTCCTTCCAATTTTGTTTACCCTTGGCAATCACATCCAGCGTTTCTTCCATTTTTGCGGTAAACGAATAATCCATTAAATTGTCGAAACTCTCGCTCAATCTATCGGTGACTATTTCGCCCATTTTATTGGCGTAGAATCGACGATTTTTTACAATGACATAACCGCGGTCCTGAATAGTAGAAATAATAGCGGCGTAAGTTGATGGACGTCCAATACCTTGTTTTTCCAGCTCTTTTACCAGAGCCGCTTCACTAAATCGAGGTGAAGGTTTAGTGAAGTGCTGTTTGGGAAGCAATTTTTCTAGTTTGAGCACTTCACCAACAGTGACTTCTGGCAAAATGGTGTCATCATCATTTTTACTTTTTCTTGGTGGCTGGACTGCTGTCCAACCATCAAATTTAACCACTCGTCCTTTTGCAGCTAACTTGAATTCTCCCGCCTTCACAATTAAGTTAGTGACATCATAAATTGCATCGGTCATTTGACAGGCGATAAACTGGCTCCAAATCAGATTGTAGAGTTTGATCGCATCATCATCGACGTTTTTAATATGTTTGGTTCGAGTGCGAGCATTTGTCGGTCTAATAGCTTCATGCGCTTCTTGAGCACCTTGCTTGCTTGAGTATAACTTGGGAGAATCTGGAAGATATTTATCTCCGTGATTTTCTTTAATATAGTCGCGACACATCGCTAAGGCATCCTGACTCAACATGGTAGAGTCGGTTCGCATATAGGTAATGTAGCCTGCTTCATAAAGTCTTTGCGCTAGCATCATGGTCTTTTTAACATTATAACCAAGCCGGGTACTAGCAGCCTGCTGCAAGGTTGAAGTTATATAAGGCGCACTCGATTTACTTTTGGTCGGTTTCGAATCACAACTATCAACGACCAAATCTTCCAGCTTTAGTATTTTCTGCGCAGCATCACTTTCTTGCTTATTAACTGGGCGATATTTTTTATCCTGATAACGACGAACTTCCAAATTAAGAGAGTCTTGACCGGCAGTCAATGAATCGGCATAAAGAGTCCAGTATTCTTCAGGGATAAAAGCCCGGATCTCTCTTTCTCTCTCAACGACTAATTTGACCGCCACTGACTGTACACGTCCCGCAGACAAGCCCCGTGAGACTTTTTTCCAGAGTAATGGCGACACCATAAACCCAACCACGCGATCCAGAAATCGACGGGTTTGTTGAGCGTTAACAAAATCCATATCTAATTCTGTGGGTTTAGAAAAAGCTTCCGTAATCGCTTTTTTGGTTATTTCATTAAAAACAACCCGCTGATATTTATCATCACTGCCGCCTATTTCCTCGCGTAAATGCCATGCAATCGCTTCTCCCTCTCTATCCAAATCCGTTGCGAGAAATATTTGATCGGCATCTTTGGCATATTTTTTAAGTTCCTTGACTACCTTTTCCTTACCGGGAAGGGTTGCATACTCTGCTGCCCAATCCTTTTCCGGATTAAGTCCCATACGTTTAAACAGTCCTTCTTTGGCCATTTTAGCTTTATGCTTAACCTTGGCTGCGGGTGACAGTTTGCGCGTGGCAGCAGCTTTTCTCGCCCGTTCCTTAGGGTCCGATGAACCGCTGGAAGCTTTAGTTGGTAGATCGCGCACATGCCCAACACTGGATTTAACAATGTAGTCGTTGCCGAGGTACTTATTAATGGTTTTTGCTTTAGCCGGTGACTCGACTATAACTAATGACTTACCCATAAACCTGTAATTATCCCTGATGGATTTATTGTATTGACGACTTTCGTCGCTCACTTTTCTAGTCTGTTATAAAGATAGTCTAAATTTTCCTTTTTATTTTAGGATGATTTACATAGGGTACGTCAACTGTTTTTTTATATTTTTGCGAATTAAGTATCCCACATCAATATTGGTGCGATGGAATAGTCACTTCTAATCCTTACTTCAGCAAGCTAAGCGGCGCTGGACGAGTGACTCGGTTGACCCCTCGCCACGATGCCAGCATCATCATCAAAAATAACCCGGCGGGCAGCTGCCACCAAAGTTCAAAGTGAAACTCAAATTCGATATTAAATATTTGTTGGTATAAAAAGTAACTGACTAACTCAATGCAGCTAATCGCTACCAGGGAAGATAAAATGGCCAGCCACAAAAATTCGAATCTAAAACTGGTGGCGATAAAGCGACGACTGGCGCCTAACGTCCTCAAAATAGCCGACTGATGAAGCTTTTGTGAAAATGTGTGTTCCATTGCAGCCCATAACAATGCGAGACCCGCACCCACCACAAAAACCATGATCAATTCGATTGCCGAGCTAACTTTATCAATGATCTGTCGTATTTCTTCAAAGATCCGATCGAGCTCAATAATGATTGCGGTTGGGTGCTGATTGGTTAAATCAGCTACCAATTTCTTCTTGTCTTGGGGTAAATAGAATGAATTGATATAGGTGGGCGCAAAATCATCGAGTGAACCAGGATTGGCTATAATATAAAAATTGGGGGTGAAGGTTTGCCAATCTATTGAGCGAAAACTGGTAATTTTAGCACTCCAACTATCGGCTCCCACTTTAAAGGTCAGGCTATCACCAAGCTTTAATCCCAAGATTTCAGCCATTTTATCTTCAATGGATATAGTGGCAGTCGCAGAATCTGCTCCGACCCATTCGCCACTTACAATTTTATTACCTTTTGGCAAAGCCGCAGTCCAGGTCATATTCAATTCACGGTTGAGTGAATTATGCAGCAGCGCTTTTTCACTCAATACATCCTTAATATCTTGTTGGTTGATTTGAATAACTCTACCGCGAACCATCGGATAGGTTTCGGTCGACTTTATCTGATGTTTGCTTAAAAACTGATCAATTTGCGGCGCTTCCGATGCGGCGATATTCACCATAAAATGATTGGGCGCGTCTTCCCCCAGACTTTGTTGCCACTTAGTCATCAATTCTGTACGAATAATCACCACAAGAGCAATCACAAAAACCGTACTACTAAACGCTAACAAATGCAGCATCGTAACGCCTTTATTGGCATCCAGCTGCCTTAAACTATAATTGACTGCCGCATTATTTGAAACACTCAAACGGCGAATTAATAAGGTAAATAACTTAGATAACAGTGCAAAAATAGATATCATCACAAGCAGTCCCACAAACACACTGGCAAGCAGTTTAAGATCCTGCATTTGAATATACATCACGGCTATCAGCGCAATCCCAGCCAACCCGTAAATTGACCAGGCACTGGCTTTCATCGGCTCCAATTGACGCCTCAGAACTCGCATTGGCGGGACACTTTTTAACTGAATTAATGACGGCATCGCAAAACCAAGTAACAAAATAAACGACGTCATCATCGGAAATAGCAATACAGAAAAATCCGCTGGAGGGAGGTTCTCACCGAAAAGCTCAGCCAACCAATCCACCATTAACGATTGAAAAATAAATCCGAGCAATGCGCCTATCCCGATCCCTACCAAACTGAGCATTAACAAAATAAATAGAAAGATACTGAGGACCTGATTATTATTCATCCCAAAACAACGCATCAAAGCGCTCATATCAAACTGCCGGGTGGCATAACGATTGGCTGACATGGCAATCGCGACTCCCAACAAGACCAGTGTTAATAATCCGGATAGGCTGATGTATTTTTTACTACGGGTTATGGCGGAGCCGGCCATTGGCGATTCATCAAAGATACTTACCAATCTTTGACTGGTATCGAGTTGAGGTTCAATCCATTTTTCGAACGCGGCGATATCTTGCTCTAGACCAACAAATAAATAACGATAGGATACCCGACTGCCGGGCTGGATCACTTTTGTGGCAGCTAAATCCTGCAGTCCAATGATTGCAGTTGGGGCAATATTAAACAAGGTAGAACCCTGGCCCGGTTGCAACATGATGGTGCCATCAATTTCAAGTTCGGTATAACCTAATTCTAACTTTTGCCCTTTTTCGGCAGTAAGCACGGCCAAAATTCTTGGTTCGATCCAGATCTGCCCTTTGCCGGGATGGCCCGTCACGACTTTCGCTTTGTCATAGGGTGTATCGGCAATTTCGATCCGCCCTTTTAACGGATAGTTGTCAGAAACAGCTTTCACCGCCGAAAGTTGTAATTGATCATTGGCAGAAAGCACACTAACAAACTCGACAATTTCAGCTCGAGTCAATTTTAGGTCTACCGCTTTTTCTAGCCAACTGGCATCAATTGGTTTTGGTGAGGTGATGACCAGGTCGGCACCAAGCACCTGAGAGGCCTGTTGATTTGTGGCCGATTCTACCCGATCAATAATCAAATAAATAACACTGACCGACGCCATGGCTAGCGTCATTGCAAATATCAGATTAAGCAAATCGCCACGCCGCCAATCTCGCCTGAAAATTCTCAACGCGATCGATAGCAGTAACCCTTTACCGATCATAAATCGCTCCCATCGACGGCCGCACCGGCGTTAATCGCAAAAATTGATTGCATGGAATTGGCGATAATCTCACCAGCACTCAATGTAATTGAATTATCACAACGCTCGGCAAGATGGTGATCATGGGTTACTAAAATCATGGTCGTGTTGGATGCTTTATTTAGCTCAAACATCAAATCCACCACCTTTTGTCCGGTATTGGTATCCAAATTCCCTGTGGGCTCATCGGCAAGCAGCAATTTTGGTTTGGAAACAAATGCGCGAGCGATGGCAACCCGCTGTTGTTCGCCCCCGGATAGTTGATTGGAAAAATGATTTAAGCGATGAGACAACCCCACCTTGTCCAACATGGCTGTCGCTTTGACTTTCGCTTTTTTGTCGCCTTTCAGTTCCAAAGGCATCATCACATTTTCAAGCGCGGTTAAACCATCAATCAATTGAAAACTCTGAAAAATAAAACCAAGATTATTCTTTCGTGATAAGGCTCGCTGCTCTTCGCTAAGGGAAAAAATAGATTGCGAAGCCAACCATACTTCTCCACTCGTTGGCTTGTCTAAACCTGCAAGTAATCCCAATAAAGTCGTTTTTCCAGAACCTGACTCACCGACGACTGCCAGACTTTGACCTTCCTCCAAATCAAAAGAAACCTGATTTAAAATGGTTAGCTCAGTATCCAACGTTGTAACACTCTTACATAGTTTAATGGCTCTTAGCATTTTTTATACTCAATTACGCAGGGGACGAGGAAGATTTGATGTGACTATTATTTAGACATTTATGTTGGATTACAAGCGTTCCATTTGTAAGCAAATTTATTCTTAATCAACTGGCAGCGTTTCTCAATTAGGTATTAGCGTGTTTGGAAGTATTTCGACCAGAATCCTTCGCCAGATAGAGTGCCTCATCGCAACGTTTATACCAAGAGTCCTTGCTTTCGTTTTCGCGATATTCAGCGATGCCTAAAGAAATGGTTATCATGGCGTCTTTGATAAGCTTGGATTGCCCAATCTGGATACGAATATCCTCGGCAACAATTTTTGCATCTTCACTACTAGAATTAGTTAAAATAATTGCAAATTCTTCACCGCCAATCCGATAAACATGGTCGGTTTTTCGCATTCTTGAAGAAACTAAACTACCGAGTTCATATAAAACTCTGTCTCCAACAGAATGTCCAAATTCATCGTTAATATTCTTAAAATGATCTATATCAAACATGATCAAACAAGTTTTCAAACCATTTCGAATCGAACCTATAAATTCTACCATTTTATAATCAAATGCTCGCCTGTTACGCAATTTGGTGAGAGGATCTCTACGTGATAGTTTCTCCAGTGCCATACGCTGCTCTCGGGTAAGGTTTGCGAATACGTAAACAAATAAACAGGTAAACGAAAGAGTAACCAAAAATATTGTAAACTCAAATGTTTTCATCATAGGAAAAGCCAATACCGCGAGCCAAGCAATGCAAATGCTACAAAACGTTGCGGCCAGTTTTGGTCTGACGGCAAAAAAAATAGCAACCAACGCCGGGTAAGACCAAGGAATTTGATCGATACCTTTAATGTAGAAACCAATTAACATCGCAAAAACAAGCAGCAGCGCAAAAATAAGTCTTGGAATTCTCACCTTATGACTTTTATAAATGTACAGGCCGTTCAAAAGAAATACCGAGAATAGAGCGCTGTCATATAGAGCATTCATCCATTCACCCGATAACGCTCTCAAAACAATGAATGGAATGAGTCCAATTGCAGCTGCAGTGGACAAAAGGATGAGGATCTGCTCCTGGCTTGTACGGTTTGCGATATTTTTGTTGGGATTAAAGAACAAAATAAATCCTAATAAAGGTTCAGAGTGAGAACCATTTGTGATGTGCTTTAATTATAGTCAAACAAACGTAAGAAGTTGATTTTTTATCCTTTCATGATCATTATTTGTAACATTGAGTTGTATGCATGCCTTGCTGATAGTATATTTCCAGCAAGCTGTGCTAGGCTGAATAACAACTTTATTAGGAACCATCTGAGATGATAAAACACCGAAGGCTCATTTTAATATTTTTATTGTTAGCTAGTCCAATGACCTTTTCTGCTAGTAAAAAGGTCTTAGTTTTTGGAGATAGTCTTAGCGCCTCTTACAATATTCCCACTGACAAAGGCTGGGTATATTTGTTAGCCCAGGATTTAAAAAAGAAAAATTTTGATATCGAAATAATAAATGCCAGTATCAGCGGTGAAACTTCCGCCGGAGGATTGAATCGATTTCAGCCCCAAATACAAAAAACACAACCGGATATTGTCATTTTGGAGCTTGGTGCAAATGATGGCCTGCGTGGCTACGATTTAACCACCACTCAAAACAATCTACTAACAATGATCAATATGAGCCAGAAAATGAACGCATCGGTCATATTGGCTGGTATTCACATCCCGCCCAATTACGGAAAAACCTATACACGCAAATTTAACCAAATTTTTACTGAATTGGCAAAAATGGAAAATGTCAGTTTAATTCCGTTTATCCTCGAGGGCGTTGCCACCAATTCTGAGTTAATGCAAAGTGATGGATTGCATCCGAATGAAGAAGGCCAAAAAAAAATCGTCTCGACGGTACTTACCTATCTATTGCCTAAATTGAGTAACGGCGATTGAAAACTGACAGGGGGAATCAAATTAGAAATGACTCAACTAAGCCAGATTTTTTTGAACTTTATCAGAATATCGCTATAATAGCCTCAGCATCGTTTAAGAGGATCTCCCCTTCTCTCCTCTAGCTGATGTCGCAGCAAAAAGTTGCTATTTGGAAGTAAGGGCATTTTTATTAGTTTTAATAGGAATATTCTTATGAATCAATCATTTGAAGTGAATTTTGATGGTTTAGTCGGCCCTACTCACAACTACGCGGGTCTGTCCGTTGGTAATGTCGCATCGTTAAAGAATGCAGCCCAGGCATCCAACCCCAAACAAGGCGCTTTACAAGGTTTAGCCAAAATGAAGGCCTTGTCAGATATGGGCCTCAAACAAGCCGTCCTTCCGCCATTAGAAAGACCGGATGTACACGTTTTACGCCAATTAGGTTTTAGCGGTAGTGATGAGCAAGTGATCACTCGCGCCGCGAAAGATGCGCCATCAGTGTTTGCAGCGACTTGTTCGGCATCTAGCATGTGGACCGCCAACGCTTGTACTATTTCGCCTAGCGCCGATACCAACAATGGCAAAGTGCATTTTACCGCCGCAAATCTATCTAACAAATTTCACCGCTCCATTGAAGCACCCACAACTTCCAGAGTGCTAGAAGCTATTTTTGCCAATAAAGATTTTTTTGCCCATCATGAAGCACTGCCAATGGGCGACCATTTTGGTGATGAAGGCGCAGCAAATCACACTCGTTTTTGTCAATCCTACGGTGAGCAAGGGGTTGAGTTTTTTGTATTTGGCAAATACGCCTTTAATAACAGCAAACCTTTTCCAAAAAAATATCCTGCGAGACAAACCTTTGAAGCCTCTCAAGCGATTGCAAGACTGCATCAATTGGACGCTAATAAGACGGTATTTGCCCAACAGAATCCCGATGTAATTGATGCCGGGGTTTTTCATAACGATGTCATCGCTGTGGGAAATCAAGATTGTTTGTTTTACCACGAAACGGCTTTCTTAAATTCAGATAAGGTCATCGATGACTTACAAACAGCCTTCGGTGAATCGCCAATGCATTTTATCAAAGTCCCAGAATCTGCAGTGAGTATTCATGATGCAGTACATACTTATTTGTTCAATAGTCAATTAGTCACCCTCAAAGATGGCACCATGGCCATCATCGCCCCCGGAGAATGTCGGGATAATGACAATGTTAGAACCTATTTAGACTCAGTAATAGCGGGTGATAATCCCATCAGTCAGGTCGAAATCTACGATGTTAAACAAAGCATGCAAAACGGCGGTGGACCTGCCTGCCTGAGACAAAGAGTGGTTTTGTCAGGCAGTGAAATTGATGCTAGCAATCAATCGATTTATATGAACGATGGACTTTTTGGAACGCTTAATAGCTGGGTAGAAAAGTATTATCGTGATTCTTTGTCCGAAAGTGATTTGGCAGATCCTCAGTTATTAGTTGAATCTAGAAGTGCACTGGATGAATTGACTCAGATATTGAATTTAGGCTCCGTTTACCCATTTCAACTTGGCTAATCATCTTTGGTCTGATATATCCGCCTGTAGGAGCGGCCTTTAGCCGCGAAAGATGATTCAAACCGATCATCGCCCCAAAGACCGCTCCTACAAAAATCTTTCAACGTACCTCCGCTATCTACAATCCCCAACTGGTGTCAACCCAAAGCTAAAATGTCCTCTTTTCTCCAAAGTTAAAATGTCCCCTTAGGCTGCCGGCCTTTCAGTATTCTTATAGGAGCGTTTCCAAGGGTGGTCCACTTTAGGTTTATTATTTTTGGATTTTTCTTGCTTGAGTTTTGCTTGTTCAACAGTATGTTGGATGGTTTTCTCATCAACAATCGGGATAGGTGCATCCCCTTGATTTAATGTTCGGAATTTTAAAGTGCTTCCCTTTTGCAGTATGGTCATTTTGCCATTAAATTCTTCACAAAGCGTCACATAAGATTGGCGCAGCCGGTAACCTTTTGTTTTGGTAATGATTTGATATTCGATATTATTAAGCTGGCAAGAGAGGTTCTTAGTGAGCTTTCTTTGATGATGAATGCTGAGTATTTGCTTAACTTCCGTTTTGCTGTGTAAGACCTTTCTGTGGGCATCTGTTGAACTTCTCGGTTTTATGCCAAACTTTCGATTATATTGTTTCATATAGGTGGGTAGATATTGATTGGCTTCTTCAATTGTCGAGATATTCTGTAATCTAAGTTCTTTGACTAAACGATCTTGCAAGGTTTTATTCGCTCTTTCAACTCGTCCTTTAGCCTGTGGTGTATTGGCATGAATAGGCTCGATATCCAGTGTTTTAAGTGCTCTGGAAAACTGTGTTAATTCGCCTTCGCAATTAGCGTGATTAATACGAAATATGCTGTGTTTATCGGAGTATAAGCTAACTGGTCGACCGAATTGATTGAGATAATTAGCAAGTGTTTCCATGTAAGCTTTGGTGGTTTCTGTCGGCGCAAAATGCAGCCCGACTAAATCACTGGTGGCATCATCGATAAAGACGATTAATGTGCAAGGCTCACCACGCTCTTCGAACCAGGCATGAGGCGAACCATCTATTTGAATAAGTTCACCACGTTGTGAACGTCTTGGTCTAGAAGGGTGAATGCGGGCTCTCTTGACGGCTTTTGATTGCCAAATCTCCGCATCAATCATCCAGCGTCTGAGCGTTTCTACTGAAAAAGACAGTTCATGTAATTCAGTCAGTTTTTCATGCGCAAATGTCGGTGAGAAGTCTGGATAGGTTGCTCGAATTAATTCAAGGGCTTTATTTCTTACCTTGTCGGGAATTCTGTTATTCGCCACTTTTCCTCGATGTTTAGAAATAAGACCCTCAGCCCCATTATCTTTGTATCGCCTGACTAACCGCCTCACTTGGCGAACGGTCAGCTGAAGTTGAGAGGCTGCGTCTTGCTGAGTGATTTGACGCGCCTCAATTTGTTGCACTATTTTTAATCGGTCGATTTCTTGATGGCTCATTGATATCACTTCCCCATACTCCCCTGAAACTCAAAGAGGACATTTTAGCTTTGTTGAAAGGGGACATTACAGCTTTGGGCTTACATAGCCAAACTTGTTTATTTGATAGTCGCTTGTTATATTCGATGCCAAGTACACCCACGAAACGGGTTCTACCGATGAAAAAAATAATAAAACTAACAATAACCGTTTAGAAGTAAAACATCATGGACGCACAAATAACAATCCCATTCTGGTTCTTTATCCTGCTGGTTTTTATTTCTGTGCTGGTGATTGTGCAAAAGTTTCTATTTCCCGGCATACGCTGGTTTTTTAGAAAAAAAATTAATCTGGCAATTAAAGAGCTAAATCAGCGACTTAATTTTGCGCTCAGACCTTTTCAACTGACCAAAAGACAAGTTCTGTTAGACCGCCTGATCCACGATACCCAGGTTTTAGAGTTTGTTCAGAATCAATCCATTGAAGATGAAGTCCCACGAGAAGTCCTGATGGAAAAAGTGCATACCTACGCAAGAGAAATCGTCCCTTCGTTTAACGCTTACATCTATTATCGCTTTGGTTTTTGGGTATCCAAAAAAATAGCCATGATGTTATATAAGGTAAGAGTAAAAACGGCCACTCGGCACCATCTAAGTCAGGTAGATGAAAAAGCCACGGTGGTATTTGTGATGAATCATCGCAGTAATATGGATTATATTCTGGTGTCATTTTTGGTGTCCGAAAAAATGACGATGTCTTACGCGGTAGGCGAATGGGCCAGAGTTTGGCCACTACAGGGGTTAATTAAATCGATGGGAGCCTATTTTGTCCGTCGAAATTCTCGTAACCCACTTTACCGCAAGGTACTTGAGCGATATATCGCGATGGCGACCAAAGAGGGCGTGTGTCAGGCGGTTTTTCCTGAAGGGGGATTAACCCGTGACGGTAAAATACGTGCGCCAAAACTCGGGTTTTTAGACTACATGCTGCGTAACTACAATCACAAAGAAGATCGAGATGTGGTTTTTATACCAGTCGGTATAAATTATGACCGAGTGCTTGAGGACCGAACTCTTTTGAGGTCTCTGGATCCTAATGCCGCTCGTCGCTCCAGTTGGTACGCTATTAAAACCACACTAAAATTCTGGCTACATAATTTACGTCTTGCAAGACGCCATCAGTGGCAGCGATTTGGATACGCCAGTGTTAGTTTTGCTAATCCAATGTCAACCAAAGATTACTGCGATAAAAAGCAGATAAACTTTGCTCATATGGCCTCGGAGCAGCGCTTTGAGCAAGTCGAGTTGCTTGCCAACGAGTTAATGAAAGAAATCGAGAAAACCGTACCCATCGTACCGGTGGTCCTATTGGCGCGTGTCTTTATTCAAGCGAAAGCTGATCGAATATCCAGGCAGGAGGCGTTGACAAGAGCCAGAGACTTGATGGAGTCAATAGAATCTAAAGGTGGTCAGGTACTCTTTCCCAACAAAGATAAACAGGTTAATCTGGAGGCCGCTATCGACATGCTTTGTTTGAGGCATTTGGTTACATTGGAGGAAGAAGGCTATCAGATGTGCGAAGATGCAACTGAGGTGCTTGAATACTACCAAAATTCGATATTGCACTGGATTAAGTAAAAAAGGTGACTCACAGGGCTAATTTCGATTTTACGGTCTATACTAAAAGTACGAGCTAGAGTTTAAAACTAGGTAATTCAAAAAGGTCTTATTATGGTTGAAGAAAAAAGAAATCACCCCCGTAAAACCCAAAATGAACAGGTTCATGTGGATATCTTAAAAGCCTCCAATGAGACCATTGATACAAGCGTTCGTTATGAAGGGTTGATGAAAGATATTTCACATAACGGCATCCGTTTGCATGGAAAACATCCGCTGAAAAAAAATGCAACGCTTGAATTAATGGTTGAATTTGAAGCGGACCACGCAAAATATAATCTTTCAGGCAGTGTCAAATGGGTGACTGAAACCACCGAGCATGAATTTGTTGCCGGTTTAGAACTCACTGACAAAGATAATACCGATATCGACAAATGGCACATTAAATTTTCCTGAAGAATATTAAGATAATTTGTAACTATTCAGCGAGATTAATTTGCTGCTCATTCTACCTGTAGATAAGTAGCGATATTCAAGCTATCCGACCTCTCCCTAACCCTCCCCTTCCAAGGGGAGGGGACTTAGCTCTCACTTTGGGAGAGGGCCGGGGAGAGGCTTCTTTCAATGGCGCTGAATAGTTACGATAATTTTTTTATTGATGGTCCAACAGATATAGGCGCATTTGGTTTTCATTCAGGGGGTCGGAAAAAAGATACCCTTGCCCGTAACCACATTTGTGTTGAAGTAAAAAATCCAGTTGTTGCTGCGTTTCAATTCCTTTTGCGACCGAGCCCATTCGAAGATCATTGAGCAAGGAAATTATTCCGAGTATTACTCTGTCATTAAATTTATTCTTGCCGATATTTCTAATGAGGCTTCGATCTAGCTTGATAGAACGAAATTGAAGTTTTTGTAAGTTTTGCAGCGAAGCGCTGCTTTTTCCGAAGCCGTCTAACACCAGTTGTATACCAATGGATTTAAGTTCTGTCATCACCTCCACCAACTCAGAAATATTAGTTTTAATATTGTTTTCATGAATTGCAATAAAAATATCAGACGGCGCGATGCGATGAAGTGATAACTTTTCCTTAATAAAACTGACCGTTGTTGGCGTTATTAAATAGCTAACCGGCAGGTTGATATTAATGTATAACTTTAACCCTTCCTGATTCCATCGACTTAACGAACTAAACAAAGCATTAATTTGCCAGTCACAAATCGTGTTCAACATGCCAATTTCTTCTGCAATCGGTAAAAATTGCGAAGGGTAGACGATTCGATTATCTTCCATCCCCCAGCGCAAATTGACATCCAACTCGATCGTTTTCATTGTTTTCAATTTTAGTAACGGCTGGTAAACAAGAAACAGCTCTCCTGATTGTATTGCAAGATTGAGACTGTTTTCAATATTGATCCTTTCAAGTGCTTTTTTGTTACTTCCTTCATGGTAATACTTAAACAAATTTTCGCCCTGCTGTTTAGTTTGGGCAAGAGCGGTTTCTGATTTTGTGATTAATTCGCTCCAATTACCGCCATCATCGGGGTAAGTTGAAATGCCAGCACAAGCAGTAATGTCGATAGAATGGTCATTGATCAAGAAGTTTTTTGAAATCTCCTTTAGAAGTTGATTAACGGTGTGCAATATTTCATTGTCATCTGAGCTATGTCTGTGAATGATTAAGAATGTGTCTTGCTCGTAGCGCGCGAGAACATCGTCTTTTTGGATGTAAGGTAATAGTCGATTACTGACACCGCCTATCAAAGCATTGACTGTATCGCCATCAAATGATGTTTTGATTTTCCTAAAGTGGTCAATGCTTAAAAATATGACTGAAAGCTTTTGATTGTTATTCTTACACTGATCGAGTATTTGACGAAGTCTGTCGAAGGCCAAAACCTTATTTGGGAGGCCGGTTGTTTGATCGTAAAAACTCACGTCAAAAACCGATTCTTCCGATCGTTTAATTTGACTAATATCACTCATCACGACCACATAACCGCTATCTTTATTATCTTTTGTAATGACGTTAATACGGATGCTGACGGAAAAGCTGGGAGCATTTCGCCTAGGTACAGAACTCTCGCCGTGCCAGCGTTTATTTTGCTGTACCTGTCTTTTAATGTTTATTGTTTCTTTTTCAGTAAATCGGGAAAAGGCAATGTCTACCATGCTCCTGCCAATCATACCTTCTACGGAAAATCCCGTAGCATTTTCATAGGCTTGATTGACCACGGTGATGATTAATTCACTGTCAAGTATGAATACAATGTCCTGAGTACTCTGAAAGGCATGGCTGTAGAGGTTTAATTTGTCCTCTATTGTTTTTTCCTGATTAATATCAGTCCAGATGCCAGTCGCTCTTTTGGGATGACCGGACGCATAAGTCTCATTAACTTTTCCATAAACTCTATTCCAAACTAGGCGTTGTTCAATAAAACTACGATAGACTTCAAAAAAAGACGTTTTATTGCCAGATGAAAATTCTGTCCATGCTTTTTTTGCGCGCTCGGCATCTTCCGGATGGAGCATGGAAAAATATTTCTGCAGAGTCACGCGGGTAGGTTCTCGTTTATTTCGATAGATAACTAAAGAAGAGTTTTCAAGGTCATCCTGATTGATTAAACAATCCCATATTCCTCTTCGATCATCAAGTAATGCCAGTTCCAATCGTTTTTCGTTTTCTTCGAGTTGTTGGGAAAGGGAGCGCGAACTCTTTTTTGCAAGATGGCGGCGGTAGGCAATCCAAACGACTAAAAGAAAAATAATAAGAAAGGTGCCAGTCGTTTTAGGGATAGCAAATATAGGTGTGCCAGTACCAACAATTCTCAGAGTAGATGTTTTAGAACGACTGCCGTCTTTAATGAATATTGCGCGAACATTTAGAATTGTTTCTCCGCTCGGGAAATCAGATAGCAGAAGTTGTGGGTGTCTTGTGATTCTTGGTTGTGATTGTTTTGCACCTTCCAGCCAATATTCATACTGCCAGTCCCCAGGATTAATAAAATCAAAGGTTGAAAAACTAACATTGATTGCGTCGTGGTTTTTAGTCAGACTAACGTTATTACCTTTTACAAAGGCCCGTTTGTCCGAGGATGGTTGTGAGAATATCTCCACTGATGTAATTATGGCCGGACGTTTTCGATCCCTTTCTTTAATTTCGCTTGGATTGATCCGTGTAAGACCTGTTGGTCCGCCATAGAGGAAATGTCCGGCTTTTGATATTAACGCAGCCCCTTCATTAAATTCATTACTCACCAACCCATCTCGATAGTCAAAAATAACGTGTTGATAGTTATCAGGAGATATTCGGATCAATCCTTGGGTACTACTCGCCCAAATGTAACCATCACTATTTTGCAATGAATAAATGGCATTGTCAGGGAAACCACTGGCAACGTGTAAATGTTTAACGATTTTATTATCGTTTTCTAAATCGATAATGTAGATACCGTTATTTTTATATGAGAGCCAGAGTTTATTCTTGTAAATTGTTAAGTCCACCAGAAGCGCGCGGCTACCGTCGGCGTTTTTTCCAGGTTCAAAGATTGTATTGGTTTGTTTTTTGTCGATCGAGTAAGTGACTAATTTATCCGGTAAGCCTATCCACAGCAAATCATTCTGATATTTTAGTAGACGGGCTGGTTCTGCACTGTGTTTTGGCATGATGTGTTTATCAAAAGAAAATGTTTCAGTATCGGTATCGAATTTAAGTATTCCGACATTAGTAGCCAGCCAAATTTGCTCCGCCTGAACAGACAAGATGGAATAGACAATGAATGGGCGTTCTTGCTGTTTAAATTGCGGAAAAAAAGAACGCAGTTTTTTATTGCTCCGGTCATAGTTGAGTAAACCATCCGCGCTCGCTAGCCACAGATATTTTTCTATTTCTAATAAGTCATAAATTTTTAGGTTTTCTGAGGTTGTACCAGAAGTGGTCTTATCGATGATCGAATGAATGATTTGTTTTTCAGATTCAAAATAGTTAAGTCCTGCTTCTGTGCCAATCCAAAAATCACCCTGGCTAGCTTCATCAATACTCCAGATAAAATCATGGTTAAGCCTTAAGTTTTTGTTCTTTGTTTTACTGCTCCAGGATTCAAAAGAGAGGCTTTGAGTATCCCATACAAAAGCGCCCTGGCTGTAAGTGCCTATCCAGAGAAGATGCTGGCTATCTACAAAAACGGTTTTTATTTTGTAGGCCGAATGTTCAGGTAAAACGTCTGCCAAAGAAAAAAGAGTCGAGATCTGCTGAGAAATAGAGTTATAGGTCTTTATCTCTTGTAAATTCGAAAAATATATCAAGTGATTATCGATTGAAACATTGCTTATGTATCCGTGGGCCAGTCGCTTCAATTGAATGTTGTCTGTATCGGATATATCGAGCAGAAATAATCCTTGATTGGCAGTAACCAGCAATTGATTGTTATCTAGTTTGTTGATTGCTTTGATGGACAGATTCGAAAATGCTTGATGTTCAGATGACCCTGATGATAAGTCAATTTTGACTAAATCGAGATTTTCAGGATTAAACAAATATAACCCCTGAGTTGATCCTAGCCAGAATCGACCGTTATCCTTAGCAAAAGACAATAAATTATTTTGTTGGGAGTGAAAAACAGACATCGAGTCCGGCTGTACTATGTCACGTCCTTTTAGTCGATATCTATAAATGCCGTTCCAACTAAATATCCAAATATTTTCGGCATCTTTTTCAAAGCTACCAACAAGCATGTCTGCACTAGATTGATATTTTTGCTCGGATGGAAAATGAGAGAGATGACTGATGCTTTGATCGTGATTAACAAAAATTAAACCGTGATCGGTACTAATCCAGTGATTACCTTGTCGGTCCTGAAGAAACGAATTTACCTGCGGGTTATTGACATGATTATCTATGTTTAATTCGTTTAGCTGTATTATTGATTCACCATCAAATCGATTAAGGCCTGCCTGAGTCGAAATCCAAATGAATCCCTGGCTATCTTCATAAAAGTGGTTAACTGTATTTTGACTGAGACCGTTCTCCACCGCTATTTGACGTAAATTAACATGCTTAATGGTGTTTATTGCTGCATTGCTAGAAAGCGTTACAATAGTGAGTACTAAAAGTAAAATTGCTTTTGGAGTCATTGGAAAACCATTGATTACATCAAATTTTATTCGCCAATATATCATTAATGACCGGCACAAAGCAGCGTAGAATATTTCATCCGTAAATTTTTCCGTGATTTCTTGTCAAGATTAAGTAATAATACTTGTCAAGGGTACAGCCTTCCGATAGAATGCGGTCCACATTGATGCGGGGTGGAGCAGCCTGGTAGCTCGTCGGGCTCATAACCCGAAGGTCGTTGGTTCAAATCCAGCCCCCGCTACCAATTCTACAGACGGTTTAGATAAGTGGTTGTCATTAACAGCTATTTGTCTAAGCCGTTTTTTTATGCCTGTAGCTTTATCCATAGGGTTCTCCTGTGAAGCTATTGTTAGAATTCCTGCCAAATCCCCATATAAATCAATTGATAGGTCGCCTTGATCAGGGTTTGGCGTGAGAACGATTTTCTCGATTAATGAACGCAGATGAATATGCGCTTCTGATCGATGCTCTTGATGGTTCAATGAAGCAGTGAGATTGCCAATTGCTTTGCGGTAACGACCTGCCATTGAAGGGTGAAGTAGGGGCTTTGAAGCCTCTTTGTTCTGTAATGTCGTTTCAATCTTGCCCAAGCGTTCAGAGACGCTTTCCAGATCATCTTTGATAAGTTCTATGGCTACGCCCTGCTTAATTGCCGAAACAAGGTTCTCGCGCTCTTTTACGAGCTTAGAATGCTCAGAGCGTACTGACTTTTCTTGTTGGTTCTTTTGTGCTTGTAGAGCGTTCATATGGCGGGTGTATTCCTTACAAAACACTTCAACCAGATCATCCCGCATAAGGTGGGTTTGAAGGGCGCTTAAAACCAGCCCTTCAATATGCTCGCGCTTGATGGTTTTCTTATTGGCGCAAATACTATCGCCTTTATTGCGCGCAGATGAACAGCCGTATCGCTCCGAATTGATTTTGGAATAACCGCCGCCGCATTCCCCACATTTCAGTAAATTGGACAGAAGATATTGCGGACGGTTATTGCGGTGAAGACCTGACTTTGATTTATCCAGCGCCTTTTGTCGAGCTTTAGCAGCATCCCATAAATCTTGAGGGATAATACGCAAATGGGGAACATCTTGGCGTATCCATTCTGATACTTCATTTAGGCGCGTTACGCGCTTGCCAGTATTGGGATCTTTGATAAATCTTTGACGGTTCCAGATAAGCGCACCAATATACAGTTCATTATTTAATAATCCTGTACCGCGCTTTCTATTTCCATTGATAGTGCTTTGCCCCCAAGCTTTGCCCGAGGCAGTTAAGACACCTTCTTTATTGAGCTGTGCTGCAATGGCTTTAGGCGATTTGTTTTTATAGGCGTAATCTTCAAATATCCGGCGAATGACGCTAGCTTGCTCTTCGATAATCTCGCGATCACCTTTAAGGGCTTCTCCTTCGGAATTTCTTTTCTGTGCAACCTTATATCCATAGGCAAGGCCACCGCCAGATTTACCTTGTTCCACGCGGCCTCTAAGTCCTCTACGGGTTTTATCTGCAAGATCCGAGAGGAACATGGCGTTCATCGTGCCTTTCAAACCGATATGGAGTGAGGATATTTCACCTTCTGAAAGTGTAAAGATTTTAACCCCTGCAAATTCCATACGTTTAAACAGGCCTGCAATGTCTTCTTGATCACGAGAGAGACGATCAAGAGCTTCTGCCAGCAGAATATCGAACTCACCGTTCATGGCAGCTTGCATGAGGGCTTGAATGCCGGGGCGTAGTAGTGACGCGCCCGATATTCCTGCATCCGTATAATTGTTTACAATATCCCAGTTTTGGGAGTTTGCCTTTTCAGTACAAAGCCTGATCTGATCTTCAATCGAAGCATCGCTTTGAAGGTCGCTCGAAAACCGAGAGTATGTTACGACACGTTTTGTCATATCAATTACCACCTTTAAATTTTTCGGGAGTGGCAAGTAATTCTTGGGTCGCGCGGTAATCATCTTCCGCTGCGCATCTTGCCAGAAATTTAACGAGAGCAATTATGCGCTCATCGCTACAGCCCTGATTATGACTCTCTTTGGTATGAGTCTTCAACTTATGTTGCGTGAATTTGTTTGCTGGCCTTTTATTCATAAAAGCCCCCAGATGGAGGCAAGAACAATGAAGGTATCTCGCCCCCGAGGGTTTAATGCATGAAGTGGGGGATTTGGGCAATGTGCTCTGGGTGAGCGCACAATTGCCATATCATGCATAAACAACAAAACGGGGAACAGATCGCTTGCGCAATATGTCCCCCGACACTTAATCATATCCTTGAAATACTTAATAAACAGTAAAGGCAATCCGCTAAAAATGGCCGTGACAGCCGGTTTTAGCGTAGTTATTAAGATATGCTTAACGGCCATAATGCTCATGACCGCCCATTAAGGTTATGAAGCACTTGTTTGTTTTTCGGATAATTATTTTTGTGGTAGGGGCTTTTTTCTGCTCTTGTGCGCCATGGCTCTATTTGAAAGTAAGCAAGCTTGTCTGCTTTGATCACCATTTGACCGTCAATGGCAATCAATTGTTGATCCATATCCATGCGCCCAATTTCATCTGTGCTCATGACAGGACTTGCGCGTTCGCTGATATTTAAGCGCCAAGGTGATTGAATATTGTCATGATCACGCGCTAAGGAGCGTGCTTTCTTGGTTTCATTTCCAATGCGCAAACTCCACGCTTTTCGGTCAAGCTCTCCCCTAATGCTCCATGCTTGAACAAGGCTGGATTGTTCTTCAATTAATCCTGCCATTTGCTGGCCGTAAATCTCGATAGGCTGGCGGCGAGATTGAAACACCATCCAAAGGCGCACACCTTTTCCGGGCAAAAGAGAAAGTGCTTTTGATAAATTAGGCAGCTTGCCTATATTGCCCATCTCTTCTAGCAGCATCATTATTGGAGAAGGGGTTGGTTTTGCTGCAATCGTTTCTAGCAGTAATGTTGCAATTAGTCCTAAGGCACTGCCATGGGTTTCCAGTTTAGCTTCGGGTAGAATTAAATAGAGCGTGGTTTTACCATCAAGAACATCTTTTAAGGAAAAATCAGATGTGCTCATTGCCTGTCCCATCGGGGAATGTGCATCATATATTTCTAGTGCGCCCATGGCATTGTCACGAAATGCGCCAAAGGTTTTTATATATTCATCTTTCAGCATTTCTGCTAAAGCATTGCCGTAATCTTGTAGCAGCCCTGAAAGCCAACCACTTGTCTGCATCTTGGCTGCAATTTCTTTTTGTACATCACTACTCGACCAGACCAGTTTGCGCAGTGCTGGAAGATTGCAATCCTCAGGCACAAAGATCGGCATATAGAGCAAAAAAGTAATTAGTAATCGTCTTGCACCGTTACGAAAGAAAACGCCATCACCCATGTCATTCGGTTTTTCCGAAATAAGCTGATAGGCGATAGAACGGGCAAGATCATGTAAGTCCTTGCCTTGGTTATTTAGAATGTCTTCAACCAAAATTCGCAGAGGATTAAATCGAAGTCCTTTAATATTAAGGACATTAAAGGGGTTGAATATTAGAACCTTTTGTCCGCGAGACTTGCGGTGTTTGGCTGTAATAGCCGTAAGCTCGCCCTTAACATCGGTGATAAACATTGAGCCACCAAACCAATGCATGAGAGCGGGAATAATTGCAGAGATTGTTTTACCTGTACGAGAAGGAGCATAAGTTAGCATATGCCCATTACCGCCTAAATATGGGTCGTAAAAAAGAGGAAGACCATCAAGGCTTCCAATATAAAATCCGTGATTATTGTCACTTAAATTCTTAACAAAAATGTCAGTGGTTTGCGCTAATCTAGCTGCGCCAAATTCATCGGAAACATGACCGCTTTCATGCAGTAAATTAATTTGTGTGCTTGTATGAAAAGACATACTTATAAAGGCGAATATATTTTTTAGTAAACCAAGAAAAGCAAAGCCCATTAGTACCATGCCCCAAATGAACCAATCATCAAGGGACGCTAACCACCAACCTGCCATAAGCAGGATGATGGAAACAAAAATGGCATAAAGGTCGGCAAGCATTGTTATTGACCAATGTGTAGGATTTGCAGGCCAGAGAGGGAAACACCAAGAGAGTTAAAGAATTTATTCAGTTCATGATCAAGATTTTGAGTTGAAACAAATTCTAAATCCGCAAGATCGCTTAAATACCCCTTTTGATAGTTACCTGCCCAAAACACAAAGAGCTTCGAATTATTGAGTGTTTTATCGAGTTTTAGGCTTGTGATAGTCTCTCCATAATCAACCGTGTTCACTCCATCTGTTATCACCAAAGCGATATTTGGAAAGCTCTTATTCAAACGATGCGAACCGGATTGAAATCCTGTTTTAATCGCTTTGTATAAAGCCGTTGCGCCTTCTGCTTTTAATGGACGATCTAAAATATAAGCAGAAGAGGGACAGCTTGTGAGCTTGTTATATTCTTGTGGGGTTAAGTGATAAACGTCATTACTAAATACCGTGATCTGGCATTTTGTAAATTCCGGTAGTCCAAGCATGAAAGTCTTTGTGGCACGCGCCAACACCCCTTCATGTCCTGCCATTGATCCACTTAAATCAAGTGCTATAGATACTGATATATCCAATGAACCCGGTGTTTGTAATGGGGTATAAGAAAATTCCAGTGGTTCAAATTCTACATTGAAGACAGAAATATCATTAGGACTTGGGCTGATAACCTCGTTATCTTTGCCATAGAAAAGAACGGAAGCGTCTCTAGTGTCTGATGCATTATTTACACTGGCAATTGATATATGGCTGACCGCACCCCCAGCAATGATTATTATTCCTGCGTCTTTGTGAACGCCAAAGGCTGTAAATTTTTGACCGTCTTTTAAAACCAGATCAGAACGCCTGACTTTAAGAGCGAGCAGATCATCATGTGCAGCAGATAAATCAATCTGAAAAGCGACTTGCCCCAATGTCTTAATATTCTGATCAGGATCATTAATTTGAATAATGCTTTTTTGTATTTCTTTCGGCGTAATAATTTCTATCGCAAAAGCCGTGCTGGAAATTAAAAAAACAATTAGAGTAATTGAGAGCTTATTCATTTTGTCACCTCCAATTTCAAACCTCGTTCAAGAGAAAATTTGCTACGCTCGATATCTAAAAATTGAAAAGGGATATTGTTGAGAGCTGCCCAGTTAAAAGTGGGTTTTAAAAATTCTTCCCAAACACGCATTTGATGCGGTGATATCCAGAAGAAATTAATAGAGCGCACGATAGCCAATGAGCTAATAGAACTATTGATGTTGCCTTCTTGTGGTGGTGTTTGTGGCAGAATGATTTGCGATGTTTGATCGCAAGGACGCGGCGTATGAATAAGCGAGGAGAAGACAATGACATGCGCCTCTTTATACCCCTGTCGTTTAAGCGCTCTTAGGTTGCTTGATAATTCTTGAAATGAAGCAGGTATATTGTTGCAGTTTTCAGGTTTGGTTTTAATTGCTTCAATCAATGCAAGAGCACGGGCAGGCTTACGTTTTAAATCCATTGGAACGCCGCTCCAAATTGTTCTTCCAATAGAGCTGGAAATTACATCGACATGTGAATTTGCAAACTTACGTTTACGCACCAGCTTTTTAATGTGCGAGAGCAGGAGGAATTTATATTGGTCGGCATTCTCTGCATCTATCAATACACCGCTATCATCAAATATGATTTGTATTGTGGTTTGAGAATTCTTTGCAAATGCATATGGCGTAAAACAAAGAACTAAAATTAAAGTCAGTAAATATTTCATAATTATTCTCCTTTTAAGGCGCGTTTGGTTGTGCGGATGATGTGAGCGGTAGCAAGTCCCATGGCGGCGTTTGTGATAATGAGTGCGATGCTCATAATCATCATTGGCCAGAAGCTCGCCTCATTACTTGCAAACTCTGGAATAACGCTAGGCGCGGTTTCTTCTTTAATGCGCATGTATAATGTCGCGAACTCGGTTGTGATGACGAAGATATACAGAAGGACAAGCAACCCCGTTACAATGGCATTAAGCCCCGTAAAGAATTCTTTTTTGTCGGCAAAGATTTCTTGATGGCGATCTAGGAGGGAGCCGAACAGGAAAACAGGGGTCATAACCGCAGCCAGCCCCAAAACACCGTTAATCAATGTTCCAACGGATAGATTAGATAACGCGGAAATATCAGGCAGGCCAAGTACATCCAAAATGAATAGATCTGCTCCAACGGTATTCACAAGTGCGTAGTTACTTGTATGGAGCAGCCAGTTACCTGCTTCTGCGAGAAAGATTAGAAACAATTTACTGAAAAGCCAAAGCTTATCATTTGGTTCTAGTGGGCTTGATGAACCTCCGCCGCGTGGTGGCTGCCAAGATTCAAAATTTTCGTCATTACTATCAGACATGAGAACTCTCCTATGTGAAGTCCGAATATTTCGGACGGAATATGCCTTAAAAAAGACATATCAGGAGATTTCTCAGGGGGGATGAATAGACTCTACACCAGATCAAGCCTCTGTTTTTAAATTAGGGAAGCAGATTGCTGTATAATGTTCAAAAAGACTTGGTAACGTATTGAATTATGGATAAAAAAATCAAACGAACGAAACCAAAAAATCGCTTCTACAAAGGATCTAAATATTCTGAATACAAAATAGAAAAGGTCATTAAGTGTTTTGCTGATGATCTAACTTTGCAGGAAACGGCTGATAAAACTAAAATTTCTGTACGTAGCCTTCGCCCGATATTTAGAACACTTAGATTAAGGATGTTTATGGCAGCACGGCGACATAACCGTTTATTCGGATATGCTGGTATGTTTCTCAATATTATTAATAGGGACGATCTTGAAAGAATGATGAAAGGCGAAAAGTTTCAAGCCCGAATGAAAAAATACTTTCCCAGAGCACCAAAACCAGAAAAGCTATCTAAAGAACAAGAGGGATCGACAGACGTGGTTTTGTTGCTCATGGAATTAATAATTCGTGATTGCTCACAATCTGAATTCGTTAAAGATGATGATTTTGATCGAAGAATAATATATTTGCAAAAAGCTGCTGAAAGGTCTGGGTTACTCAGTTTTATTGATCAGAGAGAGGAAAACCCTGATCGTGATTATAATGATTATCAAAGTGGAGATCAGAAGTTTGATAAGATGGTTGGTGAAATGGCAAGGTTGTATGAGCAACAGGCAGAAACCATAGGTCATATTATTCGTAGTGAATTTGAGAAGCTTTCTGAAAATGCCAGAACCAGACTTTACTCTGGGGAAGTGATTTTTAGGGATTTAAAAAAATATGTACTAAAGCACCCGCTATAAAAAAATATAAAGCTTCTCACAGTAGATTTTTGTTCCTCAAAAATCATCGTCAATTGGCTTTGTGCTTTTCCTAATCGATTTTGGTAGCAGGGCAAGCTTTTCTTCTACATATCCTCGATGAAAACGGAGAGATTTTTTATCTGCATTGAAAAGTGGCACACCGACAAGAGCTGCAATTTCAAATACAGTTCCTATTGAGCATTTAGGATCGCCATTTTCAATGCGCCGTAATAATCCTCTGGATATACCTGCGCGCTCTGTAAGCTCTTGCGTGGTGAGTTTACGCTCCTTACGGGCAGCGCATATTAATCCCCCCAGAAGAGCGAGCGCATCTTGAGTGTAATAGGAATATGCTTGGGGTTTAGATTTATTCATTTAACGGTTCATATATAGTTCGTAAATTGTCTTTATGGGCTATATATGAACCAATGCTAGTGATATGTAAAGGCTATTTTTCTAATTATAGCTATATTGTGTAATCATAATTCATGAAAGACCGTTAATATAATTAAAATTCATAGACAATAATCGTTTTTCATGAAATGATGGTCATTGAAATTAATAATAGAAATTCATAGAAATGGCAAATTATAATCAGAATTCACGGCCTGTAACTATTTTTCACGATTTTCCGGCTCTGGAAGAGGGCGCGACACTTGCCGGATATGCGGCATTGATTGAAGGGCATGAGCTATTAGTGCCTGCTCCTGATTATTTATGTGCAATAGGTTTAAAACATAAAAGATATGATAATGGGCGTTGGCATATTTTTACGCCACGGCATAAACCTGATAATACCCTACATGGACACCTTACATTTGCTCTGAAACATGAGGGTATTGATCTGGCTGCGCTCAAATCTTTGTTCTCAACGATTGAGAAAGAAGAGATAGTTAATATTGTTCGTTCAGAACCAACGGGCGCATATAGCCGGAAAATATGGTTCCTATATGAGTGGTTATGTGAGGAAAAACTCGATATTGAGGACGTGAAGCAAGGTAACTTTGTCGATGTTATTAATGACGCATTTCAATATCCGGGACAATCTCGCGATTCAAAGCGTCATCGTGTTCGTAACAACTTACCGGGAACCCGTGAATTTTGTCCATTGATCAGAAGAACGGAAAAGCTTGATCAATTAATCGGTTTAGATTTGTCTCAGGCAGCTGTTGATCATATCGGAAAGACACATGCAGATCTATTAAGCAGAGCCGCCGCTTTTCTGTTACTAAAAGATTCAAAGGCATCCTACACCATAGAAGGGGAGGCTCCACCACATAGCCGAATTGAACGGTGGGGAAAGATCATTGGAGAAGCTGGAAAACGAGCACTAACTATTGACGAGCTAGAATCCCTTCAAAGTGTTGTTATTGCAGATAACCGATTTGTTATGCCCGGACAACGTATTGAAGGTGGTTTTGTAGGTGATCATGATCGGACAACTGGAATGCCAATGCCTGTGCATATTTCGGCGCGCCACGATGATCTAGATAGCCTTTTGTCAGGTTTGATTGATACATATCAAATGCTTGGTGATAGTGATTACGATGCTGTGCTCATGGCGGCGTTAATTGCCTTTGGCTTTGTATTTATTCATCCATTTGAAGATGGTAACGGTCGTATTCATCGCTATATGTTCCATCATGTTTTGGCGGAAAAGGGATTTGTACCTAAAGGCTTAGTCTTTCCAGTATCCGCTGTTATTCTGGATCGTATTGATGATTACAGACAAACGCTGGAACATTTTTCAAAGCCTCGACTTGATTTAATTGAATGGCGACCTACTGAAAAAAATAATGTTGAAGTCTTGAATGAGACTATTGATCTGTATCGCTATTTTGATGCGACAAAACAAGCAGAGTTCTTTTTTGAATGCGTTGAAGAAACCGTCAATAAAACTCTGCCAGAGGAAGTTGATTACTTGAAAAAGTATGATCAACTAAATGACTTCATCAAAAACTATATCGATATGCCGGACAAACTCGTTGATCTGCTTATCCGTTTTCTGGATCAAAATGGTGGTAAATTATCAAAACGCGCACGAGAAAAAGAATTTAATCAACTCACCGAAACTGAGGTAGAGGCGATTGAGAGCAAGCGGGATGAGATTTTTTGTGACAATGCAGCGTAGTGTTGGGGTGCAGGATAGGCATCACAGCTCATTGATAGTATAGGAATAAAAACATGGGAATGTCATCAGACTGGGCAATAGAAGTTGCTCAAGAAAAATATGAAGAAGAGAGGGCAGAATGGATCAGGTGTGAACTCAACGATCTGGATGCTGATGAAGATACTGATGGGTGGTATGAGCTAGAGTCGCAATATGATGAAATATACGATAATTGGTCGGCTCATATGGAAGAGGAGTATGAGTGGTATCACTCTCAGGGGCATTCAAATTTCTATATGTCTTTTGTTCAAACAATCAATGAAGTAAAAACAATATTAAAAACTCATATCGACCCTACGGTGAACCATACTGTATATAAAATGGCATATATTCACGCAGTAACAGCTATGGAGACATATCTAGGAGATGCTCTAAAATCGACAGTTCTTACAAATAAAAACCATGTGATTAATGCCGCTAAAAACCTAGATGAATTTAAAAAAAGGAAATTTGAGTTAAAGGATTTTGTATCGGATCAGGATTTTGTAGAAAAAATAGTTTTAAAGCAACTGTGTCGATATTTATATCACGATGTGGTTAAAGTAATGAAAATCTATAAGCAAACATTAGATTTCAAATGCTCCTATAATCTAAAGGAAATGATAAAAATTACAAAAGTGCGGCATGATCTAGTTCATAGAAATGGAAAGGATAATGATGGACATAGAGTCGCACTAGATTTAAACATCTTAAATATGTCTATAAGTGAGATAGAATCTTTTATTAAATATCTTGATGATAATCTTGAATGTTCAACATAAATTTTATTGTAAGATTACGGCAATGCCTTGGCAGAGGTGCTAAAGCAATCCTGACTCTTTAACCCGTTCTCTAAGTTCTTCAAGAGTAGGTATGTCCTTTGGCGTTTCGCAAGTCACAATCTGATCCAAGATTAATTCCCATACTTGCGCGGCACGGCGCTTCTCAAAATCATAAGAATATTGAATATAAACTTCGCCTGTAACATCTCTTTCACCATCGCTGTGATTGAGTATGAGCCGAGCATAGAGTTTTGGAAGTCCAACAGCAGTAATCCATGTTGCGCCAGTGCGGCGCAAATCATGGGGGCAAAAATCTGCAATATCTAAAGCTTTGCGATTTTTACGAATGGCTTGAGGCATGGCGGTGATCCCCAATGGTATTAATTCAGGATTAGGTTTTTTAGGTGGTGACATGGCTCGTGTTGCACCAAAGATATACGGCGATGCATTTGTATAAAGCGCAACTTCTTCTATAAGTTCCAGAGCGTAACGGTTCAACGGAACGCGATGCATGGTTTTATTTTTTGTCTCGTGCATTTCCATTTGCCAAACATTCTCGTCGGGTTTAAATGCACCATGGTGCATATTACGCACCTCAACACTGCGCTGCATTGTCACCAGTGCAAATTTGAGTGCTTTAGCGGTCACAGGGGGAATGCTAAGCATTTCTATTCTGTTCCAGAATTTCCAAATTTCCTCAAAACTTAAAATGCGACTTCTTGATCCTGATGCACCTAAAGACTCAATCTCCATGACAGGATTATTTTCAATCAATCTTTTTTTCTTCGCCAGATTGAAAAGCTGCCTTGTATAGGCAAGGCTATTTTTAACCGCAACTTTTCCGCTACGAGAAGCGTTCACTGTTTTCTTAGCACGCTTTAAAATGCGAGATTGCATTTTATCAATATCATCGGCAGTGACTTCATTAAGATTTTTATTTCCCATGATAGGGATCACATCGAGATTAAAGACACGCACTTCTTCTTTAATCGATGCTTTGCCTTTTAAACTTGCGTATTCGATATAAACATCAATAAATGCTGATACCGAGTAAGTCGCTTTTCTCTTTTCTTCTTCGGCTTTTTTATCTGCTACTGGATCACGACCATATTGATAAACTTGTTCGTAAAGCTCGTCATACTCTTTTCGAGCTTGCCTAATAGTCCACTCTGGATATTTTCCAATTGATATCCATCGGCTTATTTCTTTGTTCTCTCCGCTCATATATTTAAAGACAAAGACTTTCGAACCGCTTGGATTGACGCGAATACCAAATCCGGGGCAGCCATAACACCAAAATGTTTGGCGTTTTGATATGGGTTTAATATTTCTAACCACTGTATCGATGAACTTTATTGTGTTTGACATCCATGTTCTTTCTGGGCTTATGTAAAGCTGCTGGCTACTTGGCTGGCTACTTGAGATATGCTTACTAAATGAGCAGAATAAGACGCTATGGGCAAGAATAAATCTTTATAAGCCTTGGTGAGTAACGGTTACATGGGTTTGTATTTTAAGGGGATGTAAGATTTTATAATTAAATCAAAGCAGTAACTTATAACCCTTACTCAGTATACGTTACAGCGGTTAAAATCGTGTTAAAGCTACTGACTTTTAATCAGTAGGTCGAGAGTTCGAATCTCTCAGCGATCACCATTTTTCTTCAAGTTACTTCAATGCTTTAGCTGGTATATTTAAAATTAGAAAAGCTACTGATTTCCCCCTAGCTACTTGGCTGGCTACTTGAAAAAAATAACGGCAATATGCCGTTTATTGATATTCCTTATATTTGTGGATAACTTTTAATTACTCAGCTTGTCGATACATATGCGGGTTTTTGATCCATTCATGAATATCTTTAAGATAAAATGCTTTGCGTATTGCATTCCTTCTGCCTGATAATTTATTCGGTTTAGGAAATGTTCCGCGAGCAATTCGCCTGTTAATTTCTTGCCTTGATATTCCGCAAAGCCTGACCGCTAATTTAATCGGGATTAATGCGTTAGATTGAATCATGAGCGCGGCAGTAACTTGCGCTTCAAATGTTTCTTTAAGACTTAGACCTTTAAACAATAGATCTTTCATCGGGCAATTCCTCTTTGTTGAAGGCAACACCATTGCTGCCTAATTATTTCACCCATGTAAATGATAGGGCGTGCCAGTGCTCTCGATCTGAACTGTTTATACAAACAGTCGGCAACGCTCTATCTCTATTAGAACTCAGAACCACTTAATATTTGGTTAACAACACCTTTGAAACTTAGAGTGGAAGCCGTATTTTTTATGACAGCAGTTAGAATATGCGGCGTGCAATTATTCGCTTATTGCGCTGCGCGATAACTCGCTTATTGTGTTGATCTGATTTTAGATTGTCGTGTTGTCCTATATTTAGGTTATTGTGATATCTGTTTAGCTTGAGTGCAGGCGATAGTATGCCGAAACAAAACCCCGTCATCCGCCTTTATCCTTGAGCGCTTATAAAGCCATAAAGTAAGTAGGATAAATATAGTTCCGGTATTGGTGCAGGTTAAGGATGACCGCAAGATGTGTGCGTGTAGTACAAAATGTGCCATTTTGCCCTCCACGCACCTATCTTGAGAAGGACGTTTCCCCGTCCGTTCTATCCTCAGGAGCGCGCTAAGCTTCGAATTATCATTCTCAGGCAAGGGCTTGTGTGGTGCATTCTTTGGCAGCGAGCCATTATGCACCAGTAAACGTATGGCCGTTTAATCACCATTTGGAAGAGCGTTCCTGCTCCTCCAAAACCTCCATGATCAGGGGAGACTTCGCTCTGCCCCTAAACCCCATCGAGTTATGAGCCTTCGTGCCCCTAACAACCCAGACCAACCGTTCGCCGTTTGGATACCGTAAGCTTTTCGATGCTTAATTCCGACCACTGTTTCGTCAGTGGAAAACGACCAAGAAGCGTCCTTGGATGTGATGTATTTTAATCAGTTAAATTGGTGTGGTAATTAATCGAGGGACTACTTTTGATTGATCGTTGTTAATTCCTCGATTTTCCCTTATTCTCCCCTATAACAATTACGGTGAAATAGACGATGACAGACGAAATTTTGACATTAAAAGAAGTCGCCCAATACTTAAAACTGGCTGAAAAGACAGCTTATAAGCTTGCCGCTGATGGTAAATTACCGGGTTTCAAAGCAGGGGGAAGCTGGCGGTTTAAAAAGGAAGATATTGAATCTTGGATACAAAAACAAAAGAGAAACAGTTAATGGACATATTGCAGTACGAGTCAAAAATTTGGGCAACAGCTGACCTTCTAAGAGGATCGGGTATTAAGGAATCTGAATGGCCATCTTTCATGATGCCATTTTTTGCCTTGGTTATGATTGAAAGTCGATTGGTACGTATGTTTGACGAGCTAAAGGACGAAGTTGGTGAGGAAGCGTTTGCCAATATACAGCAAGAGGATTTGTACGATCTGATTAATGATAAAGGGCAAGGCTATAACATCTTTATCTTTGAGAAAAACCAATCGCTCACTGACATTTGCAAAAATGATAAATCTTTTGATATTGATTTTGATGCCTACTTAAAAGGGTTTGATGGTGAAACAAAGGACCTGCTAGGTGTAGAAACTGGTGAAGGTGAAAAGTTTCTTGATATTAAAGGCGTTATTGGAAAGCTTAAGGCCAAAAAAATTCTGTTAGGTTATACCAAGCTTTGGGCTGAAATAGATCTTAAACCTTTTAACAATTCGGAGATAACTACCTTAGAAGAGCATATCAAACGTAAATGGGCTGATATCTCTGCTGAGACCGCGGGGGAGCAATATACCCCAGATGATGTTATTGCGCTTATTAGCGAGATCATTGCTTCAAAGATTGAAGAGTCTGATACTTTGCTCAAAATATACGATTGCACCTGTGGCGGTGGGAATATGTTATTTGGGGTGGAAGATCGTATCAATCAAAAATTCAAACGCCTTACACAAACTTACGGTCAAGATTGGAATGACGCTCTCTACGCTCTAGCAAAAATTGAAAGTCGATTTCGTCCTGATTCAAAAATAGAGCATGGTAATACGCTAGTAGACGATAAATTTGATAATGAAGAATTTGATGTGGTCATTGCTAACCCTCCATATGGTGTGAGTTGGAAAGGTTATCAAAAGGATATTACCAACGATAAAACTGAGCGCTTTAAGTTTTTTCCGTCTATCGGTGATGGGCAGTTGCTATTTATGCAACATCTTATTTCTAAACTGGATAGTACAGGAATGGGAGTGGTTGTTCATAACGGCTCTACATTGTTCAGTGGTGACGCGGGTTCTGCTGAGAGTAACATTCGTAAATGGATGTTAGATTCGGATATTGTAGAAGCTGTAATACAACTACCTACAGACGAATTTTTTAACACTGGTATTCATACTTACCTATGGATATTAAATAAAAATAAACAACCACACCACAAAGATAAAGTGATGTTGATTGATGCTAGTGAGAAATTTAAGCCACTAAACAAAAGCAAAGGTTCAAAGCGCAGGGAAGTGGATGAAAATAGTCGTTTTGATATCGTTTCCACTCTTGCCTCTTATAAGGATAGCGATTATGCGCGTGTATTTGATAAGGAATATTTTTACTTTAACAAGCAATCCATCATGCTCACCAATGTAGATGAACAAGGAAAGACATTTGAATCACACTTACCCGTTAAAGAAGATAAGAAGACGGGTGAGTTAAAACGTGCTGCTTCATTACAGCTCAAACCAATAAAGATTGATAATGGTGAACGCGAATTTACGGAGTTCGTGATAACAGCTTTTGATAAAGATGGTTTCAAATCTCTTTTTGAATATTTTGAAGGCAACATTAAACCATTTGTAGCCAGTATTAATTATAAAGAACAGCCTCTAGTTATAACTACCGCCGATGAAGAGTACTATTTTGATCAGAGTAAAGAAACTCTAATCAAGGAGTTTAAGGGAAAAGGAGAGGGATTGGGGTGTGGAAAAATTGTTGTTAAATCGACATATAAGAAAAAAAGTAAAACTCAGCCAGAACGTATAGAGATCAAAGTTGAGTTAACCCCTGACTATCAAAAAGATTTTGAGGTTATCCCATTTGATAAAGATGAAGGCATAAATCAAAAAGCAATACAGGTCTTTATGGATAAGTACATCAAGAAGCCATTTAGGTACTTAGAAAATGTGGTAGGCGTAGAACTGAATTATAATAAGATTTTCTATCAACCAGAAGTGTTACGTGGTGTAGACGAGATTTTAGCAGAGATCGAGGCTTTAGATATTGAGTTAAAGGTACTTGAATCGGAGTTTTCCCTATGATTAATTTGAGGCTAATTCGATATAACAAATATACTGATAGCAATGTTGAGTGGCTTGGAGAAATACCTGCTCATTGGAGCGTTACTAGAAATAAGGATATTTTTGAAGAAAGAGGAAGCTTGAGTTCAACAGGTGATGAAACTCTATTGACTGTATCTCATATTACGGGCGTAACACGGCGTTCAGAGAAAAACGTAAATATGTTTATGGCTGAAACTATGGAAGGCTATAAGCACTGTAGCAAAGGCGACTTAGTTATAAATACGATGTGGGCATGGATGGGGGCATTAGGCACAACAAATGAAAATGGTATTTGCAGTCCAGCTTATGGTGTTTATAAACCTAGAAAATACCAAACATATAATCACCGCTACTTTGATTACCTATACAGAACACCAAATGCAATAACAGAAATGACGAAGAATTCAAAAGGGATTGTTTCATCAAGATTGAGGTTGTACCCAAAGGATTTTTTCCAAATAAAAACAGCTTTGCCTCCTGTAAGAGAGCAAAGGGCTATTGCCAATTATATTGATACCAAGACTGCCCAGATTGATAAAGAGATGCATATTCTTACCCAAAAGGTAGTTCATTACGACAAATTAAAACAAGTCCTGATTAACGAAACAGTAACCAATGGGCTGGATAAAGCTGTTGATATGAGAGGTAGTGATATTGAATGGATAGGTGAAATACCTAAGCATTGGGAAGTTAAGAGAATTAAAGATATCGCTAAAAGTACTAACGGCGGTGCTTTTAAACATGACTTGGTGGATGTTGGTCTACCAATCATTAAAATCCAGCAACTCACATTACGATCAGTAGCTAGGGATTTTTGTGATCCTAATTCACACAAAATAAAAAACAACAATAAGTTAGAGAGTGGTGATCTTGTATTTTCATGGTCTACATTAATTGCCCCATTTATTTACAAAGGTGAGTCTGCTGTTTTAAATCAGCATATTTTTAAAATTACGCACTCAGATAGAATCAATAAAAAATGGATATACTACAAGCTATTACAATCTACCGATAGGTTAAAAGTTTTTGCTCACGGTAGTACCATGCAACATATTTTAAAATCAGATTTTGATAACCTTGAAATAGAAACTCCTCCATTATCTGAACAAATAGAGATAGCCGTTTATCTTGATGATAAAACCAAGAATATTGATAGCATAGTTAACACTATAAACACTAAAATTAAAAAGCTTAAGGAGCTTCGGGTATCGATAATTAATGATGCCGTGACAGGGAAAATGAACGTCACTCAAGATGAAAAGGAAGCGGCATGAACGAATTATATCTGCAAGATAAGTTCCTAATTCCATTTTTCAGAGATGGGTTAGGTTATAAGGAAGTTAAAGCCAATACGGTGACACAGGCGCTTATTATTGAGGAAGACTTGCAGGAGTTTATCAGTGAGGCAGCCCTTAACAAAAAGCCCTATGAAGCATTATTAAAAAAATATAAAGGCGATAAAGTTGGGTTATTAAATGACTTGATGGCGTTGATACAGGAACGGATTGGTAGTAGCCGTAATATGGCTCTATTCATTAACGCTAACAAATCCATTACGTTGCAGGGTATAAAACTACACTTGTTTTACACAAGTGATAGCGTGATCCATGGCAATGATTTGTTTGATGAAAATATCTTTTCTGTGGTTCAAGAGTTACCTTACAAATTTAAGTATGAAGGTAAACAGATTTTTTCTTTTCGCCCAGATATCGTTCTATTTGTGAATGGCATTTATTTAGGATATAGCGAACTAAAGAGTAATTATACAAGCCAAAGTGCCAGAAAAAATGGGCGTGGCAAGGTCGTTAAAGATTACTTTGAGGCGGTTAAGTCATACCACCTACATATCGATACTAATACCATGTTAAGTGACAATGAAAAACTGGTGCTACGTAAAAATTTCCTAAAGATTTTCGAGAAAGCAATTCATATAACAACCACAGATATAGGTGAAACTTATGTCATTCGCACGATTTCTGATTATTTTGAAGAAATACTAGCGACTTGTCGTGAAGGGAAATTTGACCGTGAAGAGATAGAAAAAAAAGCCCATAGCGTTTTCAAGCTTTACCCTTTACTTGAACCAGAGGCTGAGAAGAAAGATAAGATTAAGGAGTTGTTTTCTGCTTTATATAGTAAGTTTATGATCGAAAAAGAAGTCTTGTATTACAATTTTATCGAGCGTGATGTTTATGTGAAAAATGGAGTTAAAGAGGTTAAGAATGAGCTGGGGTATTTGATCTCACCACGCCCTAAACAAAAGTTTGGTACAGATAAGATCATGGCAAAAATAGATGAGTTTTTGGTGCATGAGCAAGAGCCTGATTACTTTGAAAACTTATTAGAAAAACAGTTATCTGGTGTTGGTGAATCCAAGAAGAAAGAATTACTGGAAAGACGTTTAGCTTATTCCAATAATAAAAATATTTATTCATTGTTAATGCAGTACGCGGCAGGGTTTGGAAAATCTAATATTATTGGTTGGTCGGCCTTGCAACTTAAAGACCTGCTTCGTGCAGATGCTCAAGGCAATGTAAGTTACGTTTACGATAAAGTCATGATTGTAGTAGATCGCTTGCAGCTTCGAAGCCAGATCGACTCACTCATGTTAAACATGAATATTGATAAACGTTTGGTTGTTGAAGCGACAAATAAAAAAACATTCCAAGACGCACTAGCCTCTGACTCTCGCCTAGTAATTGTGAACTTACAGAAATTTGGTGCAGTTCGTGAAATGCTTGATGAAAGCGTATTAAAAAAACTAGCAGACATGAGAATAGTCTTTTTAATTGATGAAATTCACCGTTCTAATAGCGGTGATCAACATGAAGAAATGGTCAGTATATTTGATGAGCTTCAAAGTCCATTTGATGGTTCTACCTATGCGAATACATCTACCAAGAAAAATCTAATCATTGGTTTTACTGCTACGCCCGATGACCATACGCTTGCTCGTTTTGGCGAGTTTAGTGGCTATGCAGAGAGTGAAAAACTTTGGAAACCTTTTGATAGCTACACGATGAAGGAAGCCATAGAAGACGGGTTCATCCTTAATCCTTTAAAAAACATAGTCCCCGTCGCATCAAAAATGCTGTTTGATTTACCAGCTAATCCACTTGAAGGATTTACTGAAAAAGAATTCAAAGATGCGCAGAAAAAGCAAATCTATGAAAACAGAGACCGTATTGATGCTATTTCAAAATATGTTGCTGACTTGTTGGTAAAAGATGTTTACAGACAAATTCGTGGTACTGGTAAAGCTATGCTGGCTGTTTATTCTATCAAAGCAGCTATTGCCTATCAGGGAGCTGTAAGGAAGTACTTTGATGAGATAGTGAAAGAGCCAAAATATGAAAAATATGCAGATGCTCCTATCCATGTGGTCTATTCAAGCAATCAGGATGAGCAAAGCGCAACGGGTCTGAACGGTGGATTGTCAGAAGAAAAGGTACTTGAGAGCTTTGCTTTAAAGAAAAATGGTTTGATCATTGTGGTAGCTAAACTGCAAACAGGATTTGATGAGAAAAAATTACACACTTTATTTCTTGATAAAGAAATAAATGGTATCAGTGCCATTCAAACTATTTCACGGGTAAACCGTACCGCGAAATACAAGAATGACTGCAAGATTGTAGATTTTTCTTATAACAACGTTAATGTACAAAACATCAAAGATGCGTTTGAACATTTTTCCGATGTTGTGGTTAGTGATTTTGATCCGTTTGGTGATAAGAAGGTATTGGATGTTCTTCTTACTGAACTTCATAAGTCCAACACTTACGATAAATTCTTTGATATTTTCATGGATATTTACAAAGACCCAGCTAAGCGAGATGACCCTGAGAGTTACTTGGATTTTGAAAGCAGTCTAAAGAAATACATCGAAGCTAATCCAAAACATACTGCTGATGCGAAAGCTAAAGCGACACAATATTTTACGATCCTTAATCGTATTGAGTTTGTCATTGCCTTAGAGGAAAAATATAGTGCTCCAAGATTCTTGTTCTTTTGGCGAAAATTTAACACGCTCTACAATATGCTCCACCGTAGCGAGGATGTTAAAGACCCTATAGAGGTTTATTTTGACAATCAGATTGGCATGGTTGAAGTGGTTGCAGAAGAGCCAAAGAAAAAGAAAAAGAAGCCCACCAAAGTTGCGGAGGGTTCATCGGGTGGCTCAGGAGGGCAATATGACATTCTTGAAATTATTGCTGCTCGTAATGAGCAGGAAGCTAAGACAGGGTCTCTGATTCAAGACTTTGAAACTAAAATAACAGATTTTTTTGTATACGTTCGTGTGTCTGCCGAAGGAAAAAGACTAATTGTAAAGATAAAGTCTAACGTATCTGAGGATGAAATATATGACGACTTTTCAAAGATATATCGTCGCTATAAGGCATTACATAGACAGAAAGTCGGTGACTACTTCTTTAAAGAAACCGAAGATATTATCGATAAGCTTTGTGATGATTTTGAATTTATTGAACGTTCGACAGTTTAATCGTGTGAATGAATAGGGAGGATTGAATGAGTGAAATGCGAAGAAAGATTGATTTATATATCCTGTCTCTCGGGTTGTTGTTCGTATTTTTTATAATTATTACAGTAAATCTTCCGATGTGCTTTGGGGATGGTTGTGAGTTTATTGGTGTAATTGAATTATTTTCAATAAATCCAATCTCTAGTGTGTGTTTAATTATGTTGCTGTACTGTGTGTTTGCATATAAGCGATTTAGTTTTGAGCTTTCTGGCGCGACAGATATTCCATTTGAGATTAAAAAAATTCAGGGTATCAATTATGAACATCTGACATTTTTGGCGACATATGTAGTTCCACTGATAAGTTTTGACTTTGGTAGTGTTAGACAAATGATTGTGTTGGCGCTCCTTCTGATAGTTATGGGGATTATTTATATAAAAACAGATTTGTTTTATGCCAACCCCTCTCTTGCTCTATTAGGGTTTCATATATACCAGGCTGATGGAAATTTTAAGAATGGGGATAGAGACGGTATGATTTTGATATGTCGCGGTAGATTGGCTCAAGGTGAAAAGGTTGAATATATAAAGCTAGATGAAAGAATTTACTACGTTAAGAGGGTTAAGGGATGACAGAAGATGAATTAAAACGGAAGTTGGATGATGTTTATAGCCAGATCGATGAAATCGGTATTGCTGTTTATGTGTTGTTAAAAGGTGATGATGAATTAGAACCTAAGAAGCTAGACATTGAAGGTGAAGCACTGGTTGATCTGAAAGCCTTGTTCATGGGAAGTTTGCGAGACAATATTTCCAATAGAGATGAGCTTTCAATACTTAACTTGTCATCATCTGACGAACGTACTAACGCCATATATCTGTATGATTTAGATATACCGGCTGAACTAGCGGCCATGGATACTGTTGTTGAAAATGATGATATTCCTCTGTTTGATTTTGCTGAATGTGAGTTATCACGTATTAAATCTCTCTTGATTGAGATTGGTAATAACGATCATCAAATAGTATTGTATAAATCAATGGCTCCTGTAAATGTATTTGGCCGATCTAGCTTTTTTATGAAGAAAGATAACCAAAGGTTTAAAAAGATAGATGATGAATTTATCAGGATAAGCGCTGGTTTTCAGCTTATGAAAGTTTCAGACGAATTATTTGTTATTGATCTTGTTGCTATTGAAAAGGCATTTGGTTTTCACGATGTGATAATCAAAGAAGCTGCACTTGGAATAGAAGCGATAGAAACGATGTCGGTTATTGAGAATATTGAAACGCTAAAAGAGCTTGTCGATGATGTTAAGTATGCCCGTAAATTCACTAAAATTGCTAAGGCATCTCCTGTTATACGTGCCGGAATTGATAATGCTCGAATTATTGAATTCTGTAAGTCCTTTCCTGAATTGCAAGGTAGAATAAGATTCAACGAGGCAGGAGATAAGATTCAATTGGATACAAAAGTATCAAAGAATCTTTTTATTCAATTATTAATGGATGACTTTCTAACATCTGAACTCACAAAATTTCATTATAAGAGTGTGGCTAAAGATGAGGCTGACAAACCAAATGCGGAAGAGTAAACGAGTACGCATGGTAAATATAAGTAGAAGGTTTAACAAATGAGTTTCGAACAGCCCAAGCCAGATTCTAAAAAATATTCTGATCTAATTTCAGAGATACAAAAAGGTATTATAAAAATACCAAAATTTCAGAGAGAGTTTGTCTGGAGTATTGATAAAACAGCAGGACTATTGGACAGTATTCTTAAGGGATATCCCATTGGTACATTTATTCTTTGGCAGACATCTGAACGAATAAACGATATTAAAAATGTTGGCAACTTGGATATTCCTGATACCCCAGAGGGAACTAAAGTTCAATATGTCTTAGATGGACAACAGCGTATCACATCGCTATTTGCTGCATATCTCGGAGCAAACATTCAAAAAGTCGGTGAAAAGAAAATAACTGATTACAGTAATATTTTTGTAAATTTGGATGGTGATATAGATGTTGATGATGAGCAGTTAATTACGGCAGAGCCGACAGGTGAAAAGTATCTGTCATTGCATGATGTTTTAAATTTCAGTTACAGCAAAGCCAAAGAACTTTCTGATAGATTTAGTGAGGAAGAGTTAGAAACGATTAATTCTTATTCTACAGCATTTAAAACGTATGAATTCTCAACAGTCGTTCTTAGAAAAGAAGATATTGATTCAGCGATTGAAGTATTCACGCGCATTAATACTGGCGGTCAAACACTTACCTTGTTTGAGATTATGTCTGCAAAAACATATGACGAACAGAAAAAATTCGACATGCAGGTAAAGTGGGGAGACCTCATCAAAGAGCTTAAAAATATAAAATATGAAGGAGTATCAAGTACAGTTATATTGAGCTTGCTTTCATTGGTGTTAAGTCGCACGAAAGAGTGTAAACGAAAAACGATATTATCTTTAGATAAGCAGTTGATTATCGACAATTGGGATTTTGGTATTTCTGCGATTAAAGATAGCATTGATTATTTCAGAACGACATACCGTATCCCTGTTTCTCAGCTTTTGCCCTACGATTCATTGCTTGTTCCGTTCGCATATTTCTTTTACTTCAAAAAAGATAAACCTGATGCAGACCAGAGAAAATACTTAGAAGAATTTTTTTGGCGTATGTCTCTGTCATTCAGGTATTCCAGCTCTAGTGAATCTAGGTTGGCACAAGATATTAAACGTATTGATTCTATCTTGAAAAATGAGCGGCCAGATTACAGCGATATTAAGGTTGATCTTGACTCGCCACAGGCATTAATAGATACGAATTTCAGTGCAGGAAATAGTTACTGTAAGGCTATCCTTTGCCTACTGGCATATCAAGAACCTAAGGATTTTCAGGATAATGGAAAAGTCATTCTTGATAACTCGTGGTTAAAGGTGGCGAGTAGTAAAAATTATCACCATTTTTTCCCAAAAGCTTATTTGAAAAACAAAACACTATTAAACAGTAATAGCTTGATTAACATTACTTTTGTGAGCGATCACTTAAACAAACGAAAAATTGGGGCTAAAGCACCTTCAAATTATATCAGTGAATTTCATGATGAAAATCCAGATATAAATAAGGCACTTAATTCTCATTTTATCGGCATTGATGGTTTCGGAATTGAAAGCGATGATTATGATACGTTCCTGCAATCTCGCGCTAAGTTAATTTATCGAGAGCTTAAATCACGTATTGATTTAAGGCACACAGAACCAGCCAATGAAGAAATAGAAGAACTTATGCTTTCAGGCGAAAGTGATACCGTAGAGTTTAAATCTACCTTGCGTTATGACCTACGTGCAGGCGTGGTTAATAAGAAGTTAGAGTATGTCATTGCCAAGACGATTGCGGCGTTTCTGAATAGTGAAGGAGGAAATCTGTTTATCGGTGTTGATGATAACCAAAACGCGCTGGGTTTAGAAAATGACATCAAGACATTGAGCAAAAATAACATTGATGGTTTTGAGCTGCATCTTGTCGGATTGATTAATAAATATATTGGCGGTGGTTTTACCCCTCATATTAAAATCACATTTCCAAATTATGATGATTCACAAATATGTCGTATTAAAATTGCTAAGAGTAGTAAGCCAGTATTTACCTCATTTGAGGGAAAGGAGGATTTTTTCATTCGGACTGGTTGCTCTTCTCAACCCCTAGGTCGAGAAAATCAAAGTGTCTATGAAAAAGAGCACTGGGGCAGTTAATTTTTAATATCTACAAGTCATTTAACGCTAAGTTATCGAGAACAATTATACTTAATCTCAAGGGCAGGGTGCTCTTGAGGTGATTGCTCTTTGAATATTCTCAATGGATGCGAGAGCGCTTCTGCGTTGATACGTATAAGGATTGCTCTTCGCAAGTTCGTTAAAAGCATTTCTTAATAAGCCATGCAGCTCACTTTCGTTTTTTGCTGCCAATTCAATTCTAGTTACCAGTCTCATATTTACCTCCTGTTTTGGAGGTCGCTTCATTGCGACCTTTTGTAAGGCCGTTTGTGCGCGGGAGGTAATGGACTGCACCTTTGGTCGAAATATATGGAGAAGCGTAGGAAAGATTTTCCTACGCTTGCAGTTCTAATGATCTCAAGTGCGGAGATCGGTTTTATGAAAGTCTGAAATAAATGCGCTACTCATACGAAAGGAGTAAGAGAGGCTGATTACTCAGATTGTTGGCTCACTTAAAAAAACTAAGAGAGCTAGATGGTTTGTTTAATGAAAAGATGGAGGTGCGCTGCGCCCCCTCAAATTCAAGAATAATGACGGTTTCCGCCTTAATCATTTCATTGGGCAGACCCTCCGCAATTTTTCTGGATTTTTTCACCCCCTCCTAGTCGGCCTAGTCGCCAGAAGTTCATACGCGAGGCAAAAGGCTTCGCTAAAACTTCAAAAGCGAATTAAGGAGAGTAGAAAATGACCAGCGAAATCAGAATTTATGTGGCATGTTTGGCGGCGTATAACGGCGGTAGATTACACGGCGTTTGGATAGATGCGACTCAAGAGCTAGACGAAATTCAAGAACAAGTAAATGTGATGCTAAAAGAAAGCCCAGAGCCAGACGCAGAGGAATGGGCGATACATGATTATGAGGGTTTTGGTGGTTACAGTGTAAGCGAATATTCAGGGTTTGAAGAGCTTCATAATGTTGCGTCTTTTATAGAAGAATATCCAGAGATAGGCGGGGAGCTATTAGATCATTTTTCTGATATTGAAGAAGCCAGAAAAGCGGCAGAAGAAAATTATTGTGGTTGTTATAAATCTATGGCCGATTACGCGGAAGAATTAACCGAGGAAACAAGTCAGATTCCAGAGCATCTACAATATTATATTGATTATGAAAAAATGGGGCGTGATATGGAATTAGGTGGTGATGTTTTTACCATTGAAACAGGTTATGAGGAAGTCCATATATTCTGGAATAATTAATTAGTATTCAAAAGCTGCCGGATAACTCCGGCGGCAAATTTAGGTTGTATTCATTTGTGGCTGAAAATTTGCGCCGCCAAGCCAAACTGCATCTTGGCGGAAAAATAACGTGCAGTTGCTCGTTATTTTGAGAAGAGTGACACTGGTGGAAACTCAGTGTTGAGCAATGCAAGAATATCTACAGGCAGATATTCTTGAGGATCGTCATAACCAATTAAGTAATTGGAGTTTTTATTCGGCATATATTGTATGCCATCTCTTTTTATAGAATAGATAATTGTATTATGCGGACTCCACCTTGAGAATTTGACTGCATAGCCTGCATTTTCTAATGCTTGAGCGATGACTGGGGTTTTAATTAAGCCATCACCATCATTAAAACCAAACTTAGAAAAAGCATCTTTCCAGCGAGAGCAATTTCCACAGTGCTTACATTTCATATATTCCATTATATTTCCTTTCCTTAGAGTTCAGGTTCCATGCCGATATCGGGGCTTCCATTGTCTTTGCTGCGTTGGTTTTTGTGAGTTTGTGCAGGTGATCGCTCAGGGGCGCGTTCTTTGATTTTATAAAAATCAGGTGCAGATTTATCTTTAGAGTTGTTCATATGAGATAAATCGAGGATCAGGTTCTGGCGATCCTTTTCATTCTTAAGCTGTAATTGATTTATCTGTACTTGTAAGTTTTTCCTTTGGACAAGCTGATTTTTAATTAGATGTTCGCGCTCTGACTGATCACGGTGCTGGCAATGATGCGTTTCTTTTTCATTGGTTTTGCGTTGCTTCCAATAGCGACCATTAAGCTTGTCCCAAAAACCTTTAAAGCCCTTCCGGATTTTAGTGGCGCGTTGCCGTTCTTCTTTTTGCCAGCGATTTTCCTGATAAGATTCTTGAGCAGATCGATCAATCCGGTGCTGGCTCGTCATAGCACGCTTGGTTTTAAGAAGTGGTTTAAGAGCTTTTTGATGGTCTTTACTTTGTTCCGTTATAAAGCCTTTATAAAGTTTCGATATTTTATCGGTTATAAACTCTTTAATTTGTTTAGTGGATGAAAGTTTGCCTGCTTTGCCAACACGTAGCTCAATATCTTTTTTCTTTTGCCCTATCTGCCTTGTGAGAGAATACACTTCGCCATAGATATCAATGACAACAAAGCCACGCCGATCGCCCTTGGCGAGATAATAGCCACTTTCCTGTAAAGCGTGTTCAAATGATTTTCTATCATCGGAAGCTGCCCAGCACTCTTGCAAAGTGGCTTTGATAACTTTGGGATTTTGGCCTGTGCGCGTGGCTTGTTGCCATTCGGCTCTTGTATAATTGAGCGGGTTTTTCTGTGTTTTGTCTTTGAAGCCTTCTGGCATTTGCCATCCATGTTCCAAATAAAGAGATTTTGCGATTGTGTTTAACTTGAGCTTGGGGTGCGAGATATTAATTGCTTTCATCTCGTCTGTATCAATGCGGCTCCATACGCAATGTGCATGTCTACGGCCATGCTTCTCATGGAACACAACAACGCGCGGCTGACCCTCAAGCCCTAGCTTTTTCTCAACCCGTTTTAATGTGTCTTCAAATACAGCAATGGGTACGTCCTTATTTTGAGGCGGGGAGAGAGATAGGGAATACATAAATTGCTTACATTTGGTTCCTTTGGATAATGCGTAAGCTTCGTTGAGTGCGCCCATAACATCATCGGCAACAAACCCACTTACTTCATGAACTTCAACATGCTCATTCTGCTCGCCATTAAGCAGGTGGAGTGCCATTTGTCGTCCACCTGCACGTTGAGAACCTTTAAGAATCATCGGAAGATTCCTTGTTATCGCTAGTCTTACTTTGAGCTTTGATCCCCAGTCCTTTGATTAGCTTTTCACGCATCCACGCGATGGCACGTACCGCTTCGAACAAGGATTTTAGGACATCTTCATTAACGGGCAGGGAACCAGAATTGGCTGCTCGTGCGAGTTGGTTAATATTGTTGGCAATACGTGATTTTCCTAAAGCGCCAAGAAGCTTTGCAAGTTGTTTATGATCTGTACTGGCACTTTCGCCGCGCGTGCGTCTGTTTGGCATGTCTGGCATTTCTTCTTTGAAGATTAGCCAGCGAATATAAGCGGCAAGCGGTCTTCCCGCCGCAGCGGTTTCTAAGGCTTTGCGCTCTTCATTGGTGAAGCGCATAGAGAATGGAGGCGGGTACTTTGGAGGTTTAGAAAAATTATCAGACATTTTACCGACCCCCTATTGTAGTTCGGAGGAGAGTGCTGGTATAATCCGCGCCAGTTGAAGTGTGGGCTCCCTCAAATATTGATAGTAACGCGCTTCGTGGTAGTGGTTTTGCTGCGATGTTAAGTGCTGTAACTAATATCTGTAGGGGTAGATAGCGTTGGCAACCAGCCCCCGCTACCAATTTTTATCCAGGTTTATAACGGTTAATTCAGTTATGAACGGGGCAAAGTAAGATCTGAACGAGCCCCTTTATGGGGCTTTTTCATAAGTCTATTTACTCAGGCAAAATAGACGATGACATAAGGTGACGATAATATCTGGTTATTTGCCAGTATTTATCGAACTCCAGCAGTATTTGGAATGGGCCTTGAAGGCCCATTTTTTGTTTATGTAAAAGTAATTATTCAGCTTACCTCGAAAATATGTCATTTCTTCGTTCAGAAATGCTCACGTAGACGAGTATGCTCACATTTCCTGCCTCAAAATAGTGTGTTTTTGAGGCAACCTGAACAGTTACCGTTTGATTCGGCAACTTGCTAAATAGTTACATGTAAAATGGTTTTAATATAGATGGCAAAGATTGATCAACTTACTGAATTGTTAAAACCTGCGGCTGAGGCCTTGGGTTATGAGTTTTTGGGTATTGAATATGTGGGGCAGGGCATCCATTCGGTGCTGCGGATTTATATCGACCATGAAGACGGTATTAGCGTGGAAGACTGCACTAAAGTGAGTCACCAAGCTAGTGGAATCATGGAAGTTGAAGATCCCATTGCAAACCAATACAATTTGGAAGTCTCATCTCCGGGACTAGATAGACCATTGTTCACTTTACCCCATTTTGAGAAGGTGGTTGGTCAACAAATTAATATTCGATGCCATTTAGGTGTTGATGGACGACGTAAGTTTAAAGGTGAGCTCAATGAAGTAGATGCTCACCATTTAGTAATTACAGTAGATAACCAGCCTTTTGAGGTTGATTTTCAGGATATAGATAAGGCGAATTTAGTCGCTGTTTTTTGATTTAACTCAACAGATTATTTTATTTTAATCTGAGTATGATTGAGGTTAATGGGTTTATGAATAACAAAGAAATATTATTAGTCGTTGACGCAGTATCTAACGAAAAAGATATTGAGCCAGAAATTATTTTTGAGGCTATTGAAGCTGCGATCGCAACTGCCACCAAGAAAAAGAAAGGTGTGGATATCGAGGTACGTATCGATATCGATCGGGTCACAGGTGATTATGAAACCTATCGACGCTGGTTAGTAGTTGAACCTAATGAAGAAGAAGGACTTGGACTGGAAAATCCACTTTCAGAAATTACTCTGGAGGCGGCCCAAATGGAGCAACCTGAAATTCTAGCCGGAGAGTACGTCGAAGAAGAAATTGAATCGATTGCTTTCGGCCGAATCGCCGCGCAAACGGCTAAACAGGTTATCGTACAAAAAGTACGCGAAGCAGAACGTGCTAAAGTTATTGAAGCGTTCGAATCAAGAGTCGGAGAGCTTGTGACCGGAGTCGTCAAAAAAGCTAATCGAGACTCTATTATTATCGATTTAGGCGGCAATGCAGAAGCCATTATTCATCGAGAAGAAATGATGCCGCGTGAAGCGGTGCGTGCCGGCGATAGACTGCGTGGCTATTTATATTCAGTTAATCCAGAAGTTCGTGGACCTCAATTGTTTGTCAGTCGTGCCAATTCAGAGATGTTAATCGAGTTGTTTCGAATTGAAGTTCCAGAAATTGCAGAAGAAACCATTGATTTGATGGGCGCTGCAAGAGATCCAGGATCTCGCGCAAAAATCGCGGTGAAGAGTAATGATAAGCGGATCGACCCGGTCGGTGCTTGTGTTGGCATGAGAGGTTCACGTGTTCAGGCAGTTTCAGGTGAATTAGCTGGTGAAAGGATCGATATTGTTTTATTTGATGATAATCCCGCTCAATTTGTCATCAACGCAATGTCACCGGCAGAAGTATCATCAATAGTTGTTGATGAAGATAAGCACACAATGGATATTGCAGTGGAAGAAGATCAGTTAGCGCAAGCCATAGGTCGAAACGGTCAAAATGTGCGACTTGCCAGTCAATTGACAGGCTGGTCATTAAACGTCATGACAGTGGAAGATGCCGAAAGTAAAAGTAAAGAAGAAAACCAGGGCTTGGTTGAAAAATTCGTCAAAGAACTGGAAGTGGATGAAGACTTAGCTGAAGTGTTGGCACAAGAAGGATTTACCTCGGTCGAAGAGGTGGCTTATGTGCCGCTGTCTGAGATGCTAGACATTGAAGGATTTGACGAAGATCTTGTTGAAGCGTTAAAAGCTCGGGCAAAAGATGCGTTGTTGACTAAAGCGATCCGCAGTGAAGAATCGTTAGATAAAAATGTACCTGCTGCAGATCTGCTGGAAATGGACGGTATGGACAGACATTTAGCGTTTGTTCTAGCTAGCCGAGGCATCATTACAATGGAAGATTTGGCGGAACAATCAGTTGATGAGCTGATTGATTTAGAAGAGCTAGATGAGGCCCGCGCTGCGGAGTTAATCATGACCGCTCGTGCGCCTTGGTTTGCCGAAGAATAGAATACAAGACTTAAGAATCAAAGTACCAGATATTAGGCGCTAGATTCTGAAAGAGAAATATATGATACAACAAGAACACTTTGGTGATTTTGTTGTAAGTTCGAAAGAATTGATACGTGTTGGGAGTTCTATATGTCCGAAGTGACGGTCGAAAAGTTAGCGAAAGTCGTCGGTACGCCGGTTGACAAGCTACTAGATCAAATGAAAGAAGCTGGTGTGCATTTAACCGGTGCAGAAGACGTCGTGTCTGAAGAGCAGAAAAAGGCATTGCTGGCACATTTACAAAAAAGCCACGGTGAATCTGAAAAAAGTTCCAGCCCAAAAAAAATCACTTTAAATCGAACAAAGAAAAGCTCACTTAAAATGTCGAGTAAGTCTGGACGAACTAAAAGTGTCGCAGTTGAAGTGCGTAAGAAACGTACTTACGTTAAGCGGGCGGCTGAAGTTGAAACAGACGTAGAAACAGCCGAAGATTCAATTACAACGGATGTTAGTCAGATTGACGAAGCCTCTGTCGGTGAAGTACAAAAGCCAGAAACTCAAGAAGCTGAATATGCAGTGGTTGAGGAGGTTGTTGCAGAAACCGAAGCAGAGAAACAAGCCAAGGCAGAACTGGCAAAACAGCTGGAAGAAGAACGAATTAGAAAAGAAGCCGAACTTGAGATGCGCGCTGAAGTTGAGGCGCAAGCTAAAAATGAAGCGCATCGCATTGTGACGGGACGGGTAGAGGCAGATATAGTCGCTCGCCTTGAGGTAAAAAGAAAAGCCAAGTTGGACGCCGAAAAAGCTCAAAAAGACGCGGAAGCCGATGCGAAAGCGACCAGACAAACGCGCTTTAAAACGGTTCAGCCAACAACTGAAACGACCACTGAAGCCGATCAGCGTAAAAAGAAAAAGAAGAAAAAGAAAGGTCGTAGCGATAGCTTCGGCGCCAAAGGGGACATGCTGGCTGACTTTCGTCGTCCGGTTCACCGAAGAAATAAAGATGAAAATCCTTTATCTGATGGAAGAAAGAGAGTGGTTGCACCAAAATCAATGAAACATGGATTTAAAAAGCCAACCAGCGATGTTGCTAAATCTGATATTAATATCGGTGAAAGTACAACTATTGCTGACCTAGCGCTGCAAATGTCAGTCAAGGGTGTTGAGCTCATCAAAAAATTGATGGGCATGGGCATTATGGCAACGATTAATCAAACCATTGATCAGGAAACGGCTCAATTGGTTGCCGAAGAAATGGGATACAATGTTAATTTGGTCGCTGAAAATGCGGCAGAGATTGAACTTCTTGAATCTGTTGAGCAAAAAGGTGACCTAAAATCCCGTCCACCCGTTGTTACGATCATGGGTCATGTTGATCATGGTAAAACCTCTTTACTTGATTATATTCGTGCTTCTAAAGTCGCCGACGGTGAAGCCGGTGGTATTACTCAGCATATTGGCGCCTATCATGTAGAAACTCCTAAAGGGATCATTTCATTCCTGGACACACCAGGACATGCTGCGTTTACCGCCATGAGAGCTAGAGGAGCCAATGCAACGGATATTGTTGTATTAGTGGTTGCTGCCGATGACGGTGTGATGCCACAAACCATTGAAGCGGTTAAACATGCTAAGGCTGCAGGCGTGCCATTAATTGTTGCGGTTAACAAAATGGACAAAGATGAGGCGGACCCTGATCGAGTCAGAAACGAATTGTCTCAGCATGATGTTATTTCCGAAGAATGGGGTGGCGATACCGTGTTTGCACCTGTTTCCGCAAAAACCGGAGATGGCATTGACGCGCTACTGGACAGCATCGCGCTGACTGCGGAAGTCCTCGAGCTAACTGCTGTTGATACGGGTCCTGCGAAAGGGGTCGTGATCGAAGCTAGGCTTGATAAAGGGCGAGGCTCAGTTGCTTCAATGTTAGTTCAGTCTGGACAGTTAAAAATTGGCGACATTGTATTAGCGGGTTTCCATTATGGAAAAATCAGAGCGTTAGTGGATGAAGATGGCAAGAAGATTAAATCTGCCGGACCTTCCATACCGGTAGAAGTCCTTGGCTTGTCCGGTGTGCCTGAAGCTGGTGATGAGGTTTCGGTAGTTTCAAGTGAGCGTAAAGCACGCGAAGTGGCTGCGTTCCGCCAAACCAAGCATCGTGAAGCGCACATGGCCAAACAACAAAGTGCTAAACTTGAAAATATGTTTGCCAATATAGGTGAAAATGAAAAATCATATCTTAACGTATTGATCAAAGCCGATGTACAGGGATCTGCGGAAGCGATTTCCCGCTCATTGATGGATTTATCAACGGATGAGGTTGAGGTCACCGTGATTTCTTCAGCGGTAGGCGGTATTACTGAAACCGATATTAGCTTGGCATCTGCATCCAATGCCATCGTGATCGGATTTAATGTTCGTGCCGATGCGAGTGGACGAAAAGCGGTAGAAAAAGAAGGTATTGATTTACGTTATTACAGTATTATTTATGAAGTGATCGATGATGTTAAAGCGGCGATGAGCGGTATGTTATCACCTGAAATGCGCGAAGAAATTATTGGTCTTGCGGAAGTTCGCGACGTGTTTAAATCACCAAAATTCGGTGCAATTGCCGGTTGTATGGTTACTGAAGGTACGGTTAAACGTAACAATCCAATCCGCGTTTTACGAGATAATGTGGTGATTTACGAAGGTGAGCTCGAATCCTTAAGACGCTTCAAAGAAGATGCTAATGAAGTCCGTAACGGTATGGAATGTGGTATAGGCGTTAAGAACTATAATGATGTCAAACCTGGTGATCAAATTGAAGTGTTTGAAATTACTGAAGTTGCGAGATTTATCGAATAGTAAAGCATCAGTTACACCCTTAAAAACGCAGAGATCACCGAGGATTATATTCTGAAGGCTCTGCGTTTTTTCGTTTTATTAAAGAGAAATAAAAATGGCTAGAGAGTTTAAAAGAACCGACCGAGTGGCGGAACAATTACAGCGAGAATTGGCACAAATCATTCAATTAGAAGTACGCGATCCTCGTGTTGGTATGGTCACCGTATGCGCAGTTGATCTGTCACGCGATCTACATTATGCCACCGTTTATGTGACCTTTTTGGGCATCGATGAAACGGTTAAAGCCACTCAAGAGGCAATTGATGTTTTGAATGAGGCGGCTAGCTTTATTCGAATCCTAATTGGCAAGCGGATGAGAATGCGAGCAGTACCTCATGTTAAATTTATGTTCGATAAATCTATCTCCCGTGGACGAGACTTATCATCATTGATTGATCAGGCAAGAGATAAAGATCAAAGTTTGTCTACGGAAGAAAACGATACCCAACCAAAAAACGAAACTGAGTAGTCATAATGGCACGAAGAAAAAAAGGTCGCGCTATTAGTGGCGTGCTTCTTTTAGATAAGCCGCAAGGGCTCAGTTCAAACGCCGCTTTGCAAAAAGTAAAACGCCTGTTTAATGCGCAAAAAGCCGGGCATACCGGTGCGCTCGATCCATTAGCCACCGGCATGTTACCTCTATGTTTTGGAGAAGCAACCAAGTTTTCTCAATTTTTATTAGAATCCGATAAAGGATACCGAGTGATCGGAAAACTGGGAATACGAACTGACAGTGGCGATTCGACAGGGGAAGTGATTGAAAGCAAGGCGGTCAATGTATCAAAAAAACAACTCGAAAAAGCTCTTCAACAATTTCGTGGGGATATCATGCAGATCCCTTCGATGTTTTCTGCGCTTAAACACCAAGGCCAACCTTTGTATAAATATGCACGCAAAGGCATAGAAATTGAGCGTCCTGCTCGCCCCGTAACCATCTTTAAACTGGAGCTTCTTCGATTTGAAAAAGACGAAGTCGAACTTGAAATTGAATGCAGTAAAGGGACCTACATTAGAAATATTATTGATGATTTAGGCGAACTGCTTGGCTGTGGCGCGCACGTGGCTTTGTTGCATCGAAACTTTGTGGCTGATTATCCAGTTGAGCAAATGATCACCCTGCAACAGCTCGAACAAGATCGAGAAAATGATTTAAGTCTTGACCATTATCTATTGCCGACAGATAGTCCGGTTGCCGACCTCGAAGTTGCCGAGCTAGATCAAGAAAGTGCTGATTATTTTTCTCACGGTCAGGCGATTAATTATCCTAATTTGCACGAAGGTGATTTACTGCGTGTCTACAGCGATGAAGGACTGTTTTTGGGGATTGCAGAAGTTGATGAAGAAGATATGTTGGCGCCCAAGCGATTAGTGGTCAATTAACCGAATAGTTTTTTATGGACTATCTAATCCAAATGATTCCATATTTATGCAAATAGAATTTGATAGCTTAAGTGACGAAAATCGGACCTTTCGTAAAAAGGCACGCACTCAATGTCTTCAGTTTAACCGTGATCCCAGTAAAGGACATTTAAAACAGCTTAAAAAACTCTTTGCTGATTTTGGTGAACACCTGATAATCGAAGCGGGTTTTCATTGTGACTATGGCAGCAAAATTAGCTTTGGAGACAGAGTTTACATCAATATCAATTGCACACTAATTGATGGTGGAAGAATCGAGATTGGTGACGATACGTTGGTTGGACCAAACGTACAAATACTGACGGTTAATCATCCACTGCTGCCGTCGGAAAGACTCAATAAAACAAATTTGGCCAAAGATGTTTCAATTGGCAAAAATGTCTGGATAGGAGCCGGCGTTATTATTTTGCCCGGCGTTAAAATTGGCGATGACACAGTGGTTGGCGCTGGCAGCGTTGTTAGTAAAAACCTCGACAGCAATTCACTATATGTTGGCAATCCAGCAGTTAAAATAAGAACACTGAACTAGTCAAAATCTCTTGTCGGACGACGGGTTAGGCGTAACTCGAAATAAGAAAAATTATATATGGGTTGGACTGATATAACTCTGACTATTGTGAATATTCACACATTGCTTAAGTCGTTGTTTATAAATTAAAAATAGGTTCTGTTATGATTTATCAATATTGCCTATTGACCTCTACGAATTATCTTGTATAAACTTGCCGCGGCAAATGCCGGGCTAGCATTTTTTGGCAGGTATACCACCACAAATAAACTAATGTAAACAATAGGGATTATTATGAAAAAATGTATTATTGGCTCGATCGCAATATTTCTGCTCGCTTCTTGCGCGTCTCAAAATATCGACCAAATCAAAGTTGCGGAAGTCGAAACGGTAGAAAAACAATCCAAAGAAAAAAAGTCAGATCGAGATTGTAGAAGGAGAAGTACAGGTTCTAGAGTGAAACGTTGTTAGTCAAAAGATAACTTCCTCAACTTTGAAGTCAGCAAACTAAAATCTGTCTGACTTCAAACAGATTTGCGTTTACCTGTGGCTCTTCAAATTTGACATCCTCCCAATACCCGAGTATTCTCGGCTACATCTGTAACAGTTACGAATGTTAATACCTATGGGCATGAAATCTAAATCTACCGGTGACTTACCAGATTTAAGTCGAACCGAACTACAAATGTTAAATGTTCTTTGGAAAAGTAAAGAAGGTTTATCAGTCCGTGAAGTTCACGAACAAATTAAAGATGAGTTTGAATGGGCTTATTCCACTACTAAAACCACCATGGATCGTATGGTTAAAAAAGGTCTGTTACGACGTGAAGACTTTCATGGTGTTTTTCTTTATCAGGCGGAAATCTCTAGACCTGCAGGATTAGCGCGATTACTAAGCTTTTTTATGAATGACTTGCTGGACATGGATCAAAGCGCTTTAGTGTCTTTGTTTGGTAGAAGCAAAGCGCTTTCCAACTCAGAAATTGATGAATTAGAGAATCTGTTAGAACAACAAACCAATCAGAAGAAAGAAACCAAACTTGAGGAAGACTAATTTTGTTATCCTTTTTGGAAACATTTTTTGTTAATGCCGAAATTATTCTTAATTTCCTGATCGTCAATAGCCTTTATTCAGCCCTATTGGCTTTGGTCGTTTTGACAAGCAAACTTGTTTTTCCTGGAATGCCTCGTGCGATTGAGTACGGGCTGTGGTGTCTAGTACTAATTCGTCTAATATTGCCTACCGATTTTTCTATCAGCTACTCATTGGGTTATTTAACTCATGATTGGATTGAAGCGGAAATCCCGGCGGTATTATCCGGTACCGTTTGGCTCTCCAAGTTGGCTAATCAGAGTATTTTTGTTGATTATACAAATTCGTTTACCTGGCTGAAATTATTGAGCCTTGTTTGGCTCGCTATTTCTATGATTGTCGCCAGTAAGTTTATAGCACTAAGAATAAAGCTTGCACGATTAATGGCAGTCGCTCACCCGGTTGAAGACTATTGGATTGTTAAAGCAATAAACGAATGGCGAAGAGAATTTAATATACGTCGACAAATTATTGTTATTGGCTCAGATGATTTTTTGTCGCCTTTCACTTTTGCCCTACTGTCTCCGGTGGTTTTTATTCCTCAGCAGTTACTCGAGAAAAAGAATGAAAAAATTTTTGGCCCAATAATCGCCCACGAGTTAGCTCATATTAAACGACTGGATGCCTTGTGGTTGATATTTCAAAACATGATCCAGATTATTTTTTGCCTAAATCCGGTCGTATGGTTAGCCGTAAGACGCCTCAATTCTCTGAGAGAGGAAATGTGTGACCAAAAAGTTTTGGATACCAAAAATATTAGCAATGATGAGTACGGTAAAAGTCTATTACAGGTTCTCAGGTTAAATACTGCAGGTTTTCACGTTGGAAGACGATCTCCCGAGCATTTTGCGACATTTTTTCTGAGTCACAAAAACGTGTTTAAAAGGAGAATTGCGGCTATCGGATCTAATCGAGCTTTGAAACCAAAAATTGTTTTTCAATATGCAGCGGTTGGATTGTTTGGCTTATTTTTCTTGCCGCTAAGTTGGCAACAAAGTAAGGGACTTCAACCAGCGAAACCTTTTGTCGAACCATCAGAGAAGATGGAATCTCCTTTTCCCGATGAAATAAGAAAAAACTATCAACCGCCGGTACTGCCCAATCCGCAAAATAATAATTCCAGTTACATTAAATGGAAATAGAAATAAACTTGGCTAGATTCTAGATTCCGATCTTAAATTTCAGAATTTTTGTTTTCGATTCCTATTCTTTTCCCGAATGACCAAATCCACCTTCTCCACGAATGCTGTCATCAAAACTTTCTACGATCTCAAATGCCGCTTGTACCACGGGAAGAAAAACTAACTGGGCCATTCTATCTCCTGGATTGATCTTAAATGCCGTTTGTCCACGGTTCCAGCACGAAATAAAGATCTGTCCCTGATAATCTGAATCAATTAGTCCGACCAGATTTCCTAAAACGATACCATGTTTATGACCTAAGCCAGAACGCGGTAAAATGGTCGCTGCGAGGCCGGGGTCGGCGATATGGATTGCCAGACCAGTAGGTATTAATTTAGTTTCGCCGGGTTCTAAACTCATTGCATCATCGATGCAAGCGCGAAGGTCCATGCCTGCTGACCCGCTGGTGGCATATTCTGGTAATGGATATTCTGATCCGATTCTTGGGTCAATAATTTTTAGTTCTATTTTTTTCATTGTTTACTCTTTAATAATAAAAATTGGAATGCTATTTTTCTCTCTAGAATTTTTCTTTCTTGATCATTTCATAGGCCGCCTGAATTTCTTGTGATTTTTCGGTGGCCACTTTAATCATTTCTTCCGGCATCCCTTTTGCCACCAGTTTATCCGGGTGATGCTGCGACATCAGTTTTCGATAGGCTCTTTTTATTTCCGCTTTGCCTGCATCGGAGGACAGTCCTAAAACTTTGTAGGCTTGTTCTATGGTTGGACCACCTTGATTTCTTGTCGAACCCGAGTAGCCGCCTTGATGGAAGGATTGTTGAGCAATTACCATTTCGACTAAATGATCAATCTTCAGTCGTGAAACTCTAAAAGAGCCACCAATAAGATAAAGAATTTCCCGCTCGGGTTGACTGACCTGACCATCAGCAGTCGCTGCCAATATCTGGATTTCTAGAAACATTTGAATAAGGCTTGGTTTTCGAATACAGTTTTTGATCAGTGATTCTAAGTTGGCTGGCAAGTCGAAATCATCGCTCTTACCCTTACTAAAAGCATCTATGGCTTCTTTTCTCTTACTCTCATCTAATCCTAGCTGGGCCATTACTTGCTCTGCCGCAGCGATCTCCTTTTTAGATACAATGCCATCCGCTTTGGCAATGTGCCCCATCACGGCAAAAGTGGTGCTGAAAAATATCCGTTGGGTTTCAGCAGGATCGGCGTTGCCAAACATACTGCTAAAATCCTGATTAAGTCCTTTGTCAAAGCTGTTACCAATCCAGATCCCAAAAAACAGTCCGATTGGTCCCGCAAACATTAGACCAAGAACTCCACCGATTACTTTGCCCCAGATATTCATATTGAATTTATTTTCTCAACTGGTTAGTTTAGTTTTAGCCATATTGAGCGATAATAAATCAACCGGCTGTTAAGTTAATCAACCAATATGCGGCCGAGTCTGTTTCATTTCAAGTGCAAAACTCCAATCCCTTTAATCTTTCGAGAATAAATCGGACATAATACTAAAGGGTAAAAACAGTGATGTGAAAGACTAGATTACGGTCCGTAGTGGTTTTTATGTCTTTATAACTACCGATTATGGCGACATACACCGGTTATTTCGATACAATGACGCCAATTTTATCAACCCTACAAAAGCCCATAAACCTCGGTTTTAAGCACTTTTTTGTTATAACTTAGGAAAACACTCCAAATGCTACGTGATAACCAGTCTATTGCAGAATTTGATAACGAATTATGGCAGTCCATCGAGTCCGAAAAAAAACGCCAGGAACAACATATTGAGCTCATTGCCTCGGAAAACTATACCAGCTCTCGAGTGATGGCTGCACAAGGTTCTGTACTCACCAACAAGTATGCGGAAGGGTATCCACACAAGCGCTATTATGGCGGATGTGAATATGTAGACGTCACTGAAGATCTGGCGATTTCACGAGTTAAGGAGCTATTTGGTGCAGATTACGCAAATGTTCAACCTCACTCAGGCTCGCAAGCCAATTCTGCTGTTTATTTAGCGTTACTTCAGCCTGGTGACACCGTTTTGGGTATGAATCTTAATGAAGGTGGGCATTTGACTCACGGTTCTCCAGTTAATTTTTCAGGAAAGCTTTATAAGTCAGTTCAATACGGATTAGATGAACAAGGTTATATTGATTATGAGCAAGTTGAAGCTATGGCTTTGGAGCATAAGCCCAAAATGATTTTAGCGGGTTTTTCAGCCTATTCCAGAACGATTGACTGGTCAAAGTTTAGAGCCATTGCCGATAAAGTTGGTGCCTATTTTATGGTCGATATGGCTCACGTGGCGGGTCTTATAGCGGCTGGTTTGTATCCCAACCCAATACCTCACGCAGATGTAGTCACTTCAACGACTCACAAAACCTTAGCGGGTCCACGTGGCGGTATAATTTTGGCAAGAGAAAACGCTGAGTTACAAAAGAAATTTAATTCAGCGGTATTCCCAGGCAGTCAGGGCGGCCCTTTGATGCACATTATTGCAGCTAAAGCGGTGGCCTTCAAAGAGGCTCTTGGCGATGAATTTAAAAAGACTCAAGCCCAAGTATTAGTTAATTCCAGAGCGATGGTTTCAGTTTTACAAAACAGGGGTTATAAGATTGTTTCTGGCGGCACTGATAATCATTTATTCTTAATAGATCTAATTGATAAAAATATCACCGGTAAAGATGCTGAAGCAGCATTAGGCGCTGCATTTATTACGGTCAATAAAAATACAGTCCCTAATGAACCGCGCTCACCTTTTGTAACCAGTGGTCTTCGTATGGGAACACCTGCAATCACTACTCGGGGCATGAAAGAAGCCGAAGCATCTCAGTTGGCTGAGTGGATCTGTGATATCTTAGATGATATCGAAAATGCTGAAACGATTGCTAGCGTAAAGACTAAAGTTTTAGAATTGACAGCTAAGTTCCCTGTTTACGTTCAGTAGTTTTTTATCAAAAATATTTGTAGGAGCGCGCAACTGTACCGCAAAAATATGCAGCTTCTACAAAGAGTTAGTATTCAAAATATAAATAAGGTTTTTTAATGCATTGTCCATTTTGCTCATTCCAGGATACTAAGGTTATCGACTCCCGTTTGGTGACCGACGGTGGGCAGGTTCGTCGTCGTCGTGAATGCATCGAATGTGGTGAGCGTTTCACGACATTTGAATCGGCTGAACTCTTGATGCCAAGAGTCATTAAAGGTGATGGCAGTCGTCAACCCTTTGATGATAACAAACTAAAAGCAGGTATCTTGAGAGCGGTAGAGAAAAGACCTGTCTCGGTGGAGGCCGTTGAGGAATCGATTTTTAATATTCAGTCGAAATTACGGGCGATGGGCGAGAGAGAAGTCGCCGCCAGCGTAGTTGGTGAACTGGTGATGGACGCGCTTCGCAAGCTTGATCAGGTTGCTTTTGTCAGGTTCGCATCGGTTTATAGGCGATTTAAAGATGTCAGCGATTTCCGTGAAGAAATTGAACGACTAGAATCAAAAAATCCCTAAACCAAATTAATCATTTAAAGACGAACTTGATCTTTCAAAGACAAAGTTATTTATTCAAAGACAAAATATGAATTGGTCAAATAAAGACTATCAATCGATGGCCCTCGCTCTGCAACTGGCAAAAAAGGGCCAGTATACGGCGCGGCCGAACCCTATGGTTGGCTGTGTGATAGTGAAAGATGATCAAATCGTCGGTCAGGGTTGGCACCGAAAATTCGGCGGAGCTCACGCCGAAATCAATGCATTACAACAGGCGGGTGACAGGGCCAAAGGCGCGACTTGTTATGTCAGTTTAGAGCCGTGTTCACATGTTGGTAAAACCGGACCTTGCGCCACAGCGCTGGTTGAGTCTGGCGTCTCAAAGGTCATTGCGGCTATGCAAGATCCTAATCCGCAAGTCTGCGGTAAAGGCTTTGAACGTTTAAGAAATGCCGGAATCCCAACGGAGTTTGGACTACTAGAAGCGCAAGCGAGAGAACTAAACCGTGGTTTTATTTCGAGACTCGAAACAAACAAACCTTGGGTGAGTTTAAAATTAGCCATGAGTCTGGATGGACGAACGGCTTTAGCCGATGGTTCCAGTAAATGGATCACCGGATCTGAGGCTCGATTGGACGTGCAAAAACTAAGAGCCCGACAGGATGCCATTATAACCGGTATTGGGACTCTGCAGGCTGACAATCCAAGTATGACAGTTCGAGCCGATGACCAGTCAGACTGGTTCGAGCGATTAGAAACATTTAAACAACCTACTCGAATTTTACTCGATCGAAATGCTCAGGCTAGCTTAGACGCCAAATTTTTTAATCCGGACGCACAAATCTGGTGGGCTACCCAAAATAATGAGGCTGCTCAAAAAGCGATACTATCTGGTATTTCAATTCGGTCTGGCGATTCAGATGAGTCTTACCAATCAGGTATAAAAACAATACAGCAACAAACGCTGCAACAACTGGCAAATTATTGTGCCGAACAAGGTATGAACAACGTACTTGTTGAGGCCGGACATCAGTTGGCGGGTCAATTTATTCAACAAAATTTAGTCGATGAATTGATCGTTTATGTTGCACCTAAATTAATGGGTAATGCCGGCCCTGGATTATTTGATTTACAGGTTAATAAAATGAGCCAATGCCCGGAACTAAAACTCAATAGCATCGACCAGTTTGGTGACGATCTTCGATTGATATACTCGCCCGTGTCAGCTAAATAGTTACAAAAAAGGAATCATAACGGATATGTTTACAGGTATAATTGAAAGTATTGGAAAGGTTGAAAAAATTGAAAAACAATCTGGTGATGCCAAATTAACTATTCAGGTCGGTCAACTAGACATGAGCGATGTTGCGCTTGGCGATAGCATCGCTTGCAACGGCGTTTGTTTAACAGCGATAGCGTTTACTGATAATTCCTATACTGCCGATGTATCAGGTGAAACCTTAAGACTAACCACTTTGGGGAAGCTTGCAGTTGGTAGTCCTGTGAACTTGGAAAAAGCGCTTACCCCAACCACGCGTTTGGGTGGGCACTTGGTTAGCGGTCATGTCGATGGCATCGGTGAAATTATTTCCATTAGAAAAGACTCTAGAAGTATTCAATACCAGATCAAAGCACCTGATGAGTTGGCGCACTATATTGCCAAAAAGGGATCAATTTGTGTCGATGGTGTTAGTCTGACAGTTAACGAAATATCTGACAGTCTTTTTGATCTCAATTTGGTCCCCCATACTTTAATCGAAACTACGGCAAGTGATTATCAAGTTGGAACAAAAGTGAATCTGGAAGTTGATCTACTTGCCAGATATTTAGAAAGGTTATTAACCGGGCAAAAAGTAGCATCTGGGTCTAATATTACGGCAGGCTTTTTGCAAAACAGCGGTTTTATAAAATAAAGTATTTACAAGACTAAAAGACTAAAAGACTAAAAGACTAAAAGACTAAAAGACTAAAAGATAAATTTACCACAGAGAACACAGAGAAAGAAAAATTAAACTGGTCTTCCTCTGTGTTCTCTGTGGTAGATAGTGTCTTTATTTTTGCCTTTGTCTTAAATGAGAAAAATTATGCAATTAAATACAGCAAAAGAATTAATCGATGATATAGCCGCCGGAAAAATGGTTATTTTGATGGATGATGAAGATCGAGAAAACGAAGGCGATCTGATTATGGCTTCGAGTTTGGTTCGTCCCGATGATGTTAATTTTATGGCAAAATTTGGACGGGGTTTGATTTGTCTTACCTTAACTCAACAAAGATGTGAGCAGCTTAATTTAAAGCTGATGGTCGACAATAATCAGGCGTCATTTGAAACTAATTTTACTTTGTCGATAGAAGCGGCAGTAGGGGTAACAACCGGAATTTCTGCTGCAGACAGGGCGCGAACTATCCAGGCTGCTGTTGCGGCTGACGCTAAGCCTGTCGATATTGTTCAGCCAGGACATATCTTTCCGATCATGGCAAAAAAAGGTGGGATCTTAATCAGAGCCGGGCATACTGAAGCCGGTTGTGATTTGGCCCGTCTGGCGGGTTTAGAACCTAGCGCTACTATTGTTGAAATATTAAATGAAGACGGCTCAATGGCCCGTCGTCCCGATCTGGAAGAATTTGCGAAACAACACCAATTAAAAATCGGGACTATTGCAGACTTGATCGAATACCGAATGAATACAGAAAATTCTGTTAGTAAAGAATTTAGCGTTAATTGGTCAACAGAATTTGGGGATTTTAAATTACACGCTTACACCGATGATATTGAAGGTCAAACTCATATCGCGCTGGTTAAAGGTGAAATCAAGCAGGATGAATCGACCATAGTCAGAGTTCATATTGCCGATATCGCAACGGACCTACTCGCGCGAGAAAAAAAGGATTCAGGCAGTTGGACTATAAGACGTGCATTACAAAAAGTTGCCGAAGAAGGGACCGGAGTGGTGTTACTTTTAGGTAATCAATCGTCACCAGAGACAATTCTTGATAGAATAGCGAGATTAAGTGGCGCGAAGCTAAGTGGTCAAGAGCGGCCAATCGCTAAAGAACAAGCGCAACAAAGCCGCGCAACTCGTACTGTGGGTATTGGTTCGCAAATATTGGTCGATCTTAATGTACATAAAATGAGATTGCTCAGTCCGCTGAAAAAATATCATTCGCTTGCCGGATTTAAGCTGCAAGTAGTTGAATATATTGAAGATAATTAAGTTCTAGGTTCTAGGTTCTAGGTTCTAGGTTCTAGGTTCTAGGTTCCAGGTTCTAGTTACTGGAAGATAACATCAAATTTGTAAAAGAGTCATACGTCCGACTAGTAAAATAGATAAATTAAACCATTTAGGAGCTAACTGTTCCGGTGGCAAGAAAAGGTGAAATAAATCAATGAAAACAATTGAAGGCAATCTGACGGGATCTAACGGCAAATTTGCTATTTTAGTGGCCCGTTTTAATAGTTTTATCGTGGAAAGCTTGCTAGATGGTGCGCTAGATACTTTAAAGCGTCATGGCGTAAATGAAAAAGATATTGAGATAGTGCGAGTTCCTGGCGCATTTGAAATGCCGATCGCCGCTCAGCGCATGGCCGCACAAAACAAATACGATGCAATCATCGCGTTAGGCGCAGTCATCAGAGGCGGCACCCCACATTTTGAATACGTGGCGGGTGAATGTGTTAAAGGGCTGTCTCAGGTTTCCCTTAATGCGAATATTCCGGTTTCATTTGGTGTGCTGACAGTTGATTCCATTGAACAAGCCATCGAAAGGGCGGGCACCAAAGCCGGTAATAAAGGCGGTGAAGCAGCGATTACGGCTTTGGAAATGGTGAATCTGTTTGCTGAGTTGGACAAATAATCAAATATGGATAAATCTAAAATGGACTCGTCTAAGAGTGTTCGATCAAATACTGATCAGACGGCCAAAATTCTAAAACCTTCGATGCGTAAAAAGGCCCGCCGTTATGCAGTACAGGGCATTTATCAGTGGCATTTGAGTGGAAACTCAATTAAAGATATAGAGTTTCAGTTTCTTGAAACGATTAACTCAAAAAAAGTGGATGTGGAATATTTTCAGGAGATTTTAGTTAATACATTGTCCGGTATTACTGAAATTGATGAATTATTAACGCCCATTCTTGATCGAAAATTTGACGAGGTTAATCCGGTGGAAATGGCAATCATTCGGTTGGCCTGTTATGAATTTATGTCAAGATTAGACGTACCATACAAAGTGGTAATTAATGAAGCTTTGGAATTAACCAAAACTTTTGGCGCCTCGGAAGGTCATAAGTTTGTAAACGGCGTGCTCGATAAATTGGCTCGTCAGTTACGTCAAATGGAAACTAAATAAAGAACAGTTACGAGTTGCTAGCGACGAGCGAAGAACTAAAAACCAATAAAATCAAAAATAATCAAAAGCGCAGAATAGGCGCTTTTTTAGTCTTAGGCGAAAACTGTATTTTGCCGCTCGACCAACTGGTCACTCGTTACTGATCCCATAAAGGATATTAATGAACGAATTTGAAATAATCGATCAGTTTTTGGCGCTAAAATCAAAAAACCGGAAAGATGTATTACAAGGCGTAGGCGATGATTGCGCGTTATTAAAGGTACCTCGCGGTCAAAGGTTAGCGATCTCCATGGATACTCTAATCTCTGGCGTGCATTTTTTGGAAGATTGTAATGCGGCAGATATTGCTCACAAGGCGATTGCGGTGAACTTAAGCGATTTGGCAGCCGCTGGTGCAGAGCCTGCCTGGATCACTTTATCTTTAAGCATGCCGGAATTAGATCAGATCTGGTTACAGGATTTTCATATCGGTTTGAAGCGCATGGTTGAGCATTTTGGTATTCAAATTGTTGGCGGCGATACCTGCCGCGGACCGTTATCGATTACCATTCAGGCGCATGGTTTTGTTCCAGAGCAGGTATTTAGCCGACGAAATACTGCAAAAGCCGGTGAGCTGATTTGCGTTACTGGTAATTTAGGTGATGCTGCTTTGGGATTATTGGTGGCGCAAAACAAATTGGAGTGCCGCTCAAAAGATAGCATGGACTACTTGTTAAAAAAATTCCTGACGCCCTATCCCCAAGTTGCAGCTGGCATAGCACTAAGAAGTAGGGCTACCGCCAGTATTGATATTTCTGACGGCCTATTAGCGGATCTTAATCATATTAGTCAAGCGAGTGATGTTGGGGTTTTATTACGTTGGGAAAGAGTGCCTATGTCTGACCACGCGAAAAATATTGCAGGTAAAGACTTGCTAATGAAAAGTGCATTAACTGGTGGTGATGATTATGAACTTTGTTTTACGATCAAAGAAGACGATTTGCAGGCCACTCAACAAGCTTTGGAGACGGTAGGTGCTCAATGTATACCCATTGGAAGAATGTCTGGTAAGCCCGGCATTAGAGTGCTGGACCATGATGAGGAGGTCACGATCTCGGATTTTGGGTTTCAGCATTTTAAATAGTAATCCTGCAAGTTATCTTATGAGTTACCAAGGACTAAACAAAGGCCAAAATCTGAATCAGATTTCACTATTTCATTATGAATAAAACAATTCCTGCCAAACTAGTATTCACCAATCCAGTTAATTTCCTGGCATTTGGATTTGGAAGTGGTTTGGCCCCCAAGGCTCCGGGGACTTTTGGAACCCTTGCCTGTATTCCTTTGTATTTGCTTTTGACCGATTTATCGCTCGCATACTATATTATTGTATGTGGGTTAGTTTCGGCTATCGGAATTTATATCTGTGGTTATGCGGCTGACGCACTTAAAACCCATGATCATCCTGGCATCGTCTGGGATGAGTTTGCTGGTTATTTGATTACCATGATTGGAGTTAGTTTAAGCTGGAGCAATATCTTGATGGGGTTCGTTTTATTTCGAATATTTGATATTTTTAAACCTTGGCCGATAAGTTGGTTAGATCGAACGGTTTCCGGTGGTCTAGGGATCATGATTGATGATATCGTGGCTGGTCTTTTTGCCTTAGCGGCCCTGCACTCAATTTTATATTTTGTGAGTTGAAATATGCAAAAAATAAAGCTATTACTAACCGCCACTTTTTTGCTTTTGTCGATGCAACTTGTTGGCGAAGAAGTCGAATTTAAAGAACCCGAATTTAAAGTAGTCGCGTTGTTTAAAAATGCGGTAATGATAGAACAAAACGGCAAACAAAAAATGATCCGCAGCGGACAGGTTTATAAGCAGATCAAGCTTGTATCGGCCGATAGTCACTCCGCCAATTTTTTAATCCAGGGAGAGAAAATTTCGCTTGGGTTACACGAATCAAAAATTGGAAATAGGCTTGGCAGTGATGCACCTAAGCAGAGAAAATTTGTTCGCATACCAAGAGACAATACAGGCATGTATCGGACAGCGGGTTTCATTAACGGTGTACCAGTCCATTTTTTGGTCGACACAGGTGCGTCGCAGGTGGCAATGAACGAGTTGACCGCCAGGCGGGTGGGACTTCAATATAAACTTTATGGTCAAAAAACAGGCGTGTCAACAGCCTCTGGAAAATCGAGTGCTTGGTATTTAAAACTAAAAAAAGTAAATGTTGGTGGCGTCGAATTAAAACAGGTCGACGCGCTGGTGGTTAAAGGAATTGGTCCTGACGAAGTACTACTCGGTATGTCTTTTCTTCGGCAACTAACAATGCAGGATGATGGTGAGTTACTTAAACTGACCAAGAAATTCTGATTGAAGATGGCGATGGTTAGTTTATAAAAAAGCAACTAACCATCCACCAATATTTCTATCAGCTTTCCTTTTGCTTTGCAAAAAACATTTTGTATCCGGTAGGTGAATCAGCTCGCTCTTCTAAGATCAAAAATAAATCTTCGCTTTCTTCATTGAGAGTTAACTCTTCTGTTGTCAGGATCAATTCACTACTTTCATCTTCCGCAATTATGTAAACCTGAAAGCTATTATTGTTGAGCGTTATAGATCGAGGCTGACCATATCTTGCTGTAACATCATTCTCTGCTGTTTCAATGGTTTCATTGTTTTGTACAAAATATACGTCGAGCTGACTATACTCATCAATTAAATTAATAATATTAATTTGATGGGTGTAGATATTTCCGTTTTGGCTGTTGTCGACCACTAAAGAGTTAACGGTAATTTCCCATTCATCAACTATTCCATCACCGTCTTCGTCAAAATCGCCGTCGCCATCTTCATCAACTTCTTCTTCAAGAAGATAAAAGAAGATAGTTTTATCGCTATTAACACTTAAGGTCAATAAATGGTTTTCTATAATCGGATCATTATTACTCGGCTTAGTCAAACTGATACTGTAGTCACCAAAATCGGTCAGTATAGGAGTGCTAAAGTCGCCTACCTGTAGAGATGAAACTTCAGCGCTTTCATCGACACCATTTAAATGCAGGTCAAAATTGCCTTCATATCCCAGAAGTAAATCGTGCTCTACAATACCATTATAAACTCGAAATTGAGCTTCTGAATTGGCATCTGCATATTCGGTGACGGAATATGAATCAGTGACTCTATCTAAGCTGAAAGGTGAGGTTCCAGGGCCACTGTTTTGTCTTATTATCATCATAGATTGTGAGACAGACTGATAGGAAACTTCTTCTGACTGATATAAAACTTCGCTGCTGCCCGCGGAAGTGATGTAAAAAACATAGTCGTCTTGATCCAGTTTGTGATTGTCAGACAACTCAGTATAAGTATATTGACCCAAAAGTTCAGCTTGCTCAAAAGTTTCATCGGATTCAGATAGGTATATATCAATTCCACCTGGCCAGCTGTGCATATTTAAAAAACGTAAATTAAATAGCTCGTCATCATCATCGTTTTCATCATCGATTAGATCGATATTAAAAAACAGTATCTCAGGAGCAGTAATATCTTCTGATACCACGACAAATTGTATTGCATCATCGATCACCGTTAACTGAGTCTCATAAATAATTTCTAAATCATCAATATCATCTTCATCCTGCCAGGAGAGAGCAATATCATAGGTATCAGTTGAATAGCTTAGATAACTGCTGGCTTTGGTATAACCTACACCACTGTTTATTTCTTCATCAAAATTGTCATCATCGTCTTTTCCTACCACCAGTAAAATTGATGGTGAGTTAGGTGATGCATTGTAGAGCTGGATATAACCAAGCCCGTCTGAACCATCATCACTGCCACATCCGGTTAAGCCCACCAATAGAGCTGCCGTTACGATCGTTAGTATTCGCATTATTTAATCCTCAAAATTTAACATGAAAAGAATGCGCGCGAATATCTGACGAAAAAAATTAAGAAAAGTTTTGTAAATATATGTAAAGAATGAAAGTGATACTAAAAAAGAAGTTTAATTGCGAACTAATAACGAAATTGAACTTAACAATTTGTCCGCTGACCATTTAGACTTGACTAGAACTTTTTTAGGTAACAGGTCCGTAGGTTGGGTTAGTTTTATCAACCCAACAACAATGGTCAAATAAAAGCAAAATCTAAATGTTGATTGGATGATTTCAACAATACTATCTGTTCTAGAAAGCGATATAACAGTTTACTTAAAAATCTTCTTCAAAGAAGGGCAATAAAGTGAAAAATAAAATTATCATGATTTTAGCAACATTATTATCTATACAATCCACTATTTGCTAAATAGTCATAAGGGCGTAAATTCTGGTATGGTACTTGCGGAAAAGTTGTTGGTGCCTTAGTAATCTATGGCTTATGTTATTGGTTATCTGAAGACGAAATTGAAGATGCTGAAAAAATAGAATCCAGTAATCTAACATTCTACCAAACATCAAATAACTTACAGACCCAACAATTATACCCTGCATCTTTTAATAAATTAGAAGAGAAAAATCTGAATTTAAAATATCGTTTTTCGAATTTAAAAGGTATCAAGGTCTATGGTTTTGCAGGTTTTAATCGCACTGTCGGCATTTTCGATAGCATTGGACTAAATACCAAACAAACGGATATTTACGGTTTGGGGTTGAGCTATAGCCCTACTGGTAAATTGTTAATTAGCTTTGAAGTTTCAGAATTAGTAAAATTTGACCAGTTTAATAGTGATAGCTACAAACTAAATTACGAGTACCGTTTTTAGCGGTTTTCGGTGAATTTCTTTGATAGCAATCGGTACTACGCGTAGGTTGGCCTTTAGGCCAACAATGAATTATCAGCAACCAATTTGATCTAAAGACCAACCTGCAAAAGTTCAAAATTGCTAAGCATAAAGAATAAGTTCGGGATGTAAAAGCTCCATCCTTAGGAGGTTTCCGCTTAGTCCTTCCTTGCAACGACACGACGTCTCAGACTTAAACCAGATACCAATAAAACAAATAAAAGCATAACACCCATTGAGCCACCGCCACCGCCGGAGCTAGCAGCACTGCTCTCACTAACAGGCTTAGCATTCACAACAACGTTCACCGTATCGGAAGTAGTGCGACCAAGACTATCTGTAATTGTTAATTGAAGCGTGATGGTACCCACAGGTGCATTAGAAATGCTGGCATTCAACTGATTGGCGTTGGTTATGTTAACCGCAGGACCATTCAACCTTACCCATTGATAGGCGGTAATGGTATTTCCGTTGTCAGTAATATCAGCGGATAGTGAAATGTTGTTACCTTCAGTAACCTCAGCTATTTCAGCAATCGATACTAATGATAGTGCGGGAATTTGTACTCCTATTACTCCCGGATCTTTAATCACACTATCAGCTATTCCATCACTATCATTCGGCCCACCATCTTCTATTTGTAACATCAAACACCAGTGACCTTGAGTCAGGCCGATAGTGTAGGAGCCATCGCCCGGCGCAGGACAGACGCCAGCATTTCCTGCCGCAGAATATAACTGGTTTTTAGCGTTAACGACAAAATTCTGCCAGCCATTATTATCACTCAGTTTTCGATAAACAGCATTTGCCGGGATGACAGTACTCAAAGGGATAGAAATCTGTACTGACGAGCCTGGCTGGAATAATTGACGGATCTCAAAGTCAAATAATCCAGCGAAATGAAAATAATTATTATCGTTGCCTTGTGTAGCAAAGAGCGCACTATTTTCAAATGTTTGTTGATCAACCGATGAACCGCCTTGAGCGGCACTTAATGCGAGCGAGCCTAAAGATAAAGTCAGTCCCGGTTCGGTTTGCATCAGGAATAATCCTTCTGAATTATTGCTCAAATCCACTTGTTCTTGCAGAAGTTGCGAGCTATTTATGGCGTCCAGATGATCCGGCACACCATCAAAATCAGAATCCTGGAACCCTTCTTCAAGATCATTAATTCCATCGCCATCGGAATCCAAATTGGCTGACAGTGTCGGAGCTGATTGAATAATTTTTAAGGTGAAATTAGTGGTCGTCGATGCAGAGGGCGACCCATTATCCGTTACAGCGATACTGGCTGAATAAATACCGATAGCCAGATTGGCTGGTTCGAAAGTAAGTGTGTTCGATTCGCTATCAATATCGACTAAAGAATTATCGGAGCTTGCCCAGACAGTGTTGAGCTGATCCAAAATATTGCCGTCACTAATGATGGCAGACAAAGTGACCGGACCATCCAAACGAGTGACAGTGGTAACGGGTTTGTTATTTTGCATCGCCTGGAGCCGAACTTTTGGGGCGATATTTCCTTCGGTAATGACGATACGATGTTGATTGTTCGCACCGATCACTGAATTCACCGGATTGTTAAATGTGACAATTAATTCCTCATCGTTTTCAGCCAGATTATCTTCGACGATCTGCAAACTTAATACACCTTCGACTCCATCATAAATACGAATAGTTCCGCTATTTAATCCAACTGTGCTGTTGTATAAATAATCATTTGAATCAGCACTACCACCGATAACAAAATCGATATCAACCGGATAATCCGGCGCCTGCCCAGAAAGAAAAACATTCACCAGAACTTGATTGTCTTCGCTGCTAAGTTGGCGTTTGGTCACTAATACTTGCGGACGAATATTAACAATTTGCGATACGTTCGATTTGTTGCCTGCCGCATCTTGTGCTAGCCAGTTAACTAAATGACGACCGGAAGGTAGGTTTGAGCTTCCATCAATACTCACCATAACCGCACCATCCACTGCATCGGTCGCCGTAACATTATCGGTTGGAACAGGCGTTAAAATACCACTGGCGTCAATCGTAATTTCTTCGCTCAAACTAATCACCGGCGAAATTTTGTCATTAGCATTTAAGTATTCATCCAGATTAGAAATACCATCTCCATCGGCATCCTGATTTGCGTCAGTGGCATCATTCGGATTAAGGTTATGATCTACTTCCCAACCGTCCGGCATGCCGTCATTATCGCTGTCGGAATTGTTTGGATCAGTTTGGGCATTGAACTCTTCTAAGTTTGTTAAACCGTCATTGTCAAAGTCAAAACCACTATCGCTAATATCCTGCGGATCCAGATTGTTAAGAATTTCCCAGGCATCTGGTAAACCATCGTTATCACTATCAATGGTTTCATTGAGAGGACTGGTCACAAAATTAATGATTTCACTATCGCTTGCAACGCCGCCAATATTATAAGCGGTGACTTGCAAATAATAGATCGTTGCCGGTTCAAGACGAACTAGTGAAATTGATTGGTCTTTACCGATACGCGCATTGGCTTGTTTGTCCGATAACTCATTTTCAGTATTCGCAAAACTCACCTGGGCAAAAGCAAAATCGTTAGTGCTCCAATTGACAGAAGCCGAGTTAGTCAGCACGTTATTAACGACAGGTTGGGTGGCAAAACTGGGCGCAAGCAAAGTGTTATTAGTGCCTGCATTAAAGGTGAGTAAGTTACTTAAAGAACGATTGCCTCTGAAATCCGATAATTCAAATTGCCACTCGTAGTCGCCTCCGGCGGTTAGATTACTCAGCACCATTAAGTGAGCTTTTTTAGCATCTAAAGTACCGGTTTGCTGCCAGATATTGGTGCCGCTTAATCGATATTGGATTTGAACCGCGCTGACTTCGTCAAGGTTTAGTTCAACGCTTGCCATCGTTCCAAAACCTCGAACGGTTGGCGCGGTAGTTGTGGCTGGCGGCGTTGTATCATTGCCAGTTTCAGTCACAATAGCTGCGAGCGGCGCATCGGAATCCGCCAATATCGACCAAAAAGTTTGTTCTTTTGAAATTGAGTTTGGCGTTTCCGCCGAGTTAGCTGAGGTTTCACCATTGATCACCTGACTGGCGGTATAACCTTTATGATCGGTGGAATAAATGGTGCACTCGTAACTGGTATTAGGCTGTAATCTGGTCAAGGTTAATTGATGCTTTTTAACCCGTTTTGCATGGTTAGTTTCCAGAGTCGTATTGCCGCCAACACAAACTAGGCGGCCATCGGCATTTACGTCAGTTCTCCATTCAACGGTTATCGAATTATTGCTGATATTTACAATTTCCACGTTGCTCATAAAGTGTGGGTCGCCTTGACGACCTCGCACTTTGGTGCGGAATGAATAAATTTCACTGGTTAATAAATTGCCAGAAGTATCTTTTGTTTGTACCTGGAAATAATAGAGTGTGTCGGCTTGCAATCCGGTAATCGCCAAATTATGGAAGGTGCGCAAACCATTTTTTGTTTCTAGGGTGTTAAGTGCATCGGGTGAAGTTCCGATAGCCAATGCGGTGGTTGCCGGTTCGTCTGTGTGCCAGCGGATCACCACACTCTGATGGGTGATATTCTGGATCAACGGCTGACCAATCATCACTGGCGGCGTGGTATCTGCAAGCGCTAAAGTGGTGAAGGTGATCGCTTGACTTAAAGTCGGACCATTACCCGCGGCGTCGGTAGAAGAAACGATTAAGGTATATGTCGTTGCAGGCGTTAAATCTGTCATTTGTAGTGAATGCTCTTGCACAAAATCATCATTGCTGACTACATGAAATTGAAGACCGTCGTTATAAGAAACGCCGCTAGTTGCCGGTTCATCCGTTTTCCAGATAACGGTTGCCTGGGTCGCAGAAATATCGATCACCATGGGCGATAATAAAATAATCGGCGCGTTTGTATCCGGTAATGGTAGGGTGACTGCGGTTTGCGGTTGGCTAATTGTTGGACCATTACCAATCGGGTCAGTAATGCTGACGGTAAAGGCATAAGGTGTATTCGGTTGACGATTATCAATGAGTATTTTATGACAAACATCTAACTCATCGAATGAAATGATTTCACCAGCCATGTTTACAAATCCAACCACCGGACCGTCAGCGCAGAAAGAAATTTCAAAACTGGTTTCGGTGATATCCGAAATAATCGGTCCATCAACAAATTCTGGCGCTTGAGTATAGGGCAAGTTCAACGTGGTGAAACTGGTTGTTTTAGTATCCGAAGTTTGTTGATCTTTATCGATGGCCTGTACCACCGCAGTATAAGTGGCTGCCGGTTGCAAACCCAACAAGACAACACGATTATTAGTGCTGAGTTGACTAGTTTCGATTCTTATACCATTAGATAATTCAATTATCCCCTTGGCGGGTTTGTCGGTTTCCCAAATGATAATCGCTGAGCGATCACTAATCTTGATGACGGTGGGGCCGGTAATAATCTTAGGTCTTGTATCTTGATGTAATAAGAAAATATTTTCACTGGTTTGCTGATCCAAATTGTGGGAAACATTGGTGATGGCAAAGCCCGAAAGCACTGGTGGGTTTACTGATATATCCGTTGACTGATTGGTAAATAACCCAAAACCAAATTGTCCATCTTGATCCGATACCGAGTTGCTATTATTGGCATTGCTATCATTGGCGTCGCCAGAATTTTCCAGATAATAACTGACCGAGCCTTGCGCCAAAGCATGATCGGTTCTTAGTTTGACTCCAGGGATTGCCACACCATTGGCATCCAATGTTTTACCGGTTAAGATTGACATTGGAATGACGACCTCTAATTGAGTATCGGAGTTTACTTTGATATCTTGCGGTAAATAATAAACAGCGGCAAAATCAGGTACCAGATAGCTGGTTAATACTTGCACGCCATTAACGTTATTCACCGGTTGCAAATAAGGTCGTAATTTATAATCACCGGCGGCCACTTTAAATTCAAAATAACCATTGGCATCAGTCATGGTTGGTGCGTCGGCCTGTTGATGATTGATCTGGTTGTGAACGGTGAGTAATGTATTATCAATCACATTGCCCTGGTCATCTTTTAAATAGCCTGACAGGGTGAGAGATTGATCTAAAACAAAACTGTCCGTGGTGTCGCCGGAAATTAAGTAGTCTTTTATCAAGGTAGCAGCAATTTCGCGTTCACTCGACGGAGGGGTAAAAATAATATCCATTGCTTGATCAGTAAACAAAGCAACACTGAACTGCCCGTTTGCATCGGTCTTAGCATTTGTAACGGCCGAACGTCCTCGAGCTTCAAGATAAAAACTTTGCTCAATGCCGGCATTATTTTGACGAGCAATATGACTGATGGTCAGCCGGGTATCTGCTATTGGATCGCCTGCTGCATTGGTAGTCGTGCCGGATAATATTGCTAGCGGTAAAATCACGTTTTGTACCGTATTTCCGCTGACGATAATATTATTTTCGGCATATATTTCAGTTGCAAAATCGGCAAGCGGATAAACCGGTCTTTGCCCTTCACCTTGACCAAACGGATTTAATTGCGGTTTAATTTTATAAGTGCCTGCTTCCACCTGGAATTGGAATAATCCATTGCTATCGGTAAAGACTGGCTGTCCAATTTGATCGTCAGTATCCTGCGAATGCAAACTGACACGGGTATTATCAATCGCCCGTCCTTGAGTATCCTGCAGGGTTCCTGAGAGAGTGACTCCCGCTACTAACGTAAATGTCTCACTGGCATCGGCGGCTAAATTGTAATCGCTGACTGTGGTTACTGCCAAATCAAGACGATCGGCAGGTGGGGTTAACAAGATATCAACAGGCTGATTGGTAAACAGCGCAAACTGGAAATTACCATTGGCATCAGACAACGCATTACTGAGAGAGTCAGCAGCATAATTTTCTAAATAAAAATCCTGGTTTAATGACTTAAATTGATGGCGAATAGCTAATCCAACCCCAGCAACCGGCTCACCCGACTCATCAAGAATTTGACCTGAAAGTAGCGCAAAAGGTAGCACCACATCGAGTTGGGTATCGGCACTGACTTGAATGTTTTGTGGCTGATGAAAAACGGCTGCAAGATCTGGCACCGGATAATTTGGCAGTGTCACCGCTCCCCCTGCTCCCGGATTGAATACATCAACCACTGGTCGTAATTGATAAGTGCCGGGAGCAACTCTAAATTCATAATAACCGTTGCTATCAGTTTGCACTGCATTACCCACTTGATTGCCTGTGGTTTGAAGGTGCAAGCTGACTTGCACATTATCAATCACCCGACCTTGAGTATCTTGTAGGGTGCCAGAGAGGGTTAAAGCGTCACCAATCAAAGTAATTAAATGCACTACATCTCGATCAGCGACACTAATTGGTTGCAATGGCGGCGCACTAAAACCGGTACTGGCTGGTGGTGTTACGCCAATAAAATAATCACCTGCTGCAATAAACTTAAATAAATATTTTCCGTCGGCAAGGGTTGTTTCCGCACTTAAAAATTGTTGTTGGTTATTATAAATAGCGACCACGGCCCCTTCGATTGGATTGCCTTCGCCGTTAATAGTCCCTCGAAGATTGATTCCGCTCGGTGCTGGTGGTGGAGGCGTTATGTCGCCTGGTTCATCGCCTGGTTCACCGCCGGGCTCACCTCCCGGTTCACCACCAGGATCGCCGCCCGGATCATCGACAGGAGCAGTCTCATCACAGGCATCACCGAGTCCATTGTTGTCGCTGTCTAGTTGATCAGGGTTTGGAGTGACCGGGCAATTGTCGACATCGTTGAGAATGCCATCGTTATCAAAATCTTTGTCCGGATGAGTGGTAGTAAAGCCAATGATTTCACTGGCGGTCATTTCACCTAAAATATTAAACGCATCCACTTGTAAATAATAAACGGTGTTCTCAACAAGGTTTTGTAAATTAACGGTATGCGCTGCGACAAACTGAGTGTCAATTTGATTGTCGGTTAATGTTGTTGCGGATAATCCGTAGCGCACGTTTCCAGAGGATGCTTCTAAAGTTTCCCAGCTCACCGTGGCGCTATTGTCGCCAATATTGCTAACGATCGGTTGCAAAGTAAAAACGGCTTTGGCGATTGCTTCCGGCGCGATGGTATTAAAATTACCGGGAGGACATTGAGTGCTATTGCCTGCTTGATCCGTCAGTGTTATTTGTTGCTCGTAAGCGGTTTCCGCTAGAAGTCCAGTCAATAACAAAGCATCGCTTTTAGCCGGTGACAGGGTTCCATTTTGCAACCACTCACTGGCGGCAACGACTCGATAATTGACAACGGCGGTCGTCAGCTCATCTGACTGCCAACTAATTTGAGCGCTATCAACAAAGGCGCTTATCGAAGGTTCGCCAATACAAACGGGTGGAGCGGTATCAGGGACAGAAGCGGTTGTGCCTCTTAAGTCCGCACTGACTTGATTGCCGTCAATATCGGTTGATTGAACTTCGCATTGGTAAATTGTACTGGCTTGTAAACCTGTCAGGGTTAACCAATGAGATTTCACTCGCTGATCATCGGAGACTTCGAAGGTGATATTTTCATCTTTTGGTGGGGGAGGTGGCGGTAAAATTACGCTGCCTGCATCAAAAGCACTATTGAGTAATAAATTGGGTGAGCCGTTTAAGTTGCTGATTTTGTCCGCGGTGGCAAATCCTGACAAACCAGCATCCACTTCCGCAGGGGTGGAATTTGGATGTGCTTGCAAATAGAGTGCAATTGCGCCAGCAACGTGTGGCGATGCCATTGAGGTGCCACTAATCGTATTAGTGCTGCCGTTACTCCAAGTCGAAGTAATGCTCGAGCCTGGGGCAAAAATATCAATGCAAGCTCCCCAATTTGAAAAACTGGAACGAGCATCATTGGAGGTAGACGAAGCTACGGTAATGGCGGCAGGCAAACGATTAGGTGAGCCGGAACAAGCATTGATATTTGAGTTACCAGCAGCAACGGCAAAAGTAATCCCCGCATCGATGGCATTTTGAACCGCCGCATCAAGAATAGCCGAATTGCCCCCGCCTAAACTCATATTTGCAACCGCAGGAAATGTCGCATTAGCAGTGACCCAGTCAACACCGCCAATCACCCCAGAATTGGTGCCTGATCCGTTACATCCTAAAACTCGAACCGCTGTGATATTGACATTTTTTGCAACGCCCCAAGTGGTACTTCCGACGGTTCCGGCAACATGGGTACCATGACCATTGCAATCAGATGCATCAGCGTCATTATCAACAAAATCCCAACCGCTTGTTGCGCGGCCACCAAAATCACCATGTGAAATCAATACACCGGTATCAATAATATAAGCGTTTACGCCGCTGCCGTCTAATTGGTAATCATAATTATTGTCCAAAGGCAGATCCGTTTGATCAATTCGATCCAGTCCCCAGGTGGCATTATTCTGAGTCGCCGAAATGCTCATCATTTGATCTTGCTCGATCATTAATACTCGTGGATCTTTGCGAAGACTGGTAAGTTCAGACGCGTTCATCGATAAAACAAAGCCTCGTACACCATTAGTATATTGGCGAAGAACCTTTCCCTTTACTGTGCTGGCGATATCGATTGCCATTACATTGATTGTCGCTTTACGTTCGATGGAAGATTGTTTAGAAAGTTGACTAACCGACTGTGTTGAATTTCCGAAAGCGAGGTCATTATTTTGCTGATCTCTTAGTAAAACAATGTATTGCCCTTTGATTGCCCGAGTCGGATCAACTGAATTAATTGTCGCTAGCGATGGTGAAGAAATACCAGTCCGGTTAAGACCTGTATTTTTAAAACTCGCTCCTTTATTGCTGGTTCCATTAACACTCATTCCCTCAATTCCAGCCCCGCCAAAAGTGAAAGAATTTATCTGATTGATATTGCCTTGCTCCGCCTGACAAATTAAGCGGCTATCGGCATTTAGATTTGTCTCCCAACTGACGGTCAGAGATTCAGTGGTCACACTTTCCACATCCGGACCATCGGAAATTTGTAAGCTGATGGGAGTTTCTGTTTCTTTTAAAGTTTTAAAAGATAACACATCACTAGTCACAGTATTGCCAGCTAAATCACTGGAAGATACCTGGAAAAAATAACTTGTATCAGCTGTCAGGCCAGTCACTGGCACTTTATGTTGCTTATCCAATCCGGCTTGAGTAAAGCTTTGATCGAGTGCATTGTCGGCAAGACCGAGTGATACCAAATGGGAAGCGGCTTCATTAGTCGTCCACAAAATATAAGCGCTATTGGTCGTAATGTCTTCCACAAATGGACCTGCCATAATGATCGGCGCAGTGGTATCAGGTAGTGCCAAAGTGGTGAACTCGACGGGCAGTGAAACACTAGGACCATTTCCAAATCCATCGGTCGATGAAACGTTTAAGGTGTAGGTCGTCGAGGGAGTTAAATCACTCAAGTAAACACTGTGATTAGTAACCAGTTGTTGCTCGTTTATTTCATTGCTGGTGATGCCATCGGTATAAAAAACGCCACTAGTTGCTGCTTCATTAGTGGTCCAGCTTACGATGGCGCTACTATCAGTTATATCGGTAACAATTGGACCGGTAATAATTGGCGCTTCGATATCAAGATCAGACAATGTGGTTGCTTTGATGGGGGAACTTAAAACAGGACCATTACCAGCGAGATCGGTGATTGAAACAACAACGGTATATTCTGTGTTAGGGGTTAAGTTAGCGATGACCAGCTGATGACAAATGCTCGCGCTACTCAACACATAGTCGCTGTTATCGACGGTGATTATTCCCGTGACAGGCTCATCGGCACAAAATGATACGGTAAATTGATTGTAATCAATCGCGATGATATTGGGACCGGTGATGAAACTTGGCAAAGTAGTATCGGGCAATGCGAGGGTTTTAAAATCGGCCGGAAGTGCTTCGGAGGTCAAATTATTTTCGTCAGTAGAAGAAACCATTGTCGAATAATTAGTATCCGGGGTTAACCCGTTGAGTATTACCCAATGACGAGTGGTTAATTCATCCTGAGTAATGGTTCCGCCGCCGGTAAAAACGACCTGGCTATTAGATGATTTGTCGGTTTGCCATTCGACCACAGCAGAAATGTCTGTAATGTTCTTTACAAAGGGGCCCGAAATAATCTTGGGCGGCGAAAAAGTTATCGGGCTAGTCGTAAAACTAATTACATTACTGCTAGTACTTACACCAACAGTATTAAGCGTGTCAACCTGCAAAAAATAAGTGGTATTGGGTAGCAGGTTATTCAGCAGTAGTTGGTGAGAGGTTGTAAATTTTGGATCCGATTCCACATCGTTCATTTGAGTATCGCTAAGACCAAATCGAACTTGGCCACTAGAGACTCGCTCAGTTTCCCAGTTAACGGTCGCGACAAAATTACCGATGTCGGTAACAAAAGGTTGGACCGCAAAAGCGGAGGCGGGCGCTTCCGGCGAGTTGCCAGTATTAAATTCGCCCAATGCGCAGTCAGCACTATTTCCAACCGCATCGGTCAAAGTAACTATATGTTCGTAATCGGTATCGGCCACTAATTCAGTTAATAAAATAAAACCCGATTGACTTAAGGACGGAGATAATTTTTGTTGCCATTCGCTGGTATTTTTTTCACGATAGCGAATCAGCGCGCTCGCCAGTTCATCGCTTTGCCAGGTTAGTTCGGAAAAGGAAACAAAACCTTTAGCGAGTGGTGGGGCGATACACTGTGGCGGTGTATTGTCGACTTCTTCTGTGCTAATAAGAGAAATGGTTTTGCTGGCGATTTCGCCTGCCATATCAGTTGAATAAACCGCGCAACGATAACCGGTATTAAACTCTAATCCGGTCAAGGTAATTAGATGATTTTTTTGCTGCTCGATTTTATTGACTTCACTAATACCATTGGCCGATTCGCAGACCAAACGGGCATCCGCATTAAGATTTGTTTTCCAACTCATGGTCATGGTATTGCCGGTTAATCTTTCGATAATCGGATCGCCCGTGATTTTTAAACGAGTTGCGCCGGACTGTGCTCGGGTAGTAAAAGATAAAACATCGCTGGTGGTCGTGTTTCCGGCAAGATCTGTGGATTGCGCGCTAAAATAATAGCGAGTATTTGCGCTCAGATCTGACAGCGTTAACTGGTGCGAGGTTAAAAAATCATTCGAGGTTTCAATACGATTAAGTGCATTGGATTGGGTTCCAACTAAAATCCGAGTCGAGGAGGATTCATCAGTTTGCCAGCTAATAACGGCGCTATTATCGCTAATATCCTGAACCAGAGGACGTCCGATTAATAATGGGGCATTGTTATCGGGAGAGGCTTTGGTCGTAAATTGGGTTGCTGCAGAAAGTGTTGGACCATTTCCCGCAGCATCTTTTGATGAAACTCTTAAAGTATAAGTGGTGTCTGGAGTTAAACCGGTGAGCTGACTATTGTGTTCAGTGGATAAAAAGCTATTTTCGATGACTCGATAGACATTACCATCGTTATAGGTAATGCCACTGGTCGCCGCTTCATCGGTTGACCATAATACAAAAGCGGTGGTATCCGAAACATCAACGACCGCAGGGCCCGATAAAATACTGGGAGAGTTAAGATCCGCCGCCGCTAGTGTAGTCACTGTTTGAACGGGACTGACTGTTGGACCATTGCCTGTTATATCCGTTATGTGAGCGGCTACAGAATAAGATTGATTGGAATTCAGTCCGTCTATTGTCAACTGCTGACAAGTTGATAATTCACTGAGTGGATATTCAGTATTATCCAGAATTACTTTCCCGGTTACTGGTTCATTGGCACAAAATGATAAAGACAGTTGATCATGGCCGATTGACAAAATAGCTGGTGATTGCATAAATTGTGGTGCGGTTGTATCAGGCGCGGATAAACTACTGAAATTTAAAAATAAAGTTTCTGATGGATTTGCTTGGGAATCAGTTGAGTTCACGGTGGCGGTGTAATTAGTATTGGCGCTAAGACCGGTGATAACCATTGAATGAAAAGTTAATAATTCAGATTCGGTAAAAGTTCCGATACCAGTAATTTCGACTGACGCGGCGGTCGGTTCATCGGTGATCCACTCAATGACCGCAGAGATGTCGGTTAAATGTTTAACATAAGGATTAATAATGGTTTTAGCTGAGGTTTGATCGCTAAAGATTAATTCTGCATTTAAGGTTTGATCGTTAGTCACCGCGTAATCAGATTCCACAACATCAGCAAAGCCGGTCGTGGCTAGAGGTGAAAAAGTAATATCGTAGTGACAATCCACATCATCGGCGTTAAAACCTGATGCAATACAAGTATCGGTTGAAAACATTAATAAATTATATTGGCCATTCTCACCCGTTACGCTGCTTTGATTTAAGTGGGTGATATTGTGTTGAGAGAGTATGCCCTGTGGACCGGCTTCCGGGCCATACCAGGTTTGTGAGGTTTTCAGGTCGACATTGGCAACCGGCAGATTATTACTGTCAACCACGTTACCTGACAGTAGAAAAAAATTGAAGGTCGAGTCTTTTACAGTATCGCCCACCACCGAAAAATCTTCTGTTTGCAGGGTGACGGTGTTCGGTGCACCGGCCAAAGAAACGTCAACGGCATTAAAATATGCACGAAGAACGTAATCACCATCGTCGATGGTCCAGGCATATTGACCATCTTCAGCGACCTGAATAATTTCCCCTGTTTGGGTTAAGGTTCCACCGACCGCTTTAAATAAAAGCGCATTAGCACCAACAATCGGGGCGCCGTTTTTATCCTTGATGACCCCGCTCAGAATCGCTGCCTGACTGACCGTCGATAAAACGGTCATAAAAACCGTTAGCAAAAATACCCGGATTTTAGTAGTAAACAGCTTACTTGGGTGGTTGCCCATGTGGCGACTCCAGCAAAAACTTCATTTAATTATTGAGCTGGCGCAAGGAGGGTCTGCAAAAGAGTTTGATTGATTCGGTAAGGGTGTACCTGTTCGGTAAAACTATCTACCCGATACAAATATATTCCCCAAGAAGATCATTACTTTTAGCAGCCCCGCTGTCTTAGGTGCATACATCCCCCTTAGACCGGTAGCTTTGCGGATCTGATCTTTCGAATCAGACAGCCCTTATTTAGTAAGTTTGACTCAGAATATGACGATTAGTCGAATTTTCTGAGTCGGTTGACGATTTTATCAGCCTATAAATACATTAAATTTCAATAGGTTAACCTCGTCCTTGAAATAATGATGCCCTTGCTTCGAATTTTTTTACAAAATTGAGAACTAGTCGTCATTTTGTTATCGGCAGTATCTCAGATTGCTTAATAGCTAATTAAGTGTGAACTGTTGGTAAAGATAGGTTGTCTACTTTCTACTCATGTATATCTAGAGCCGTCAACCTCTTGATTGGGGCGGTCACTGTGCTATTGTTGAGCATACGTAAAGAACAATAAGCCTGAGAGCCAAAATTGTACTATCCTTTCATTCGAAAATATCTCCTTCGTTTAATATTTATTTTGTCGAGTAGTTCTTGTGGGTTGGTCCTATCGGCAAATTCTATTGATTGGCAACAAGTGGGCACTCCTATTTCAGAGCATTTTGATACATTAAATGTTGGAAATAATCCTCAAAATTTCACTATCAAGCAAGACGAAAAAGGATTCATTTATATTGGTAACGGAGCTGGCATTCTTATTTATGATGGAGTTGACTGGCAGAACATAAATTACGGCGAGCAACAAGCATTTCGTGATTTTGAACTTTCCAAAGACGGCAAAATTTATACAGGAACTAACGGTGATTTAGGTTTTTTTAGTGTTGATGCCAAGGGGTTTTGGAAATTTAAATCTTTGCTCGCCGGTGATCGAAATTTACCCGATATCACAGATGTTTACAATGTTCTGATTATGGGACAATATATTTATTATTCATCCCAATCACATTTTTTTTACTATCATCCTGCGCAAGGAATGCGATGGGTTTCGCAAGCTATTTATCCAGTAGACATGATTGCCGAAGATGGTAAAGTGCTTATTTCAACTCAGGATAAAAAACTGTTTCATTTTGACCCGATTCTGAAAACGCTTGAACCAGTTGAAAATAATTCTTCGCTCGAACAACCACTGATCAGTGGGTTTGCCGCTGTAGAAGATAGTGAGATCCTAGCCTATTCTCGAGACAAATTATTCTTCAAAAATAATCAGTCAGGCTTAACTTTATTTGAGACCGATATTGACCAATGGTTAGCAAAAAATACCATCAGTTATGTCACACAAATGCCGGATAAAAATATTGCTATCGCTACCGTGAGAGACGGCATGGCCATTATTACCCGTAAGGGAAATTTACAACGTTTTTACAACACCAATCATGGTCTTAAGACCAATGATATCAACGCCGTCTTTGTGGATCGCGAAAATAATCTGTGGATCTCTTCTTCGTCCGATGGGGCTTCTCGTGTTGAATTGAATTCGGCCATCAGCTATTTTTCGAATACAGACCAACATTTGCTGAGTGCTGCTACGGTAGAGTTCAAAAACAAAATTTTTGTCGGGGCGTTAGATGGATTGTTTAGCTTAGTCCCGCCAAAATCTTCTTTCTATCAAGCAAAATTTAAAAAAATAGATTTTGATATTGAATTAGCGATGTCATTTTTGGCCGATGAGAATGAATTGCTGGTTGGTCATGGTAACGGTGTTGGTTCGATAAGGATTGATACTGAAAACAATTATCAATACTCCATTCTGCATGATGGTCGTTCTCAGAAAGGCGGGCATATTCGCCAAATAACACGCTCAAAGCTTCAACCTGACATTGCTTATGGTGCGAGTAAAAATGGTATTCTTCAATTGCAAAAAATTGACGGTAAATGGCAATCCAGAGGAATGCTGAAGAACTTCAACGAACGTATTTATATGCTTCATGAAGATCCGGATGGAAAACTTTGGTTAGGCGCAAACAATGGACAGTTCTATTATTTAGAACAGCTACAAAATTGGCCAGAGGCACGAATTACTCCCTTAGATTATCCTCGGGCGAATCTGCCTACCATGGCATCCACCTTTATTCTTGGTGAGCACTCATTATTTAATAATGGTGTTAGCGACCATATAAAAACATTGTCTCCCGACGGAAGCGAGCTGGTCAACGCGAATATGGTAGATTGGCTCGAACAAGAGGTGAGCAGCATAATGTTGCTACAACAAAACACATCCGATCACGCCTGGTTTTCAACCTGGGTTGACAGTCTTGGTTTCGACCGTGTTGGTCTATTATCTCATTTGGGCAACTATCAATATGGCATTGATTTTTCTCCTCTTGATCGTTTGCAACTTCAGTTTACGCTGGGTTTATACGAAACGGGAAACGGAATTTTGTGGGTTAATAGTAAAGGCAAAATCATTCGGTTTGACACACGAATTGATGCCTTTAAAAGTCCGCTTTCACCCCCCGTACTAAGTAAGTTAGTAGAGATCGGTAGTGATAATTTGCTATATATGAACAATCAGTTTGAGTTAAAACCAACAATAATACGATTGCAACCCGAGCAAAATGCGTTGAGGCTACACTATACTTCGGCGGAATATCAACACGGTGAAACCACTGAGTTTCGTTATCAAATCAAAGGTGTGCAGGACGCATGGTCAGAGTGGCGAACAAAAACTAGTTTGGAAATTACTAATCTAGATCCTGGAGAGCATCAACTCAATTTACAATATAGGGTTAATCCGAAGGCACAATCGCCGGTACTAAATATTATTTTGCAGCGTACTCCTTTCTGGTATCAAAGTTGGTGGGGACAAACAATCATTTTATTGACAGTATTTAGTTTAGTGTTTGGAATGGGCGTCTTGATCGCTAGAAAAAAAAATAGACAACTTATTCAAAAGGCCAAAGAACTGAAGTCTCAGGTCCTTGAAAGGACTCAACTGATCCAACGGCAATATGATCAATTGCAAAAACAAAACGAGCAATTGCAACAAGTGGATGAGGTGAAAAATCGATTTTTTACTAATATATCTCACGAATTTAGAACTCCTTTGTCCTTGTCCATAGGGCCTCTAAAAGCGGTGCTGGCAAAAGACCGAATTGAGAATCAACAAGACAAAACTTACTTGAAGCTGGCGTTAAAAAATAATTTGCATATGATGAACTTGATAGGTCAGGTACTGGACATCAATAAGCTGGAAGCGAAAGGTATGCCCGTAAAAATAACGAAATTAGAGTTGGTAAAAAATTTGCAGTACTGTATTCAACGTTTCCAACATCAAGCGGAAAAGCAGAAAGTTCAAATTAAAACCGTTGGATTTGAAAGTGAATCTGAGATATATTTTGATGCCGATCATTTCGAAAAAATCATTCTGAATCTGCTCTCAAATGCGGTCAAATATAGTCCCCCCCAAAGTTGTATCGAAGTGGGTATGAAAACTGAGGATAAAAACGCTATTGTCTGGGTGAAGGATCAGGGGGCCGGTATCGAATTTGAAGATCAAGCTCATATTTTTAATCGTTTTTATCAAGGAAAAAAATCCTCTCACACCATTCAACCGGGAACTGGAATCGGATTGGCGTTAGTCAAGGAATTATTGGACTTACATGAAGCAGAAATTGCTGTAGTTAGCAAACCAGGAGAGGGATCCTGTTTTACTGTGACTCTGCCGACTATCAGTCAACACTATGATTCGGATCTAATTGCTAAGAATGAATACGACATGGATTCTCTTACTCACACATTAAATTTGCAAAGCGCCGTTGACATAAAGCATATTAATGAATCTGTTGTAATTTCAAAAAGACCCGACAAAACGGTTTTAGTCATCGATGACAATGAAGAGCTGCGGGGTTTTATTCGCTCAATTTTACAATCTCAATATCGAATTATTGAAGCAGATAATGGACGCATTGGATTACAAATGGCATTGACTGAACAACCCGATGTTATCCTTTCTGACGTAATGATGCCGGTTATGGATGGTTTTGAGTTAGCTGAAAAACTAAAATCCTCTCAACAAACGGACCATATTCCATTAATATTGCTCACCGCTAAATCAGCAAAGCGGGATGTGGTGGAAGGTCTATATCAAGGGGCCGATGATTACTTAAGCAAACCTTTTGATAGTGCTGAGCTTTGCGCGAGGATTAGTGCGCAGATCGCTCATAAAAAGAGGGTTGCGAATCAGCTAATTCGACAGTTTAAACAACAATCAGAGGATGAGTTAAAATCACCGTCACCTGTATTAAAGGATAAATTCACCCAGCAATTAAATTCATTGGTACAACAGAAAATTGATGACGAAAGCTTTGATGTCGATCAAATGTGTCAGGCGATGAATACCACTCGAAGCACATTATTCCGCAACATTAAAAAGCGTTTTGATTGCACACCTAAACAGCTTCTTAAAACCAGGCGGTTAGATTTGGCTTTGCAAATTCTCAAAACCCATAATGGAACAGTGAGTGAAGTGGCTTACGCTGTTGGCTTTCAAAGTTTATCCAGTTTTAGCCGGGCATTTAACGACTATTATCAGGTGCCGCCCACTCGATTTGAGGAGATTGTCGATTAATAAAATACTGTTTAAAACTACAGGTAAAGTTAAGTTGTCGATACAAGAGGTGCCGTCGCTGGCTATACTTTCATCATAGTTCAAGGAGAGAGCATAAAAAAAGGCTTGCCTAAGCAAGCCTTTTGAAGTCTAACAAACAACTCCTATTTTGAAAATATAACTTGCTCGCCAGTCACCAGATCAATAAGCACTACCCCGTAAAGATCATCCGTTACTATCACTTGGTCAGGTTTTGATGTCATTGTCATTTTGGTACCGCTTTGCGTCAATCTCGTAATATTCGAATTATTATCGGTCAACCGAGTTCTGGCACCCGTGGTTAAATCAACTGCGATAATGGCTGATGAATCTAAAACCAATAGACGATTGTTGTCCCTGTCTAGTAGTAAATCAATCGGATAAGAAAAGTTATCTAGCGAGTCCGGAATGCCTGTGGCGGAAAAAACGGTTCGAGAACCGGTCGCTATGTCGACTGCCAGAATTGCATCAGAATTTATGTCAGAGACCAATAATCGTCCGCCATCTTTGTCAAAAATCATTGATACAGCATCACCGAAAGGATTGCTGTCATCTGGAAAAGTATTGCTGGAAACAACAGTCCGTATGCCAGAATCCAAATCGATTGCTAAAATATAATTAAAGTTTAAGTCACTGACGTAGGCCAGATTATTTTCCATATCCAGAGCCATGGCGTAGGCACTCGTGAGTCGGTTATCATTGTTCGGATCGTTAGGACCTGAAATGATGGTTAACTCTGCGGTAGTTCGATCAACTTCGTACAACGCATTAGTCGATATCATAAACATTCTTTGACTGATTGGGTCAATTTCCAAATCTAGCGCTTTAGGCATAATGCCACTCGAAATTGTTGTTCGAGCTCCAGTATCAATATCTATTTTGGATAACCCGACGGTTAGGCCGCTTTCACCAATACCGACTATCAGTGTGTTATTAACCTCATCAAACACCATCTCATAAGGGCTATATAGCGAGGAGGAACCAGTTGGGATGGTGCCCATATAAGGCGATCGTTCACCACTAGTGAGGTTCACTGCTAGAGTTAGTTGTTGCTCCCGATCCATTATTAATGCCTGTTGATTGGCCTCATCAAGCGTAATATCAGATAGGGCAATGAATGGATGATTTCCATTTGGCACGGTATTGCTTGAAAGGACCGTCCGAGCACCATTAGTCAGTGAAACGGCCATTACTGCATCGTTGTCGATCACCAATAATCGGCTATTAATGGTATCTAACACCATTTTACCTGGATTTGCCAGATTATTATTTGAATCTGGAACACCCGGACCCGAAAGTACGCTACGTTCACCAGAGGTTAAGTCCACACTCAATATCGAATTACTGCTACCTTCAGAGATAAGCCCCCGGCCACCCTCTAAGACCATACCACGTGGATTGACAATAGGGTTATCTGCTCCAGGAGTGAGCATATCTGAAATTACGCTACGATCGCCGCTGGTATTGTCCACGCTTAGCAAGGACTGTCGGCCAGAGTCAACCACCAAGGTACGGTTACTGGCCGGATCTAATGCCATCGCTTGAAGGACATTAAAAGTATTGTTAGCATCGATCACTGTGTTATCGGATAGTACCGTGCGAGATCCATCAGCCATATTGATACGCAAGAAAGCCAAAGAGCCGGCATCGATCACGTAGGCCTTATTATTCGGCAGCGCTGCAACGTCAGCTGGAGCAATCAATAAATTATCGGTATTAGGTGTGACCGGATCAGAAACAATGGTTCTTTCTGCGGTGGTTAAGTCAATTGCGATGAGCGAAGCGGTACCAGAATCGGTGACTAACAATCGGTTATTGGCAAGATCCATGTCTATGCCCGTTGCGCGTACCAGCCGATTGACAGTATTTGGTATCGAATTATTCGAGAAAATACTCTGAACACCTTCTACAAGGTCGATCTGGTAGACACTACTGCTATTGGTGACTACAAACAGACGTTGGTTACTGCCTGACCCGTCGTAGACAACATCCATGGTACTAAATGTGCTGACCGGAAGCGAAAGACCTTGAGCAATTACCTCGGCAATTCCGGTATCCAGATCGATGCTAATAATTTGCCCCGACTGATAAACCATTGCCCGATTGTTCTCTTTATCAATGACAATTCCCTTGGGCGATGGCAACGTAATGGTATTGCTAGAATCCCAAAGGGTGTCACGTGCACCGGTATCAAGGTCAACGGTTAATATTCGATCCGATCCAAAGGTGTCTGACAATAATATTCGATTGTTTTCCTTATCAAGCGCAATGCTGTCCGGCCAAACCCACTGAGAAAATCCTTGAGTGGGAAATGTATTGTCACTAACAAGCGTAGCGGCACCAGTCACCAAATCGAATTTGATAATCGCTTTTCTGCCTCGACCTGACGGGGATGAATCGAAAACATAAGCAATGTTGAGTTCTGCATCGAGAACAACATGACTGGGATTTGATAAGGTATGTTCTGCAACACTCACATTATCTTCTGTAATAACTGTGCGAGTTCCTGTTTCCATATCGGTGCTCAAAATACGGTCAAGGGTGAAACCATCGATACTGTATACTGAGCTGGATTCTTCATCAATGTCAATGTCTTTGACGTTTTGAAATCGATTCGTATTATCAGGTTTTGTATCGTCAGAAATCAAACTATAATTTTGTGTTGCCGGGTCAAAACCGTATAAAGATCGTAAATTTTGCTCATAAAAAACTAACCAATTGGTCGAATTGTCAAAATGAACACTCCCTTTGTAATTGAATATCACTCTGGATTCAATTGTAGCGGATGTGGTCTCAGGACTGGTATTGCCGCCTAAATCTGTGGCTTGAACAACGAGATTATTAAAACCAGTCTGCAACGGTACAACGGCGGTCCAATTTGCAAAGTTATCATTTGTATCGGCTTCGATGTCATTGACAGTAACACTCGAAATTGTTCCTTCGTCTTGGCTCACACCCCGGACAGTTATCATTGAAGAGGGTGAAAGGCTTATCGTGGAAGGAAATACAATGTCAGCAGTGGGTGGGGTCACATCATCCGATGTGGTTATGCTAAAAGTGTCTTGTACGCCGCCAATAGTTAACAAGGCATCTACCGTTTCTAATGCGGTGTTAGAAGCCCTTGCTCGTACTACGACACTTTGATTGTTCATTATTGTACCGTCACTACTGGTAAAATTTGCCCCATTGATCGAGTATTCGCCGTTGCTAATTGTTACTGGGCTCGGGATGTTTATGCCGCTTATCAAAACAAGATTCGATTCAGGGACGCTGCCTGGCGGAACTTCCGGTAAATCATTAAAACTAAAAAGGTTCGGGATTGAATTAGTAACATTTATATCGATAGTGGCGATATTGCTATCTTCAATGCCATCATTGATGACAAAAGTAAAAGAGTCTTCATCAAGAAAACCAGTATTTGGCGTGTAAGTTAGGTCCGGTGGGGTGCCTGAAAGCGTACCGTTGTAGGGCTGTCTCACCACACTAAAAGACAGGTTATCTCCAGCGTCTGCATCAGTACCGCTTAAGGTAATGGTTAGAACCGTGTCCATATTGGTAGAGAGCGTTTGGGGGGTTGCAACTGGTGCGTTATTTTGTATTTGGGTCACATTGATATCAATTATCGCCTCGTTACTGTCAACCATTCCGTCATTTACAGTAAAAGCGAAACTGTCGGACCCCGCAAAATTTGCATCTGGCGAATAGGTCAAATTTGGTGCCACACCGGTTAGTGTACCGTTCGCCGGGTTATTGGTAATCGCAAAGCTAAGGCTATCTTCGTTTGCATCGACACCGGTTAGGGTAATTTGTAGATCCGTATTTTGCAGAGTTGCGACTGTTTGCGGGGTTGCAACTGGCGCAATATTTGGCGCTTCGGTCACACTAATGCTGATAGTTGCGGCGGCGCTAGTGACTGTACCGTCATTTACAGTAAAAGTGAGACTATCCTCGCCCACAAAACTTGAATCAGGTGTATAGGTCAAATTGGGTGCGGTACCTGTAACTGAACCATTGGTAGGAGAGTCGGAAATTGAAAAAGTAAGCGTATCGCCATCGGCGTCACTTCCGCTTAAGGTAATTTGGGTGCTGGTGCCTTCAACAGTGGTTACCGTTTGATTGTTCGCAACGGGTGCGGTATTAACTGGAACTGGAGTACCTCCTCCTCCTCCTCCTCCACCACACGCGGCCATCATTATTGCTAATAAACCAAAAAGTAGGGTTTGCATTGTCAGTTTGTTATTCACGAATATTACTCCCGAAGCACATGTTTATTGTTATGAATTTAGCTCACAAATATAAAGGCTTTGCAAAAGTATAGTTTGACGAAAAGTTTTAGACTTTTGACTGGGAGTGTCAAATCTATAAAAGTGTGAACGCTGCTTACCCTTTGTTCGTAATGGACAATGCGACTTAAAAAATACTTTGACACTTTGTGAAAAGAAAAAGAGATTTGATGGCAATGCCCTTTTTTGGGAGTCGGGCTACTATTATTTTTTTCGACCCACCACCCTTTTGTGAATATTTGAGCAGGGGGGTAAAGAAGAATAGGGAGCCAAAATGATCGTCGAGAATTCTGAGGTACCGCAAATAAGTATCTGCCTACTAAAACAGTCAAACAAAGATGTCGATATTCAAATGATGCAACAAATTGAAAACAGCGTCATAATCCAAAGCTTCAGACAGAAGTTTAAAGATGAATCAGGACAAATGGTAAACTGGGTTGTTTCAAATATACCGAAAAACATAGAACAGTATCGTGTAAGTATTAGCCGCGGTGGTACCGAACTTTATCCGGTATATACGGAGCTTAATTTGTTAGGAGCGAACGTTAGTTTTTGCGATTAACTACGTTTCTGTCTTAGGCTAGAAGGATGATCCAGGTTGTTTTAGAAAATCGATTTCTGCCTGTGTCGATTGTCTACCAAGTACTATATTTCGATGGGGGTAGCGGCCAAACCTTTCAATGATTTGTCGATGTCTTATTTCATATTCAAGATTATCTTCCAAACCCGGCTGGCTAAAAGCCTTCATCGCCAATTTATGAATAACCAGAGATTCTGAGTGCATGAATGGCATATAGACAAACTTACGACTTTCTAGCGGCAACTCTAGATCCTCTCCCAAATCAATCGCTTGTTGAGATAATATCACCGCTAATGAATCAAAATGAAACGCCCGAGATGAATTTCTAAACATGTTACGAGAAAATTGATCCAGCACGATTATCTCAGCCAATCGACCATCCGGCGTCAAACGCCAATCATAGAGCTCACCTTTTGTTGCAGCATCATAAGTTTCAGAAAACTGACTGATAATCTTATTATCAAATGTCTCATTTTTCGCGAACCAATCCTTTGGTGTGCTTTGTTTAAACCAAAAATTGATAACGGTTTCAGGCGTGATTTGTGACATATCCTTTCTCTTCAATTAAGTTTCAGTTTTTAGATTAGATTTTGAAGGGGCTAATGTCAAATTTATAAATGCGCTAGCTTTTTGACGCTCAACAGATTATTCTGAGAGATTAATATTGGAACAAAACAACGGAATAATAAAAATGAAGAAGCTGTTTAAAAAGCTTGGAAAATTTATCGGTTACATAATTGTTATCATAGTGATTAGCTTTATTGGCTACAAGAGTTTCGATGGCTGGCAAGATTATCGAAATACCCAGGCCATCATTGGTTCCCCACAAGGGCAGTTACCCGAACTGGCCTCTCCATTGAACTACAATATTCATCTTAATATTTCGCCTGAAGAAGATGAATTTTCAGGAAATGTTTCTATTGAAGTGGTACTGCATAAAGAAACTGATCATTTCTGGATACATGGTTCTGAATTTGAAATACTTAATTCCCAATTAGTCGACCAATCGGGAAAAATTCATCCGGTTGTTTATACTGAGCTTGGTCATTCTGGAGTGGTTCGTATCGATTTGGGGTCAATGTTTACGCCTCAAAAGATCTTTCTGAAGCTAGATTTTCAAAGGGAGTTTTCCACCGAACTCGCGGGACTCTATAAAGTAATTACCGGCGATGTCGCTGGAGTTTTTACTCAATTTGAAGCCATCGATGCCAGATTAGCCTTCCCAAGTTTTGATGAGCCAAGATTTAAAGTACCTTTTGAGTTGAGTATGACGATCCCTCATGGCTTAACCGGTATTTCAAATACTCCAGAAATCGGCCGTGAAATTTTGTCAGATAATCGAGTGAAACTAAAATTTGCCCAAACGAAACCTTTACCGACCTATTTAGTCGCAGTGGCAGTCGGTGATTTTGATATTGTTAAAGGCAAAGATATTCCGGCTAATATTTATCGAGATTACCCGCTACCAGTGAGGGCATTTGCGCTAAAAGGCAAAGGAAAAGAGCTTTCATTCGCACTAAAGCAAACGGAAGAAATAGTTTTGTCTCTGGAGAAGTATTTCGGTCGTGGTTATCCCTACCAAAAACTTGATTTTATCGCGGTACCGGATTTTTCCGCTGGTGCGATGGAAAACGCTGGTTTAATTACCTATCGCGAACAAATCTTATTAATTGGCGATGACCCCACAATCGCACAAAAGCGATTCTATTTTCAGGTCCATGCTCACGAGCTGGCACATCAGTGGTTTGGTAATCTGGTAACTATGAAATGGTGGGATGATATCTGGTTAAATGAAAGTTTTGCCGATTGGATGGAAGGAAAGGTCGTTGCTGAAATTCATCCAGAATTAAGAACTGATGAAGGTCTGACTAAAAACCGCCATCGTGTGATGACCTCCGATAGCTATGTAGCAGTCCGGCAGATCAGAGAGCCAATCAAAAATAACGGCGACATTGAAAACGCATTTGATAGTATTACTTACACAAAAGGCGGCGCGATTCTTAATATGTTTGAAAACTATTTGGGCGAAGAGGCTTTTCGTAAGGGCGTTCAACTGCATATGCAGCGTTTTGAATTTGGCAGTGCAGATGTTTATGATTTTATTCAATCTTTAAGTGATGCCACTTTACAGCCTGAAATAGTCAATGCATTCAATAGTTTTCTTTCGCAGCCCGGCGTACCGCTGATAAATTTTGATTGGCAATGTGATTCAACAGATCCGAACAAGCAGATAGCCCAAGTAACCTTTCAGCTAAATCAATCCCGTTATTTACCACTTGGCTCGAAAGGCAGCGCTGATAAAATCTGGAAACTACCGATTTGTATTGCTGCCATCAATGATGATATTGAAAAGTCCAGAAGTGAACAATGCTTTATGATGACCGAAAAGGAGATGACTCATTCTTTTTCAATGGCGCAATGTCCGGTGACAATATCGCCCAATAATAATGGTGATGGCTACTATCGTTGGACTATCAGTTCAGAAAACTGGCACTCCCTATTAGCTAATTTGCCAGCATTTAACACGGACGAATTGATTTCTATTAATTCAAATTTGCTGTCCGATTTACGTGCGGGAAGGATTGAACCTGAGATCGTTATTGACTCAGCAGAAAAATTTGTTCAACTGAATGACTATGCCAGCAAGACTTTACCCGTTAAAGGTCTGACTTATCTTGCTGAGTATATTGCTAACCCCGAAGACAAAAAAGCTATGACAAGCTATTTGAAAGGGTTGTATTTACCGTTAATTACTGAATTAGGTCTGGAAGCAGATAGTCAGCTTGACAAAAGTTCACCAGCGCTAGCCGCCAATTTAAGGTCGAGCCTTCTAGAGTTATTTGCTTTAAAACTAAAAGATAAAAATATTCGCGAGACCTTAAAAGCAAGAGCCATTCAATATATTGGCTATCAAACTGACTACACTATTAACGAGGAAGCAATTAACAAAGATCTAGCTGAACTAGCGCTGTCGGTTGCAGTGCAGGAACTTGGTCGCCCATTTTTTTATGAGCTGAAAAATCAGCTCGATAAAAGTACAGATGGAGCACTACGAGGAAAATTACTTCACGGAATGAGTGCAACGACTGATCCAGAACTATCAGAAGAAGTTCTCGGTTTGATTCTTTCGACGGACACCAGACTTAACGAAAAAAGTATTATGATTTTTGACCAAATGGCGATGGCGGAAACTCGTGATACCACCTATGAATGGTTTAAAGGTAAGTATAGTGTTATTTCGATGTTCCTTCCGTCACGATATATGGCTTACGCCCCGAGAATCGGTATGCCTTTTTGTGATCAAGCTCACTATCAGGATTTGTATGATTTTTTTGTTGATGAAGTCAGTGAGGTGCCAGGTTCTGAGCGGCATTTCAAAAATACTCTGGAACAAATTGAAGTGTGTAGCGCGATTAAGGCATCTATACCGAAGTTGGTTATTCCTGGGGATTATGATTAATTTGTTTTCGGTTTCTAGTTTGAAAAGTTCGAAGGAGAGACTAAAGACAAAAGACAAAAGACAAAAGGTTTTTCACCACAGAGGCACAGAGAACACAGAGAACACAGAGTTAAGAGACAGAAAAAATATTATAAAATTAGTTATTTAGATTCATTTAAGTGTTTTTCTCATCTCTGTGTTCTCTGTGCCTCTGTGGTAAATTTGTTTTAGTTTTTTATTTCTTTTGGTCTGCTAGTCGAATAAATTTGTTCTTTTAGAAAAAACAGTAAACTGACTATTTAGGCCACTTCAACAGTCTTAAAACGGCTATTCAAATAAGCAATAATATCACCCGACTCATACATCCATTTTTCTCCATTTTCATCAGAAATTCGTAAGCAGGGGACTTTTATCTTTCCGCCTTGTTCCAATAGGGCAGTACGTGATTCGACATCATTTTTCGCATCCAATAATTTAATTGGCAAATTAAGTTTGTGCATTGCACGGCGAGTCTTAATACAAAAAGGGCATAACTTAAATTGGTAAATGGATAGTTTTTTTATTTCTTTTTCAACCAATTGCTGGGCTTCAGCGGAGCGTTTTAATTTTGGCCCTCGGGTAATTAAATCGAAGAAGGCGATGATACTTCCTAAAACAAGGCGGATGATTTTGAGCATAGGTGATAGCCTTTGATTAAAATTGAATTTTTGCTGCATAAAATTAAAGGCGCGATTGTGCATCGTTTAACCAGTAAAGTCCATAAAATGTAAGGATTCAGTTAGAATCAAACACTATTCTTGATAGAAGTGAGTCGCTTTTCAGATATAATTGTTGCTATCAATAAAAGTTCCTATAGTAACCACCTCATTATTCATGAATTATCAACAGGTTAAAGCTTGTTAATTACTCCAAGAAACTAAATGCCAAACCAAAAGACTTCAAACAAAGGATTTCTACTCAATCGTCAAAGCTTTGACCGACATGGCAGAAGTGAAATTCATTATTGGTTATCGACACCAAAAGGCCCGGCTAAGCTGGTGATTGCTGAGGAGAAGTCCGTTTTCTTTGTAGAGCAATCAGATCTTCCAATCATTTTGGAACGACTTGTTAGCTTGAAAACGCAGTTTTCTTATCAATTGTTGACGCTCAATAGCTTTGCATTGCATCCGGTTGCGGGGCTGTATTTTGATAATCTTCGTAGTTTTTACGATGCACGATCTGTCTTACAGGATGCAAATATTATTTTTTATGAAGGAGGGATTCGACTAGAAGATCGTTATTTGATGGAACGGTTTGTTTATGGTGGTGTTAATTTTATCGGTGATGCCAACTCCGCTGCTGAGCAAGCAAAAAAAGGTTATATCGAATATCAAAATGTAAAAATAAAGGCTTGTGACTACGTTCCAAAATTATCGATTATATCATTAGATATTGAATGTTCCGAACATGGAGAATTATACAGTATCGGATTTTATTCAGGTGGCGATTCTGGAGAAAATGGGCAAGTAAAT